>Ga0306920_100009127_pt1 | contig 13221 bp, 11 predicted proteins | sample flu12Cox44000170_FD_204666 | JGI IMG/M metagenome (GOLD analysis project Ga0306920, IMG submission 204666) | Lab enrichment of tropical soil microbial communities from Luquillo Experimental Forest, Puerto Rico - flux4day.12C.oxic.44.000.170 (v2)... | ecosystem: Environmental > Terrestrial >... | reverse complement strand
TGCTGGAGAGGACGCGCTACGAACGCAGGTCGCACTCGTCGCAGACGGCCTCAGGGGTGCAGCCGAGGAGCTTCAAGAGCTGTCGCGCGGCATTCACCCCTCTGTCGTGAGCAAGCACGGTCTCTCACCAGCGCTGAAAGCGCTCGTGCGGCGCTCGCACGTCCCCGTCAAGCTCGACCTCCGCGTCGATCGCCGCCTCCCCGATCAGGTAGAGGTCGCCGCCTACTACATCGTTTCGGAAGCGCTGACGAACGCGGCAAAACACGCGGACGCCACGCGCGTCTGGGTTTCCGTTCGCATCGACGAGGATCGGCTCTGTCTCTCGATCCGAGACGACGGCGTGGGCGGAGCGGATCCCACTCGCGGCTCGGGACTCATTGGACTCAAGGATCGTGTCGAAGCAATCGGTGGGAAGATCTCGATCGAGAGCCCGCCACAGGAGGGGACGCGGATCGAGGTCGAACTGCCGCTCGATCCGACGCAAGTCGCCGAGGCGCCGACGTCGGCGGCGCCTGCTCCGCGAGCGGCGCGCGCGTAGACGCCTGACTCTCGCTTACCGCTGACCGGTAGTCAGCGTTTGCTGCGCGCCGGGGGCGGCAGATGGCCGCGCGCCGCGCAGACACGGGCGAAGCGGGCACCTACCGTCGGTGTCGTCCTCGCGGCGCCATCCACTGCCGCCAACTCGAACAGGAGCGTTACCGATGTCCGCATCTCCCGAGTATGAGGAGGCGAGCGTGTCGCTTGCCCCGGTCCCCGCGCCCGCTGTCGTGACGGCGGCCAATCTGTCAAAGCGCTACGGCCAGGGCGACGCCCAGGTCGAGGCGTTACGTGACGTTTCCCTCGAGATCGAGGAGGGCCGTCTGACCGCGATCATGGGCCCTTCGGGTTCGGGTAAGTCGACGCTGATGCACATCCTCGCCGGGCTCGACCAGCCGAGCGAGGGCGCGGTGTCGATCGCCGGGGTCGAGATTAGCTCGATGAGCGACGCCGAGCTGACGAAACTGCGCCGTCAGCACATCGGCTTCGTCTTCCAATTCTACAACCTGCTGCCGATGCTGACCGCCCAAGAGAACGTGTTGTTGCCGCTGCAGATCGCCGGCGTCAAGCCCGACCGCGTCTGGGTCGAGGAGTTGCTGGAGACGGTCGGCATCGACGGTCGCCGCACGCACCGGCCATCGGAGCTCTCGGGCGGTCAGCAGCAGCGTGTCTCGATCGCCCGCGCGCTCGTGACGCGGCCGACCGTGCTGTTCGCGGACGAGCCGACCGGAAACCTGGACTCGAACACCTCCAAGGACGTACTCGCGCTGCTGCGCCACTCGGTCGACGAGTACGGCCAGACGACCGTGATGGTCACGCACGACCCGCAGGCGGCCGCTCTCGCCGACCGCATCCTCTTCATCGCCGACGGACGGATCGTCAAGGAGATCCATGAGTCGACCGCGGCCGAAGTGCTGGCCGCCATGCACGAGGTGACCGGGCGATGACAACGGTCGCACTCAAAGGATTGCTTGGCCGCAAGACTCGCGCGATCCTCACCGGCCTGGCGATCGTGCTTGGCGTGGCGATGATCAGCGGTACCTATGTCCTGACCGACACGATCAAAAAGGCGTTCAACACCGCTCTGACTGCCGCCTACCGCCACACCGACGCGGTCATCTCCGGCCAGGAGATCGTCAAGGGCGCGAACGCCAAGCCGACCGTCCCCGCCAGCTTGCTCCCTCGAGTCCGAGGCTTGCCGAACGTCTCCGCCGCCGCCGGCGGCTATCTGTTCGACACCATCGAACTGGTCGACCGCAACGGCAAGACGATCTCCAGCGGCGGAGCCCCCAACCTCGGCTTCGGCGTCGACCCGAGCCAGAGCCGCTTCAATCCGATCACCCTGGTCACTGGCCGCTGGGCAAGCGATCCACATGAAGTCGTGATCGACGCCGACACCGCCGCCAAGCACCACTACGCGGTCGGGGACTCTATCCGCGCCAAGAGCAACGGGCCGCTCCGCACGTACACGATCGTCGGGCTCGGCAAGCTCAGCGGCGTCTCGATCGGCGGCGCGACGTTGGCAGTCTTCGGTGTCGCGACCGCGCGAACGATCTTGCAAAAGCAGGGGTATGACACCATCTCGGTCGCGGCGAAGCCCGGCATCTCCGAGGCCCGCCTGGCAAGGGAGATCGCGCCCGTACTCCCGGCACATGTGCAGGTGCGAACCGGAAGGGCGCAAGCCCGCCGCGCCGCCACGCAGGTCGAAGCCAACGCCAACGTGATCACGGACTTCCTGCTCGCCTTCGGCGGGATCGCGCTCTTCGTCGGTGCCTTCGTCATCTTCAACACCATCTCGATCACGGTCTCGCAGCGGACGCGCGAGCTGGCGACGCTGCGGACGATCGGTGCGTCGCGGAGGCAGGTGCGAAGATCCATTCTGGTCGAGAGTGGCGCGATCGGAGTCTCCGCCTCCGTCGTCGGTCTCTTCGCGGGTCTCGGACTCGCCAGAGGGTTGAACTCACTTTTCGTCGCGCTCGGTGTCGACCTGCCGCAGGCCGGAACCGTTTTTGCGCCGCGGACGATCATCGTCTCGCTGCTTGTCGGCACGATCGTCACGCTCTTGGCCGGCCTGTTCCCGGCAATCCGGGCCACCCGAGTGCCCGCGATCGCCGCGGTGCGAGAGGGAGCCGTGCTTCCCAGGTCGTCGCGTGCGCACTGGCGACCGTATATCGCCGTCGCAATGACAGCGGCCGGCCTGCTCGTGCTCGCCCAGGGATTGTTCGCGACCGGCGGCATCTCCACCGTGCTCGAACTGCTCGGGCTCGGCACGCTGCTGCTGTTCATCGGCGTCGCGCTTGTTTCCAGTTACGTCGTCCGTCCACTGGCCTCGCTCGTGGGACAGCCCGCGCTCCGCCTCGGTGGCAGCGCCGGCAGGCTGGCGAACGCCAATGCGCAGCGCAACCCAGGCCGCACTGCGGCGACGGCCGCCGCGCTGATGATCGGTCTCGCGTTGGTCGCTTTCGTGGCCACGCTCGGGACGGGCCTTCAAAACTCGGTCTCCGACGCACTCGACAAACAGGTCACCGCCGACTACGTCGTCACGCCGAGCTCGAATGGCTCGATGCAGTTCCCGACAGAGGCCACCAAGACGCTCGCAGCGTTGCCGAACGTGCAGGTCGTGAGCAGCATCCAAAGTGACCGTGCCCGCGCCTTCGGAGCGAGCACCGGCGTCGCGGCGGTCGACCCGTCAACGATCGCCAAGGTCTACCGCTTCGCCTGGAAGAACGGCTCCGACGCAGCACTTTCCCAGCTCGGCAAGGGTGCGCTCGTCGACTCGACTTACGCCAAGCAGCATCACCTGGTGATTGGCAGCCGGTTGACGCTCGAGACCTCAGCCGGCAACACCCGCACGTTCGTCGTCCGCGCGACATACCACGCGCCCCAGGCCGAACCGCTGCTGCCGAGCATCGTCCTTTCCCAGGCCGCGTTCGACCGCATCTTCCCGCAACCGCAGGATCAGTACGCATTCGTCAACGTCACCGGTGCGGCAACGGTCGCGAAGACCGCGCAGCTCCAGCGCACCTTCAAGGCCTACCCCGACACGACGATCACCCCGAAAGCAAGCTGGGTGCGACAGCAGACCCAGAAGCTCAACCAGACCCTCGATCTGTTCTACGTCCTGCTCGCGCTCTCGGTCATCGTCAGCCTGTTCGGGATCGTCAACACCCTCGTGCTCGCCGTTTTCGAGCGCACGCGCGAGCTCGGCATGCTGCGAGCAATCGGGATGACCCGGCGGCAGATGCGACGGATGATCCGCCACGAAAGCATCATCACCGCTCTCATCGGCGCGGCACTCGGACTCCCGCTCGGCGTCTTCCTCGCCGCACTCGTCACACGCGGACTGTCCAGCCTCGGCGTCGGCTTCCACCTACCCCTGACCGAGCTCGTCATCTTCGCATGGGTCGCCGTCGTCGCAGGCATCGCGGCCGCGGTCTTCCCCGCACGCCGCGCGGCGCGGCTGAACGTCCTCGAAGCCCTCCAGTACGAATGACCCGCCAGCCGCAAGCTCGAAGCATCCACGTGACTCGCTGAGCGCCATCGGGGCTCCGGTCGGCGCCGATGGCTCGCCTGGTCGAGTCTCGGGGCCAGCATGTCTGGCAGGCCCTCCCATCAGAGGGCGGGTGGACCCCCGTTGGGCCAGTACTTGTTGCGCGCGCCAAAGTGTTGCCTGTGTTGGCGGGCCATTACGGCTCGCGGGTACGAAACGGGTACACATTCGGGGACTGGCGGGCACTCGCGGGCAGGGGCGACGTTTGGCATCGCACCGCGACACACCTCATTCGAGCGATGGAGTGCGCGCTCCGGAGAATCCCCCCCGCATACGAGCACCCGCCATTGCCGTATTGGGCGAGACCGTGACCCCTCCCTGGAGGCAGGTCGATCTTCCTCTGCGAAGAACCAACTCCCGCGAGCTCGAGGGCCCCACGGGACTTGACACGTCGGGTCCCTAGGACGGGATTCCGGCCACCCGCACACGATGCCCTCACCTGTGGCGCTCGGGGGAACTGAGCTTCGAAGGGCCGGGCAGCGGCCCGACCGTGGCGCTCGAACGATAGATCGCCAGCCGGCTCTCCCGAGCGTTTCTACCATTCTCGGCAGGCGACCACCGCCAGAGACATGGTGTTCGGGTCGGACACCATGTGTCATGAGGTGGCGCCCGCTCGTGCCCGAACGCCTTTTCGACCGCTTCACAGGAATCGTGCTCGTCGGCCTCGGCGTGCGCTTGGCGTTCGAGTCGCAATAGACGCGTGATCGAAGCATCCGCCATCGGCAACATCTAGTTGGCGTTTCGTGATCCTGCGATGTCTGGTTCGGCTAGCGTCCTGCGTCCGATGAGGAAGAGCCAGTGAACGCTCCGCAGAGCGGGATCTTCGCGCTAGGTACTGCGTCGCACGCCTATCTCGAGCTCGATCTCATGCCTGGGCGCGAGGGAGGCGAGCTGATTGCCCGTCTGGCGTCGCTTCGTGAGCCGCGAACGACGATGGGCGTCAACTTCGTCGTCGGCTTCAGGCCGGAGCTCTGGGCCGCTACCGCCTCGTCCGACGCTCCACCTGGCCTCGAGGAGTTCAACATTCCGGTCGTCGGCAATGACGGCTACACAATGCCGGCGACACAGCACGACGCCGTGTTGTGGCTGTCCGGCAGCGCTTACGACGTCGTCTTTGAAAGCGCGCGTGATGCCATCGCGATGCTGGCCGGGCTCGCGTCGGTTGCCGAGGAGACGTCGAGTTGGCCCTACCAGCGCGATCGTGACCTCACGGGTAGCAGCCGCTGCCGCTGCCGCATCGGCCGGCTCCTCCGCGCACGTTCTCCTCGTCGGCGTCTGGCTCGGCAAGAAGGGGACGTACACCTCGATCGCAGCAGCCGTTGGCGCGGCGAAGCCCGGCGACTGGATCCTGGTCGGGCCGGGCGACTACCGCGAACAGCCGCACCAGCGCGAGGGCGTCCGGATCACGACGCCGAACCTGCACATCCGCGGCATGTCCCGGAAGGGCGTGATCGTCGACGGCACGCGAGCGGGAGCGCCCGAGCCATGTGCCCCGCAGACGCGCTGGCAGAACCTCGGCACCGGCAAGAACGGTCGCAACGGCATCGTCGCCGAAGCCGATCACGACACCGTCGAGAACCTGACCGTCTGCAACTTCGTCGGTGGCCGCCACAGCCAGCAGATCGCCGCCCACGCGGCGTTCCGAGGATCGTTCCTGACCGTGACGTCGACGTTCGCCTCCCGCACCCAACCGGCGCTCTACGGGATCTCCGTCTCGCACGCGCCAGGTCCGATCCGGATCACCGACAGCTACGCGTCGAACATGGCCGACTCCGCCTTTCACATCGGCGGCTGCACAGACTGCAACGCCGTCTTCGACCACGACACCGCCGAGCACAGCGTCATCGCCTTCACCGCCATCGACGCCGGCGGGCGACTGACGATCGAGCGCTCGACGTTCCGCGACAACACGGCGGGCATCGACCTGGCCTCCGAAGAAGACGACAGCTCGCCGCCGCCCCAGGACGGCACTTGCCCTCACCGCTCGGGATCCTGCACGATCGTCCGGGACAACCTCGTCGAGAACAACAACGACCCGAACGTCCCCGGCGGCCAAGGCGGCGTCGTCCGCTTCATCGGCGCGGGAATCCTCGTCGCCGGCGGCAGGCACGACACGATCGTCCACAACACCGTCCGGCACCAGGGCGCCTACGGCATCATTGTCTCGCCGTATCCGTGGGTGGGAAGGTCGACGGCACCAGCCGCCCGCTGCCAAGGTGGGCGCCGCGGCACCGTCGCCGTGACTCCTCTGTGCTTCTTCGACGCATCCGGCAACGTCGTCTCGCGCAACCGGCTCAGTGGCAACGGCGGCTTCGGCAACCCGACGAACGGGAACTTCGCCGACGCGAGCGCCCATGGCGACTCCGGGTTCTTCGGGCCGATTGGCGCCCAGATCGCCTGCGCGACCGAGGCGTTCGGCTCGTGCGACGGCACCGTGCGGCCGGTGGTCGCAGAGCTCGAGGCGCTCGGCCGAGCACTCGGCATCCGGACGCACATTCCGATCTCGCGGGCTCGGTATCCAGTCCTGACGCGGATGACCGCTCCGGCGACGGCGGCTCAGCCGTCGATGCCCGATCCCTGCGTCGGCGTCCCCGCCAATTCTTGGTGTCCGGGCTCGACGAGCCGCGCCTCGTAGGCGGCGATAACGGCCTGCACCCGGCCGCGCACGCCGAGCTTGCGGAAGATACTCGTGAGATGGGTCTTGATCGTTGGCTCACTGAGATAGAGGTGCTTCGCGAGTTCCACGTTCGAGAACCCGCTCGCGAGCAGGGTCAGAATCTCTCGCTCCCGGTCGGTCAGTGACGCGACGGCCTGAGCGCGGTCCTCGTCGGCCGTCGGGAGTGTGCCGGCGAACCGGTCGAGCAGCCGCCGGGTGACGGACGGGGCCAGCAGCGCGTCGCCGGCGGCGACGACGCGCACGGCGTCGACCAGTTGCTGGGCCGTCACATCCTTGAGCATGAAGCCGCTCGCGCCGGCGCGCAGGGCCTCGTAGACGTACTCGTCGAGGTCGAAGGTGGTCAGGACGAGCACGCGGGTCTCGACTCCGCTGCCGACGATCCGCCGGGTTGCCTCGATTCCGTCCATCACCGGCATGCGCACGTCCATCAAAACGACGTGGGGGAGAAGCCGCTTGGTCAGGTCGACGGCTTCGACCCCGTCACCGGCTTCGCCGACGACGTCGATGTCCTCCTGCGTCGAGAGGATCAGCCGGAAGCCGTTGCGAACGAGCGACTGGTCGTCGCAGAGGAGGACGCGCGTTGTCACGACGGCTCCGACAGAGGGAGGCGCGCGGCGACTCGATAGCCTCCGCCCGCGACCGGCCCTGCCTCGACCGTGCCGCCGAACACGCCAACGCGCTCGCGCATGCCGAGGAGGCCGCGGCCGGCGCCGTTTGCGGGCGTCGCGATGCCGTCGTCGACGATCTCGACCGTGACCTCGTCGGGATCGAAGCCGAGCGAGACGGTCGCGTGGCTCGCATCCGCATGACGCAACGTGTTCGTTAGGGCCTCCTGGACGATCCGGTAGACGGAAAGCTGGAACGCAGGTGGGAGTTCGCGAGGAGTGCCGGCAACATCGACGCCCACCTCCAAACCAGCCGCGCGCACGTTGTCGGCGAGCGCCTCGATCGCGGCCAGCCCAGGCTGCGGGGCGAGGTCGGCCGCCTCCTCGTCGCCGCGCACGACGCCCAGGACCCGTCGAAGCTCGTCGAGCGCGTGCCTGGCGGTAGCTTCGATATTGCGAACGGCGCGATGGGCCTCGTCGGGCTGCGAGTCGAAGACGGCGTCGGCCGCTGTCGACTGCACGACGATCACGCTCAGGTTGTGGGCGACGATGTCGTGCACCTCGCGCGCGATCCGCGCCTGCTCCTCGGCGGCCGCGCGACGAGCGTTGGCCTCTTGCTCGCGCTCGAGCTGGGCCGCGCGGTCTTCGAGCGCGCGCAGGTAGGCCCGTCGCGTGCGGAGGTTATCGCCGAGGATCCACGCGCCGGCGAAAGGCGCCAGTCGCAAGAGCGTCAGGGTCGAACTCCAGCCGTGGCCGTCGATCGACGCTGTCGCCAGTCCGAGAGCGACGAGCCCGGTCAGACCGTAGAGCGCCGCTTCGCGCCGTTGGAGGTGCGCGCCCACCGTGTAGAAGACGACGATCGCACCAGCAGCCCAGTAGCTGTCGTAGCCAAACGCCGCGGCCATCGTCGCGGCTATGACGAGAACGAACACCTGCCGCGGCCACACTCGCCGCAGGGCAATCGGCATCGTCGCCAGGAGTGCCAGGGCCACAGGCAGGCCGTCGTGGGCCGCCGTCTTGTGCAGATCGAGAGACGTCTTGATCCCCGCTGCAGCGACCACGAGCGCGAGGAACAGGTCAGCGACCACCGGGTGCCGCCGCAACCGATCCAAGAACTCGACGTGACGGATCACACAGATCACGCTACCCCCGCGAGCGGCGCACCGCCTCCTACGAACGGATGAAAGGCAGCGCCGGCGCACCCCTACCACGACCGCCGAACCCAGCACGGCGGTTGTGAACGGAGTGACAGGATCTTCTGCAAATCGAGCTCGCGAATGCCTTAAAAGATGACCTTGGTTAGAATTTGACTAGTCGTTAAAGAACTAGTAGGCTTCTTCTCATGAGTGACCCGAAGCCGACTGCGCACGAGAAGGCGTCGACCCGATCGCCCCTCGGCCTGGTCGTGCTGTGGGAGCTGATGCTCGGACCGCAGCACGTCTACGGGATCCAGAAGCTGTTCAAGCAGCAGGGTAAGGACCGGGTGGTGAATGTACGCTCGCGGGCGAGCCTCTACCAGACACTCGAGCGGCTGGTGCGACTGGGGCTGGCCGAGGTGAAGGAGACGGTGCGGGGCGAGGGCTACCCGGACCGGGTCGTTTACGCCATCACCGACTCTGGGCGGGAGGCGGCTCGCGCGTGGCTAAGGGCGAGCCTGTCGGAGGCGGGCGGTGAGTTCCCGGAGTTCATCGCCGCGGTTTCGATTCTGTTCGGGCTCGAGCCTGACGATGCGCGCCGCCAGCTAGAAACGCGTCTCGAGACGCAAGCCGCAGTCCTTGCCGACGCCGAGGCGGAACTCTCCGGCAATCCGGGCTTGCCACGTCTGTTCCTACTCGAAGAGGAGTACCGCCGTGCGGTGCTTCGCGCGGAGGTCGCGTGGCTGCGCAGCGTGGTCGACGACCTGGCTGCCGGGCGGCTGACCTGGAGCGAGCAGTGGCTTCGAGACGTCTACGAAAGCTTCCACTCCGAGCAGACGGAGGAGACGAGTACATGACCCGGACGATCGAAGCGCGCCGGCTGGAGAAGCGCTTCGGCAAGACACACGCCTTGACCGGGCTCGACCTGGTTGCGGATGCCGGTCAGGTGACCGCGCTGCTCGGCCCGAACGGCGCGGGCAAGACAACGTTCGTGCGCGCCGTGGCGACATTGCTTCGGCTCGATGGCGGCACGCTGCTCGTCGGCGGGCACGACGTTGCCCGCGAGCCACAGCAAGTGCGTTCGCTGATCGGGCTGGCGGGCCAGTACGCAGCGGTCGAGCCGGCGATGAGCGGCCGGGAGAACCTGGAGATGGTGGCCCGCCTGTTCGGCCTCAGCCGCCGTGCCGCGAAAGCTGCCGCCTCGGCTGTGCTAACGCAGCTTCGGTTGGAGGACGCCGGCGAGCGGCTGGTGCGCACCTATTCGGGCGGGATGCGGCGCCGGCTCGACCTCGGTGCCAGTCTCGTCGGGCGGCCGCGGCTACTTATTCTCGATGAACCGACCACGGGTCTCGATCCGCGCAGCCGGATCGAGCTCTGGGATGCGATCCGCGCCCTCGTCGATAGCGGCACCGACGTGCTCTTGACCACCCAGTACCTCGACGAGGCCGATCAGCTCGCCGGGCAGATCGTGATCGTCGACCACGGCCGCACGCTCGCCACCGGCAGCCCTGCCGAGCTGAAGCAGCGGGTGGGCGGCAAGGTGATCGAGGTGCACGCCCGCGGCGAGCAGCTGCCGGCGGTGGCTGCCGCGCTCGCGCGACTCGGCGACAGCGAGCCTGACGTCGACCACGCCACCCGCCGCGTGACCGTCGGCGTCACCGAACGCTCCGACGGGCTGCTCGGCGCCGCGCGCGCACTCACGAGTGCCGGGATCGACGTCGACGAGATCGCGCTGCGCCAGCCGACCCTTGACGAGGTCTTCCTCGCCCTCACCGGCAAACCCGCACAAGCCGACCCGATCCCGAAGAGCGCAGCGGCCTGAAGACGGAGAAGACCGAAGTGGCGACGATCGCGCAGACAGTCGAGACCGGCATAGCGCAGCGGCGCGCTGCAGGCTTCGTCGCGAGCACGATCACGATCACCCGACGCTCGGCGCTCCGCTACGTGCGAACGCCGCAACTGGTCGTGATGGCGACGCTCCAGATGTCGCTCTTCTTTCTGATCTACCGCTACATGTTCGCCGGGGCGATGCGCTCCGTCGGCGTCGCCTACGTCGACTTCCTCGTACCCGGCTTCATCGCCACAGGCGTCCTCTTCTCCGGGATCGGCGCCGCCGTCGGGATGGCCGAGGACGTCGAGCAGGGGTTCGTCGACCGCCTGCGTTCGCTGCCGATCCCGCGCAGCTCCGTGCTCGCCGCGCGCGCGCTCGCCGACACCGGCATCCTCGTGCTCGCAGCCAGCGTCACCGTCGCGATCGCCTACGCCGTCGGCTTCCGGCTCCACGGCAGCGTGCTCGCCGGCCTCGCCGCCTTCGGCCTGGTGATCCTGTTCGGCTTCGCCTTCGAGTGGCTGTTCATCACCATCGGCCTGTTCGCAGGCAACGGCCAGGCCGCCCAGGGGATGGGGATGATCGTCTTCCCCTTCGCGTTCATCTCCAGCGCCTACATCGCCGTCTCGACGATGCCCGGCTGGCTACAGGCGTTCGCGAAGCACCAGCCCCTCACCGACATGGTTGATACCGTCCGCGCCCTCACGCTCGGCAGCCGCGCAACTGCGGTGCTCGGACATCCCGCCTCCCACTACCTCACCGGCTCACTCCTCTGGACCGCAGGCATCCTCGCCGTCGCCGTCCCGCTCGCGATCTGGCGCTACCACCGCGGCTGACCCTCACCCGACAGAAAGGACGCTCGCATGCTTCTCGCTCTCAGTTGGCCCGTCGCGACAGTGATCGCCGTCACGATCGCGGGCGTAACCGGACTGCTCGCAATCGTTCTCTGGCAGACATTCGCGGTCATCGTCCGCGACGACCGCGAGAGCGCCCGCGAGGAACGCCTTAGCCGGCATGCGTGACAGCCGGCGGCGCCACCCGCAGCTAGCGCGATCGTCGAGGACGGCCTTCAGCGGGGACGGAGCGTCTGGAGATACGCCGTGCCGGTTGGTTTCCTGATCACGGCGGGGCTGGCGGCCCTGGGGATGGCCGCGTCGTTGCGGCCGCCATCTCGCTCGGGATTGCTCGGTCTGGCCACGTGGATCGTCAGTGCGATCACGAACGAGTCGCCGTTCCTGGCGTTCTACTGGATGGGCGCCTCCACCCTGCTCGCGCTCTCCCAGGGCGACCTCCGCGGAGCGCAGCTGTGGGTCGCGCTCGGCCTTACCGTCGCACCGTTCCTCGGCACACCCGTTCTCGTGCGCCGCAGTCTGCGCGCGGCCGCCGCGATCGAGCAGCCGCTCGGCCGTTCGATTGCGCGAAAGCCGCCCTGGGCACGGGTCCTGTTCGCGCCGCTGCCGGTGTTCCATCCCGGCGTGAAGAGCACCTCCAATCTCAGCTACGGCGATGCCGGCCGCCGCAACCGACTCGACCTCTACAGGCGCCGGCGCGGTGGCGACAGCGGCGGCGGTCCGGTACTGATCCATCTACACGGCGGGGGCTTCTCCTTCTTGCCCGGCCGCAGAAGTTTCTACGCGCGGCGGCTGCTGTTCCGCCTCGCTCGCCAGGGCTGGGTTTGCATCAGCGCGACCTACCGGCTCCAGCCCGCGGCGTCCTTCCCCGACGAGCTGATCGACGTCAAGAAGGCGATCGTCTGGGCTCGCGCCCATGCGCGGGAGCACGGCGGCGACCCCGATCGGATCGTGCTCGCCGGAAGCTCATTCGGCGCCCGCCTGGCGACGCTCGCCGGCTTCACCGTCAACGACCCCGCATTCCAGCCCGGGTTCGAACAGGCCGACACGTCCGTCGCGGCGGTCGTCGGGCTCTACGGCTACTACGGCGGGATCGCCAGCCGCCGATCGCTGCCCTCCTCCCCGTTCGACTACGCCGGGCGCGGCTCCGCGCCGCTTCTCATCGTCCACGGCGACCAAGACACCTTCACCTCCACAGAGCACGCACGCGCGCTCGCCGAGCGAGCTCGCAGCGCCACTCCGAACCCTGTCGTCTACGTCGAGCTGCCGGGCGCACAGCACTCCTTCGACCTTCTCTCCTCGATCCGCTTCGAAGCCGTCATCGACGGCATCGAAGCGTTTGCAGCTTCGATCGCGGTTCCGGATTCCACGATCGCGCAACCCAACCCGCTGTTGATCGGACGATGAGCCACCACGTTGGCTACTCGGCAACGGTGTTAACCGAAACGCGCATTTCGATCAGCTCCGCAGGCCGTGTTCGGTGAGAAGTGCGCTCACGCGAGCAAGACCGTCGCGGTCTCGAGAGATGCGTTGATGTAGCAGGCGACGACGCAACCGAACTGTTCATCGCCGTGCAAGACGATGTCCCGATCGAGCTGAGCCAGCGTTACCTCATCGCCGACGCGCCCGACTGGGCACAGTCGCTGGCCGTCGCTGATATCCCGGCGGCGTCCGCCGGGCTGCCGCGCGCCTTATCCCGCTCTGCGCCGAGATGATCAGGCAGCTCGCGGAGTTGAAGCTTCGCTCTCGGTGGTCAGGCGGCGAGGATCCGGTGTTCGCAGCGAGGAACGGGAAGCCGCTGATACATCGCGACGCCACCGGGCGTGGCTTCGAGCCAGTGCGCGGCGAGGGCCGGCATCGCTGTCGGTCACGTCTCACTCGCTGCGGCACGCGTTCGCCTCGCGGATGAGCGTCCGTGGCATTCCCTCGATGTGCTCGCGGCGTTGATGGGGCATGAGTCGAGCACGATCACCGCGCGGCGGTATGTGCATTTGTTCGATCGGCAGCGGACGGATGAGGCTGTACGGCGGGCGATGG
>Ga0306920_100009125_pt1 | contig 13222 bp, 8 predicted proteins | sample flu12Cox44000170_FD_204666 | JGI IMG/M metagenome (GOLD analysis project Ga0306920, IMG submission 204666) | Lab enrichment of tropical soil microbial communities from Luquillo Experimental Forest, Puerto Rico - flux4day.12C.oxic.44.000.170 (v2)... | ecosystem: Environmental > Terrestrial >... | reverse complement strand
TCGTTTCCGGAAAGCACCTGGCGAACAGCTTCGTAGAGATCGAGATCGCTGTAGGGGATCGTGAAGCGCATCATCTTCATCGACTCGCGGAAGCGCTGGAAGTGCTCGGGCAGACGGAAGGAGTAGACCTCGCCGTCGGCCGCGTTCCAGTAGGCGCGGAGCCCTTCGAACACGTTCGTCGCATAGAACACGGCAGCGCTGTTGACGGGCAGGACGGCCTCCGCCTGGGACACGAGCTTGCCGTTCATCCAGATCTTGAGCTCTTTCATGGGCCGGGCTCCTTTGTGGTCCGCGTGTTACGGGCCGTCGCGGGCTTCCCGCTCCGTTCGGCCGGAACGCGACTATAGCATCGTCGGCAGTAGCGAGAATACAGGAACCGGGCGCGCTGGGGAACCAGTCGGAGATCCCGGCACGGTCCGTGCCCTGCACGTCGTGACGTCGCAAGTGAAAACGAGCTTGACGGCCGGTCGCCCGAGTGGTCCACTCGGTCCGCCATTATCACGAGGTGATCGGGTGAGGCGCCTATGCCCGATAACGTGAATCCCGATTCTCGGCTCGACCTGCTCTTGCGGCTCGTCGAGAGCATCACGGCTTCGCCTGATCTCGACCAGGTGCTCCGTCGCGTCGTTCGCTCGGCCACCAGCCTCGTCAACGACTCGCTGGCCACGTTCTGGCTCCTCGAGGGCTCGCGGCTGGTGGCCTGGGCTCGGGCCGGCGTGCGGGGCTCCTCGCCCGTGACCGGGCGAACCGAGTTCGCCCTGGGGCAGGGTCTCGTCGGCCACGCAGCGCTCGAGCGACGGACCTTGCTCGTGTCCGACGTCCTGGCCGACGAGCGCACGATCGACCGCGCGTACTTCAAAGCGGCCGGCATGGTCGCGTGCGCGGCGGTGCCGCTCACGTCGCACGGTCGGCTTCTGGGCGTCCTTGCACTCGTGGCGCGCCGGGCCGCCGACCTCGGCCCCACCGAGGTGGAAATGCTGACGGCCTTCGGCGCCCATGCCGCGATCGCGATCGAGAGCGCCCAGCTCTACGCCGACGCCGAGCGCCGTCGCCGCGAGGCGCAGACCCTGGCGGACATCGCCCGCGACCTCGCCGAGTGCCATGACCTCGACACGGTGCTCGCGCGAATCGCGCGGGGCGCCAACGCGCTCTGCGGCGCCGACGTGACGAGCCTGGCGGTTCGCGCCGCGGATGGCTCCTTCCCGGCCCGGCACGTCATCGGAGCGCGCAGCGCCGCCTATCGGCGCTTTCGCGTCCTGCCGGGTCTGGGCATCGGTGGCCAGGCCGTGGTCAGCGGCCGGCCCGAGCGCGCCGCCGAGCGGGTCGCGTGGCCGGTGATCCCGCCGGAGTACGCCGAGGCGATCGACGCGGAAGGCATCCGCAGCGCGCTCGCGGTGCCCATCATCGTGGGACGGCAGGTCGAGGGGCTCCTCTACGTGTGCAGTCGCACACCGCGGTCGTTCAGCGACGCCGACGAGACCGTGTTGGTCCGGCTGGCCGACCACGCCGCCGCCGCGCTCCACAACAACCGACTCTTCGGCGCCGAGCAGGCCGCCAGGACGGCGGCGCAGACGTCGGCGCAGGACTTCCGCGACCTCGTCGACACGCTCGATGCGATCGTGCTCGACGCCGACGCCGAGACGTTCCAGGTCGTCTTCGTCAACCACCGCGCGGAGGACATCCTGGGCTATCCGCGGGGTGCCTGGTATGCCGATCCGAATTTCTGGGCCAACCACGTGCATCCCGATGATCGGGAGTGGGCGCTGGCGTTTTGCACAGAGGAGACGGCCGACGGCCGTGATCACGTCTTGCAGTACCGGATGCTGACCGCCGACGGCCGCGTCCGGTGGATGCACGACATGGTGCGAATCCTGGCGCGCGGCGCGGACGGGCGTCGCCGGCTGCGGTCCGTGATGATCGACATCACCGAGCGACGGCAGGCGGAGCTGGAGGCCCAGCAGCAACGCCAGCTGCTCACGCACGTGACTCGCGTGGCCACCCTGGGTGAGCTGTCGGGTGCTCTGGCCCACGAGCTGAGCCAGCCGTTGACGTCGATCCTGAGCAACGCTCAGGCCGCGCAACGGCTCTTGACGCGCGAGCCGGTCGATCTGGCCGAGGTCCAGGACATCATCAAGGACATCGTGGACGACGATCGACGTGCCGGCGCGGTGATCCACCGGTGGCGCACGCTCCTGAGGAAAGGCGAGACCCTGCTCCAGCCGCTCGACCTGAACGAAGTGACCAGCGAGGTGCTCCGGCTGGCTCACAGTGAGCTCGTCGGCCACGGCGTGACCGTCACCGCCCAGCTCGCGCCGGGTCTGCCGGCGGTACGCGGCGACCGCGTGGGATTGCAGCAGGTGCTGCTGAACCTGATCGTCAACGCGTGCGACGCCATGAAGCTCAACGAGGCGGCGCGCCGGCATCTGACCGTCGTCACCGGTCCCGATGGCGCGGGCGCCGTCCAGATCACCATCGCGGACCGCGGCGGCGGCATCCCGGCCGATCGACTCGAGCGCGTGTTCGAGCCGTTCTTCACGACGAAGGAGGGCGGGCTCGGCCTCGGCCTGGCGATCTGCCGCTCGATCGTGGCGGCGCACGGCGGCCGCTTGTGGGTCGCCAACAACGCGGACTGCGGCGCCACGTTCTGCTTCACCCTGTCGACGCAGTCGTGCGAGGTCTCCGGGCGCCCCGGTCCCGAGGATGACGCCCACGGCCCCTCGCTCAAGTAGCGAACCGCCGCTACTCCGATCGCGTGCGAACCTCGAGCGTGCTCACGACGCGCCTGACGCCGGGAACGGTCCTGGCGACGATCTCGGCCTTCGCCTTTTGGTCCTCTGACTCCACGGCCCGCGGTGCCGCGCGGAATCCCTGCGGTCGGCGCGCCCGATGCCCCGACATCGAACAAAACGCGCTCTTGGTTGATAATCGGGCGCGATGGCCGCGGTGGTCGAGCTCCGGGGGGCGCGAAAGCGGTTTGGCGAAGTCGAGGCGGTGAAGGGCGTCGATCTCGCGATCGGCGCCGGCGAGCTCGTCGCCCTGCTCGGGCCGAACGGCGCCGGCAAGACGACGTCGATCAGCTTGATGCTCGGGCTCCGGCGCCCGACCGCCGGCGAGGCGCGGCTCTTCGGGCTCGCGCCCGAGGATCGGCGCGCGCGCAGCCGCTGCGGCGTGATGCTGCAGGAGTCGGGAACGACCGGGGTGCTCACCGTCCGGGAGATCGTGGATCTCTTCCGCGCCTACTACCCGGCCCCGCTGCCGACCGCGCGGGCGATCGAGCTGGCCGGGCTCGAGGCCAAGGCCGGCGCCAGAATCGGCACGCTCTCCGGCGGCGAGCGGCAGCGGCTCTACTTCGCGCTCGCCGTGTGCGGCGATCCGGAGGCGCTCTTTCTCGACGAGCCGACCGTTGGCATGGACGTCGAGGCGCGGCGTGGCGTGCTCGAGAGCATCCGCGCGCTCTCCGCGGCCGGCAAGACGATCGTGCTCACCACGCACTATCTCGAGGAGGCCGATCAGCTGGCGCACCGCATCGTCGTGATCGATCACGGCGTCGTCATCGCGGATGCGACGCCGCGCGAGATCAAGTCGCGCATCCCGAGCAAGCGCGTCAACTTCAGCGTCGAGACCGCCGTGGGCGAGGCGACGTTCAGGGGCCTGCCGGTTCGGAATCTCGAGCTCGCCGACCACCGCGTGCGTCTCTTGAGCAACGAGCCCGAGACCGTGCTTCGAGGCCTGTTCGAGCGCGGCGTGGTCATGCACGATCTCGAGGTGACCGGCGCCGATCTCGAGGAGGCGTTTCTCAGCATGACGAGGCGCGCGTGACGACGGCGCCGGCCGCGCCGCTGCTCACGATGCTCCTCGCCCAGACTCGCAGCGAGCTCTTGATGCGTTGGCGCGTACCGGCCTTCAGCGTGACCAACCTGATCCTGCCGGTCGTCTTCTTCACCTTCTTCGGCCTTCCGGTCGCGCATCTCGTGCGCGGCGACGGGGTGAGCATCGGCGCCTACCTCCTCGCCTCGTTTGGCGCCTACGCGGTCGGCAACGTGATGGTCTACGGCTTCGGGATCGGCGTCGCGAACGAGCGCGGGATGAAGATCGATCGCCTGATGCGCGCGAGCCCGCTCCCGCCGCTGGTGTTCATGCTGGCCAAGGTGGTGACCGCGCTCGTGTTCTCGCTGGTGGCGCTCGTGCTCCTGATCGCCTTCGGCATCGTCGTGGGCGGCATCCATCAGCCGCCGGCCGTGTGGGCGACGATCATCACGCGCCTGCTGGCCGGCTCGCTGCCGTTCATCGCGCTCGGCTTCGCGATCGGCTACTGGTCCGGTCCCAACGCGGCGCCGGCGCTGGCGAACCTGATCTACCTGCCGCTCTCGTTCGCGTCCGGGCTCTTCGTGCCGCTCAACCAGCTGCCGGCGTTCATCCAGAGTCTGGCGCCGTACCTGCCGAGCTATCACTACGCGCAGCTCGCGTGGAGCGCGCTCGGCGCCGGGCGGGAGCCGCTCGGCGTGAGCCTGTTGTGGCTCGCGGGTTACACGGTGCTGTTCCTGACCTTGGCCGTGCGCTCGTACCGTCGAGAGGAGCAGACGAAGTTCGCGTGAAGGTCATGATCCCGGGCGGCACCGGACAGGTCGGGACCCTGCTCGCGCGCGCCTTTCACAAGGACGGCCACGAGGTCGTCGCGCTCGGCCGATCGCCGGCTCCCGCCCCCTGGCAGGTCGCACCGTGGGATCCCCGAACTCTCGGAGATTGGGTGCGCCATCGGGGTGCATCCGGCGGTGGGCTACACGGACTGGCTACACCTCGCGCCCGCGATCGTGGGCGGCGTGCTATTCGCGCTCGGCCTCGTCCTCGCGGCGCCGACGACAGCGGGAGGACGGTGATTCGTGCGCTCGGGCGGTCGATCCCGCACGAGCTCCTGCTCGGTACGGATCAGGGGGTTCAGTAGCCGGGCTAGTTCACCTTCCGCTCGCGGCCGGCCCAGTAGGGCTCGCGCAGCTTGAACTTCTGCAGCTTGCCGGTGCCCGTGCGGGCGAGCGCGTCGCGGAGCTCGACCGACGTCGGGCACTTGTAGTGCGCCATGCGCGAGCGGCAGAAGGCGATCAGGTCGGCCGCGCTCGCGGGCAGGCCCGGTCGGAGCACCACCAGCGCCTTGATGGTCTCGCCCCACTTCTCGTCGGGCACGCCGATCACCGCGGCCTCGGCCACCGCCGGGTGCTGGTAGAGGCAGTCCTCGACCTCGATCGACGACACGTTCTCGCCGCCGGTGATGATCACGTCCTTCTTGCGGTCGGCGATCACGACGTAGGCGTCCTCGATGTGGCCGCCGTCGCCGGTGTGGAACCAGCCGTCGGCGAGGGCCTTGGCGGTCTCGTCGGGCTGGTTCCAGTAGCCCTCGAAGACGTTGTTGGTGCGCGTGAGGATCTCGCCGTTCTCGTCGACCGCCATGCGCACACCGACCGCCGGCACGCCCGCACGCGCCAGGCGCCGGGCTCGCTCACCGTTCTCGAGACCGTCCCATTCCTGGGGCGCCCGGTTGATCGTGAGCAGCGGCGAGGTCTCCGTGAGGCCGTAGATCTGGATGAACTCCCAGCCCAGCTCGCCCTCGATGCGCTCGACGGTCTTCGACGGGGGCGGCGCGCCCGCGACGACGACCCGCACGCGTCCTCCACCGGGAATGCGCTCGCCGCGCTGGCGGCGCGCCGCCGCCGCGTCGAGCACCGCCGCGATCACCGCCGGCGCACAGTTGAAGAGCGTGACGCCGTGCTCCTCGACGCGCCGCAGGATGTCCTCGCCGTCGATCTTGCGAATGATCACCTGCCGCGCGCCGATCGCGGTCACCGCGTAGGGCATGCCCCAGCCGTTGCAGTGGAACGTCGGCAACGTGTGCAGGTAGACGTCGCGGTCCGAGAGCCCGAGGTGCCAGCCGAACGTGACCGCGTTGAGCCAGCAGCCGCGGTGCGTGAGCTGGACGCCCTTGGGCCGGGCCGTGGTCCCGGACGTGTAGTTGATCGAGACGGTCGCGTTCTCGTCGGTCACCCGTCCGCGCGGCTTCGCGTCGCGCCGTCCGAACAGCTGGGCGTCGGTCGCGGCGCCGAGCACGAAGCGGTGCTTGACCTGGATGTGCTTGAGCGGCTCGTCCAGCTCCGGATCGATCAGCGCGACGGTCGACCCTGAGTGCTCGACGATGTAGCGGACTTCCTCGGCGTTCAGCCGGAAGTTGACCGGGACCATGACGCGACCGAAGACGCTGACGCCGAAGAGGCTCACCAGGAAGCGCGCGGCGTTCGGGGAGACGATCGCGATGCGCTCGCCGTCGCCGACGCCGAGGTCGTCGAGCGCGGCGGCCAGGCTGCGCGACATCGCGGCGAACTCTCCGTAGGTGACGCGGCCGAGCCCGCCGCCCGGCGGGTTCGGCTCGTCGACGATCGCCTCGCGATCACCGTAGACGTGCTCGGCGCGCTCCAGGAAATCAGCCAGGGTGAGGGGCACGATCATGATGACTGCTCCCGGCCTTCGGGGCCGTACGGCTCAGGCAAGATGACGGCGAATCGCCGCGACGATGTCCGCGTATTCCTCGGAGCCGGGCAGCCGCGGCGGATGATTCGTCTCCCAGGTCGGACGCTTCGGGTTCGGGTCCCACTCGTAGCGCGGAAAGAGATGCCAGTGCAGATGGCCGACGGTGTTGCCGAGCGCCTCGTAATTCAGCTTGCGCGGCCGGAACGCCGTGGCGATCGCTTTCGCGACCGCCACCATGTCCTGGTAGTACTGCGCGCCCTGGCGCTCGGGGAGCTCGAAGAGCTCGGTGGCGTGCGTCTTCGACACGACCATCGTGTAGCCCTTGTAGTGCTGATCGGGCGCCAGGATCGCGATCGACGCCGGCAGATCGCGGACCTTGCGGAGCACCTGCCCGGCTTCCGACGACGGGCAGGTGTCCGACCGCTCCATCGCCGCGATCACCGTGCAGAAGACGCAGCCGGCGTCGCTCACTTGGCCTTCGCCGCCCAGTCGGCGTGATACTCGATGCCGAGCTGCTTCATCTCGGCGAGCTTTTCGCCCCAAGCCGCCTTCTGCTTGTCCGGTCCGCGCCGCTCGGTGATCTTGTCCCATTCCCTGGCTGCGGAGTCCAGGGCGTCCTTCGGCGCCTTGCGCTTGGCCAGCGCCTCGGTGATCTCGAACGAGAGCTTGCGCTGGTACTCGTCGGCGGCCGGGATGACCGGATCCGGGACGAGGTACGGGAAGCTCTGCTCGATGGCCGCCAGGTACTTGTCGGCGTCCGGGAACAGCTTCTTGAACTTGTCCGAGCGAAGATGGCTCACCCGCCACGGATCCATGATCGTCTTCGCGTCCATCACGATCTTCAGGCTCTGGTCCGGGTTCGAGATGAACTCCAGGACCTTCATCGTGACTTCCTTCTTCTTGGAGTACTTCGAGACGGCCATGCCGCGGCCGGGGGTGATGGCCGGCCGATTGATGATCTTGCCGTCGATGTCGGCGCCGGGCACCAGGCCGAAGCCCGCCTTGCCGACGATGACCGACTCGGACGCATTGCCCACGCGCTTGCCGGTCGAGGTCCACGAATAGAGCAGCGGGACCTCTCCCTTGACCAGCATCGTCTTCGGCTCCTCCGACTCGAAGAGGAGCACGCCCGGCGGATAGTACGGCATCGTCTTCACCATCTCCTCGAGCGCGCGCAGGCCCGCGGCGGTGTTGACGAGCGGCTTCATGTTCGCGTCGAAGTAGTTGCCGCCGTAGGAGAAGAACCGGGAGCGCCACCAGTGGTACGAGTAGCCACTGCCAGACGGCTTGTACGAGGCGCCGGCGCCGAACAACTTCTGCTGGCTGCCGTCCCAGCCCCAGCCGTGGAAGAACTCGGCGGCATCGTCCCACTGCTTCCACGTCTTCGGCGGCTGCAGGTCGTACTTGTACTTGGCCTTGAACTTCGTCTTGTTCTCCGCCCGCTCGAAGGCCGGCTTGTTCCAGTACATGATGTGGATGTCGCCGTCGTACGGCATGCTCACGAGCTTGCCCTGGTAGCGCAGCATCACCTTCGCGAAGACCGGCACGATGTCGTCCATCGCGAAGTCGAGCTTCAATTTCTCGATCCACGGATCGAGCGGCTCGAAGTGGCGGCCGTAGTCGGGCATGTTGGAGGGACCGAACATGACGAGGTCCCAGGGGCTCGAGCCGCTGTTGAATTCGAGCAAGGTCTTGGCGACGAACGCGTCGGCGGGAATGACCTCGGTCTCGATCTTGACGCCGAGCTTGTCGTAGAGATCCTGCTCGACCAGGGTGAGTGAGTACTTCACGTACTCGGCGTTGACGACCGCGCGAATCGTCTGCCCTTCGTACGGTCGCGCCGCCGGCGCGGGCGCCGGCCAGGTAAGCCAGCCGATGGTGACGAGGCCACCCAGCAGCAGCGCGACCGATGTCCTGGACCAGAACCGTCTCATGGGGATCTCCCTTGTTGTCGTTGGGCTAGCCCTTCGTGCCGCCGAGCGCCAGGCCCTTGACCAGATAGCGCTGGAGCAGGAAGGCGACCGCGAACGCGGGCAGCACGCCGAGCACGACGGAGGCCGAGGCCTCGCCGTAGAACATGTCGGTACCGCCCGACGTGAACGAGGTGACCAGGACCATCATGGTCTTGGTCTCGATGCCGGTGAGCACGATGGCGAACAGGAACTCGTTCCAGGTGGCGATGAACGAGAACAGCGCGACGACGGCCATGCCCGGCGCGATGATCGGCACCACCACCTGGACCAGCGCCCGCAGGCGCGAGCAGCCGTCGATCATGGCCGCCTCCTCGATCTCCGGGGGGAAATCGCGCAGGAAGCCGACCAGGAGCCAGACCGAGAACGGGATGTAGAGCACCGTGTAGATGACGACCAGTCCCAGGTAGTTGTTCGTGAGGCCGAGCATCTTGTAGACGATGTAGATCGGGATGATGAGCGCGATGGCCGGCAGCATGCGGAGCACGAGCAGGAAGATCGACAGGAGCCCGCCGCCGAAGCGCCAGCGCGCGATCGAGTAGGCGGTCGGCAGGCTGACGACGAGCGCGGCGATCATGCTCAGGGTCGAGAGCACGAGGCTGTTCATGAAGTACCGCGCCCCGCTCGACCGCGTGAACAAGGCCGCGTAGTGCTTCAGCGACGGCTCGACCGGAATCCACACCGGCGGGAACGCGAAGAAGTCCTCGTTGCCCTTGAGCGACGTGGTCACGATCCAGAAGAAGGGGCCGAGGAAGAACACGAGCGCCGCGAAGAGACCGAGATACGTGAACAGATGTCCCAGGCGCTGCCACGTGCGGTGGCGCCTGGCCCTCCGGGCCACGACCGCGCTGCGCTCGATCGCGATCGCCATCAGGCGGCCGCCCGCGTCTCCCGGACCCGCTGGATCCAGAGGAACACCAGGGTCAGGAGCAGCACGCCGCCGACGATCACGTACGACATCGCCGCGGCGTAGCTCATCCGGAAGTCCTTGAAGCCCATCAGGTAGGTCGTGAACGCGACGGTCTCGGTGCTGCCGCCGGGCCCGCCGAAGGTCAGCACGAAGATGAGCCCGAACAGCTTGGTCAGATCGATCAGCCGGATCATGATGCCGACCGCCATCGTGAACTTGAGCAGCGGCAGGGTGATCGACCAGAAGCGCTGCCAGGGGCTGGCGCCGTCGGCCTTCGCCGCCTCGTAGAGCTCGGTCGGGATCGACTGCAGCCCGGCCAGCAAGACGAGCATCATGAACGGCGTATTGTGCCAGACCTCGACCAGCACGACGGCCATGATCGCCACCAGGGGCGAGGAGAACCAGTCGAAGTAGACGTCGAGGATCCCGAGCTGGCGGCCCAGATTGTTGATCGCGCCGTACTTGACGCCGTACATCATGCGCCACGCCATCGCCGCCATCACCGGCGAGACCATCGAGGGGATGACCAGCAGCGCCGTGATGATGGGCCGGCCGCGGAGAACCCGGCTCAGCAGGAGCGCGATCCCCAGCCCCAGCAGGAGCTCGAGCACGAGCGACGGCGCGATGATCACGGCGGTGTTCCAGACCGAGCCCCGGAAGCGGTCGTCGCGCAGGATCGCCTCGGTGTAGTTCTTCGCGCCGACGAACTCGTACTCGGGTCCGACCGAGAGGTCGAAGTTCTGGAACGACAGATAGAACGAGTACGCGAGCGGGAAGACGATGACGAGCGCGATCAGGGCCATCGACGGCGACGCGAAGGCCAGGGGTTCCCACTGCTTGCGCTTGAGTTGAAGCGCCGGGACGCGCATGGTGCCGGAAGAAAACCATGTCGCTGCGGGCCTGTCAAGGCACGCCGAACCGCGGTAGGATCGCTCGCCTGAGGAGGACCGCCATGCCCCGTCGCCTCGCCATCCACGCCGGTCACGTGATCGCCTTCGACGGCCGCGGCCACCGTCTGCTCCGCGACGGCACCGTGGTCGTCGACGGCGACCGCATCGTCTCGGTCGGGCCACGCCAGGCCGCGCCGGCCGGAGCCGACGTCGAGACCGTCGATGCCCGCGACGCGGTGCTGACGCCCGGGCTCATCTCGACCCACGCGCACATCGGCGGCTCGCCGCTCGACCGCTCGTTCATCGAGGACCGCGGTAACCCGCAGTTCTACTACTCCGGCCTCTTCGAGCTCCTGCCGGTCCGCGGCTCGGCGCAGGACGAGGAGGCGACCCGCGCGTGTGTCGACTTCTCGATGGTCGACCTCCTTCGCGGCGGCGTCACCACCGTGATGGAGATCGGCGGCGCCAGCGAGCACGTCGTGGCCCGCGCCGGCGACTTCGGCCTGCGCGTCTACGTGGGCCTCGCCTTCCGCTCCGGCCGCTGGCTCACGCGCGACGGCCGGCGGGTCGAGTGGGAATGGGACGAGGAACAGGGCCGCCAGGGCCTCGCCCGCGCCATCGAGCTCCACAAGCGGCACGACGGCGCCCACGGCGACCTCGTGCGCTGCTTCTTCTCACCGGCCCAGGTCGACACGTGCACGGCCGATCTCTTGCACGCGTCCAAGCGCGCCGCCGACGAGCGTCAGCGCCCCTGGCAGCTCCACGCCTCGCAGTCCGTCGTCGAGTTCAACGAGATGCTCGGCCGCCACGGCAAGACGCCGGTCAGGTGGCTCTCCGACCTGGGCGTGCTCGGCCCGAACGCGATCCTCGGCCACGCGATCGTGATCGGCGGCTCGTCCTGGACGAACTATCCGGCCGGCGACGTGGCGATCATGGCCGACGCCGGCTGCTCGGTCGCGCACGCGGTGTGGGTGTTCGCGCGGCGCGGCATCGTCATGGAATCGTTCGCCAGCTACCGGCGCGCCGGCGTGAACATGTCGCTCGGCACCGACACGAATCCACAAAGCGTGATCGAGGCGATGCGCTGGGCCGCCGTCGCGTCGAAGATCGTCGAGCGCAACACCGAGGCGACGACCGCGGCCCACGTCTTCGACGCCGCCACCCTGGGCGGCGCCCGGGCGCTCGGCCGCGACGATCTCGGGCGCATCGCGCCCGGCGCGAAGGCCGACCTTGTCTTATGGAAGGGCGCCTCGTGGGGCATGACGCCGCTGCGCGACCCGGTGAAGAACATCGTCTACAACGCGACCGCCGAGGACATCGATCGCGTCTGGGTCGACGGCCGCCTGGTCGTCGAGGGCGGCCACGTACGGGGGGCCGATGAGCGCGCGATCCTCGCCGCGCTCCAGGCGGCGGGCGAGCGGATGTGGCCGCGGATGGGCGGCTTCGACTGGGCGGGGCGAGACGCTGACACGCTCTCGCCGCAAACCTACCCTGAGTGGCCAGGGCGTGGATAAGGGCCCATCCGCTTCGTTGGCGACTTCGGCCCTCCCTGCGGCGTCTGCGGCATACGCCTCAGTCGGGCCTCAGCCGCCGCCTCGCGGCTGGACCCTTCTCCACGCCCTGGTGCCGTCGCCCCGCGCTACCCGCCCGGCTACTTCGCCACGAGCTTCAGATCCTCGTAGGGGGCGGAGTACGCGTGGTTGCTGATCAGGGTCAGGCCTGATTCCGCGACGCGTGGGCCGTGGCCGTTGATGAACGCGAGCTCCCAGATCGGCGCGATCATCGCCTTGTCATAGATGAGCTGCTGGATCCGGTGCAGGATCACCTCGCGCTTCTTCGGGTCCATCTCGCTCGCCTGCTCGCCGATGAGCCCCTCGATGTCCGGATACGTCCCGTAGGTGAACGTGCCCCCCGCCGCCACGAAGGCGTCGAGCCGGGTGGCGGCGTTGCCGAACGCGCCGCTCGCGGTCTGGATGATGTTCTTGAGCTTCTTCTGGCTGTTCTGCTGGATGAACGCGGCACGCTCGAGCGGCCGCAGCTGGGTCCGGATGCCCGCGGTCTGAAGATAGTTGACGACGCCCTCGCCCAGGTTTGCGTAGGAGGCGTCGCAATAGTAGTCACCAGCGTCGAAGCCGTTGGGATAGCCGGCTTCGGTGAGCAGCTGCTTGGCCTTCTTGAGATCGTAGACCGGCGTCGGCGCCGGCCAGTAGAACTCGAAGTTGTGAGGGATCATGCTGCCGGTGATCCGCGAGAAGCCGAGCGTCTCGGCGCGATTGATCGCCGGCCGGTCGATCGCGTAGCCCGCAGCGAGCCGCACGCGCTTGTCCACCCACGGCGACTTCGGGTCCGTCCACTGCTCGGGGAAGACGAGCCAGAAGGTGCCGGGTGGGTAGTTCGGCTTGAGCGTGAGCCCCGGCGTCCGCTTGAGCTCCTCGGCCAGCGCGCCACGGATCGAGTAGGCGATGTCGGCCTCGCCGCGCTTGAGCATCGCCAGGCGCGTCGACTCGTCGGGGATCGACTTGAACACGAGCCGCTTCACGCTCGGCGTCTTGCGCCAGTACTGCTCGTTGGCCTCGAGCACGAGCTCGACCCCGGGCGTGAACGAGACGAACTTGTACGGCCCCGCGCCGATCGGCGCCTTCTTGAAGCCGTCGTCGCCGACCTTCTCGACGTACTTCTTGGGCACGATCCAGCCGGCGCCGGTGGCCATCGTGCCGTAGAAGGTCATGAAGTCGGGCCACGGGTGCTTGAAGCGGAAGCGGACCCGCTGCGGATCGAGCACGTCGATCGATGCCATGCGCGCCTTGTACGGTCCCGACGCGGCGCCCCGGTAGCGCTCCATCGAGAACTTCACGTCCTCGGCGGTCACCGGATCGCCGTTGTGGAATTTCACGCCGCGCCGCAGCACGAACTCGTAGCTGAGGCCGTCCGGCGACGTC
>Ga0306920_100009124_pt1 | contig 13222 bp, 11 predicted proteins | sample flu12Cox44000170_FD_204666 | JGI IMG/M metagenome (GOLD analysis project Ga0306920, IMG submission 204666) | Lab enrichment of tropical soil microbial communities from Luquillo Experimental Forest, Puerto Rico - flux4day.12C.oxic.44.000.170 (v2)... | ecosystem: Environmental > Terrestrial >... | reverse complement strand
CGGGACAAGACGCTGAAGGTGTGGGAGCTGGCCAGCGGGCGCGAACTGCGCACCCTGCAAGGCCACGCTTGGGTTGTTAATGGCGTAGCGCTGAGTGCGGACGGGCGGCTGGCGGTCTCCGCGTCTCGGGACGACACGCTGAAGGTGTGGGAGCTGGCCAGCGGGCGCCAACTGCGCACCCTCAAAGGCCACTATAATGACGTCAGTGGCGTGGCGCTGAGTGCGGACGGACGGCTGGCGGTCTCCGCATCGGATGACAAGACGCTGAAGGTGTGGGAGCTGGCCAGCGGGCGCGAACTGCGCACCCTCCGAGGCCACTCTGGTGAGGTCAATGGCGTGGCGGTGAGTGCGGACGGACGGCTGGCGGTCTCCGCGTCGGATGACAAGACGCTGAAGGTGTGGGAGCTGGCCAGCGGGCGCCAACTGCGCACGCTCCAAGGCCACACCAGTATGGTCAATGGCGTGGCCCTGAGTGCGGACGGACGGCTGGCAGTCTCCGCGTCTTGGGACAACACGCTGAAGGTATGGGAGCTGGCCAGCGGGCGCGAACTGCGCACCCTCCAGGGCCACTCTGAGGAGGTCAATGGCGTGGCGGTGAGTGCGGACGGGCAGCTGGCGGTCTCCGCGTCTTCGGACCATACGCTGAAGGTGTGGGAGCTGGCCAGCGGAGCGTTACTTACCACGTTCATCTGCGATGCGGGCGCATATTGCTGCGCTTTTTCCCATGATCGCAGACTGATCGTCGCCGGCGACCGTCTTGGGCAGGTTCACTTCCTCCGCCTCGAAGAACCAAAATCGAAACAGTGAGCCGCGGCCCTTTGCATGCTATTTCCGAGGGCTCCATCCTCAACGCGGATTATTCAGTCCCGATAAATCTGGTAGAGTAGGCTACCGTCATCAAAAAGCGACGAAGAGGATCTGGATTTCATGACTATCAGCGAGATGCGTGAATTATTGAGCGGCTACCAGGCTCGTTTCGACAATCTCGGGAGGCGTCTTTGACGTCCCTCAACTAACCGCGCGCGCGGCTGAACTGCTCGAGCAGACCGGCCGCACTGACTTCTGGGAGCGTCCGGAATCTGCACAATCGATCCTGCGCGAACACGATCGTATCAAAGCCCAGCTCGGCGATTACGAACGGCTGCACAGAACGCTTGAAGAAGCCCACCTGTTCCTGACCATGGCCGAGGAGGAGGGCGGCGACGATTCCGAAGCCGCCCGCGAGACTGAAAAGGCGCTCGAATTATCGCGCAGCGAACTGGCGCGGCAAGAACTCCAGATGATGTTGGGCGGCGAGTACGATCGGCTCGGCGCGATCGTCTCGATCCATCCCGGGGCTGGCGGCACCGAAGCCCAGGATTGGGCCGAGATGCTGTTGCGGGTATACCTGCGCTGGGCCGAACGCCACGGCTATCGGACTGATCTCGCCGATCTTCAACCCGGTGAGGGGGCCGGCATCAAGAGCGCGACGTTCGAAGTCGACGGCGAATGGGCTTACGGGTACTTGAAGGCGGAGGCCGGAATTCATCGGCTGGTGCGTATTTCTCCTTACGACGCCAACGCCCGGCGCCACACCTCGTTTGCCTCGGTCTTCGTGTTTCCGGCGATCGATGACAAAGTCGAGGTCATCATCAATCCGGCGGACCTGCGCGTCGATACTTTCCGTGCTTCTGGCGCAGGCGGGCAGCATGTGAACAAGACCGATTCGGCGGTGCGAATGACCCATATTCCGAGCGGCATCGTGGTCAGTTGCCAGAACGAGCGCTCCCAGCACAAAAACCGTGCGATGGCGCTCAAAATTCTGCGTGCCCGGCTATTCGAACTGGAGCAGCGCAAAAAAAGGGAGGAATTGGAGAAGTTCAGCAAGGACAAGAAAGAAATTGCCTGGGGCAGCCAGATTCGTTCGTATGTGCTGCAGCCTTATCAAATGGTCAAGGACCATCGCACTGGTGTCGAAATCGGCAATACCACTGCGGTTTTGGACGGCGATATCGACCCTTTCATCCAGGCCTATCTGATGGGCGAGCGCCGCGGTGATCCGCAAGCCGCCTCGGCCTAAGGAAAAAGCGAGTCGCAGGAGTACTACATGCTCGACCTTTACTTTTGGACCACTCCCAACGGCTACAAGATTACGATCCTGCTCGAAGAGCTGGGATGGCCGTACAACGTCATTCCGGTCAATATCGGCAAGGGTGAACAGTTCAGGCCGGACTTTCTTAAGATAAGCCCCAACAACCGCATTCCGGCATTGGTCGATAACGAGGGACCTGACGGCAAACCAATCGCTATCTTTGAATCGGGCGCCATCCTTATGTACCTGGCGGAAAAGGCTGGAGGACGTTTCATGCCGCAGGAGACCCGCCGCCGCTACGATGTACTCCAATGGCTGATGTTCCAGATGGCGAGCGTGGGGCCGATGCTTGGCCAGGCCCATCATTTCCGCCGTTACGCGCCAGAGCAAATCCAGTATGCCGTCGACCGTTATACGAATGAGGCGCACCGCATCTACGGCGTCATCGATAACCGCGTCAGCGAGGCGCCATATCTTGCCGGCGAGTACTCGATCGCCGATATGGCGACCTATCCATGGCTGCGGACCCATCATTGGCAGGGGCAAGACCTGGAAGATTTCCCTCATCTAAAACGCTGGTACGACAGCATCGAAGCGCGCCCTGCGGTCCAGCGCGGACTGGCGGTGATGAAAGATGAAGTGGAGCGCGCGCGGCAAACTCCCCCTGACAAGGAGTCATGGGACATTCTGTTCGGCAAGAAGCAGTTCGAGCGCCGCTGAAAATATTCTCCGGGGGGGTGAGCGATCCGGTTCCGGGGAGAAACCAAAGCCTCAGGCAAATTTTATCGTCTCGGATTATCGTGATCCGGGAGCGAGGTACGTGCGGCGGTTGGCACATCGCCGAATGATGCTTAGGTTGTAGCAGGGTGAGACTTGGCAATGGAGAAGCCACTTAAAGACGACGACAACGAACCGCGGGACAACGTCTCGCCTGATAGCCCGGCTGACAAAAATATTGAACTCACGCCGGAGCAGGAGGTGAAAGCGGAGCCGGCAGAAGGTCCGGATTCCGTAATCGATAAATTGCAAGCGCAAATCGCCGATAAGGAGAAAGAACTCGCGGAACTCAGGGACCGGTACCTGCGCTCGCTGGCCGAAAGCGAAAATGCACGCAAGCGTATTCGACAGCAAAGCGACGAAACCGTCCGCGTGCAGCGCGAAAATCTCCTGCGCGAGCTGCTGCCGGTCGTCGACAATCTTGAACGCGCGGTTGATGCGGCCCGCGATGGCGGCAACGGTAAACCTATCGTCGAGGGGGTCGAGATGGTGCTGCGCAACTTGCTCGATTTCCTGAAAGGGCATGAGGTGACGCAACTGACTTCAGTCGGCCAGCCGTTCGACCCTCAACGGCACGAGGCGATAGAGCAGATTGAGAGCAGCCAGCACGCCCCAAACACCGTTGTGAATGAGTTCCATCGCGGTTATCAGATCGGCGATCGTCTGCTCCGGCCGGCGCGGGTTGCGGTCGCCAAGGGCACGCGGGAGGGCGACAGCGGTAGTAACGGCGCCGGTGGCAATGACGTTGAAACTCACTGAAACATGGTTATATATCTCTCAGAGGTTCTGAAAAATGGCCAAAGTAATTGGAATTGATCTCGGCACAACCAATAGCTGTGTCGCGATTATGGAAGGTGGCGACCCGGTCGTCATCGCCAACTCAGAGGGCAGCCGCACTACGCCCTCGGTGGTGGCGTTTACCGATTCGGGTGAGCGCCTGGTCGGGCAAATCGCGAAACGTCAAGCTATCACCAACCCGACCAATACGATTTTTGCAATCAAGCGCCTGATGGGCCGGCGTTATGAAGATTCCGAAGTGCAGAAGGCCACCAAGGTGCTGCCTTATAAAGTCATCAAAAATGCTGACGGAGCAGCGTGGGTCGAAATCCGCGACAAGAAGTACAGCCCGCCGGAAATTTCCGCGTTTATCCTGCAGAAGATGAAACAGACCGCGGAGGATTATCTCGGCGAGAAGGTCACCGAGGCGGTTATCACCGTGCCTGCCTACTTCAGCGACAGCCAGCGCCAGGCGACCAAGGATGCCGGCCGGATCGCTGGTCTTAACGTCCTGCGCATCATCAATGAGCCGACCGCAGCCTCGCTGGCGTACGGGCTCGACAAAAAAAAGGACGAGAAGATTGCCGTATTTGACCTCGGCGGCGGCACTTTCGATATCTCAATCCTGGAATTGGGCGGCGGTGTGTTCGAGGTCAAGGCGACCAACGGCGACACCTTCCTGGGCGGCGAGGATTTCGACCAGCGCGTAATCGATTACCTCGCGGACGAATTCAGAAAAGACCAGGGAATCGACCTGCGCAAGGATCGGATGGCGCTGCAGCGGCTCAAAGAGGCCGCCGAGAAGGCCAAATGTGAGCTGTCGACTGTAATGGAGACTGATATCAATCTGCCCTTCATTACGGCCGATCAGTCCGGCCCGAAACATCTGAACATGAAACTGACCCGGGCCAAATTGGAGGCGCTCTGCTCCGATTTGCTGGAGCGGCTTGATGGGCCGTGTGCGACCGCGCTGAAGGATGCCGGTCTGCGTACCGGCGACATCAACGAAGTCGTGCTCGTGGGTGGCATGACCCGGATGCCCGCAGTGCAAGAGCGGGTCAGGAAGCTGTTTGGCCGTGAGGGTCACAAAGGTGTGAATCCCGACGAGGTGGTGGCGGTCGGTGCCGCGATCCAGGCTGGGGTGCTCAAACAAGAGGTCAAAGACGTACTGCTACTCGACGTAACGCCGCTCTCACTTGGTATCGAAACGCTCGGCGGGGTGTTCACCAAGCTGGTCGAGAAGAACAGCACGATTCCAATGCACAAGAGCCAGATCTTCTCCACCGCGCAGGACAACCAGCCCGCGGTTACGATCCGCGTCTTCCAGGGCGAGCGCGAAATGGCGGCCGATAACAAGATCCTGGGTCAGTTCGACCTGGTTGGGATTCCTCCCGCCCCGCGTGGCATGCCACAGATAGAAGTCGCGTTCGATATCGACGCCAATGGCATCGTCCATGTCTCGGCCAAGGATATGGGAACCAGCAAGGAGCAATCGATCAAAATCACTGCTTCTTCCGGGTTGAACGAGGAAGAAATCAAGCAGATGGTTCGAGAAGCCGAGCAGCATGCAGCTGAGGACCATCAGCGGCGCGCTGTGGCGGAAGCCCACAACAAGCTCGATAACCTCATCTATACCACCGAGAAGACGCTGAAGGAGTACGGCTCGCAGCTCGACGACGCGTCGCGAAAAGGGGTCGAAGACGCCCTCAATGATGCGCGCGGCAAGCTCGAATCCAAGGATGTGGATGAGCTGAATCGGGCAGCCGACGCGCTCTCGGCTGCATCGCATAAGCTGGCCGAAGCGATGTACAGCAAGACGCGCCAGGCGCAGGGTGCGCAACCTGGAACAGGCGGTGATGGTGCCGCGCCCAACGATGGTGCTAGCCAGGATACTGAGAAGAAGGAAGATGTGGTGGATGCCGACTTCAAGGAAGTCAAATGAAGCACAGCTCGACCCGGCAATGGCGTCGCGCGGTAATCAAACCGGCCGCTGACTAAAATTGGTGGCTGCGCTTACCTCGCGGACTAAACTGGATTAGGATAACTGCGCGATGCCGTCTTCAGATCGAAAACGCGATTATTACGAGGTTTTGGGCGTCGGCCGGACCGCCGGTGATGATGAAGTCAAAAAGGCCTACCGGCGCCTCGCCGTCCAATTTCATCCCGACCGTAATCCTGGCGATAAACAAGCCGAGGAAAAGTTCAAAGAAATAAACGAGGCTTACCAGGTTCTCTCGGATCCGGAAAAGCGCAGCACGTACGACCGCTTTGGACACGCTGCATTTCAGGGTCCGCAGGGAGCTGGTGGTTTCGGCGGGTTCGATTTTAGCCAGGGCTTCGAGGAAGTTTTCTCCGACATCTTCGGTGATTTTTTTGGCACCGGGCGCGGACGTTCACGTTCACGCAGCCGCCGCGGTGAGGATCTGCGTTATGACCTCGAAGTTGAATTCGAGGAAGCAGCGCGGGGTACCGAAAAAGTCGTCAAGTTTCAACGTCTGACGACGTGTGATGGATGCAATGGCACGCGGGCGCGGGGTGGCGCCGAAGGCGTGCGCACCTGTCCCAATTGCCGCGGCACCGGTCAGGTAAGGACACAACAAGGCTTTTTCTCGATCTCGACCACCTGCGGCCAATGCCGCGGCGAGGGCATGATGATCGCGGACCCATGTCCCAAATGCCAGGGGCAGGGGCGGATCAGAAAGCCGGTCTCGCTCTCGGTCCGAATTCCGCCCGGGGTGGATAACGGATCGCGGCTCAAGCTGCGCAATGAAGGTGAAGCCGGCTTTGCCGCCGGCCCCGCCGGCGACCTCTACGTGGTTGTTCATGTCAAGGAGCATCCACTCTTCGTCCGCCAGGACAATGACGTGGTAATCGAGGTGCCGGTCAGCTTTCCGCAGGCGGCCCTGAGTGCCGACCTCGAAGTTCCGACGCTCGAGGGTAAAATCAAGCTCAAGCTGCCGGCCGGCACTCAATCGGGCAAAATCTTCCGGCTCAAGGGCAAGGGGTTCGCCGACCTGCATGGCTACGGACGCGGCGACCAACTCGTACGCATCGTGGTCGAAACCCCGCGCCGGCTAAGCGCGCGGCAGCGCGAGCTACTCGAAGATTTCGCCAAGGCGTCAGGCGAGGACGTCAATCATCCAATGGCAAAAGGTTTCGTTGACAAACTGAAGGAAATGTTTGGTTGACAATTCGGATTTTGTTGAATTCAAGCCCCGGCTCGTTGTGAAGCAGCCGGGGCTTTTGATTTCTAAAGTGCTCTGTCTGAGCGGCACAGGCTTCCAGTCTGTGATCCCCCGGGAGAAAAACTGCACATCGATGTCAAACCGGAGTCTAGTCCGACTATTGACGCCTACCACGATGATACTCTCAATTCTGCTTCAATAAGCGTCGCAACCTTGACATCGCCCGCTCAGTCGTTAATTTCGCTTAGTACAGTAACTCCTCGGGAGGTAGCTAGTAATGGCACTGATACGGTTCGACGCCTTCGATCCTTTCCGTAATCTGCTGTCTCTACAGCAGGAGCTGGAGCGATTCACTCGCAACCCCGCATTCAGTCTCGGCCCTTCCGGCTATGGTGCCTATCCGCCGATTAATGTCTTTGAGGACCAGGACGGCACAGTAATCGTTGCCGAGTTGCCGGGACTCGATCCGGGGAAGATCGAGATCGCCGGCCAGGGCCGGACACTCACCTTGCGCGGCGAACGCAAACGGGAAGAAGGAGTGAATCCTTCGGGCTATCATCGCCGCGAGCGCCCGTTTGGCGAGTTCTCGCGCTCGATCCAGCTCTCGGATGACCTCGACATGTCCAAAGCAACGGCGAAATACGAGTCCGGCGTGCTGATGCTTAAAGTTCCCAAGGCAGAGGCGGCCAAGCCCCGCCAGATTACGGTGAACGCCGGCTGAGCAGGCAGAAGGGAAAACAACTCCGCGAGACATAAAAGAAGGAAATATCGCTATGCCGGAACAGGAAATCGTGACAAGAGAAAAACAGCAGGTCCAGGGCACCGAAGCCACTCGGCCCGGCCGCTACTACGTACCTGATGTTGATATCTGTGAGTATCGTGACAAACTGATGCTATGGGCTGATATGCCCGGCGTGTCGGAAAAGAGTGTCGAGGTGATACTGAAAGACAATACTCTGACACTCACCGGCACGGTGTCGCCGGCCGCTTATAATAATCTCTCTCCAGTATATACTGAGTATAATGTGGGTAACTACTTCAGGCAGTTCGCATTGAACGAAGACATCGACGAATCCCGGATTCAAGCGCGAATGCGTAATGGGGTGCTTGAAGTAGAGTTGCCCAAGAGCGAACAGGCCAAGCCGCGCAAGATCGAAGTGCAGACCACCTGAGCTGAATGGCAGGGGGCGGCCGGCGAGCCGCCCTTTATCTTAACTGGCATTCTTCGAGCGGCCTAACGCTGCCATCAGGGCGGCGCGCATCACTGCGACCGGCGCCGCGGCCTCGTTGAACAACTCGAATGCCAGCGCACCCTGGTTGAGCAGCATACCGGCACCGTCGAGCGCACGCCTGCCCAAGGCCAGTGCCGGCGCCATAAAGGGTGTCGGCTCGCGCGCATAGACCATATCGTAAAAGACACAATCCGCCGGAACTGCAGCGTAAGCGAGCGGAACAACGCCGCCAGTCTTCAGTCCCATCGGTGTCGCATTTATCACCGCTGCAATATCTGCCAGGGCCGCAGCTTCCGCCAATTTTTCGAGGCCGCCGCCATGAATCAGAATACCAGCGGGCGCCTCGCCCAAGTGCGCGAAGCGATGTGCGAGCCTGGCGGCGCGCTCGACCGTGCGGTTGCACAGCAGAATTTTTGCCGCGCCCATCCGACTACAGGCGAGCACTGCTGCCGCTGCGGCTCCCCCCGCCCCGATAATCACGACTGAGTGTCTATCGAGCGTAACACCGGACTCGCGCAGGTCGAGTTCAAGACCGCGTGCGTCCGTATTGTCACCGTAGAGTTCGCCATTGCGGTTGACGACGCAATTGATGGCGCCCAAGGTGAGCGCTTCTTCGCTCAAATGGGTGATCATCGCTACTGCGTTCTCCTTGTGCGGCACTGTCAGATTGACACCCGCAATTTCGAGCGCGGGCAGCGCGCGAATGGCATCCTGCAAGTGCTCGGGTGCGACATGAAATGCGAGGTAGGCGCGCTCGATGCCCAGCGCCGCATAGGCCGCGTTATGCATCGCCGGCGACAGCGAATGTTCGACCGGGTGACCGAAAATTGCGGTAAACCGCGTGCGGCCACTAATCTCCATCACAACCCTCTTTAGACACTCTGTTGTGCTACAGGTATCTCCGCCGCACCAGGTCGTCAACACAACTCTACGTTCAGGTCAGGACGCAGTAAGGCTCGGATCTTTTTTGGCTGCGCACTTCATGGTTCGTCATGCTACTATCGCGCACCATGTTCTTTGGCCCCTTCCTCGCATTTTACGCAATTCTGTTCTTCGTCCTGCTGGCGGGCATTTTTGTCATGCTGGAGATCGGGGTGATCAATTACGCCTTCGGCGCACTCGGCCTCTCGCCCCAGTTGGCGTTAACGGCACTGATGGCGAGCCTGCTCGGCAGCTACATCAATATTCCGCTCACACAAATCGAAAGCGGTGAACCGCACCTGGCAGAAATCGTCAGCAGCTTCGGCGTGCGCTACCGCGTTCCGCTGCATTATGCGCGGGGAGCCACTACCCTGGCAGTGAATGTCGGCGGCGCGATAGTGCCGATCCTAATCTCGATTTACGTGCTGTCGCGCCAACCCGGAGCGATCGTGCCCGCCGCCTTGGGCGCTCTCGTGGTCGCATTGGTGGTACATCGATGGGCGCGGCCAGTGCGAGGACTTGGCATCGCCATCCCGATGTTTATTCCGCCGATCGTCGCAGCAATGTCGGCATGGGTGCTGGCGGCATTATTCGGCGGCTACGCACATGTTGACGCGATTGCTTACGTGGGCGGTGTGCTGGGCACGCTGGTCGGAGCCGACATCGCCAATTTGGGCAAATTGCGTGACCTCGGAGCGCCGGTCGCCTCGATTGGCGGGGCGGGCACGTTCGATGGCGTATTCCTGACCGGAATCGTGGCGGTATTATTGGCCTGACCCTCGCCAGGGTCATTGGTGGCTCGGGGATATAGAGGGCTGAGCCATGAAATCGCGGAGATGCTGTCTTTGATGCGAGCACGTGTGAGGCTGGACCAGAGTCAAGCGTCAAAAATGAATTTGGTCACCAATGACACTCTGGTTCTGACGGAAAGTCAAAAAGCTTTGTCGGAGATTACGCACCGTCCCGTATCAGGTTCGGGTCGCTGACCTCAGATTAGGAACGGCGCCGAGGGTTTGACGTTCGGCGCCTGCCTTATCGGAACCTATGCCGGTCTGAACTTCACCAACGTCTGCTCGGGAGTGACGTCGTCGAAGTAAGCCGTCACCGGCATGCCGATCTTGATCTGGTCGGGAGGCGCTTCGAGATTCGTCGTCATCCGCGGGCCCTCGTCCAGTTCGACGATCGCGAGCACGTACGGTTTATCGGCGAACGAGCGGGTCGAGGCGCGGCGCACGATGGTATAAGTATAGAGCTTGCCGCGGCCGCTCACTCGTTGCCATGTCAGGCGGTCAGACAGGCATTGCGGACAGCGATCGCGCGGATAATAGATGAAGGCGTTGCAGGCGCCGCATCGCTGGAGCATCAGTTCATGGCGTTTCGCCGCTTCCCAGAAGGGCCGGCTGGTGGCGGTAGGCCGTGGCAACGGTTTGGTGTACTCGCTCATGCTCGCCGCTCCAAAATCAAACTGACCTGCTCGCTCATGATACCGCCATTGCCGTTAACATAAGCCAGCGCGGCATCTTTGACCTGGCGCCCATCTCCACGCCCCATCAACTGGCGGATGGCCTCAGTTACGTGGCTCATGCCGCCGCCCAATCCAGGCTGGCCAAACGAGAGTTGCCCGCCATGCGTATTGCACGGGAAATCGCCGGCGTAGGAGAGATTATGCTCCATGACGAACGGGCCGCCCTGTCCCTTCTTGCAGAAGCCGGCGTCCTCCAACGTCACCAGCACGGTAATCGTATAGCAATCGTAGGGGCAGAGCAGGTCTATATCCTTGCGCTCGACCCCAGCCATCTGAAAGGCAAGGTCGGCAGCGGGTTTGATCGGCGAATCGGTCAGCGACGGCGCGTAGGTAATCGACGCGTGATTGGAATACTCGCCCGCACCCAACAGCCAGATCGGCGGGTTCTTGGCACGTTTGGCGATTTCGGGCGAGGCCACAATAACAGCCGCGCCGCCACTGCACGGGCTTACAATTTCAAAAATATGCAGCGGATCGACGATCATCCGCGAAGCGAGCACGTCCTGAATCGTGAGCGGCTTATCGTTGAAGGTCGCCAGTGGATTCTTCAGCGCGTTGGTACGCTGATCGACGGCTATCTTGGCCATCTGTTCGGGCTTGGTGCCATACTCGTACATGTGGCGATGGGCGATCATCGCGTAGCCGCAATTCGCCCCGATATTGCCGTAGGGCGACTCGAATTCGCGCTGCACCGAAACCACCGGCACTTTCTGATCACCGATTTTGTTGAGATCAGCCACGATGCAGAGCACCGCCTGGCACATACCCGCATCGATTGCAGCAGCCGCCCGCCAGATCATGCCGGCCGGTGTTGCGCCGCCGATATCAACCGCGTTCAGCATTCGCGGGTTTATGCCCAACACTTCGCAGGCGCTGGCCGGATAGAGCATGCCAGGATCGGAAAATGGCATTCCGACCAGGAAGCCGTCGAGGTCATTCTTTTGGAGTCCCGCATCGTTGAGCGCTTCTGCTGTCAACTGCGCCATCAGCTTGAGCGGTGTCACGTCGGGGGGCGCGTCTTTCCACGGCTTGAGTTCAGCTATCCCGATGGCGGCTGCCTTGCCTTTAAGACTCATGCTGCATAAGCTCCGGCGAAATTTTATTACCGACTAGCACAATTCGATTGCCGGGCGCGAATGAGTGAAAGGCACGACGCGGCAGCAACCATGGTGATTTTCTTAGTTTCGAGATTTGCGGAGCGCGCAGCTATACGAGCCGACACCAGGTGACAGTGTCACCCGTTTATCCTGCCCGTCTTCGGCTTACGCTAAAGTCATGCTGAGCGGACACCAAGTGCGGCAGGAAGGCTACAAACGGGCATCACCGTTCGGGAAGCTCGGCTCTCAATGCACCCTGCAGCAGCCCAACGCAGATAGACGCAGTTAGGCGCACATAACCGCGCGTAGATTTTTTCTCCCGTGGTGACCGAAAGGGTAGGGACGGTGAACAGCCGCGCCCCTGACTACCCGAATAGGCACGAGCCAGTCCAGAATCCTGTTGTGATCGCCGACCGCTTTACCAGGGACGGCGGGGTCGGCTAATCCTTTAGGTTCCGATGTTATTTTTTGGAGGCAGGGTTCACCGCCATGGCGGCGCATACGCTTTTTGAAAAAATTTGGAATTCGCACGTCGTCTTTGAGGCGCCCGGCCAGCCGGCGCTGCTCTATATCGATTTGCACCTGGTCCACGAGGTGACTTCACCACAAGCCTTCGAAGGATTGCTGAAGGCCGGACGCAAGGTACGGTGTCCCGAGCGCACGTTCGCCACGATGGACCATAATGTGCCCACCACCGACCGTTCGCTGCCGATCACGGACCCCGATTCCAAACTTCAGATCGAGATGATGCGGAAGAATTGCGCTCAGTTCGGTGTCCGCCTTTATGACCTCGGTTCCCGCGAGCAGGGAATCGTCCACATAATCGGACCCGAACTAGGGCTCAGCCAACCGGGTATGACGATCGTCTGCGGTGATAGTCATACCGCGACCCATGGCGCGATGGGTGCGCTGGCCTTCGGTATCGGCACCAGCGAGGTCGAACACGTGCTCGCCACTCAATGCCTGTGGCAGGCAAAGCCGAAATCGATGGAAATTCGCGTTGAGGGCGAGCTTGGTTTGGGGGTCAGCGCCAAGGATTTGATTCTCGGCATCATCGGCAGGATCACCACCGACGGCGGGACCGGCCACGTAATCGAATATCGCGGCTCGACTATCGAGGGACTCTCGATGGAAGAACGAATGACCGTCTGCAATATGACGATTGAGGGGGGCGCACGGGCGGGAATGATAGCTGCCGACCAGAAAACGGTGGATTATCTGCGCAGTCGGCAGTTTGTTCCCACCGGCCGGCAGTTCGACGCCCTTACTGAACATTGGCTCACGTTCCGCTCCGACCCGGAGGCCAGGTTTGACCGCAGTCTGACGTTTACGGCATCGAGCTTCGCCCCGCAGGTCACCTGGGGCACCAACCCGGGAATGGTCACCGACGTCAAGTCGCGGGTGCCGGATCCGGCGAGTTTTAATGATCCAACACAGCGGCGTGCTGTTGAATTGGCGCTCGATTATATGGCGCTGACTCCTGGGACGGCGATTGAGGATATCAGTCTCGACCGCGTCTTTATCGGATCATGCACGAATTCGCGGGTCAGCGACTTGAAGGCTGCCGCTGAGGTGGTGAGGGGGCGTAAGGTGGCGCCCAACATTCGTGCCCTGGTGGTGCCGGGCTCGCAGCTGGT
>Ga0306920_100009123_pt1 | contig 13223 bp, 9 predicted proteins | sample flu12Cox44000170_FD_204666 | JGI IMG/M metagenome (GOLD analysis project Ga0306920, IMG submission 204666) | Lab enrichment of tropical soil microbial communities from Luquillo Experimental Forest, Puerto Rico - flux4day.12C.oxic.44.000.170 (v2)... | ecosystem: Environmental > Terrestrial >... | reverse complement strand
GAGCCGACCGCGGTGCTGACGCCGCAGGAGGCCGATCAACTCTTCATCGTGCTGAACCGCCTCAAGACCGAAGGCCGCGCCATCCTCTATATCAGTCACAAGCTCGAGGAAGTGAAACGGCTGTGCGACACCGCGACGATCCTGCGTGGCGGCAAGAAGGTCGCGACCTGCAATCCGAAGCTCGAGACCGCAGCCTCGCTCGCGCGCATGATGGTCGGCACCGAGATCAAGGAGGTGAAGGCACAGGCCGGCCGCAAGACCACGATTCCGCGCCTTGTCGTCAATGACCTCAGCCTCGAACCCGATGATCCCCACGGCGTGAGACTCAGGAACATCTCGCTGGAGCTGAAGGGCGGCGAGATCCTCGGCATCGCCGGCGTCGCCGGCAACGGGCAGGATGAGTTGTTCGCGGCGCTTTCCGGCGAGCGGCAGACGAAAGATCCCGGCGCCATCGTGATCGAGGGCATCGCAGCGGGCCATCTCACCATCACCCAGCGCCGCAGGCTGGGGGCGGCCTTCGTGCCGGAGGAACGGCTTGGCCACGGCACCGCGCCGCGCATGAAGCTCTCGGAAAATGCGCTTCTGACCGGCCACGCCGCAAGCGGCATGGTCAGGCGCGGCTTCGTCAACACCGCGGCAACGCTTGCGGCCGTCGACCGCGCCACCGAAGCTTTCGATGTGCGCAAGGCCAAGCGCGATCCGGAAGCCGCAAGCCTCTCCGGCGGCAATTTGCAGAAATTCGTGGTGGGGCGCGAGATCCTGCGGAATCCCGGCCTGCTCGTGGTGAGCCAGCCGACCTGGGGCGTCGATGCGGGCGCCGCCGCCGTGATCCGCCAGGCGCTGCTCGATCTCGCCGGCAACGGCGCCGCGGTGCTGGTGACGAGCCAGGATCTCGACGAGCTCACCGAGATCGCCGACGGGATCGCCGTGATGTTCCACGGCGGCCTGTCGGCGCCCCTTGCAACCCGAGAGGCCACGAGCGAAAAGCTCGGGTTGCTGATGGGCGGCAGCAGCTTGGAGCAAAAGGACACGGCGCATGCGGTTGGTGCTTGAGAAGCGCGCCGAGCGATCGAACACGATCGCGCTGGTCTCGCCGCTGATCGCGATCCTGCTCACCATCGCGACCATGAGCATCCTGTTTGCGATTCTCGGCAAGAATCCGCTGTCGGCGCTCCTCGTCTATTTCATCGATCCCTTGACCGACGGCTATTCGCTGCAGGAAATCGCGGTGAAGGCGACGCCGCTGGTGATGATCGCGATCGGGCTGTCGCTATGCTACCTCGCGAATGCCTGGAACATTGGAGCGGAAGGCCAGTTCCTGATCGGCGCCGTCGCCGGCAGCTGGATCGCGGTGAAGACTCAAGGCACCGACGCGGGCGCCTGGGTGCTGCCGGCGATGCGGCTGTTGGGCGCGATTGCAGGCGCGCTCTATGCGTTGATCCCCGCTATCTGCAAGGTGAAATTCGGCGCGAGCGAAATCCTGACCAGCCTGATGCTGGTTTATGTCGCCGACCTCTTCCTCGATTATCTCGTGCGCGGCCCCTGGCGCGATCCCGCCGGCTTCAACTTTGCGACCACCGCCGAGTTCGATCCCGTGGCAACCGTGCCGGTGCTGATCCAGGGCGGACGTCTGCATCTCGGCGCCATCTTCTCCTTGATCGCGGTCGCAGCGGCGGCCGTGCTGCTCGGTCGCACCATCAAGGGCTTCGAGATCCGGGTGGTGGGCGCGGCCCCGCGCGCGGCGCGGTTCGGCGGCTTCAATGCCGACCAGCTGATCCTCCTGACCTTCGCCATATCGGGCGCGCTCGCGGGGCTCGCAGGAATCATCGAGGTGGCAGGACCGATCGGCCATCTGCAGCCAGGCATCTCGCCCGGCTACGGCTTTACCGCGATCATCGTGGCATTCCTCGGCCGGCTCAACCCAATTGGAATATTAATTGCAGCGCTTTTTCTCGCACTGACTTTCATCGGCGGCGAACAGGCCCAGATCGCAATGAAAATCCCGCTTGATGTCACCAAGGTGTTTCAGGGCATCCTGCTGCTCTACGTGCTCGCCTGCGACAGCCTCATTCTCTACCGCCTCCGGCTCATCTCCTCATCACGACAGGTGGCAAGCGAGGTGCGAAGTGGAACTCGTTGAGGCCATCATCCTTTCGGTGCTTGCGGCATCGACGCCGCTGTTGATCGCCGCCACCGGTGAATTGGTGACCGAGCGCTCCGGCGTGCTCAATCTCGGCGTCGAGGGCATGATGATCGTCGGTGCTGCTTGCGGCTTCGCGGGCGCCTGGCTGTCCGGCTCCATCATCATCGGTGCGCTGTGCGGGATCATCGCCGGCGTGCTGATGTCCCTGATCTTCGCCATGATGACGCTTGGCCTTGCCGTGAACCAGGTCGCGACGGGCCTTGCGCTGACCATCCTCGGCATCGGGCTCTCCGGGCTGATCGGCGCGGGCTTCGTCGGCGAGAGAATTACGCCGGCGCCGCATCTCTACATCCCCGTGCTGACCGGGATTCCGCTGATTGGGCGCATCGTGTTCGGCGAGGATGGCTTCGTCTATCTTTCGCTCGCGCTTATCGTCGCCGTGTCCTGGTTCCTGTATCGGACGCGCGCCGGCCTCGTGCTGCGCGCCTGCGGCGACAATCACGTCTCGGCGCATGCGCTCGGCTATCCCGTGCTGCGGATCCGGATGCTCGCCGTGATGTTCGGCGGCGCCTGCGCAGGGCTGGCCGGCGCCTATCTGCCGCTCGCCTATACGCCGTTCTTCATTCCCGGCATGACGGCGGGACGCGGCTGGATTGCGCTGGCGCTCGTGGTGTTCGCATCCTGGCTGCCGGGGCGGCTCGTGATCGGCGCCTATCTGTTCGGTGCGGTCTCCATCCTGCAGTTGCATCTGCAGGGAGCCGGCATCGGTATCCCCTCGCAATTCATGTCGGCGCTGCCTTATCTGGCGACCGTCGTCGTGCTGGTGCTGCTGTCGCGCGCCCGCACCGGCGGCTCGACCGCACCAGCCGCACTCGGCACCGTTTTTGTGCCCGACCGCTGAACGCTTTTTTCCGGACTTGCGCGATTGGGGGCGCCATGTCCGAGGCTAACCAAGGTTCCCCCCGAACGTTTGGAGATTGACGATGAGGAAAACAATTCTGGCCGCCGCTGCCGCGCTGCTGCTTGCGGGCAGTTTTGGTGCCGCCGACGCCGCCGACAAGCTGAAGGTCGGGTTCATCTATCTCGGCCCGGTAGGCGACCTCGGCTGGACCTACCAGCACGAGCAGGCGCGCCAGGCGCTGGTCAAGGAGCTCGGGGACAGGATCGAAACCACCTATCTCGAGAACGTGCCCGAAGGCCCCGACGCCGAGCGCGCCATCGAGCAGCTCGTGCGCGCCGGCAACAAGCTGATCTTCACCACCTCCTTCGGCTACATGGATCCGACGCTGAAGGTCGCGAAAAAATATCCCAACGTGCATTTCGAGCATGCCACCGGCTACAAACGCGACGCCAACATGTCGACCTATTCGGCCAAATGGTATCAGGGCCGCTACATCCAGGGCATTATCGCGGCGAAGATGTCGAAGAGCGGCGTGCTCGGCTATATCGGCTCGTTCCCGATTCCGGAGGTCATCTCCGGCATCAATGCCACCATGCTGGGTGCACAGACGATCAATCCCAATATCAAGGTGAAGATCATTTGGGCCAACTCCTGGTTTGACCCGGGCAAGGAAGCGGATGCCGCGAAGGCGCTACTTGACCAGGGCGCCGACATCATCATGCAGCACACCGATAGTCCCGCGGCGATGCAGGTTGCAGCCGAACGCGGCAAGCTCGCCTTCGGCCAGGATTCGGAGATGATCAAGTTCGGTCCGAAGGTGCAGCTGACGTCGATCATGGACACCTGGGCGCCCTACTACATCGCCCGCGTGAAGGCCGAGCTCGACGGCACCTGGAAGTCGGAAGACACCTGGGGCGGGCTGGACAGCAAGATGTTCGAGATGGCGCCCTACACCAACATGCCCGACGATGTGAAGAAGCTCGCAGAGGACACTCAGGCCGCGATCACCGCCGGCAAGCTGCATCCGTTCAAGTGCCCGATCAAGGCCCAGGACGGCACGGATGTCGAGTGCAAGGGCGGCGATCACCTCGCCGACGGGCAGATCCTCGGCATGAATTTCTATGTAAAGGGCGTCGACGACAAGGTTCCAGGCAAGTAGGCCGCGGATGTTCTGACCTCCAAGACGAAAGGCCCGGACGGCGATGTCCGGGCCTTTGCGTGTCTCGCTCATGCTCTTCTCACCCCGCATGCATCGCGCGCGCTGCGGCGCTGTGGCGGCGGCTCAGATCGCCAACGTCGAGACCTGGAATGGCGCCGTCGATAACAGCCCATTTGCCGGCCACCATGACCCGGTCGGCGCGATGCGCGCCGCACAGCACGAGCGCGGCCACGGGATCGCCGTGGCCGGAAAAGCGCAACTCGTCGAGCTTGAACAGCGCGAGGTCGGCGGCCTTGCCGACGGCGATCTCGCCGAGCTCGGGCCGGCCGACGCAGGCCGCCGAGCCTTTCGTGGCCCAGCGTAGCGCATCCTTGTGGCTGACCTTGAGCACGCCATAACGCGCCCGCTGCAGCAGGAACGCCGCCCTCACCTCCTGCATCAGATTGGAGGCATCGTTTGACGCGGAGCCGTCGACGCCGAGACCGATGCCGACACCAGCCTCCTCCATCTCGCAGACCGGGCTACAGCCGGACGCCAACAGCTGGTTGCTGCAGGCGCAGTGGCTGATGGTCGTCTTCGCACCGCTTAGCCGCTTCATCTCGTGGGTATTGAAGAAGATGCCGTGCGCGAGCCAGGTGCGCGAATTGAGCCAGCCACATTGCTCGAGATAGTCGAGCGGCCGGCAATTGTGGATCTGCTCGCAGAATTTGTTCTCGTCCTCGGTCTCGGCAAGATGCGTGTGCAGCCGGACGTCGAGCTTCTCGGCGAGCTCTGCGGTCTTGCGCATCAACGAGGTCGTCACCGAAAATGGCGAGCAAGGCGCGAGCGCGATCTGCACCATCGCCTCCTCGCCGCGCTCATGATGTTTGGCGACCACGCGCGCGCTATCGGCGAGTATGGTATCCTCGTCCTGCACCACGCTGTCCGGCGGCAACCCGCCATCCCGCTGCGAACGATTCATCGAGCCGCGCGTCAACAGCACCCGCATGCCCAGCCGCTTGGCGACGGCAACCTCGATGTCCACGGCGTCCTCGAGCCCGGTCGGAAAGACATAATGATGGTCGGTCGTCGTGGTGCAGCCGGACAGCAGCAATTCGGACATCGCCACGGTGACCGCGAGATCGAGCCTCTCAGGCGTCAGGCGCGTCCAGACGGGATAGAGCGCCTGCAGCCATGGGAACAATTCGCGATCCATTGCGGCCGGCAGCGCCCGCGTCAGGGTCTGGTAGAAATGGTGATGGGTGTTGATGAGCCCAGGCAGCACCACATGCTGGCCGGCGTCGAATGCCACGGCCTCTGCTGTCGCCGGTATGCCGCCTGCCGGCACCAGCTCGACGATCTTGCCACCTTTCACCACCACGCCGCGCTCGGCGCCGTCGGCGAATATGCCTAAGGGATCCTTGATCCAGATCGCTTGCATTGGCTCCATACCGTGACGTCCTTGTTCGATCGCCTTCAAACCCCGCCGTCATTCCGGGGCGATGCGCAGCATTGAACCCGGAATCTCGAGATTCCGGGTTCGCCTCTGCGAGGCGCCCCGGAATGACTGAGCCAGTTGCTTCCCTGCAATTCAGGGACCAGCCGAATTGGCGCCGGTCTTGCAAGACTGTTACAAGCATAAGCCTCGCGTTGAAAGCACCGGCTATCCATGGATTTGAACACGATTAAGCAGGTCGCGCGGCCACGAGCCCGATCCGAGCTGCCCGTTTGGACGACTGGCGACGCGTGGCTTGCAGGCGGGACCTGGCTGTTCTCGGAACCGCAGGTCCATTTGACCCGGCTGATCGACTTGGCCGACCTGAAATGGCCGCCCCTCGAGGTCAGCGCAGCAGGTCTTACGATCGCCGCAACCTGCACCATCGCGCAGCTCGATGCGCTCGCCTGCCCGCGCGACTGGCTGGCAGCGCAGCTGATCAACCAATGCTGCCGGGCTTTCCTCGCATCCTTCAAAATCTGGAAAACCGCAACCGTGGGCGGCAATCTCTGTATGTCGCTGCCGGCCGGTCCCATGATCTCGCTGACATCGGCACTCGACGGCATCTGCACCATCTGGCGAGCCGACGGCAGCGAACGCAAGGTCGCCGTGCTTGACTTCGTCACCGCCAACCAGCGCAACGTGCTCGCGGCCGGCGAACTGCTGCGGCAGATCGATATTCCGCTCGCCGCGCTGAAGCGGCGTTCGGCCTTCCGGCAGATTTCGCTGGCACCGGTGGGACGTTCGGCCGCACTCCTGATCGGCTGCATCACCGGCGACGGCAGGATGTTGCTGACCGTGACCGCATCGACGAAGCGACCGGTCCGATTGTCCTTTACCAAGATGCCGGAACCGCACGAACTGCGCGAGGCGATCCTGCAAGGCATCGGAGATGGCGATTATCACGACGACGTTCACGGCAAGCCGTTCTGGCGCAAGCACATGACCTTGCGGCTCGCCGAGGAAATCCGGACCGAGCTCGTGAGCGCGGGGGTGCTGCCATGAGCTTCGAGATCAACGGCAAAGCCTTTTCGCAAACGCCGCGCGCAGGGCAGTGCCTGCGCACCTTCCTGCGCGAGCTCGGCCAGTTCGGCGTGAAGAAGGGTTGCGACGCCGGCGACTGCGGCGCCTGCACGGTGCTGCTCGATGGCGAGCCGGTACATAGCTGTCTGATTCCGGCCTTTCGCGCCGATGGCCATGCAGTGACGACCATCGAAGGCCTTGCCTCAGATGGCGGCCTGCACCCGATGCAGCAGGCGTTCCTTGACGCCCAGGGCTTCCAGTGCGGCTTCTGCACCGCCGGCATGATCCTGACCTGCGTCTCGCTGAACCAGGCGCAGCGTCAGGACCTTGATGCGGCACTGAAGGGCAATATCTGCCGCTGCACCGGCTATCGCGCGATCGAGGACGCGCTCGACGGCAAGACCAACATCGAAGAGGTCGAGGCGGGTGAAGCCTTCGGCCGCAGCCTGCCTGCGCCTGCAGGCCCGCTGGTCGTGCGAGGCGCTGCGCCTTACACCTTCGATACCGAGATCGAAGGCCTGCTTCACGTCAAGCTCGCGCGCTCGCCGCATCCGCATGCCAGGATCACATCGATCGACAAGACGGCAGCGCTCGGCGTGCCCGGTGTCGTCACGGTGCTGACCTCCGAAGACGCGCCGGGCCGGCTGTACTCCACCGCACGGCATGAAAAGGCCTGGATGGACCCGGACGATACCCTCATGCTGGACGAGGTCGTTCGCTTCATCGGGCAGCGGGTGGCCGCTGTGGTCGCGAAGTCCGAGGCCGCGGCGGAAGAAGGCTGCCGCAAGCTCAAGATCGACTATGAAATCCTCCCCGCGGTGTTCGACCCCGCGCAGGCCATCGCGCCGGGCGCGCCGGTGATCCATCCCGACCGAACGACGGAACAGCGCGTCGCGAACGCCGCGCGCAACATCGTGGCCGAAGCGCATGGCGAATTCGGCGATGTCGCAACGGCGCTTGCGGGTTCCGCAGCAACATTCGAGGGCACCTTCACCACCCAGCGCGTCCAGCACGCCGCGCTGGAGACGCATGGCGGCCTCGCCTGGCTCAGCGAAGACGGCGTCCTGAATATACGTTCGAGCACGCAGGTGCCGTTCCTGACGCGCCGGGCGCTGACGGAAATCCTCAACCTCGCACCGGACAAGGTCCGCGTGTTCTGCGAGCGCGTCGGCGGCGGGTTCGGCGGCAAGCAGGAGATGTTCGTCGAGGACATATTGGCGCTGTGCGCGCTGAAGACGGGCCGGCCGGTGAAGCTCGAGCTGACTCGCGAAGAGCAGTTCATCGCAACCTCGACGCGGCATCCGATGCGCGTCACGGTGAAGGCCGGCGCCGACAAAGACGGCAACCTGACAGCACTGCAGCTCGACGTGCTCTCCAACACCGGCGCCTATGGCAATCACGCCGGTCCCGTGCTGTTCCACGGTTGCGGCGAGAGCATCAGCGTCTATCGTTGCCCGAACAAGAAGGTCGACGCCGTCGTCGCCTATACCAATACCGTGCCGGCCGGCGCCTTCCGCGGATATGGCCTGCCGCAGACCTTGTTCGCCGTCGAAGCGGCGATCGACGAACTGGCAAAGCAGCTCGGCATCAGCCCCTACGACATGCGCCGGCGCAATGTCGTGAAGCCCGGCGACCCCATGCTGTCGCCGCAGGGCTATGGCGCGACCGACGTGTTCTATGGCTCTTACGGACTTGACCAATGCCTCGATCTTGTCGAGCGCGCTATGCAGGCGGAGACGCAGAAAGCCGATCTCTCGCCCGATTGGCTGGTCGGCGAAGGCATCGCGCTCACCATGATGGATACCGTGCCGCCGGACGGACACATCGCGGACACGACCATTGCGCTCTGCGACGACGGCACCTTCGACCTCGCGGTCGGCACGGCGGAGTTCGGCAACGGCACCAGCACGGTGCATCGGCAGATCGTGGCGTCGGCCCTTGCGACGACGGTCGATCGGATTCGGCTCCGGCAATCCGACACCGCCAATGGCGGCCACGACACCGGCGCTTACGGCTCGACCGGCACCTTTGTCGCGGGACGCGCAACGCAGAACGCGGCGGAAAAGCTCGCCGGTGAATTGAAGACGTTTGCGGCGGCTGCGATGGGGGCTGATGTGGCGACCTGCAAGCTGGAAAACGATTCCGCCGTCTGCGACGGCAGACGGCTGTCCTATGCGGCGCTAGCGACAAGCGCGCGCCAACAGGGCATGACGCTTGCAGCCACCGGCAACTCCGGCGGCACGCCGCGCTCGGTCGCCTTCAATGTGCAGGGTTTTCGCCTTGCGGTGAACAAGGGAACCGGACAGGTCATGATCCTGAAGAGCGTGCAGGCGGCTGACGCCGGCCGCGTCGCCAATCCCATGCAATGCCGCGGCCAGGTTGAGGGCGGCGTCGCGCAATCGCTGGGTGCTGCGCTCTACGAAGAGATGATCATCGACGACGGCGGCCGCATCATCAACCCGCGCTTCCGCGACTATCATCTGCCGCAGTTTGCGGACGTTCCGCGCACCGAAGTGCTTTTCGCCGACACCTACGATACGCTGGGACCGATGGGCGCCAAATCGATGAGCGAAAGCCCGTATAATCCGGTCGCCGCCGCGCTCGGCAATGCGCTCGCCGATGCCACGGGCATTCGCTTCACCTCGGTGCCGTTCAAACCCGACCGGTTGTTTCCGCTGCTCAAGGAGAAGTTCGGGGAGACGCCGTAGGCCGCAAACGCGCGACCCTTCTCCCTCACGGGGAGAGGCAGGCAGCCCCGCAACTGCGGCACTTTGTTCAGTCCGATCTCGTCCGGCGCTAGCTCCCGCGATACGTCGCATAGCTCCAGGGCGTGACCAGGAGCGGCACGTGCAGGTGGCCTTCCGGCTCGCTCACGGCAAAGCGCAGCGGGATCTCGTCGAGGAAAGGCGGGTCGGACATCGGAATGCCGCGCCCGGCAAAATATTTGCCGACGGCAAATTTCAGCTCATAGCGGCCGATCGGCACCGGCCGGCCGCCGATCAAGGGCGCGTCAGTACGTCCATCCGAATTGGTGACGGCGCGCGTGACGACCCGGCTGACGCCGAGTTCGGACAACTCCGTCAATGTGATCTCGATGCCGGAAGCGGGCTTGCCATTGTGATTGTCGAGCACGTGGGTGGAGAGCCGGCCATGCACCTTCAACCGATCGTCCGCGATGACCAGTTGATCGAGGCGGAGTGCTGCGATCCGGAAGATCTCCTCGATCGATCGTCGCATTTCGGTCCTGGCGTCGTTGGACTGGCGGCGCTCGAAATCGCGCAGGATGGAGTCCCTGGTCTGGCGCCGGACGCAGACGATATAGGGAAAGCCGAACTTCGCGCGGTAGGCGTTATTGACGCGCTCGAATGCCTCGTACTCGGCGTCCGACAGGCGATCGAGGCCAGCGCTGTTCTGTTCGGCATTCGATTCCGCGGTGAGCCCTGCGGCGCGCTGCGTCTTGTCGGCGAGATCGGGGTGCGCCCTGATCAGCGCGAGCCGCAGCTCCGACGGCGCATGATCCACCGCCGCCTTCATGCCGTCGAACAGCTGCGCGATCCCGGCGAAGGGCCGAAACGAGGCGGCCTGCTCGGCAATCCACGGCGAATATTCGAAGATATTGGCAAGCGCCGCGACGAAGTCGTTCTTGCTCGAGGCGTTCAACTCCGAAAGCGTCATTTGCGACATACAGCGTCCTACCCGATATCAGGCGCGCTTTCGGCAAGATGCGCGAGATTTGTGTGCCAGTGCTCGGCGATCTGCAGCCGGGTCGGCACCCAGACGCGCTCGTGCTGCTGGATGTAATCGAGAAAACGGATCAGCGATGCGGCGCGCCCCGGGCGACCGACGACCCGGCAATGCAGCCCGACCGACATCATCTTGGGCGACGTCTCGCCCTCGGCATAGAGCACGTCGAAACTGTCCTTCAGATAGGTGAAGAACTCGTCGCCGCCGCCAAAGCCCTGCGCGTTGATGAAGCGCATGTCGTTGGCATCGAGCGTATAGGGAATGATCAGTTGCGGCGCCGTCGGGCCCTTGATCCAGTAGGGCAGGTCGTCGGCGTAGGAATCGCAGAGATACATCAGGCCGCCGGCTTCCATCAAAAGCCGGATCGTGTTGATCGAGGAGCGGCCGGTGTACCAGCCGCGCGGGCGCTCGCCGGTGGCCTCGGTGTGCACACGGATGGCTTCCGCGATCTCGGCGCGCTCGCGCTCTTCCGACATATCCTTGTGTTCGATCCATTTCAGGCCGTGGCTTGCGATATCCCAGCCGGCCTCCTTCATCGCCGCCACGATCTCGGGATTGCGCATCAACGCGGTCGCCACGCCGAACACCGTGGTGGGCAGCTTGCATTCCCCAAACATCCGCCACAGCCGCCAGAAGCCCGCGCGCGAGCCGTATTCGAACATCGACTCGACATTGGCATGGCGTTCGCCGGGCCACGGCTTCGCGCCGAGCACATCGGACAAAAAGGCTTCCGACGCAGCATCGCCGTGCAGGATGTTGTTCTCGCCCCCCTCCTCGAAATTCACCACGAACTGGACGGCAATGCGGGCATTGCCGGGCCAGTGCGGATGCGGCGGATTGCGGCCGTAGCCGCGCAGATCGCGGGGATAGGGAGCGTCCGCCATCACGCCATCTCGAAGCGAATCTTCTGCGCGCCCTGCCAGAGCACGGTCTTGCCGAGGGCCGGCAGGTTCTCCAGCCCCGAAGTCAGGGTGATGAAGTGGTTGCCGGCGAGTTGGCCCATCTTGCTCGCGAAATGCACGCCGCCATAGGCGAGCAGGATCTCGGTCTCGCTGATGCCGCCGGGATAAAGAATGATCTGGCCCGGCGCCGGATAGCTGGTGTGGTTCTCGTAAGACACGCCGAAATCGAGATCGCCGAGCGGCATCCACACGCCCTCGCCGCTCCAGCGCACATGGATCACCTGGCTTTCGAACGGCATGGCCTTCTTGAAAGCGGCACAGGTCTTGGGTGCAAGCTGCTCTTCGAAGCGCCCCTCGAAGGTAAAGTCGCCGGCACGGATAATCAGTTGGCTCATTGATCGTTCTCTGGGTCGCTCTTTTGGTTGACGATGTTGCTTGCGGTATCCATTGCAGCGCGCGCTCTTCGAAGCAAGGACAATTCTTAGAAAAGGCCTGCGCCCCCGGATCACGCGCGTGCCAAGAATGCCGAATATTTGGCCAAAGGGGCCCCCGACCAAGAAATTGGCTCGCCTCTCTGGCACTACGCCGCGGCGGCCCGCTTCTTAGTCCTTCCGGCCAGCAGTTGCGAAATTTCCGCAGAACGTTGAGGGCGACTGAAATGGTAGCCTTGCATCTCGACGCAGGCTTCCGAACGGAGGATTTCCCGCTGTTCCCTGGTTTCAACACCCTCGGCCGTTGTCGTCTTGCCGAGGCTGACGGCGAATCTAACCACTGCGCGCGCGATCAGTCGTGCTTCCTCCCCGGCTCCCGTCAGCCCGTTGACAAAGCTTCGATCGATCTTGATCTTGTCGAATGGGAACTTCTGCAGCAAGCTCAGAGATGAATAGCCAGCGCCGAAATCGTCGAGCGCTATTTGCACCCCGAAATCGTGCAATTGTACCAGGGCCGCAAATACGGCCTCGCTGTCATGCATGATGGCCGTCTCGGTCACCTCGAGCTCAAGCCGCGCCGGCGCGAGGCCCGACTTGGCCAACGCGCCGACCACGACCGATACCAGCTCCCTGCTCCTGAATTGGACGGGCGAGAGGTTGACCGCAAGCTTGACATGATCAGGCCATTTCGCGGCTTCGGCACACGCAGTTCTCAGCACCCATTCCCCAAACGGCACGATTAAGCCGGTTTCCTCCGCAAGCGGAATGAATTCCGCGGGTGAGACCATTCCGCGCTCGGGATGATGCCAGCGCAACAGCGCCTCACAGCCGAGAATCTCGTTGTGCTCGAGGTCGACGAACGGCTGATAGTAGAGCTCGAACTCACCATTGGCGAGCGCGTTGCGCATGTCCCGCTCCAGCTCGCGCCGGGTGCGCATCAGCCGGTCAAGCTCGGGTTCGAAGAAACGGAACGTGCCACGCCCGCCGTTCTTGGCGCTGTAGAGCGCGAGGTCGGCGCCCTTCAGGATCTCGTCCGAATCGATGCCGTCGTGCGGCGCGACCGCAATGCCGATGCTGGTACCGCTGGTGACCTGATGGTCGCCAAGATCGAACGGCTCTGAAAGTGCCTTTCTGATTTTCTCGGCAACCGCGGTGGCTTCGCTCACCGCGTCGGTCACGTGCTCGATCACGGCGAACTCGTCGCCCCCCAGCCGGGCAATCAGAGCCGATGTCCCAAGGCAAGCGCGCAGGCGCGCCGCAACCGCCTGCAGGAGGCTATCGCCCACGGGGTGGCCGAGCGTGTCGTTGATTTCCTTGAAGCGGTCGAGATCAAGCATCAGCACGGCGAGGTCGGGGCCCCCTGTGGCCGTGACCGACAGGGCGCGCACCATCCCTTCGCGAAGCATCACGCGATTTGGCAGGCCGGTCAGTGCATCGTGCTTGGCG
>Ga0306920_100009122_pt1 | contig 13223 bp, 8 predicted proteins | sample flu12Cox44000170_FD_204666 | JGI IMG/M metagenome (GOLD analysis project Ga0306920, IMG submission 204666) | Lab enrichment of tropical soil microbial communities from Luquillo Experimental Forest, Puerto Rico - flux4day.12C.oxic.44.000.170 (v2)... | ecosystem: Environmental > Terrestrial >... | reverse complement strand
CTGCGCTCCCGCCGCGGCAAGGACCTGGCCGTATTCCTGTTCATCCCGATCATCGCCGGCTACGAGTTCTTCACTCAGGTGGTGCCGAGGCTGGCCGCTTCCGGGAAGCTGACCACCGGGAGCTTCAACGGTGCCGACGCGTGGCTGCGCTGGCTGCCGCCGGGCCTGGCCGCGCACGCGATCCAGGCCGCCTCGGACGGGCACCCTGGCACCGCCCTGCTGCGCCTGGCGCTGCTGGCCGCCGTCATCGTCGGGCTCGGCTGGCTGTGGGTCCGGTCGCTGAGCCGCGCCCTGGTCTCCCCCGACTCCTCCACTCAGTCATCGCAGGTCCGCGCCGGCGCGCTGCCGCTGGCCCGTTACGGGCTGCGCGGCGCGGTGGCGGCCCGGTTCTGGATCTACCAGCGCCGTGAGCCCATCTCGCTCCTCTACTGGGGGATGACCGCGGTCATCACGGCCGCCGCATCCGCCGGTGCCATCGTCGGCCCCCAGCGTCATCCCGCCGTGACGTTCTTGAGTGCGGTCCTCGGCGCCGCGTTCATCGGGCTCTTCCACGCGAACACGGTCGGGTCAACCGGCCCGTCCTTCCTTATGGAGGCCACCGCGCTGGCCGACCGCAATGCGCTGCGTGCCTACCTCTCCGGCCAGAACATCGTCCTCGCCGTGATCGGGATACCGCTGCTCACCGCGCTGACCTTCGGCCTGGGCGCCGCCGCCGGGTCCCCGACCCTCGGGTTCGAGACCATGCCGGTCGCCCTGGCCGCCCTCGGCGCCGCGCTGGCCCTGAGCAACATCCTCACGGTCAACGGCGCCTACCCAATGGCCAAACGGGTCGGCACCCCCATCTACACAGCCGCACCGGGCTACGGGTCCAGCCGGGTGGCGGCCACCATCGGCACTCTGTTCGGCATCCCCCTGCTGGTCACCCCGGTAATTGTCGCCGCGGTGCTCACCGCGGGCGCCCCGCTGGCGATCCGGGCCCCACTGCTCACGGTCTGTGCCGCCGCCTACGGCCTCGCGCTGGCCTGGGCGGGAGTACGGATCGCGGCCACCACTGGCGAGGCCAAGATGCCCGAGCTTTGCCAGGTCGCCCTGGCCAGCAACGTGTAACCAGCCCGGGCCCAGCGCGCTGCGCCAAGGGCCCAGAAGGGCGCCCGCGGCAGCAGGTCCTCCCGTGCGCAGCATCCTGTGAACTCACGAAGCGCCACTTCATGATGCCCATATCCGCCCGCACGGGAGGTCTGCAAGAGCCTACCCGCATGCCGGGAAACGGATATCGAACTCCGGGCGGTCGGACCGTCCACCACAAGGAAGCCCCTCGGGGATAACCAGCTAGCTCGTAGTTCCCCCTGGCGGCGCGCCGACATGGGCGCTGACCAGGTGAAACACGTTCGGCTCATGACTACGTAGTCATGTAATTGCCGTGATCAAGGGCCCTACCAGCTGCGCAAACACGTTGGCTCATCGGCTTGGGGGGGAACTTCGGGCTAGCGGGCAGTCGCGCTAGGCTTTGATTTGCATTCTCCTCCGCGGGGAGGCGCCAGTGACGGCAGGTCACGGAGACGAGATCCCCGAGGCCGAACCAGGCCGCAGGGCATCCCAAGCCGACCGTGAGCACGTGGTTGGCCTGCTCAAGGCCGCGTTTGTGCGGGGTCAGCTGACCGGGGACGAGTTTGACGAGCGGCTGGGCCGGGCCTTGGTATCGCGGACCTATGCCGAGCTCGCCGCGCTCACCGCCGACCTCCACGTCGACGCGACCAGTTGTCAGCCGGTGCGCGAACCCGCAGCCCGGCGCCGGGGGGTGGGATGGGTTGCGGCGGCCGTGGTCGCCGTACTACTCGCAGGCATCGGCGTCGCGGTCTTCACCCGGGCCCCTGGCGCACCCTGGGTCCCTCGCCCACTCCCCGCGGGTGTGCCTCGATACTACGTCCAGCAGACCTTTGGCGGGGCGTCCGGGCCAGCGCCGGTGATGCGGTCCACAGCCACCGGTGCGGTCACGGACACGGTCCGCAGCCCCTGGCGGCAGGCGCGTATCACGGACATCGCGGCCGCCAGCGATCAGACGTTCTTTATGGTCTGCCAGGGGATAGCCGCGAAGGGCGGACATCCCGTTGTCACCGGGTCGCGGATCTACCGGTTCCGCGTCACCAGCTCTGGGCGGATCGGCGGCTACTCCTTGGTGCGAGGCGGAATGCTGGCCGGGCGCCAGGCGGACGGGCTGGCGGCAGCGGCCGATGGCTCGGAAGTCGCCGTCACCACCGGCCCGGCGGCTGCCGCTGGCGCTGCGGGATCTGCTGAGGTCATGGTCATCAACACCCGGACCGGCGCTCGCGCCGTGTGGCACAACGCCCCGGCCGTGCCCGGGCAGATGGCGCTCAACGTTGTCGACATGTCATTCACCGCCGACGGGCACGAGCTGGCGTTTCTCGGCATACCGCGGTGCATCAAGGGCCCATGCACGCCCACCGGCAATGGCGAGGAGGTGCGAGCGGTCAGCCCGGCGGGGCAAGGCGGCAACCTGACCAACAGCCGGCTGCTCGTGCGGCAATCTGCGCTGGTGCGGCTGGCTACGGGGTACATCGACGGCGCCGTGATCAGCCCGGACGGCTCGAGCGTCATGGTGGTCGAGATGAACACCCCGCGCGGGTCAGCGGACAACATCATGTCGGTCGTTCAGATCTCGGCGGCCACCGGCAGGCAACTGAGCGTCCGCTACCAGATGGATACCGGCAACGGCTTCTCTTACCGGCTTTTCAGCTCCGACCCTTCGGGCCGGTACTTGCTCCTCGACGCCGGTCCCAGCAGCGGAACGGTCAACGGCTGGATCGATAATGGACGGTTGGTCCAGCTGACGCCGGCAGACGGGTCCAACATTTTCTATGAAGCCTGGTAGGCGGTATGCCGGTGGCCGTGATCGGCCGTCGGAAGCTGCCCACCGGAGTCGCTTCCTGGTATGCGCGGAGGTGCCTGGCCGCCCGCGCCGGATCCTGGCCGACGCGGTAGCTGCCTGGCGAAGCGCTGGTTCAGCCGGTCGGCGAGGATCGGTGTCCCAATCATGAGCAAAAGGAGCAGATAGACGAAACCGCCGACGAATACCAGTACGTCATTCGCATCGTTATCGCCCCCTCTGGGGAACAGGATCGCGTACACCCACACGCCCGCATACAGCACGGTGGCCACCGCGAGCACTGGGCCGGGGCGCGGAATCCGCGGCTCGCCCTCCGCCCGGGCAGGCGGGGGTGGCCGGGCTGAGGCCAGCCCGGCGGGCAGGTCAGCGGTGACCGCCGCCAGCTCCGCATAGGTCCCCGACGCGAACGCCTGGCCCACCCGCACGTCGAACTCTGCCCTGGCCAGCCGTCCCTGCACGAAGGCGGCCTTGAGTACTCCGATCACCTGCTCGCGGTCGGCGTGCGATGTCCCCAGGCGGCCATGGCCACTCGCGCCTGCTGCGATCTCGTCCCCTGGCTCTGCCATCCCGCTACCACCCCCACCAGCACAATGAAAGAAGCGTAGCGCGGCAGGGAGGCTACCTCAGCGGCGCTCGAGCGCGGCGCTCAGATCGTTCCAGAGATCGTCGATGTGTTCGCAGCCGGCGCTCAGGCGCAGGAGCCCGGGGGGCAGGTGGCCTTGTCCGGGGAGTTTGCTGCGCCGTTCGATGGTGGTTTCGACGCCGCCCAGGCTGGTGGCGTGGACGATGAGTTGCACGGTGTTGCAGATTCGGTCGGCCGTCGGGGCGTCGGCCACCTCGAAGGCCAGCACGGCGCCGAAGCCGGTCATCTGCGCGGCGGCGGTGCGGTGGCCGGGATGGCCGGGGAGGCCGGGGTAGCGGACGCGGCTGACGGCGGGGTGTGCATCGAGCCGGCGGGCGAGTTCGCCGGCGTTGGACTGGCCGCGGCCGAGCCTCAGGGCAAGGGTGCGCAGGCCCCGCAGCGTCAGGTAGGCCTCGAGGGCGCCGGGGGTTGCGCCGGAGAGGCCGCGGCGGTGGCGCAGGCGCTCGGCCAGGGCCTGCTCGCGGGCGATGGTGATGCCGGACAGCAGGTCGGAGTGGCCGCCGATGAATTTGGTGGCGCTGTGCACGACTACGTCCGCGCCGAGTGCCAGGGGCTGTTGCAGCAGTGGCGTGGCGAAAGTGTTGTCGGCGCCCACGATTGCCCCGGCGTGGCGGCCGGCGGCGCAGAGGGCGGGAAGGTCGGCAACGTCTAGGAGCGGGTTGGAGGGGGTTTCCAGCCAGAGCAGGTCCGCGCCGGCGACGGCGGCCTGGACGCTGGCGGTGTCGGTCAGGTCGACGCGGTCCACGGCCCAGCGCCCTTGCTGTTGGGCGTCGGCCAGGAGTTCGCCGACCCCGAAATAGCAGTCCTTCGGGGCAACGATGCGGCCGCCGGCTGGCACGAGGTCGAGCACGGCAGCGACCGCGGCCATGCCGGAGGAGAAGGCCACGGCGTCACCGCCCTCCACCTGGCCCACGGCCGCTTCCAGTGCTTCCCATGTCGGCGTGGCGTCGGTGCGCGAGTAAGCGCGGCTACTGTGCTCGCCGCCTGGCGCCGCCATGGTGCCGGCATTGAAGTTAGAGGCCAGCACCACCGGAACGTTAAGCGGCCCGCCGGCCGCGCGGCCGGGGCGGCCGGCGCAGATGACCGCTGTTTCCGGGTGCAGGCCCGCGGGGACTGCCGGCTGGTCATCGGGTGTCATGAGCTCCTCCCGTCTCTCGGTAGCAGCGAAGCCGGCGCGGGTCGTTGCCGCTGCCTGGCGCGGTCGGTTTTGGTTAGCGGGCGAGGGCGGCGGGAAGTTGGGCGCGGGAGTCGATGCGCAGCTTGCGGAAGGCGTGGGCGAGGTGGGTCTCGACGGTCTTCTGGGTGATGAACAGGCGCTGGGCGATCTGCCGGTTGGTCTGCCCGGTGCCGGCCAGGCTGGCGATGCGCAGCTCGCTGGGGGTGAGGGTGTCGCGGCCGCTGGCGGGGGGCCGCCGGGGCCGGGCGCCGGCGGCGAGCAGTTCGGCCAGCGCGCGGTCTTGCAGGGCGCGGGCGCCGCAGTGATGGGCCAGCGACAGGCCTTCTTCCAGCGGTTCCCTGGCCGCGGCGCGGTGGTTGGCGCGGCGTTCGGCGGCGCCCAGTTCGACCAGCGACAATGCCAGTTCCAGCTGCCCGGGGGAGTCGCGGGCCAGCGCGACCGACTCGCGCAGCAGCGCTGTCCCGTCCGGGCCGCCGGCGGTCAGCCCTTGCACGCGCAGCGCCTGGGCCAGCGGCCGGTTGGCCCCCCAGCCGCGGGCCAGGACGGCGTGCTCGCCGGCCAGCGCCTGCGCTTCCTCGCGCTCGCCCAATAGCAGCAGGGCTTGGGCCAGGTGGGGCCGCCACGAGGCCAGGTCGGGGTTCCGGGCGCCAATCGCCTCCCACCGGCGGCCGACCGTGCGGATCTGGTCGATCCCCTCCCGGACCTTGCCGCACGCGACCCGGACCACCCCGGCAGCGAGCTGGGCTGAGTAGAGGTGGACGGTGTCCGGCAGTGGCCCGTCCAGCCCGAGCCGGTGCAGCACCTGCAATGCCGCCGGGCCGTCGCCCCGCTCGGCCAGCATGATCGCGTACTCCGAGCCCGCCCAGTTGGTCACGGTGGTGAAGCCGCGCGCGACGGCGGTATCGACCGCGGAGGTAAACCAGGCTTCGGCGTCGGCGAGCGCACCGCGGCGGTGCAGGACGTTGGCCTGCAGCCATGCTGCGCCGCAGGCGAGCAGGACCGATCCGGATTCCTCACCAGCGCGCGTCAGGCCCTCGATGAGGCGCTGTGCGTCGTCGAGGCGGTCGGCGGCCCACAGCACCGCGGCCACCACAATAAACGCGGCCTGGCCGTTCTCATCGAGGATCGCCTGGCCGGCGAGCAGGCGCAGCGCCCACTCGACCGCGGTGTCCTTGCGGGTTCCGGTCCGGGCCTGGTCGTAGGCGGCGTACGCGAGCAGGATGTGGCCATCGAAGTCGGTCAGCGGCGCCCCAGGATCAAGCCGGCGCAGCCGCTCTCGGGTGAGGGGGACCAGTGGGGGCTCGAACAGGCCGACCACGACCAGGCCGGCCTCCAGGCTGCGCATCTGCGCCGCGTCTAGCGCCGGGTCGGCCAGCGCCTGTTCGAACACGGTGTTCGCCTCGGCCGGCCGCCCGGCCCAGGCCAGTGCGCTGCCCAGGCCCCGCGCGATCTGTGCCCGCGGGGCGGGGCCGTCGGTCAATTTGAGTGCCTGGCGTAGGTGTTCAGCGGCCCGGGGCGCGTTCAGCGGCCGCTCGGCGGTGCCGAGCCCGGCCAGAACCTCCGGCAGCTGCCCGGCCGGAGGCGGTTCGTCCAGCGCCCGTTGCAGATACTCCACCGCCAGCGCGGCTGCGCCGTCGGCCAGCGACCGCCTCGCGGCCGCGCGCAAGACGGCGACGGCATCAGGATCGGCGGCGGGCGGGCAGCGCAGCACCTGGGCGGCGACCCGCTCGACCGGCCGCCCGGCGTGAGCCAGCAGTCTCGCGGCGCGGGCGTGCGCATCCCGCCGCCCTAAGGGCCCCAGCCCCGTATAGACCGCGGCGCGCACCACCGGGTGCACAAAGGCGACCGTCTCCTCCGCGCGTACTAGGTCAGCCTCGGCCAGTGCGGTCGCCGCGGTCGCCGCCTCGGGCAGTTCCAGCCCGGCCAGGGCGGCCGCGTCCTCCAGCGGCGCCCCGTCGCCCAGCACACAGGCCGCCTCCACCAGCGACCGTGCCTCCACCGGCAGGCGCGCCAGCCGCAGCCGCACCGCGGCCGCGACCGCCTCCGGCCCGATCTCCGCGACCTTGGCGGCATCCTCGGTCTGCCCGGTCACGCCCCCGGCGGCCAGCGCGGCCGCCAGCTCCGCGGTCAGCAGCGGGTTTCCCCCGGTCGCGGCGTGGCAGGCCCGGCAGAACCCGTCGGTGGCCGTGGCAGACAACCGGGTCCGTACCAGCTCTGCTGTCGCGGCGTCACTCAGCGCGTGTGGCGCCACCATTCGCGCCGCGGGTTCCCGGGCGAGGGTGTCCAGGACGGAGCGGTCAAACCCCGGCTCATGCGGGCGCGAGGCGATTAGCAGCAGCACCGGCAGGCCCTCTAGCCGGCGGCCCAGGTACTCGATGGCGGCCAGCGACGGCGGATCCCCCCACTGCAGGTCATCGACCAGCAGTGCCAGCGCGCCCGCACCGGACAGGTTCGCCGTGAGCCAGTAGAGGCCGTGGTAGACCGCGAATGGCCCGCCACCATGCGCCGTCGGCTCATCCCCGCCAGCCAGCAGCCGCTCCACGCGGGCCGCCGGGCCGCCGAACACCTCCCCGCGCTCCGCGGGCCCGCCCGCCAGCACCGGCTCGAACAACTGCCGCACCACGCCGAACGGGAACGCCCGCTCCATCGGGCTGCCCCGCGCCGACAAGCAGCGCATCCCGGCCTCCGCCGCCAGCCGCGCCGCGGCACTCACCAGCGAAGTCTTGCCGACGCCCGGCGCACCCTCGATCAGGCCGACGCGCCCGTCCCCGCCCGCCGCCTGCGCCACCAGCGTCTCCAGGACGCGCAGTTCGGCCTCCCGCTCCAGCAACTGCGCCCCGTGCACAGCCCGGATCGTACCCGCGCCGTAGGGGAAAACCTCAGGGTCCCCTGCCCGACTTTCCTGACGCGCGCCGCAGGCCACCCCGGTCAAGCTGCTGGTGAGCAAGACCCGCCGGAACGACACCCGGCCGCCATCACGCCGCCGCGGGGTGACCGGGCGGAAGGAGGACATGTGGAGATCCGCCTGCTCATGCTGGTTGAGCGAGGCCGCGAGGGCCAGTTCACCGGCGTGATCTTCCCAGAGGGCCAGGTCAGGCCCGGATGCTTTTCCGGGACCGCGGAGCCGGTCAAGGTCATGGAGGAGGCGCTCCCTCTGGAACGCCCCCTCGTGGAGAGTGCCCGGAGCGCCGCCCCGGGCGCCGGACCAGGCTCAGAGCCCGGGTCGGCAGGCGGGTGAGCGGAGATGGCTAAGTTCCTATACCGGGTGGGCCGGTTCTGTGCCGCGCATGCCCTGGTGGTGCTGCTGGCGTGGATCCTGCTGGCCGCCGTTGTGGTCGGGCTGAAGTCCCAGCTGGGCAGCTTGACCAGCAATGATCAAACGCTGCCGGGGACGCAGAGCCAGCAGGCGTCCGATCTGCTCGCCACCTACTTCCCGCCGCAGCAGAACGGGTCCAGCCCGATCGTGTTCCACGTTAGCAAGGGCAAGATCACCGGCAAGGCCAACAAGGACGCGGTCGAGTCGTCCTACAAGGCGCTGCTGAAGGCCCCCGCCGTGTATTCCGCGACCGACCCGTTCGGGAAGGGGTCCTCGGCGCTGGTCAGCGCCGATGGTCGCACGGCGTGGACGCCGGTGCTATTGAAGATCCCCAACGGGCAGGTCACCGAGGCGCTGGCCCAGCGGATCTTCAACGCGACCAGGCCGGCGCAGAAGCAGGGCATCCAGGTCGCAGCGGGGGGGACGATCGGCAGCGCGCTGTCCCCGTCGCCGACGGAAAAAAGTGAGGCGGTGGGGCTGCTGACGGCGATGCTGGTGCTGGCGCTGACGTTCGGCAGCCTGGTCGCGATGGGCCTGCCGATCCTGACCGCCCTGGTGGGGCTGACCGCCGCGCTGGGGGTCATCGGGCTGCTCACCCACGTGCTGACGGTGCCGACGGTCGGGCCGACGCTGGCGACGATGATCGGGCTGGGCGTCGGGATCGACTACTCGCTGTTCATGGTCAACAAGTACCGGGAGCACCAGGCGCGCGGCGCCGGTCACCGGGAGGCCATCGCCTTGTCGGTGTCGACCGCGGGCAGCGCGATCGTGTTCGCCGGCACGACGGTGATGATCGCGCTGGTGGCGCTGGCGGTCGCGGGCATCCCGCTGGTCACCACCCTGGGCCTGGTCACCGCGGTCGCCGTGCTGACCGCGGTGCTGGCCGCGCTGACGCTGCTGCCCGCGGTGATGTCGCTGCTGGGCACGCACCTGTTCGGCGGCCAGCTGCCCGCCTTCCTCCGCCCCCGCGGCAAGCCGGGCAAGGCCGGGTTGTGGGGCTGGTGGGCGAGGGTAGTGACCGGGCACCCGTGGCTGTGCGCCGTGGTCGCGGCGGCGATCCTGGCGCCGCTGATCATCCCTCTGTTCACGTTGCACCTCGGCCAGGAAGACATCGGGGTGACCCCGGCGAGTACGACCGAGCGGCAGGCGTTCGACCTGCTGTCGGCGGGGTTCGGGCCCGGGTACAACGGGCCGCTGGTGGTCGCGGTCAAGCTCAGCCCGCCGGCGAGGGAAAGCCAGCAGTACTCCGACCAGTACAACCAGGCCACCGCGATGCAGAAGGACCTGACCAACAAGCAGAAGACGCTGACTGCCGAGTCCAACTCGCTGAAGGCCCAGCAGGCCTCGCTGCAAGACCAGCAGGCGCAGCTGCAGGCCCAGCAGGCGTCTTTGGAGGCCCAGCAGGCGGCGCTGGAGGCGCAGAAGGGCCCGCTCACCGCCCAGCAGCAGCAGCTGCTCGCCGAACAGCAGCAGCTGCTGGCGCAGGAAAATCAGCTGCTGGCGCAGAAGAAGGCGTTGCAGCAGCAGGCCGCCGCCTTGGCCGTGCAGATCCGGGCGAACCGGGTGGCCTACGCCAAGCTCACCGCCAAGCTCACCCTGATCCTCGGCATCGAGCAGCGCCTGCAGGCGCGGCTGGCCGCCAATGGCTGCGCGGCGCACCCGAACCGGCCGCGCTGCCTGGTGCTGTCCCGGGCGCTGGCCGCGGCGAAGGCGGCCGAAGCGAGCATCCGCGGGCAGATCGCGGCCAACCAGGCCCAGTTCGGGCGGCTGGAGCAGCAGGCCACCGCGTTGCAGCGTCAGGCGAACGCGCTGGCCGCCAAGGCGGCGGCGCTGCAGCGGCAGGCCAACGCGCTCGCCGCCCAGGGCGCGGCGCTGCAGGCACAAGCCGATAACTTGCAGGCTCAAGGCGCCGCGTTGCAGCAGCAGGGCAGCTCGCTCCAGGCGCAAGGCGAGTCCTTGCAGCAGCAGGCCGATTCGCTGCAGACGCAGGCCGACTCACTGCAGGCCCAGCAGCAGCAAGCCCAAAACGAGCACAAACAAGCCCTGGGGCTGCAACAGCAGCTCACCGACGAACTGACCTACGCCGGCGGCGATGACCGGGGCACCGACCCCCGCCTGGTCACACTGCAAAACGCCCTCGCCACCCCCAAGGGCGTCTACCAGGTCTTCCCGCCCAACATCAACAAGAAAGGCAACGCAGCCACCTTCAGCGTGATCCCCACCACCCGGCCCGCCGCGGTCGCCACCGCCAACCTGGTCACCCAGCTGCGCACCTCGGTGATCCCCCCCGCCACCCGCAGCACTCACAATGCCACCATCACCGCCTACGTCGGCGGGGTCACCGCCGGCAACGTCGACCTGGCCACCAAGATCTCCGCCAAGCTGCTGGAGGTCATCGCCGTGGTGCTGGCGCTGAGCTTCATCCTGCTGATGATCGCGTTCCGGTCGCTGCTGATCCCGCTGCAGGCGGCCGTGATGAACCTGCTGTGCGTGGGCGCGGCGTTCGGCGTGCTCACCGCGACCTTCCAGTGGGGCTGGGGCCTCAGCCTGGTCGGGCTGCCCAGCCCGTATGGCACCGTGCCGATCGCCTCCTACGTGCCGCTGATGATGTTCGCCGCCCTGTTCGGCCTGTCCATGGACTACGAGGTCTTCCTGGTCTCCCAGATCGCCGCCCACCATGCGGCCGGCGAGACCCCCCGCCAGGCGGTCCGCTCGGGGCTGGCTGCATCCGCTAAGGTGATCGCCGCAGCCGCCACCATCATGATCGCTGTGTTCGGCAGCTTCATCCTCAACGCCGACCCCACCGTCAAACAATTCGGCGTCGGCCTGTCGGTCGCGGTGCTGCTGGCCGGCACCATGACGCTGTTGCTCGCCCCCGCCCTGCTCGGCCTGTTCGGCCGCTGGACCTGGGCACTGCCTCACTGGCTCAGCAAAGTCCTTCCTCGCATCGACATCGAGGGCGAGGGTGCCCCGCAAGTCCAGCCCTCCATCCCGGTGCCCGCCCTCACCGCGGCTACCGCCTCGGGCCTGCCAGCCGCGGCCACCCCGCTGGCCCTGTCGCCCGCCGCCGATCAGCCGGTCCCGGGCGCGAACACGCAGCCAGCTCGCGAACCCGCCGCGAGCGTGCTGTCCCCGGATCCGCTGCTCAACGGACAGCAGCGGGCGGACTCGCCACAACTCGACGGAGGCCACCGATGAGCCACCACACCCGTACCAGGCGAACAGCCGGAGTGCTCGGCGCAGCCGCTGGCCTCACCGTGGCCGTGCTCCTAGTGGCCTCGTGTTCCGCGTCACAACCGCACCGGGCGGACAAGCACGGCGCCCCGGCCACCACCAGCGTCAGCACCGCCGGGACAGACGCTCCCGGCACCAGCGCGCCACCTACAGGTACCAGCACCGGGCAACTGGGCACTGCTTTGCCGGTCAGCGACAGCAGCGGCACCCAGCTCGACGTCACCCTCAAGAAAGTCATCGACCCGGCCAGCGGCGCCAGCAAGTACAGCAACCCCGCCAAAGGCAACCACTTCGCGGCCGTCAAGCTGCGCATCTACAACACGGCCACCACCACATACCAAAACAACGCCAACAACGAAACAACGATCACCCTGTCCAACGGCAAGACACTTCATGCCGACTACAACCCCATCTCGGGCTGCGGCAACTTCGACAACGGCCAAGTCACGCTGAAAGCCGGCGCGTCCAGCACCGGGTGCATCACATTCCAGATACCTAAGGGGCAGAAAGTGACTCAGGTCGGCTACAGCAACACCGTCTTCCCAGGACAAAAGGCAAGATGGCAAGTCTCATAGTTACGGCCGCTCAGCTGTGACCCGCCTCGATCAAACCGTCACGACCACCCGCGCCGACACGGCGAGAACCCACTGGCAGGAGACCATGCAAACGCAGCAGCTGACGCGGGCGCAGCTCACCACGGTGGCCGTCTTTCCGCGGTACTACTCGCTGGGCTATCTCGCGGTGCAACGTGACGGTTCGATCCTGGTGACCGCGGCCTTTCAACAGGAACTCTGGTACATCCCACCCGCGGACGCGCGTCCGCGGGCCGGGCCGGTGCTCGTGCACACCTTCGATCAGGCGGTATCGGGGCTCGTCGAGACCCAGCCCCATGTCTTCCACATCAGCACCTCAAGCGGCGACCGGGCGCACGAGTCCTGCCTGCACCGGCTCGATCTGCGGCACTGGAACCCTAGCGAGCCGGTCCATGCTGAGACCGTCCTTCAGTTCGGCGATCCGGCTAGCGGCCTGGCCGGGAGCTGCCTGCTCGCGCCCGGCGTCATTGTGCTGGCCGATCCGCTCGCCGGCCTCATATGGCGGGTCGACCTGCCGGTCGGCCACGGCAACGCCACGGCGCGTGTGTGGCTCCAGCACGAGACGATGCGCTGCGATCGCGGCAGCCCGCTGGTGCTACCGCAGCCGGGCATCAAGAGCGTCCGGTACGCCACCCGGACCGGGTACCTGTACTACACCTCGCCGGCGCGCAAGCTGTTCATGCGGGTGTTCGTTGACCCCGGTGGCCACGATCCCGCCGGTGTTCCTGAGCGCATCGCCAGCGGCATCATGGCGGATGACTTCTGCCTCGACGAGGACGCCGACGTCGCCTACCTCACCATGCACCAGCAGAACACGATCGAGCGCGTGCCGTTGCAGGCCGACGGCACTGCCAGGCAGATCGTGGCGGGCGAGCCGTTCGACGAGCAGCTTGTCGGACCCGCCAGCGCCGCGTGGGGACGTCGCCGCGGCGACTACGGCCAGATCGCCTACGTCACCACCGACGGAGGCCTGGCCGCGCCCCCGACAGATGACATGGTCCGGCCCGCCAGACTGCTGCGGGCCGAGTTGCCCGCCACAGTGAGCGCCGGACATCTCCCGCGGACCTGACGAGATCAGTTGTTGCCGTTCTGCTGTTCAGCCGTGAGCGGATCTCAGCCCGCGGGCGTTGACACCCGGGCCGTAGTTAGTAGTAATTTGCAAGTTACTAGCTACTGGAGGCATGGCGGCGATGACGGTCCTTGACGAGATCCAGGCAAGCATCAGGCAGCACGCGGGGGGCGCCGGCTCCTCGGTGGTGGGCATCGGGCAGCGGTGGGGCCTCGGCTCGGGCATCGTCCTGGCCGAGGGCCGGGTGCTGACCAACGCGCACAACGTGCGCGGCGACCAGGTCACG
>Ga0306920_100009118_pt1 | contig 13228 bp, 13 predicted proteins | sample flu12Cox44000170_FD_204666 | JGI IMG/M metagenome (GOLD analysis project Ga0306920, IMG submission 204666) | Lab enrichment of tropical soil microbial communities from Luquillo Experimental Forest, Puerto Rico - flux4day.12C.oxic.44.000.170 (v2)... | ecosystem: Environmental > Terrestrial >... | reverse complement strand
CATATCGACAGATATGACGTGACGGTGACTGGCACCGCTCAAATGCAGATCAAGGACGTCATGACGTTTCGCGGGCGAGCCGGGTGGGCCTGCGGCGATTTCCTGCCTTATGCGTTCGGCGGTCTCGCGGTCGGGCGGATCGCCACATCCCGCTCCGCGACCGTGACCGTGGATGAATTCGACGTGTTCACCACCACTACTCCCCCAATTATCACGACCAGCACACCGATCGGGTCGATCTCGGGGACGGCGAGTGACGCCAGGGCGAACACCTATGCGCCCGGCTGGACCGCGGGCCTTGGAACCGAGATCGCCATTTTCGGAAACCTGTTCGCCCGCGTCGAATGGGAATACATCAGGTTCGTCAGCGTCAAGGACATGCGGAGCGAGATGAACAGCGGTCATCTGGGCATCGGCTACAAGTTCTGACGCCGCCGAGCGGGGAGCGCGCGCCCGGCGTCTCATTCACAGGCATCGACGCCAATGCCCGGCCGCGTGGATGATTGACATCCTCGAAGCCGCCTGTTGCTCTGTCGTTCCACCGAAGACGACAGGATGAAAATCTACGGCGATCTCAATTCGGGCAATTGCTTGAAGGTGAAGTGGGTCTGCGACCGGCTTGCGCTGCCCTATGCCTGGATTCACGTCGATACTCTCAAGGGCGAAAGCCGTACCCAGCAATTCCTCAAGCTCAATGGCGCGGGACAAGTGCCCGTGGTCGAATTCGACGACGGACGCACGCTGGCGCAGTCCAACGCCATCATCCGCTATCTGGCGCGCCACAGCGATCTCATCCCGAGCGACGCCTTCGCGGCAGCCAAGATGGATGAGTGGCTGTTTTGGGAACAGTATAGTCACGAACCTTATATCGCGGTTTGCCGCTTTCAACTGATCTATCTCGGAAAGACTGCGTCCGATCTCGATCCCGACAAGGTCAGGCGCGGCTATGCGGCGCTGGCGCGGATGGAGCATCAACTCGCCGCAACGCGCTTTTTGGTCGAGGACAGGTTTTCTCTCGCCGATGTCGCGTTGCTCGCCTATACCAGGCTGGCGCATCAGGGCGGCTTTCACCTCGATGGTTACGCTTCGCTGCGGCGCTGGATCGAGGAGGCCGAGAAGGCGCTCGGGCTGCCGCCTGCGCGTATTTGACGGAATTTCAGATGAATACGATTTCTTCCGTCTCCATTCGCCGTGCCCGACGCGAGGACGTCGAGGCGATCGTGAAGATGCTGGCGGACGATCCGCTCGGCCGCGGCCGCGAGCGCATCGAACGTCCGCTGCCGTCCTGCTACTTCGACGCGTTCGAGGCCGTCGATCGCGATCCGCGCATGCGGCTCATGGTCGCCGAGGATAACGATAACACCGTCGTCGGCTGCCTCGAGCTCTGCATCTTGCCGGGACTGAGTTCGCTGGGAGCCTCACGCGGCCTGATCGAAGACGTTCGCGTTGCCACTCATTGCCGCAGTCGTGGCATCGGGGAGAGACTGGTGACGTGGGCGATTGCGGAAGCGCGTGCCAACGGCTGCAAACTCGTCGAGCTGCTCACGCATCATACCCGCATCGATGCGCAGCGCTTCTACAAGCGGCTCGGCTTCCTGCCGAGCCATGTCGGAATGACCTTGCGGTTTTGATACAACTTGTTTCGCGTCCTCGATCTAAAAATCCTTGCGAGGATTGCAAAACCACTTTCGCCCTCCGTTCCGATTAACGCGCGATAAACTAATCAGATCATCGGCGTTTTATCGGAGGAACGATCCGTGACAGTTCTGCGTCTCCGGGTGGGTGCGGCAACTTGGGACGAAAATGAAAGATTATTCGATCGTCAGGGTCGGCAACGAGTACGTCCTGCGCGCGGGCGATAGGGGTGTTCTGAAGGTCGCAAGCCGGCGACAGGCCGTGCGGCTCGTCAGCATTGCGGCCGAACTTTTGAATTCACAGGTCTCGCTGCGGAGCGATGACGTACCTTCAATCGCCGCTGATGCCACAATCGCCGATCCCGGGTTCACTCCAGATCCCGACACTGATCCCCGGATGCCGGCAAAGTTCCTTGACGACTGGTGATGTTTCCCTTATGCACCGCGGCGGGACACCTCCCCCCAACGGGAGGCTTGCTATCTGGAAGGGTAGATCATGACTGCAGCGAAGCCCGCTTCGCGGCCCAAAGTGCCGCATTTTTCCTCCGGCCCCTGTGCCAAGCGCCCCGGCTGGAATCCCCAAAATCTCAAGGATGCCGCGTTAGGCCGTTCGCATCGCGCGAAAATCGGCAAGGCCAGACTCAAGCTCGCGATCGAGCTGACGCGGGAGGTACTCGAGGTTCCGAAAGATTACAGGATCGGCATCGTACCGGCTTCGGATACCGGGGCGGTGGAGATGGCCTTGTGGTCGCTGCTTGGCGCGCGGCCGGTGACGACCATTGCCTGGGAATCCTTTGGCGAGGGCTGGGTCAACGATATCGTCAAGGAGCTGAAGCTCAAGGACGTCACGAAGCTGCATGCCGCCTATGGCGAAATTCCCGATCTGGGCAAGGTCGATCCTGCATCCGACGTCGTTTTCACCTGGAACGGCACCACATCCGGTGTGCGCGTCCCCAATGCCGACTGGATCAGTGCAAGTCGCGGAGGCCTCACCATCTGTGACGCAACGTCGGCGGCGTTCGCGCAAGCCCTCGATTGGCCAAAGCTCGATGTGGTGACGTTCTCCTGGCAGAAGGCGCTGGGCGGCGAGGCCGCACACGGAATGCTGGTGCTCTCACCGCGCGCGGTCGAACGGTTGGAGACCTACAAGCCGGCCTGGCCTTTGCCGAAGATTTTCCGAATGACCAAGGGCGGCAAGCTCAACGAAGGCATCTTCGAGGGCGAGACCATCAACACGCCCTCGATGTTGTGCGTCGAAGACTGGCTCGATGCGCTGAACTGGGCGAAGTCGGTCGGCGGCCTCAAGGCGTTGATTGCACGGGCCGACGCCAACGCAAAAGTGCTCGCCGACTGGAAGGCGAAGACGCCGTGGATCGATTTTCTGCCCGAAGATCCGGCGATCAGATCCAACACTTCCGTTTGCATGAAAGTGACCGATCCCGCGATCACCGCATTGACGCCGGACGCGCAGGCCGATTTCGCCAAGAAGCTTGTCGCGCTGGTGGAGAAGGAAGCTGCCGGCTATGACTTCGCGCATTACCGCGACGCGCCGGCGGGCCTGCGCATCTGGTGCGGCGCCACGGTGGAAGCAAGCGACGTGGCGTTGTTGACGCAGTGGGTCGACTGGGCATTCGCCGAAACCAAGGCGGCGCTGCCGAAGGCGGCTTGATTCTTTTTCACTTGTCGTCCCGGGCAAGCGGCGCTTCGCCGCGCGACCCGGGACCCATAACCACCGTCACGGAATATGGGTCCCGGCTCTTCGCGCCAAGTTGGCGCTTCGGCCGGGGCGATGTTGCATTTTTTCAAGGAAACCCCGATGAAAAAACCCAAGGTTCTCATTTCCGATGCGTTGTCGCCCGCCGCGGTGCAGATTTTCAAGGATCGCGGCATTGACGCAGACTTCCAGCCCAATCTCGGCAAGGACAAGGAAAAGCTGGCCGAGATCATCGGCAACTACGACGGCCTTGCGATCCGTTCGGCCACCAAGGCGACCGCCAAGATCATCGAAAAAGCGACGCGACTGAAGGTGATCGGCCGCGCCGGCATCGGCGTCGACAATGTCGAGATTCCCGCCGCCACGGCCAAGGGCATCATCGTGATGAATACGCCGTTCGGCAATTCGATCACCACCGCGGAACATGCGATCACGCTGATGCTGGCGCTGGCGCGCGAAATTCCGCAGGCCGATGCCTCCACGCAGGCCGGCAAGTGGGAGAAAAACCGTTTCATGGGGGTCGAGATCACGGGCAAGACGCTCGGCGTGATCGGATGCGGGAATATCGGATCGATCGTCGCCGACCGTGCGCTCGGGCTGCGCATGAAGGTGATCGCGTATGATCCCTTCCTGTCGCCGGAGCGCGCCAAGGACATCGGCGTCGACAAGGTCGAACTGGAAGAACTGTTCAGGCGCGCCGATTTCATTACCCTGCATACGCCGCTGACGGACAAGACCAGGAACATCATCGATGCGGCGGCACTTGCGAAAATGAAGAAGGGCGTGCGCATCGTCAATTGCGCGCGCGGCGGGCTCGTCGACGAGCGGGCCCTGGTCAAAGCCCTGACTTCGGGGCAAGTCGCGGGTGCAGCCTTCGACGTGTTCGTCGAGGAACCGGCCACGTCGAACGTTCTGTTCGGCCTTCCCAACGTAATCTGCACGCCGCACCTCGGAGCGGCCACCACCGAGGCGCAGGAGAATGTCGCGCTCCAGGTCGCCGAGCAAATGTCGGATTATCTTTTGACCGGTGCGATCTCGAACGCGGTCAATTTCCCCTCGATCACAGCGGAAGAGGCGCCGAAGCTGAGGCCTTTCGTCGAACTTGCCGAAAAGCTCGGTTCCTTTGCAGGCCAACTCACCGAGACCGGCATCATCAAGGTGCAGATCACCTATGAGGGGCATGTCGCCGAAATGAAGATCAAGGCGCTTACCTCGGCGGTGCTTTCCGGGCTGTTGCGTCCGATGCTCGGCGCCGTCAACGTCGTCTCGGCACCGGTCGTTGCCAAGGAGCGGGGCATGGTGGTCGATGAAGTCGTGCGCGCCGCGCAGCACGATTACGAAAGTCTCATCACCGTTACCGTCACCACCGAGCGGCAGGAACGCTCGGTGTCGGGTACGGTCTATGCCGACGGCAAGCCGCGGCTCGTGGACATCAAGGGTATCCGCGTCGACGCCGAATTCGGCAAGTCGATGATCTACGTCACCAACGAGGATAGGCCCGGCTTCATCGGCCACTTTGCGAGCCTGCTTGGCGACGCCAAGATCAATATCGCCACCTTCCATCTCGGCCGCACCCGGCAGGGCGGGGACGCGATCGCGCTGGTCGAGGTCGACGGCACGGTACCGCCAGACGTGCTTGCCAAGGTGCAGGCGCTGCCACAGGTGAAACAGGCGAAGGTGCTGGCGTTCTAGGACAAAGTGGCTTCTTCATCGCGTCTTTGCAAGGAGCGACAGCGACGAAGCAATCCAGTCTTTCTGCTGGGTTGCTGGATTGCTTCGCTGGCGCTCGCAATGACGGCGTTGGCACGTATCGCCCAAGCTCACTTGGCCGCCGACGCCTTGCGCGAAGCGATCACGACGCCGGCGAGGACCAGAATATATCCGACGAGATGAAACAGCCGCGGCTCTTCGCCGAGAAGCAAGATCGCCATGGCCGAGCCGAACACCGGCACCAGATGCATGAAGGGCGCGGCACGATTCGGCCCGATCAGCACAACGCCGCGGTTGAAAAACAGATAGGCTAGCGCCGAAGCAAAGACCACGACATAGATGAGGGTCACAACCGTGATCAGATCGAACTTCAGCGTGATGCCGTTCGTATATTCCCAGACCGAAAGTGGCAGCAGCAGTGCTGCGCCAATCGCCATCGTAAAGGAGATCAGCGACAACTGATGCATCACCGGCCGGCGCGTCATCAAAGCCGAATAGAGCCCGAATGAAAGCAGCGCGCCGGCGAACATGATGTCGCCGATATTGAGCCGGATGCCGGCGAGCGCCCACGCATCGCCGCGCAGGATGATGGTGAGGACGCCGAGGAGCGAAAGTGCGATGCCGGCAAGCTGGGCCCAGGTAAGCCGCACCCCGAACAGGATCAGCGCCCACAGCGCCACGAACAGCGGCCCGGACGACTGCAGCAACAGTCCGTTCAGCGCTTGGGTATATTGCAGTGCCCAGTAGGCCAGCGCGTTGTTGAAGGCAAACCCTGTCGCCGAAAGGCTGATCACCAGCGGAAGATGAGCGCGCAGCACCGGCCAATCTCGTGCAAGATAGGGCCGGGCAAAAGGCAGCAGGATGAAAAACGCGCCGATCCACCGGACGCAGGACAGCGTCATCGGCGGCACATGGCCGGCGACATGGCGGGCGAGCACGATATTGCCGGCCCAGAACAGCGAGGTCAGGCTGAGCAGCAGATAGGGCTGGTTATTGAGCCATCGGACGGACAGCACTGGCGCAGGCTTGATCATCGTTTTGCGCAGAAAGCTTGTGCCGGAAATCAGCCGTGCGACAAGTGTTGCCCCTGCAAGGCTACAATGTGCTGACTGTTGTTGAGCTGGCATTCAGCCGGACGCTGCGGATTGAGACCTCGAGGCCACGAAAACGCCGGTGAGCACCAGCGCGAATCCGATGACATGAAAGAGCTGCGGCTGCTCGCCGAGAAAGACGATCGCCATCGCGGATCCAAACGCCGGAACGAGATGAAAGAACGGGGCGGCGCGGTTGGCGCCGATCAGCTGCACGCCGCGATTGAAACATAGATAGGCCAGCGTCGAGGGGAATACCGCGACATAGAGCAGCGACAGCAGATTGGTGCCATCGAGCTCCATGACGGGGCGCGAAAACAATTCAAACGTCCAGAGCGGAATGAGGCAGGCAGCGCCGCAGCCGAAGGTGAAAGCGCCGAACGACAGGCCGTGAATATTCGGGCGCTTGAGTGACATCACCGAGTAAACTCCGAAGATCGCCAGCGCCACCGTGAAGATGATGTCGCCCTTGTTGAACTCGATGGCGGCAAGCGCCGTGAGATCACCGTGCAGCAGGATGACGAGCAGGCCCGTCATCGAAAGCGCAACCCCCAGCGCCTGCGCTGGTGTCAGTCGGACGCCGAGCAGGATCAGGGACCAGATCGCGACAAACAGCGGGGCTGCGGATTGCAACAATAACGTGTTCAACGCCTGCGTATGTTCCAGCGCCCAATATTGCAGGGTGTTGAAGGCAGCGATGCCCGTGACCGAGAGAAAGATCATCGTGCCGAGGCTTTCGCGAATCGCGTTCCAGTCGCGCTTGAGATGCTTCCAGGCCATTGGAAGAATGATCAGGAACGCCAGTCCCCAACGCAGGAACGACAACGTCACGGGTGGAATATGCCCGGCGACATGGCGCCCGACGACGGCGTTGCCTGCCCAGAACAGCGCGGTGCAGGACAGCAGCAGATAAGGCTGGTTGGCGAGCCAGCCGCCGGAGGCAGTTCCATTGGAGGTCTGACCGGAAGCGGACATGCGGCTGGAATTCCCGGCGCGTTTCATGGCGCCGGGATCGGCCAGCGCGGCACCCGTCGGCAATTGCCCGGCTGTCTCACAGACACTCAATTTCGCTTTTCATCAACGCCGCGGGATGCATCGCGACCATGCGCAATCGGGCGCGGCGAGAACGGTGCTCCTCGAACCAGGTACGCTCGACGCCACACATAGCGTTCGAGCCACACACGGCACGCTCTTTGGTCCGGTTCGGAAATGGCGTTCGGTCGATTTCTTGTCCCAAAAAGGATGGGCCAAGTGGTGCGATCATCCCGCGCCGGCGATCCTGGCGGCCTTCTTCGGCCGCGCCGCTTTCGTTCGATTGCCGTCGAGGATGGATTTTTAGGGGAAATCAATGGGTTGAACCGGCTTCTGGACCCGATTTTGGACGCGTTCTTGCTTGCGTCGGTAGCCCGCATCCTTTATCCGGTGGTGTGCCTTGATGCGACCCGGATCGTGAACTGTCGGTCAGGCCGCGACTTAGGCTGGGCATGTGATCCGGAAACACATGCCCCTGAACCTTGGGGTGGGGACCGGCTCTCGATCGCGGCATGCGCGTGGCGCGTTTGTTCGTAGATCACGTTTGAACAAAGATAGTTGCAGAGGGACTACTCGCGAAATGGCCAATGTTGTCGTCGTCGGTGCCCAATGGGGAGACGAGGGGAAGGGCAAGATCGTCGACTGGTTGTCGGAACAGGCCGATATCGTGGTGCGATTCCAGGGCGGCCATAATGCAGGCCATACACTCGTCATCAATGGTGAGACCTACAAGCTTGCGCTGCTGCCGTCGGGCGTGCTGCGGTCCTCGAAACTGGCCGTGATCGGTAATGGAGTGGTGTTCGATCCCCAGGCCTTCCTCGATGAGGTGACCAGGTTGAAGTCGCAAGGCGTCGCGGTCAGCCCGGCAAATCTTCGCGTCGCCGAGAATGTCACGCTCATTTTGCCGCTGCATCGCGATCTCGACGCGCTGCGCGAATCGTCCAACAACGCAGCGATCGGCACCACGCGGCGCGGCATCGGACCTGCCTATGAGGACAAGGTCGGCCGCCGCGCCATTCGTCTGATGGACCTCGCCGACCTCGACACGCTGCCGCACAAGATCGACCGGCTGCTGGCGCATCACAATGCGCTGCGTCGGGGTCTCGATCTGGCCGAGATCGACGGCGACCTCATCCTGAAGGAACTGACCGAGATGGCGCCCAGGCTGTTGCCCTATGCGGAGACGGTGTGGCGACTGCTGGACCTGAAGCGGCGCGAGGGTAAGCGTATCCTGTTTGAGGGCGCGCAGGGCGCGCTGCTCGACGTCGACCACGGCACCTACCCTTACGTCACCTCGTCCAACACGGTGGCGGCGCAGGCAGCCACCGGCACAGGCCTCGGTCCTGGCGCGGTCGACTATGTGCTGGGAATATGCAAGGCCTATACGACGCGGGTGGGTCAGGGTCCGTTTCCAACCGAACTGCACGACGAGATCGGCGAGGAGATCGGGCGGCGCGGCAAGGAATTCGGCGTCAACACCGGCCGCAAGCGTCGCTGCGGCTGGTTCGATGCGGCGCTTGTGCGCCAGACCGTGCGGACCTGCGGCATCAACGGCCTGGCGCTGACCAAGCTCGATATTCTCGACGGTTTCGACAGCATCGAGGTTTGTACCGGCTACGTGCTTGACGGTAAGGAAATCGACCATTTGCCGGCGGGCGAGGGCGCCCAGGCCCGGGTGGTGCCGGTCTATGAGAGCATCGAGGGCTGGAAGGAGCCGACCGCCCACGCGCGCTCCTGGGCGGATTTGCCGGCGCAGGCCATCAAATATGTGCGTCGGGTCGAAGAACTGGTGGGTTGTCCGATCGCCCTGCTTTCCACGAGCCCCGAACGCGAAGATACTATCCTGGTGCAGAATCCGTTCGAAGCTTAACCAGATGTCACTAGGTTCCCGGTTCCGTCATTCGTATCATATTCGCAAGGGTATTTCGCCGTAACGGGATGCGAATGCTAGAATCGGACCGCAACAAACGCCTGCATTGTTGAATAGAGATGGCTGATTACTATCCGCTGATTGCCCGCGCCATCGCCGGACTGGACCCCAGTGCTCCCGGCGAAAGCCGCCGTGCGCTCTATGAGCGGGCCCGCGCCGCCTTGATTGCGCAGTTGCGCAGCGTCGATCCACCCCTGAGCGAATCCGAAATCACTCGCGAACGGCTGTCGCTCGAAGAGGCCGTGCGCAAGGTGGAGTCGGAGGCTGCCCAGCGTGCCCGCGACGCCACGCGCTCCGGTGAGGGTTCGCGCGCCGGTTCCCGGCCTGGCGATGCGCTTCGCGGCAACCCCCGTCCTGCAGGCCGGCAGGGCGAAGGCGCCCCATCGCGCCCGCGGCCGCCATCCTCGTCGCAACCGCGCAACGAGCGGCCGCCGCTCGGCCAGGACGATTCGCAGGACCAGCGCCCGCTCAACGGTCGTCCCGACGGGTCGCGCCAGCCACAGGTTCCCATACAGGACCCGGTGTTCCCGCCAAACCGTGGCCCCCGTCGTGGTTCCGACACGCCACCCCCCCAGGCGCCGGGGGTGCGCGGCTTCCGCGACATCACCGCCGATGCCGACGATCTCGGCCGCGCTGCGGCGCAGGCCAACCGCGCCGCCCGAAAAACCTACGCCAACGTGCCCTCGCCTTCGCCGGAGTTCGACCGGCTCGAGCCCAGCATGGAGGTTCGGGGCGATGCCGACGCGCCATATTCGTACGACGAATCTGTCGAGGAGGCCGAACGCTATGCGCCGTCAGCGCAGCGCCCGCGTTTGACGGCGGAGCGCGGTCGCGAACCGAAACCGGCGCGCTCGGGCACGGTATTTCCGTTCAAGAGCGCCATTGCGATCGGCGTCGTCCTGATCCTCGTCGGCGCTGCGATCCTGTGGGGCAAATCGGCGGTTACCACCGTGAGCGGCCTGCTCAAGTCGCAGACCACGGTCGAAGCGCCGAAAGACGCCGCTGCGCCGCTGACCAAGCCGAAGATTCCCGACCGCGTCGGCCAGCCGTCGTCGAGCGATCAGGTCGCCCCGGTGGCGCAGCGCGTCGTGCTTTACGACGAGGACCCGAGCGACCCCAAAGGCAAGCAATATATCGGCACGGTGATCTGGCGCACCGAACCGGTCAAGGCTTCCGCCAACCAGAAGGCGGATATCGCCGTGCGCGCCGATATCGAGATTCCCGACCGCAAGTTCAAGATGACGATGTCGTTCCGCCGTAATACCGACACCTCGCTGCCGGCGAGCCACACCGCGGAATTGACTTTCATCCTGCCGCCGGATTTTGCTGGAGGCGGCGTCAGCAACGTGCCGGGCATTTTGATGAAATCCAACGAGCAGGCGCGCGGCACGCCGCTCGCCGGCCTCGCCGTCAAGGTTACCGATGGCTTCTTCCTGGTCGGCCTGTCGAATGTCGAGGCCGATCGCGTGCGTAACCTGCAGCTCTTGAAGGAGCGCTCATGGTTCGACGTGCCGCTGGTCTATGTGAACCAGCGCCGCGCGATCATCGCGATCGAGAAGGGTGCCCCAGGCGAACGCGCCTTCAACGACGCGTTCGCGGCCTGGGGCGAGTAGGGCGCCGCAGCGCTTCCGTATCGGCTGCTTTTGAGGAGCGGAAGAAATCTGGCGGCGCCGTTGGCCTGCGCTCTCGCGCCGATCGTGACTGGGGTCGAGGTTGCGGAATGAAGCGTTACGCGATATTCGCCGCGGTGGCTCCGTTGCTCGGCGGGTTTTGGCTTCTGCTGACGACGACCGTGATGTCCGGATACTGGAGCCATCCGCCGAGTCTGTCGGAAGCCCAAAAGCTGCTCGAGGTTTTCGTAAAGACCCTGCAATACAGCTACCTTTTCGGCATTCTGCCGGCGCTGATGCTCGGCGCGGTCGATGACATCCTGTCCCACGTCAAACGAATCGGTCCCGTCGTCCGCATGCTGATGGTCGGCGCGATCGCATTTGCCGCCGCGGAATATCTCTACGGTTCGCGTGGGCCGGACAGCGGTGCGCTGCAGTTCTGGCTCTACGGCCTGGTCGGCTTCATTCCCGGCGCGGCGGCCTCGTGGATTGCGCATGAGGCGATCGACAAGAGGGCTGTCGCGTAAGCGCCGCCTTTCACGGCCTGTTGTTGCGGCAACAGGTAAGGCGGCGCGACGGCATGACGCAACTTGCGCTGCCCTGCCGCGTTACCCATCTGATGGCGATGTCGAACGAAGAAATTTTTACCCCACACTACATGCGGTTCCAGCGCAATGCGAACGGGCCGTCTCGATCCGCGCGTGCGCGTGGCCCAATCATCGATCAGGAGGGTCGCGAGATTCCGGAAGAATCGCTTCGCGAAGAATCCCAGCGCTTCCAGTTCGATTTCGCCCATTCCACCGTCAACCCCTTTGGCGATGTCAGCCGCGAGCAGCGGCTGGAACGATTCGAGGCGTTGGCAAAATTGCTGGATATTGCCTTCATCCTGCCAGGCACGAAGGTCAGGTACGGGATCGACGGCATCATTCGATTGATCCCGGTGGTCGGCAGTCTCTTCGCAACTGCCTTCTCGCTATGGCTCGTGCGCGAGGCGCGCGCGCTTGGCGCGCCCTGGCACGTCACGGCGCGGATGCTGGGCAACGTCGCGGTTGATGGTGTGGTCGGAATGGTGCCGCTTGCGGGCGACGCGTTCGACGTGCTGTTTCGCGCCAACATGCGCAATGTACGCTTGTTGCGGCGCTGGCTCGACAAAAAGTCGCGCAATCGCGTTAACCCCTGCTGATTTCAAGCGCGAATCGCTGTTCCCCCGGATCGATCCGGGGGCGTCTTTTTTCGTCGCAAATAGACTCAAGCAGCCCTGTCGTCCGCCTTGTCGCCGGCGGGCGCCGGCTGGGGTGCGCGGGGGCGGCGCGGCAACGGAAAATCCTTGCTCTCATAGAGCGAGCGGATGCCGCTCTGATCGAAGCGGGCTTCCTCGACCTGCAGATAGGCGCCATTCAGCGAATCCGCCGGCAATTCCTCAATGGCGAAGCGCACTGCTTCGGCAGCAGTGCCGAATCTCCGATAGGCGAAGCCCGCTCGCTTCTTCTTGCGGATCGCGGCAGGAAACAATTCGGCAGCAGTGTTGAAGCTGAAGGAACGCATGGTCAGGGACCTCTGATCTTTATGAGACGCGAGTTTCTGTGAGACCGCGATCGAAATCGCGCACAAGCCACACGGTGCAAATCCACGCGGGGCTGCGCCGGTACACGCCATTTCATGACAGCCATTAATATAGGCCCGTTTGCAGGAAATGCTAACCCCGTCGGGCCAGATAATGAATCCAGGGTTCCCGGGGCGCACCGTAGATAAAATTATGTATTTGCAGATACTTACATGTCTTACAGTTTGCCAAGCAAAACCAGCACGAGCAATATGACGAGGATCACAGTGCCAAGGCCCATGCCGGAATGACCCAGGCCATAGCCGTAGCCACCAAAGCGGCCGCTCCAGCCACCAAGCAGATAAAGGAGCACGAGGATGATGAGTATCGTTCCGAGAGACATCGCAGGCTCCCCGGGATAGCGGCCGGCGGATGAAATCCCAGCGGCCACGTCAAGCAAAGCATATCCCGCAGCCTGCTGCCAGCGAGGGAACCGGGGAAGAAGAGTGTCAGGCGATGCGCAAGATTTGGCGCCCGACGCACGGGCCCTCACGGGGGCGCGGCTTGCGCGGGCCCGTGAGGCATCGTCAACGAACGAGGTGTCCTGTCTATTTGGGTTTCAGCTTCAACGCCGCCGAATTGATGCAATAGCGCAGTCCCGTCGGCGCAGGACCGTCCTCGAATACATGGCCGAGATGGCCGCTGCAGCGCGAGCAAAGCACCTCGGTACGGATCATGCCGTGGCTCAAATCGCGTTCTTCGTCGACATGGCTCTCCACGGCAGGCTGGGTGAAACTCGGCCAACCGCAGCCGGAGTCGAACTTGGCATCAGATTCGAACAGCGTTTGACCGCAGCCGGCACAAACGTAAGTGCCCGCCCGATGTTCATGCTCGTATTCGCCCGAGAAAGGCCGTTCGGTCGCCTTCTCGCGCAGCACGGCGTATTGCATCGGCGTCAGTTCCT
>Ga0306920_100009117_pt1 | contig 13229 bp, 10 predicted proteins | sample flu12Cox44000170_FD_204666 | JGI IMG/M metagenome (GOLD analysis project Ga0306920, IMG submission 204666) | Lab enrichment of tropical soil microbial communities from Luquillo Experimental Forest, Puerto Rico - flux4day.12C.oxic.44.000.170 (v2)... | ecosystem: Environmental > Terrestrial >... | reverse complement strand
ATAGAAGGTGACGAATACGTTTTTGGTTTCCTGCAAAGGAACATCGCGCAATTTCAAAATGTCACGGCGCGCAAACTTTTTCTCGGCGAAACAAGCAAGAAAATCAGAGCCAGTTTTGATAAGAGAGGCTGGAATCTTACGCTCAAGCCAAACGAAACTTCGACTCAAACTGTGGATCTGACAAGGATCGACGATTTCATCTTCGGCGAACCAGGGTGGCAAACCTTCAAACTGGTAAAAATCGACGCGGAAGGCTTCGACTGTGCCATTATTCGCGGCGCGACGAATTTCCTGCGCGAAATTCACCCGGTAATTCATTTTGAATACAACCGGGAAAACATGGATGCGATTGGTGAACCGGGAATTGACACCCTATTGCTGCTCTCGGATCTGGGCTATTCGCAGCTGGCCGTTCACGATGCTAATGGCCGATTCTTCTGTTCGACTACTCTTTCGGACAAGAATTTCATCAAAGACTTGCATGACTATGCAGACAGCGTCCACCGCGGAATTTCGCACTACGACATTACAGCGTTTCACAGGAGTGACAGTGATCTGGCGGCGGAATTCCAAGAGATTGAGCGTCAGGAGAGAAGAAACAAACCCGTGTGAACGGACGTGCTTGCGCGGTTGCCGTCCCAAAGCTCGTGTTACACGCGAAGGCATGCACGTTGATTAGAAACATATCGAATCATACTCGCGAGGGCAGCCGATGGACGATCAAGCCACCTAACATTTGACGAAAATTGAAATACCCCTTCACGGCTTCACAATCCGGCGCACTGTGAAGGGGTGAAGGGCTGTTTTGCGGTCCTGAAGCTGCGGATCCTTGTGGCGCAAAACCGAATCAAGCCTCTCACGCAAGCCGAGCTAAGGTTCAGGATATCAAACGAACCTTTAACGCGAAGATTCCGGAATGAAGTAATGCCACTACAGCATGAAGGAGCTTTCGACCACGAAGGGCGGACGCTGCATAATTGGCTGGAAAAATATTTTCGCCCGCGCGATTACTCAAAGTCATGACAGCTTCCAGCGAGCATGAATTGGTGCAGCGAATTTACCGTGCGCGCTTCACTCAAAATCTCGATTACCGGCGCAGGGTTTGGGATCTTTTGGTGTCGCATTTTTTCCAGAGATACATTAAGCCCAACGACGCTGTTCTCGATCTTGGCTGCGGGTATGGCGAATTCATCAACACTGTCCGTTGCGTCAAAAAGTTCGCCATGGACCTGAATTCGGATGCACGCAAATATCTCGATCCCTCGGTGCAATTTCTGAATCAGGATTGCTCGACCCGGTGGCAATTGGAGGACGCTTCGTTGCAGGTGGTCTTCAGCAGCAATTTTTTCGAGCATCTTCCCGATAAACCAGCCCTTGGCCGCACGTTTGACGAAGTTTTTCGCTGTCTCGTCCCCGGCGGACGATTGATCGTCATGGGCCCCAATATCAAATATCTTCCGGGTGAATACTGGGATTTCTGGGACCACTGTTTGCCGTTAACCGAGAAATCGCTGGCTGAAGGCTTAACGAGTCGCGGATTTCAGATCACGGGGTGCATCGCAAAATTCCTGCCGTACAAGATGGCCAATCACCGGAGATATCCAATCGTGTTTGTTAAACTTTACCTGCGTTTCCCGCTAGCTTGGCAGGTTTTTGGTAAGCAATTTCTACTCGTAGTTTCCAAGAGCGCCCGCGTTTAATCGAAAGTGGGTTGGTTCATGAGTGTTTCCGGCTGCATATGAGTGGTGTCCCACGCAATAAGGCGCCGTTGCAGTTGCTCTCGGTCGTTATACCGGCGCAAAACGAAGAGGACTGCATTGCATCGACAGTCGAGCATCTCTATGTGGAACTGCGGCTCCACAATGTCCCACACGAAATTATTGTCGTGGACGATGGCAGTACCGATGAAACCTGGACCGTGCTCGACTCAGCCAGGGACCGCGTTTCCACCTTGAGGCCCGCGAAGAATCCTGCCCCGCACGGATTCGGGCGCGCGGTCGCCCACGGATTCGCCCATATGACGGGCGATGCAGCCGTCGTTATGATGGCTGACGAATCGGACGATTGCCGTGACGTTGTCCGATATTGGGAGAAGCTCAATGAAGGGTACGATTGTGTTTTTGGGAGCCGCTTCATGCGCGGTAGCGGTGTGATTGATTACCCCAAAATGAAGTTGCTTCTCAATCGACTAGCCAATTATTTCATCAAGCTCTTGTTTCACATCAGCCTCAATGACACGACGAATGCTTTCAAAGCTTATCGCAAAGAGGTGATCGACGGCTGCCAGCCGCTCATCGCACCGCATTTCAACGCTACCATTGAACTTCCACTCAAAGCGATCGTTCGCGGCTTCTCCTGGACGACGATGCCAATTACTTGGCGCAATCGACGCACCGGAACTTCAAAGCTACAGCTCAGGGAAATGGGGAGCCGTTATCTCTTTATTTGTCTTTACGTCTGGCTGGAAAAATACTTCAGCCGGGGAGATTACCGGCGGGTTCCCAAGTAGGCATGTGTGTCTTCGCCGCTGCGAGCAGCTGCGAACGTATCCTCTTTAGCGTCTTTGACCCAGATCCTGCCGCTGAAAATCCAAACGATAGAAACGCACTCGCACAGGCGGCGACTGGTAGCGGCTTGCTACTTCTCTCCCGCCATCAGTCGTAATGCGGGCTGAGGCCACCTCGAGGTCTGCCAATTCATGCTGCCAGTTGGTCGATGCGAGGGCGAAAAAGGACTGGCGATTCTCTACGACAGGCGAGAGTAAAAAACCAGCGCGAGCCTCCGCAGGTAACAGGCGGCCGCCATACGCTCTCCCGCTGCGAGTGACAAGAGTGAGCGAAACACGCGGTGGCCGATAAAGCATTGCGACAACGTTCCCCCAGAGGGATCGCCGGATATCTATTCTCACCCAGATCGGACCGCTGATCACCGAAGGAATCTCGATTCCTTCATCGAACTTCGCTACGGTCTCGCCAATCGGAGTCAACTCATATTGCCTGGGCGTTACCGACTTCTCCATCAGAATGGATCGCTCAGCCATGCCCATGATATCGTAACGAGTTAACAATTCCGGCCATGAAAGACTGTCATCTTGGGCTGCAAAGCGGTCATCAATGGTCCCGACATCAAACAAGATGTGATCGGCTGCCCGGTCGCTGCGAAGGTGAGCCGCGTTCATCTTTGCCAGTCTGGGCGTGTAAGCGAAGTAGCTGTGGAAGACAGGCCGCGGCCGACAGGTGAGGCCCCACGGCAGAGCAACTGCCTGGCTAAACGGATAAACATCTGCTGTGCCGTGTATCTCCAGATTGGGAAATGCTCCCCTCAAACTGGCGGCGTACGCGCTATAGGAGCGGAAAGAGTGTTGCCTATCCTCTAGGAACCCGTGGAAAGTCCTCGCCAGTGCGGACAGGTTCTGCACACTCAATTGCTGGGCAAGAACCGAAAACAATCCAACATGTGCATAGGATCTCAAGCTCAGCGAGGCCAAGGGCGTTGCGAAAATCAGCGGCAACAGAACTGCGGGAATGAGGCACCTGCTTCTTCGCCAAACGACGCTCCATGCAACTGGTAGCCAGAGCAATGCCGCAAGCAAGAGCAGGTTTGTTGCTGCAACTTCGTGTACGTCGTGTCGCACATAACCGTATTTGAAGGCAGCGAACACGATGAATGCGAACCCAAGTAGGGGGAGAAGTCCGAAAAGCCGGTGCTGTTTGCATACGACGTATCCTACCAACGCGCACGCGGCTATGGCTACTCCCCAAAATCGGAGAATGTCCACTTCGTCCGTCGGTTGCCACATCATGGCTTCCGTATAACCGCTAACGATTTCGGATGCGCCGCGTAGAAACGGGCCAAACGAAGATAGCTGCTGGCCTGCTAAAACCCAAAAGGATAAGATGCCCCCCGCAAACGCCAGCACGATCCATGGAAAGCGACGCTGCCGGAACACATTGTCTGCGGCGATAATCAGGACAGTTACGATCGCAATCATGAATATGTTGTGCTTGATCAGGCTCAGGAGCGCGAGTGATATGACCAGCATCGCCTGGGTCAAAGTGAAAGGGCGTTCCTCCACGGAAAAATGCAGGAGCAACAGAAGAAGAGGCCAAACAGTCAGGCGCACATCCATGTTTGAATTTGGGCTTATGCTAGCCAGCCCGATAAACGTCATCATCCACAACCAAGAAACCAGTGGATTTTTGAAAAAATCGGTGACAACACGCCACGCTGCCCACCAAAACACAGTGGCGAGAACAGCCCACACAACGACTGAAATCGAATACGTCGCCGGATGATATCCGGCGAAAAGGAATCCCCACGGGCCGAACGTAAACACGATGTCCCTGCCAAATTGCAGTCGCTCGGTAAAAGCCATGTGCAGCATTTGTATCCAGCCAGCGTCAAGAATGGGCACGCCCACGAGGCTTCTCGACGGCAGGAACCGCGAGAAGGCGAAGACGAGGCTGGTAGTCGGGGCCAACCACTTAGCCAGAGTTTTTGTGAGGGCGCGAAGTTCAGCCAAGGTCATGTGGTTGGTCCGCCGCTTTTTGACCATGTGATCAGAGCGGGCCTCAAACGTCCGCCACATTCTACGAAAAAGATGGATACGGGCGAGTGATCTGTCTGGTGGCGGACGCGAACTCCACAGTCTCGCGTAACGCCCACGCGATGGCCTGATCCGTCACAACATTCAGAAGATTGATCTCCTGCACATTGATGCTGTAGGATTTGACTATGTTATTTTGCGCCAATTCGATTTCACTACTTTTCACCCGCGCATCGTGCTTTTTGAACTCAAGCATCTGACTAACCAAGATCGCTGGGCTGCCAAAACCATGATGGAACACGGTTTACTCCGACGACGTACGTAGCTGTGCCCAGAGTGAAAGTGTAATCGGGGCAAGGGGTCGCCGCTATGGCGTTCCCGTTGAGCCGGAAGACCTGGTCAGGTCCGCCTGTTTGAGGGGCAAAGCAGGTCGTCTTTCGGGTCCAAGTCGGGCAGAAGCCCCAGCCGCCCCCTGGGTTTCGCCAGGCCGCGCCTTGGTTGGACTGCGCAGTGCGATCAGTCCAGCTCCACTGCTGGGTGCTCAAGGTGATGTTAGCCTGGATCTCGATCCAATACGTGCCGGGAGCAAGGACGGCAGCAGGGGTAAGGTTTACCGTAAAATGTCGTGCCGTTTACGGTGACTGTCGTGTTTAGAATGCTGTAAACTTGCATGCCGGGAAGGCCCGCGTTGTCAGCGTAAATGAAGACATTCCAACTGTTGGCTGGCCCCAGGAAGCCTAAATACGCTCCATCGGCATCGATGGATTGTACATTCCAAGTCTGACCTCCGGGCACGACAAAGTCATCCGCAAGATCGGCATTTAAGTCGGGGCGGTCGGAGAACGTCGCCGAGAACGTGCGAAAGGTCGCGAGGTTATTGTACTAATCGTAGATGACGCTCTGCGGAGCGTTGGGAGAGGGCTGCGATTGAGCAGGAACTGTTCCCTCAAGCGACGATGTATCCCCCGGCGGCAGTTGCGCGATCGCGCCCGCGTTCGGCTTGGCTGCTGGGTTGGCCGTGCTTACCCTGGTCGCCTTTCGCTGCGCCAGCGCGAACGGGATCGCGCAGATAGCAATAAGCAGAAGCAGATAAAACGCACTTCGAATAAGATGCGCTTTGATGGTGGGCTTAGTTTGTTTTTTCACTGTGGGGTTGTCCTTTCCTTTTCCCCGTAGAGGTGATTCTGGAATTGCGGGTCCGGAAGAGACGAAGAACCCAGCTGGGCGGCAGGCCTCCGCCTGATTCAAGATCCGCTTTAGTGACGCCGAGTCTGGCGAAAATTAGGCCAGCTAGTTAAGATAATTCGCAGCAACACGAATTGAGAATTGCATCACAGTTTTCGATCTGTCTGACAAAGCGGAATTGTGTGCTGAACAACGCCGTTTGAATCCACAATGCGAATCTCGCCAGAGCGAGCGCAGGCGCGGCCAGTGGCATAGTCAGAGCTCGGTTATTCCGCCCAAGCTACTGACCGTTGAAGCGATGATAGGCGATTTCGATCACTGTCACCCTGAGGTCCCTCTGCGTTTTCTGCCAGGCCAGCGTATGCGTTCACTTCGTGCTGGTTCCCGTGTACGGTGTCAGCGTGGACAAAGCCCTCGCCCTGCGTGGCGATGCTGCACTACGCATTTCGTTCGGTCAGCCTCACCAGCACATCCACGCGCATATTACTCCGCAGACCTACGACGAGATATTCAACAAGCTCCCCGATGATCCTCCCCATTTGCCACAGCACGGAATCCACGCGCCCGAAGATACCCCCCGAGTGATTCGCCGCTCGGAAATTTCCAAAAAAGAGCGCGTTGTCAGAAGTGAAAACAACTGAATGATTGTCACTTGTTTTTAACGCTCCGGATCCATCCAACGCTAAGTGCGCTCGCGAGCGACTCATTGGGTTCTACGGTCGTTTTCTACAATCTGGGGATTTTTTAGCTGCAAAAGCATGCAATTCTGCGTAACGCACTGCGAATGCCGAATCGCCAAATTACCTAGCGTCGGCAATGCTGTGCAAAGCAGTGAAAAGATGCGCAATTCGTTAGGCTTGAATTAAGAGTTACTACCGGCCGAAGCTTTGATTAGAAGAGATTTCGCTGTTGTTACTAAGAGCGAACCGAGCCGCTGAACAACTAGCACGATCTGCGATACTCACTGCACCGGCTAGTGCAATAGCTACCCAGAATTCGAAGGCGCAGCCGCTTGAATCAGTTGCCGCTCAAGACGGTCAACAGCGGCGTTCACAGACCATTTTTCCCGGGCGATCCTCGAACCGTTATTACCAAGTTGGCTTGCCAAATCTTTATCGTGTATCAGCCGTTCGATTGCGTGCGCCATCATTTGCGGCTGGTGCTGCACGAGAAATCCGTTTACGCCGTCGATGATGGTTTCTCTTACACCACCTTCGGCGACGGCTACCACAGGTAACCCGCAAGCATTGGCCTCCAGAGGCGCCAGGCCGAACGGTTCCAGACGAGGGGCATACACCATCGCGGTACCACGATTAAGAACGTCTACCAGCTCGTTATCATCGATATGCCTTCGAACCTCAAAGCTTACTTCACGCGATTCTGCCAAACATCGCATTTCTTGATAATACAAATCGGAAACCCTGTTAGCGATCCAGACCAGGCGTGGTCGCGGAGCGCCAATTTGTGCGATTGCCTTGATAATAAACTCTACGTTTTTACGTGGACTCAATTCGCCCATCCCGACAACAAAATTCTCTCTTGCGTAATCAAGGCTCACAAATAACTGCGTATCCACACCCAGATAGCAGACTGTGGAATCCAAGCCGTATACGCGCAAAAGCGTCTCACGACTAAAGTAAGAATTTACGAGGATCAGATCGAAAGCGCCGGCATTGAGCCGCTCGTCTCTGGCTAAGATGCGAAGTTGTTGTGTGCCTATCAGATCTAACAGGAACCAGCGCATGTAGCTGAGGTGCATCCAAGCTCGGCTCTGCGCAGGAATCGCAACCCATGGTAATCCACCTTCTCCTGCTTCGTACAACCAGCGGTTAGGCTCCTGCAAGTAAAGAAGCTTCTTGGTCTTTACATAACGGGCGATTGAGGAGGCGGCGTGAATGACTGAAGAGTTAGCAAAGAGAATATCGAAGTCTCCGCTGTTGATCTCGTCCGCGCACCTCTGGCAGTTTTCATCGAGTGCCTTTGCCTGGCGCATTTGATCGACGTGCCATCCCAGCAGTGGACTGCGTGCTACCGATTTGTTCTTCCAACCAAGTTCAATGGGCAGTACGTGTTCCGTAACTAGTTCGCTTAAGGGCAAGTAGTTTCGATCACTGGTTGATGGACACCACACTTCAACTGAATGCCCTCTTTTCACCAAACCACGCACGTGATAATACAACGCGCGCTTGCCGCCACCACTCGGTAAATTGTGCCAAACTGCAATTCGCATATTCGCGTTCGCCGCCGCAGGCTTGTTATCTAATGCTGGCCCGAATCCTCGCTCACTCTGCTCCGTCACTCACACCCAGTTTTTCGAATCGCTTGGTGCTTTGAACGCAAGGATCAAGTCCTGGTAACTCAGAAATGTCTCCCTCCCGCACCACGATAAAGTGCCCGGACAAAATTTTCTTCGTATCCAATGACTGCTTCGGGATCGCTTCCATCGGCCATCGAGCAGGGGCCGCGATTGATCTCAAGCTTGATCGTGCTCTTGTTGGCGCGCATTAGCGTTTTCGAGCTATCATTCTACAGGAAAAAGCTGATGAGGCAGCGCCCACCCGTCTTTAACACCCGAGCCACTTCGCAAGGATAATGCTCCACGTCTTCAGTTAGCATGTGAGTGAATACTGAGCCGAGTACGATAAAATTGAAAGAGTCGTCGCCAAAAGGGAATCTGTATTCAGAGGCTTTGTACCTGCCGGTTGGATTGTAGTGCTGGTTGGAAACGTCAATGAGCTGAAATTTGAAGTGGGGATACTTTCGAGTAATTCGCTCAGTACACCAATCAACACCTGTCTTAACGATGTCCAGACCTTCATAGCCGCCTTCAGCATTCAGATACGACGTTAACAAAAATGTCTTTCTTCCGATCCCGCAGCCAACATCAAGCATCCTCTCGTACGGTTTGAGATGGCAGAGTTCCGTGTAATAGCGAAAGAATTCTTGCCCGTTTGTTTTGAATTCTTCAAATCCAACAGGGCCGTCGTGCATCAACTCCAATGGTGGGATCATCGATGCGTAGTGACCATATAACTTCGAAAGGAAAAGCTTGTGGCGAAAGTAGCTGTAGGGTTTGCGAAATCCAGTCCGCAACGGTTTGGGCACCAATGCTCTGATGACGTTCTTCATTATCTAGATCGCAATGTCCGAATTCCGCTGCAGGTTTGTGTGTTCCCACATAAAGTCTGTGCACAGGAACGCAACAGCATCATCCGTTTCAATCCGTGCCTTATTGTACGCCGATTTCCGATACGCTGAGATCACGACTGAACTTTTGAGCAGGCGCTCAATGTCGCCGTGCGTTTTGCGCACTTGGTGAAGCACTGCAGGCCGATTACGATTCGGTTGCAAATGTCGTCAAAAGACCGCATCTCGTTAATAGTCTCAACCGCTGTGGCAATTCGCGAGTTTCCAGTCGAGGATTGCCGGCAATCAAGCCTTTAAACATTAATCCATGATGCGTGTTACTGAACAAACCGCCTGCGACCAGCCCACGGTCAGCGTGGCGGTAATCACTTACAATCGCGCGTAGTTCATCGCCGAGGTGATGGAAAGTGTGCTCATGCAGGAGACTGGTCCAGCGTTTGCTGCGTGGATGTGCTAAATTTCGATGGAACGGTACATGAACGATCTTGTCCGTACGCCAAAATACAACGACCTCATTTATGACGTTGGAATGCACAAAGGGGAAGACACTGAGTTTTACTTGAGCAAGGGCTTCCGTGTTGTCGCATTTGAAGCAGACCCGAAACTGGTAAGTTCTTGCAAGGTCCGATTTAAGAGGTTTATCGAGCAGGGGCAGTTGAAAATCGTGGAAGGGGCAATAGTCGACATCGATGCAATAGAGACCGGCCAGAAGATAATATACTTTTATAGGTATGATCAAGATTCTGCTCGAGGAACGGTTCGTGCTGATTTTGCAGAGGGTAATTCGCGATTCGGAATGAAAGGCAGCATGATAGAAGTTGATGTAGTTAATTTTGTGGACGCGATGGGAGAGAACGGCGTCCCCCATTTTTTGAAGATTGATATCGAAGGGATGGAAATGGTCTGCCTAAAAGCGTTGAGAAACTTTCAGGAGCGTCCCGACTATGTGTCGATTCAACCGGAAATGAGCAACTACGCGGGCGTCAAACGCGAAATCGATATTCTAGTTGATCTGGGTTATGACAGTTTCCAAGCCATAGAGCAGTCAGCGATATACGTGTCTCAATCACCGCCGAATCCATCACGGGAAGGGCAATACATACATCGACGTTTTGAGTTTGGATCATCGGGGTTGTTTGGCGCTGAACTCAACGATGACTGGAAATCGAAGAAGGCAATCCTTCGGCAATATCGCGCCATTCTGCTGGGCCACTATCTACTCGGCGACGAGGGGATACTAAAGCAATGGAAGTTTCGAGGATCTGGGCGGTTAAGGTCACTGGCTCGTCGCTTTTGCAGTTTTCTTACTAAGGCTGCGGTTGATGGTTCTTGGTATGACACTCATGCCCGCCGTGGTCGCGTTTTCTCTCCTGGTCGCGAAGAGTCTGTCCGTGGTTAAACACACAACAACGAAGAAACGCTGCTTTAGGGCTCGACGGATTCGCGTCACGTTCATTTCGGGCTGATTCATGCAACCACTGCGATGCGAGGTTACTCTGCTAAGGCAAATTGCTCGGCTAAGACAATTTGCCCAGTTATCCGCGCAACCGTGTATGGACTGTCATTTGCAAAGTTTTCAACATGTCCTTGCATTTAGTGTGGCTTTGAAAGGGATGCTTTTTCGCCCACAACCACAGGCCCGATTATAAAAGTCCATGCTGCACGTTGCTGAACAAACTGCTTGCGACGAACCGATGGTGAGCGTCGCAGTAATCACTTACAATCACGAGCAGTTCATCGCCCAGGCGATTGAAAGCGTGCTCATGCAGGAGACGACGTTTGCGGTGGAATTACTAATCGGAGAGGATTGTTCGACGGACGGCACGCGGCAAATCGTTCAAGCGTATGCCGCGAAATATCCCAACGTCACCCGCGCCTTCCTGCGGGAAAGAAATCTGGGCATGGCCAGGAACTACGAAGCGGTGTGGCAGGCCTGCCGGGGAGAATACATTGCCTGGCTGGAAGGCGACGATTATTGGCGAACCCCGCAAAAATTGCAAAAGCAGATAGGCTTGATGGAAGCCAACCCGCATTATTCCATGTGTGGAACGAAAACCCAATTGGTCACCACTTCAGCCGATGGCAGCGAAAAAGATGCCGGAGTGCTGGCACCGGCGGTGCTCAAGCCTGAATATGGTCTGCTTGATTTCCTGAAGGGCTACTACATGCACACAAGCGGCATGCTGCTGCGGCGGGAACTGGTGGAATTTCCGGATTGGCTCAATGGTTTAGTGATGCTTCGGGATGCTTGTGTGTTTGCACTTTGTGCGGCAAAGGGCCCAGTCGGTTATTTAAGTGAAGTCGTGTCTTGCTATCGGATCCATCCGGGAGGCATCTGGACCAACAAGTCGGCCTCAGATCAACTGCAATGCAATCAAAAGGCGATTGATCTTTTGGACGCTCATTTCGCCGGCCGGTATCACCGTCTCTTGAGGTCGCGGGAATATCAAGTGTGGTGGACATCGCTCCGCCAGCTTGCAGAACACGGAAAGTATCGGGAGGCGAGACAGTTATACTGGAAGTCCGCGTCGCGTCTGGTGCGGTTGATGCCGTTGAAGGTGTTGGCTTTGGGGTGTGCCGTTTATGGAGGATATTGGTGTGTCAACCACTGGAACCAACTCACAATGTCATTAGCCATTCGGGCCCGGGTGAAGCGTTTGATGAAACGTGCGAAAGCGGCAGTGTAAATTTGTTTTTTCTTATGACCCCGAACTGTAAGTGAACAAATATCTCCGGATTGCGCAGCCACAGAGTTATGCAACCAAATGAACGACGCGTGCTGAGTAACATGATCTTGTTCAGCAACTACCTGTGATCAGTTTTCGCAAAGTTGTGTTATCAGTCTTACCTGCTTCAGTGCATTCTGCACTACGACCGTTGTGGCGGCGGTTTTTCCGTTTTAGGCGAGAGGCTCCTGCATGGGCGCCTTTCATCACATGGCTCGTTTTTCAGTGTATTTGGCATCGAAAGAGAGCGGTTATCCTATGCCGCTGCGGCTCTCTGGGCGACGTCGTGTGCACTTTACCCATGTGCAACGAAATCCGGAAGCGCCACCCCAAAAGGCTGCTTATTTTCGTCACGGGAACGTTTTATCGGGATATAGTCTTACTTTCTAACGCTGCTGACCTGGTATTTGGGAGCAGATTGTGGAACTGGGATTTTGTGATGCCAAGTACCTTTAACGTTTTAGGGCTTGTGGACACAATCTACAGTCCAACAACAACGTACGAGCGGCTTACGGCATCTGGGCCAGCATCCCACCTTGTAGATGATCTTGCTGAGTCTTGTGGCTTCACCGTAGCTGCTCGCCAACCTCGACTATACCCATCCTCTAACCTGATCAAAAAAACTCGAATGAAATACGGGTTGATGGAAAATGCTGTTCGAACCCATTTAATCATAGGCATCAATGGCGGGCCGGGTTGGCCAGTCAGAATGTGGGATGTCACCAAATGGCAGAGATTGATAAACAAAATTCATTCAGAATACGACGCTGTGATTATCCAGTTCGGAACCAACAAAGGCGACGGCTCTTCTGAATACGATAAGCTAACGGGCGTTCAATCCGTCGCCAGCCGGCTCAGGTCGGAGGAAATAGTGGCCTTGATTGCTATTTGCAATCTGGTTATTTCGATCGATTCAGGTCCCCTGCATGTGGCTGGAGCAGTCGGCACGCCTGTTGTCGGCTTGTTTGGCGCCGTCAACCCTGATTATCGCCTACCCATCGATTCGCCTGCCATTGGATTGGTGGGAGACGTGCCGTGCCTGTTCTGCCATCATCAAACGCCGCCCGGCCATTGGATTACCGGGTGCCCGAACAACATCAAGTGTATGAAGGCACTCGATGACGACACGGTTTTCGAAGCTGTCAAATCCATGCTGGCGCAAGGCAAAAGAGAATTAGAGTCATTCGCGACTGAGCTGAAATGACAACCTTTCAGGAAGAGCTGTGGCGAAGTTGTCCGCCGCCATCTGGAACGGCGTTTGGTATAAAGGAAGATGGCTACGATGCGCGCCTGACCCAGGCGAAGCTCCTGTCGCAACTGATGCGCGGGCGAAGGCCGTTTTGCTTTTTGCGTATGGGAGACATGGAAGTTACCTATCTGCTTGCTCAGCAGTACAAGCAGCTTGACAGAATCGAGTTTTGGGACGGACCCATGTCCGGTACTCGGCCATACTGTAATCCAGGGCTGAGCGCAAAACACGCAGAACGGTTGCGTAGAGCGTACGAGGAAGCTGATTACGTGGATTTCCACGAGAAAAATTTCCCGAATGAACACCTGGTTCCGAGGCTGGTTCTTCGGAGGGTGCCCGGTTCTTATTGCAACACGACGAAAGAAGCATCGCTTGT
>Ga0306920_100009115_pt1 | contig 13231 bp, 9 predicted proteins | sample flu12Cox44000170_FD_204666 | JGI IMG/M metagenome (GOLD analysis project Ga0306920, IMG submission 204666) | Lab enrichment of tropical soil microbial communities from Luquillo Experimental Forest, Puerto Rico - flux4day.12C.oxic.44.000.170 (v2)... | ecosystem: Environmental > Terrestrial >... | reverse complement strand
GCGGCGCTGTTTGAAGGCCTAAGCTCGGCCGCGGTATCCGCCCCGTTTTCGGCCGCGCTCGACGCCGACGTCATCATCGTGATCGGCGCCAACCCGACCATCAACCATCCGGTCGCAGCGACCTTCATCAAAAACGCCGCAAAAGGTGGCGCCAAGTTGATCGTAATGGATCCGCGCCGGCAAGCGCTGTCGCGCCATGCCTATAAGCATCTCGCGTTCAAGCCGGGCAGCGACGTCGCGCTCTTGAACGCCATGATCAACACCATCATCACCGAGGGCCTCGCCGACGAGCAATATATCGCGGGCTATACCGAGGGCTATGATGAACTGAAGGCCAAGATCAAGGAGTTCACGCCGGAAAAGATGGCGCCGATCTGCGGCATTCCCGCCGAAACGCTGCGCGAGGTGGCGCGGATCTATGCGCGCGCAAGGGCGTCGATCATCTTCTGGGGCATGGGCATCAGCCAACATGTGCACGGCACCGACAATGCGCGCTGCCTGATTGCGCTCGCGCTGATCACCGGACAGCTCGGCCGTCCCGGCACGGGGCTGCATCCCCTGCGCGGTCAGAACAATGTGCAGGGCGCCTCCGACGCCGGCCTGATCCCGATGTTCCTGCCCGACTATCAGCCGGTCGGCCGCGACGACATGCGCGGCAGCTTCGAGACGCTGTGGCAGAAGAACCTCGATCCGGTTCGCGGCTTGACCGTGGTCGAGATCATGAACGCGATCCATGCCGGCCAAATCCGTGGCATGTATATCGAAGGCGAAAACCCCGCGATGTCCGATCCTGACCTGCAGCATGCGCGCGAGGCGCTCGCCAGGCTCGATCATCTCGTGGTGCAGGACCTGTTCGTCACCGAGACCGCGTTCCATGCTGACGTGATCCTGCCGGCGTCGGCCCTTGTGGAGAAATCCGGCACCTTCACCAACACCGATCGCCGCGTGCAGTTGGCGAACCAGGTGATCAAACCGCCGGGCGATGCACGCCAGGATCTCTGGATCATCCAGGAAATCGGCAAGCGGATGGGGCTGCCGTGGACCTATTCGGGCCCGGACGAGGTCTACACCGAAATGGCGCAGCTGATGCCGTCACTCGACAATATCAGCTGGGCGCGGCTGGTGCGCGAGGGCGCGGTGACCTATCCGGCCGACGATCCGAACAAGCCCGGCAACGAGATCATTTTCACAACCGGTTTCCCGACCGAAAGTGGCCGCGGCAAGATCGTGCCCGCAAAAGTCATCCCGCCGGACGAGTTGCCCGACGACCAATATCCGATGGTGCTGTCGACGGGACGCGTGCTCGAGCATTGGCACACCGGCGCGATGACGCGCCGCGCCAGCGTGCTTGACGAGATCGAGCCAGAGGCGGTCGCGTTTATGTCGCCAATAGACATGCGGCGGATGAAGCTGCGTCCGGGCGATTTCATTCGATTGGAAACGCGACGCGGTGCGGTCGAGGTCAAGGTGCGCACCGACCCTGACGTACCGGAGAACATGGTGTTCATGCCGTTTTGCTATGCGGAGGCGGCAGCTAATCTGCTCACGAACCCCGCGCTCGATCCGTTCGGCAAGATTCCGGAGTTCAAGTTCTGCGCGGTCAGGGCTGAGCCGGTAGAAGTAAGGACCGCGGCGGCCGAGTAGGACGGGCGTTTATGCGGCGCTTATGATGCGCCTTGGCCGCCCGTCTCGATTTCCTATGCTCGTTCGTGCATCCTCCATCGCGGCCGACGCTAACTCGCGCCGGGCCTCGGGTGATGGGCATGAGCTTGCTTCAATTGCAGCACGACGATCTGCGCGGCCGCGCAGGCGACGGCCGCTCCATGCTGGTGCACGGCTTGGCGCTGTTGTGCTTCGCGTGCGGGCTCATGCACCGCGCGATCGTGGCGGCGAAGCTGCGCCGCCTGCAGAACGAAGTCGGCTTCGAGGACAACGGCCGCGATGAACTGTCTCGCCTGCACGATGCCAGGCGCTATCCGCAGCGTCCGCTGATCCTCGGCGACAAGTGGGATTTCTGAGGTCGGTGGCGTTTTCATGCTCCGCCGGCAAGGAGATCCTCATCGAAAAAGGCGGGGCACCTCTGCCAACCGATCGCGCGCTTGGCCGCCCAGCTCGATCAGCGGCAGGCGCGTGTGCGGGTGCATGAAGCCGAGCAGGCAGGCGTTCATGAGCGCGGCGCTCGCCGTAGGTGCATTGCGGAGCCGCTCGACCAGTCCGGCAGCATCGGCCTGTCGCAATGCCAGCATCGTTTCATCCCAACCTTAGAGGCGACCGGCTCGGCCGCCGGCCTGCCCCGCGCCAACATGACGGCACTGGCATTTAAAAAGCGAGATGATGCCTGCCGGCAAAATATAGCCGTCACATAGGGAGAGAAGGCAGGGGTCCGGCCAGCTCGCTTGCCGCAGGCTCTCCTGAGCGCGCTGAAGATGCCCGGCGATTTATATGGGATTCCTATATCTCGGCGACTGGGGTCGTCTCGAAAACCTATACATGCGATGGCACCTGTCGGAGGAACTGTCGCGGAATGGGGCCGTGCGCCCGCCGCGCCAGCATGCATTGGAGCAACCTATGCTGGATATTTTGGTGCTGGCGCTAGGCTTTGGCCTGTTCGCAGTTGCGATCGGCTACACCTACGCCTGCGAGCGGCTGTGAAGGCAAGGCCATGGTCTTCGACTATTCCCTCGCCGGCCTCGTCTCACTCGGCCTTCTGGTCTACCTGACCTATGCGCTGCTGCGGCCCGAGCGCTTCTGAGCGCCAGCACGAGGCCCGCCGCCTATCCTTATCAAGGGCTTGGACACCATGACCGTCATCGGCTGGACTGAGATCATCCTCTTCTGCGCCATCATCGCCGCGCTGACCAAACCGCTCGGCTGGTACCTGACGCGCGTCTTCAGCGGCGAGCGGACGGTTCTGTCTCCGATCCTCCGGCCGGTCGAGGCCGGCCTCTACTTTATGAGCGGCGTCGACGAAAAGCGTGAGCAGCATTGGGTGACCTATGCGGTCGCGATGCTCCTGTTCCATGTCGGTGGCTTCCTGATCATCTACGGCCTGATGCGGCTGCAGGCGATGCTGCCGTTCAATCCGGCAAGGCAAGGCGCGGTCGCGGAGGACCTGTCCTTCAACACCGCAATAAGCTTCATCACCAACACCAATTGGCAGAACTACGGTGGCGAGAGCACGGTCTCCTATCTCGTGCAGATGCTCGGCCTGACCCACCAAAACTTCCTGTCGGCTGCGACCGGCATCGCGCTTGCGGTCGCGTTGATCCGCGGCTTTTCGCGTTCCTCGATCCGCACCATCGGCAATTTCTGGGTCGACGTGACCCGCTGCACGCTCTATGTGCTGCTGCCGATCTGCGTGGTCTACGCGCTGTTCCTGGTCTGGCAGGGCATGCCGCAGACACTCGGGCCCTATGTCGAGGTGAGCACGCTCGAAGGTGCCAAGCAGACGATCGCGGTCGGGCCGGTCGCCTCGCAAGTTGCGATCAAGATGCTCGGCACCAATGGCGGCGGCTTCTTCAACGCCAACGCTTCGCACCCATTCGAAAATCCTACTGCGCTATCGAATTTCGTGCAGATGCTTTCGATCTTTTTGATCGGCGCCGCGCTGACAAACGTGTTTGGACGCATGGTCGGCAACCAGCGCCAGGGCTGGGCGATCCTCGCCGTCATGGGCGTGCTGTTCATCGCGGGCATTACCATCACCTATTGGGCAGAAGCCGACGGCACCACCGCGCTGAATGCGCTGGGGCTTTCGGGCGGCAACATGGAAGGCAAGGAGGTCCGCTTCGGCATCGTTGGCTCATCGCTGTTCGCCGTGGTCACAACGGCGGCGTCCTGCGGTGCAGTCAATTCCATGCATGACAGTTTCACTGCGCTGGGCGGCATGGTCCCACTGATCAACATGCAGCTTGGCGAGATCATCGTCGGTGGAGTCGGCGCCGGCCTCTACGGCATGCTGCTGTTCGTCGTGCTGTCGATCTTCGTTGCCGGCCTGATGGTTGGCCGCACCCCGGAATATGCCGGCAAGAAGATCGAGGCCCGCGAGGTCAAGATGGCGATGCTCGCGATCCTGGTGCTGCCCTTGATGTATCTCGGCTGGACTGCGGTGGCGGTGGTATTCCCGCCGGCCGTTGCCTCCATGGCCAATGCCGGCCCGCACGGTTTCACCGAGGTCCTCTATGCCTACACGTCTGCGACCGGCAACAACGGTTCCGCCTTTGCAGGCCTCTCTGGCAACACCTTCTTCTACAACCTGACACTCGCCAGCGCCATGTTCGTCGGCCGCTTTTTCATGATCGTCCCGACCATGGCGATCGCAGGTTCGCTGGCCACCAAGAAATCCGTACCACCGTCGGCAGGCACGTTCCCGACCACTGGCGGCCTGTTCGTCGGGCTCGTGGTCGGCGTTATCCTGATCATCGGCGGCCTCACCTTCTTCCCGGCGCTCGCGCTCGGACCGATCGCCGAACATCTCGCGATGACCGCCGGCAACCTCTACTGACCGATCCTTTCGGAGTGATCTTATGGAAACCATGAAGCTGCAAAAGCGGACGCCGGTCGCGACGCTGCTGGGTCCGAAGATCCTCAAACCGGCGATCGTCGCCTCTTTCACCAAACTCGACCCGCGCCTGATGATGAAGAACCCCGTGATGTTCGTGGTCGAAATCGTGGCCGCGCTGACCACGGTGATCCTGGTGCGTGACTTGCTGACCGGCGGCGCCAATCTCCCCTTCACCTTTCAGATCATCCTTTGGCTGTGGTTCACGGTGCTATTTGCGAATTTCGCCGAAGCGGTGGCCGAGGGGCGCGGCAAGGCGCAGGCAGATTCGCTTCGCAGGACGCGAACCGAGAGCCAGGCCAAACTCTTGACAGCGGACGGCAGCTATCGCCTCGTGCCGGGAACGAGCCTCAAGGTCGACGATGTGGTTCTGGTCGAGGCCGGCGATAACATTCCCTCCGACGGCGAAGTCATTGAGGGCGTCGCCTCGGTCAACGAGGCGGCGATCACGGGCGAATCCGCGCCCGTGATCCGCGAGTCCGGCGGCGATCGCTCGGCGGTCACCGGCGGCACGCAGGTGCTGTCGGACTGGATCCGTGTCCGCATCACCGCTGCCCAAGGTTCGACCTTCATCGACCGCATGATCAAGCTGGTCGAGGGCGCCGAGCGGCAGAAGACGCCGAACGAGATCGCGCTCAACATCCTGCTTGCCGGGTTGACGATCATCTTCGTGTTTGCAACCGTGACCATTCCGAGCTACGCCGCCTACGCCGGCGGTTCGATCTCGGTCGTTGTGCTGGTCGCACTGTTTGTGACGTTGATTCCGACCACGATCGGCGCGCTGTTGTCGGCGATCGGTATCGCCGGCATGGATCGCTTGGTGCGCTTCAACGTGCTGGCGATGTCCGGCCGCGCCGTCGAGGCCGCGGGCGACGTCGATACGCTTCTCTTGGACAAGACTGGCACCATCACGCTGGGCAACCGACAAGCCACCGCGTTCCGACCCTTGCGCGGCGTGACCGAGCAGGAGCTTGCGGATGCCGCGCAATTGGCCTCGCTCGCCGACGAGACGCCGGAGGGCCGGTCAATCGTGGTGCTGGCGAAGGAAAAATACGGCATCCGCGGCCGCGACATGGCCGAGCTTGGCGCGACCTTCATTCCGTTCACGGCTCAGACCCGCATGAGCGGTGTCGACGCGCAGGGTTCAGCTGTGCGCAAGGGCGCAGTCGATGCGATCCTCACTTATGTCAGTGGCGGCGTTCAGACCGTCGCGTCCGGCAATGTCGCGCGCGCCGTCCAGAGCGGGATTCATCTGGACGTGATTCAAGAAATTCAGTCGATTGCGGATGAGATTTCCAAGGCGGGCGGCACGCCGCTTGCGGTCGCGCGCGACGGCCATCTGCTCGGCGTGATCCAGCTCAAAGACATCGTCAAGGGCGGCATCCGCGAGCGTTTTGCCGAGCTGCGCCGCATGGGCATCCGCACGGTGATGATCACCGGCGACAATCCGATGACAGCGGCGGCAATCGCGGCGGAAGCCGGCGTCGACGATTTCCTGGCGCAGGCAACGCCCGAGGACAAGCTGAAATTGATCCGTGACGAGCAGGCCAAGGGCAAGCTGGTCGCGATGTGCGGCGACGGCACCAATGATGCGCCGGCGCTGGCGCAGGCCGACGTCGGTGTCGCCATGAATACCGGAACGCAGGCGGCGCGCGAAGCCGGCAACATGGTCGACCTCGATTCCAACCCGACCAAGCTGATCGAGGTGGTCGAGATCGGCAAGCAGCTTCTGATGACCCGCGGCGCGCTGACGACGTTTTCGATTGCCAACGATGTCGCGAAATATTTCGCCATCATCCCAGCGATGTTCCTCACCTTCTACCCGCAGCTCAACGTGCTCAACATCATGCATCTTTCGAGCCCGCAGAGCGCGATCCTGTCGGCCATCATCTTCAACGCGCTGATCATCATCGCGCTGATTCCCTTGGCGCTGAAGGGCGTCGCATATCGCGCGATCGGTGCCGCCGCGCTGCTCCGCCGTAACCTGATGGTCTACGGCCTCGGCGGCATCATCATTCCCTTTGTCGGCATCAAGGCCATCGACCTTGTGGTCGCGGCCTTGCATCTGGCCTAGCCGCATGATTTTCGAAAAGCCGACACCGGCTTTCGGACATGATCATGCGCAAACGATAAGAGGCGACCATGCTCAAAGAAATTCGTCCCGCCATCATCCTTTTGCTTTCGCTCACCGTGATCACGGGCCTTGGCTATCCGCTCGCCTTGACCGCAATCTCAAGCGTGATCTTTCCAAAGCAGGCGCATGGCAGCCTGATCGCGCGCGACGGCAAGGTCATCGGTTCCGCCCTGATCGGCCAGGAGTTCAAGGGCGACCAATATTTCCACGGCCGGCCTTCGGCAACCACTGCGCCGGACCCTGCGGACTCAAGCAAGAGCGGGCCGGCGCCATACAACGCTGCCAATTCGGGCGGCTCCAACCTTGGGCCTACCAGCAAGGCATTGGCCGACCGCGTCAAGGAGGACGTGGAAAAGCTCAAATCCGAAAATCCCTCGATGCCCGTTCCGGTTGATCTCGTAACCAGCTCGGGGAGCGGGCTCGACCCCGACATCTCGCCTGAGGGTGCCGCATTCCAGGTGGCACGGGTTGCCAAAGCGCGCAACATGCCCGAAGACAAGGTCCGCGAACTCGTTGCGCAGAACACCAAAGCACGCCTGGTCGGGATCATCGGCGAACCGCGTGTCAACGTGCTCGTGCTCAATCTGGCGCTGGACGCGGCCAGCGCCAAATAATTGCGCCGCTATGCCGTATGCGCCGCTCAGACTATAGTCAAGGCATGGTTCAAAAGCACCGCGACCCCGAACAACGCCCCTCGCCGGAAGCCTTGCTTGAGGCAGCAAAGCGCGAGCATGGCGGCGTCGGCCGCCTGAAGATCTTCGTCGGCGCCGCACCTGGCGTCGGCAAGACCTACGAAATGCTGCAAAGCGCGCACGCCAAGCTCAGGGCAGGTGCAGACGTGGTCGTCGGCTTCGTCGAAACTCACGGGCGTGCGGAGACCGAAGCACTATTGCGTGGGCTTGAGCTCATTCCGCGCAAGCGGCTTGAATACCGGGGCCAGATGCTGGAGGAGATGGACCTCGATGCCGTCATCGCGCGCCGTCCGCAGATCGCCCTGGTCGACGAGCTCGCCCACACCAATGTCGCGGGCAGCCGTCACCCCAAGCGCTATCTGGACGTCGAGGAGCTGTTGTCCCGCGGCATCGACGTCGATACTGCCGTCAACATCCAGCACATCGAAAGTCTCAATGACGTTGTCGCCCAGATCACCCATGTGCGAGTGCGCGAGACCGTGCCGGATTCGGTGTTCGACCGCGCCGATGCGATCGAACTGATAGACCTCACACCTGACGACCTGATCCAGCGGCTCAAGGAGGGCAAGGTCTATGTCCCCAAACAGGCCGAGCGCGCGCTGGAGCACTATTTTTCGCCCGGCAACCTGACGGCGCTGCGCGAGCTGGCCTTGCGCCGCACCGCCGATCGGGTCGACGAGCAGCTGCTCTCCCACATGCGGGCCAACGCCATCGCCGGACCCTGGGCCGCCGGCGAACGTGTCCTGGTTTGTGTCAGCGAGGATCCGCGGGCGGCGGGGCTTGTGCGCTACGCCAAGCGGGTCGCCGATCGCCTGCATGCGCCGTGGACTGCGATCTCGATCGAGACGCGGCGCAGCCTGCAGCTTTCTGATGAGCAGCGCGATCGGCTCGCCGACACGCTGCGGCTTGCGGAATCGCTCGGCGCCGAGGCGCTCACCATTCCCGGCGTCGGCCGTCGCATCGCCGACGACATCATCAGCTTCGCCCACGCCAACAACGTCACCCAGATCATCATTGGCAAGTCAACCCGCTCGCGCTGGTTCGAGATCATACAGGGCTCGGTGGTGCACGATTTGGTGCGGCGGGCCGGCAATATCAGCGTCAATGTGATTGCCGGTGACGAGCTCCCGCCCGATCCACCCGGAAAGGCCTCGGTGCAGACCGCGACGCGGCCGGAACCCGTGAACGCGCGCCCCTATCTGATGGCACTCGTTCTCACGGCGATCAGCCTTGGCGCTGCCGGGCTGATCCAGCCATGGTTTGGCGTCGAAAATGTCGATCTGGTGTTCATCACCGCCGTGGTTGGCGTTGCCGTGCGCTACGGCCTGGGGCCGTCGCTGCTTGCCAGCGTCGCTGCCTCTCTATGCTACAACTTCTTCTTCCTGCCGCCGATCTACACGTTCACGATCACCGATCCCACCAACATTGCGGCCTTCTTCTTCTTCATGTTGATCGCCATCCTGGTCTCCAATGTTGCGGCGCGCGTCAGGACCCAGGCTGATACCGCGATCGGGCGTATCCGCAGCACCGAGCAACTCTACGCCTTTAGCCGCAAGCTCGCGGGTACTGCGACACTCGACGACGTGTTGTGGGCGACCGCCTATCAGACCGCGTTGATGCTGAAGGTGCGCGTTGTGTTGTTGTTGCCCGAGAACGGCACGCTGACGGTGAAGGCGGGCCATCCGCCCGAAGATCGGCTTGACCAGGCCGATCTTGCGGCGGCGAATTGGGCCTGGAGCAACGACCGCCCCGCCGGGCGCGGATCGGACACGCTGCCTGGTGCCAAGTGGTTGTTCCGGCCTATGCGTACCGGGCGAGGCTCGATCGGTGTGATCGGCATCGACAGAGACCGCAGCGGTCCCCTGCTGACACCCGATCAGCGCCGCCTGCTTGACGCACTGGTGGACCAGGGAGCGCTGGCGATCGAGCGCGTGTTGCTGGTGGAGGACATGGACAAGGTCAAGCGGACCGTCGAATCGGAGCGCCTGCGCTCAGCGCTGCTGACCTCAATCTCGCACGACCTCAAGACGCCCTTGGCCTCGGTGCTGGGTGCTGCTTCCACCATGCGCGATCTCGCCAGTGGGCTGTCGGACACAGAAAAGCGCGATCTGCTTGCCACCGTGATCGACGAATCCGAGCGGCTCAACCGCTTCATTGCCAATCTGCTTGACATGACAAGACTTGAATCGGGTGCCGTCGTGCCGAACACCGCGCTGCATGATATCGGCGAGATCATCGGCAGCGCGCTCCGCCGCGCCAGCAAGATCTTGTCCCGGCACAGGGTCTCGCTCGAGCTCGACGCTGATCTGCCGATGCTCGAGCTCGATGCTGTCCTGTTCGAGCAGGTGATCTTCAATCTGCTCGATAACGCCGCCAAATATTCTTCGCCAGACACCACGATTTCGATCCGCAGCCTGCGCGATGCCAAGTCGGTGTCGCTGCAGGTTGCCGACGAGGGCGAGGGCATTCCACCGGGAGAGCTCGAGAGCGTGTTCGACAAGTTCTATCGGGTGCAGAAGGTCGATCACGTCCGTCCCGGCACTGGCCTGGGTCTCGCCATCTCACGCGGTTTCGTCGAAGCCATGCATGGTCGGATTTTTGCCGCGAATCGCGCCGACCGCGGCGGCGCGGTGCTCACGATTCGTCTGCCGATCCCGGCCTCGGCAGGCAGACTGGATACCGCAGCATGAGTGCGCCTGCCATCAAGGTGCTGGTGATCGACGACGAACCGCCGATCCGCAAGTTGCTGCGGATGGGATTGACCACGCAGGGCTATGAGACACTGGAGGCCTCCAACGGCAAGGTGGCACTGGAGCTGCTCGGGCAAAATCCGGCGCTGATCATCCTTGATCTCGGCCTACCAGATATCCAGGGGCATGAGCTCTTGCGCATGATCCGCGGCCGCAACGACAGCGTGCCGATCGTGGTGCTGTCGAGCCGTGGCGACGAAGCCGGTAAGGTCCAGGCGCTCGATCTCGGCGCCGATGACTATGTGACCAAGCCGTTTGGCATGGAGGAACTTCTTGCCCGCCTGCGCGCGGCGTTGCGCCACCAGCTGCAGGCCCATGGCGAGCGGCCGGTGTTCCACTCCGGCGATCTCTCCGTTGACCTGGTGCGGCGTCTCGTCAAGGTCGGCGACAAGGAAGTCAAACTATCGCCGAAGGAATATGAGTTGTTGCGCGTGCTGGTGCAGCACGCCGGCAAGGTTTTGACGCATCGCTTCCTTTTGAAGGAATTGTGGGACGAAATGACCGACGCGCAATATTTGCGGGTCTATGTCCGCCAGCTCAGGCAGAAGATCGAGACCGATCCCGAGCGCCCGCAATTCGTGCTGACCGAAACCGGCATCGGCTATCGCCTGCGGGCGGCGGACTAGGTCGCAACTGCGAGCGGTGCTTTGACTGGGCCCGTGCGGAGAGGCCACCATGACCTCAAATCGACCATCTGCCGCTATGGTCGGTCTTGATGTTCAACAGATGGAAAAGGGTTTTCTCGGCCCGCGCCGTCGCTCGATCGAGCACCACCGGCCACGTCACCGGCGATAGCTTCAGCGAGCCTTGCCAAGACGCGCCAGGGGTCACCGCAAACAACATTCGGGGTTCAGCCACCCGCGACCGATGGCCAGGGGTTTTGGTTCCAGGCGCCCGGGCTGGCATGTTAGGCTGCGCCCCGCCGAAGGGGATCGCTCGTGCCTCTGAAAAGACTGTCCACCTATCGCAAGAAGCGCGATTTCGAGAAGACCGCAGAGCCCCGGGGCGAGGCGAAGATTGCGCCGTCCAAACGCCGCCGGTTCGTGATTCAGAAGCACGCCGCGACCCGGCTGCACTATGACTTTCGCCTCGAATTTGACGGCGTGTTCAGGTCCTGGGCGGTGACCCGCGGTCCCTCGCTCGATCCGCATGACAAGCGCCTTGCGGTCGAGGTCGAGGACCATCCGCTCGACTATGGCGATTTCGAAGGTACGATTCCGAAGGGCGAATATGGCGGGGGCACCGTCATGATCTGGGATCGCGGCTACTACCACTGCGACGATCCGGAACGCGGCCTCAAAAACGGCGATCTCAAGTTCACGCTTGATGGCCAGAAGCTGAAGGGCAGCTGGGTTTTGGTGCGCATGCGCAATCGCCACGGCGAAAAGCGCACCAATTGGCTCCTGATCAAGCACCGCGACGAATACGCCCGACCAGGAGCCGCCAACGGCATTCTCGACGATGGTCGCTCGGTTGCATCGGGCCGGACGATGGAACAGATCGCCGCGGGAAAGGGCAAGGCGCCAAAGCCATTCATGACGGCAAAGACGCGCCGGATGAATGCGGATGCGGTGTGGCACTCCAATCGCGGCCTCGCCGCCGAGGCGCGCGCGGGCAAAGCCGTCGCCTCCACCCGAGCCGAGGCGGGCAACGTCAAGACGATCGCGGCGATGCCTGACTTCGTCGCGCAGCAGCTCTGCACACCGGTGGAGAAGCCCCCAAAGGCTGCGTCCTGGTGTCACGAGATCAAGTTTGACGGCTACCGGGTACAACTGCGCATCGAGGACGGCGCGGTCAGCCTGAAGACCCGCAAAGCCCTCGACTGGACTAACAAGTTTTCGGTGATCGCCAATGCGGCGCGCGCACTGCCCGATGCCCTGATCGACGGCGAGATCGTCGCGCTGGATCGCAACGGCACGCCGAATTTTTCAAGCCTGCAGGCCGCGATTTCCGACGGCAAGACCGACAATCTCATCTATTTCGCCTTCGACCTGTTGTTTGCCGACGGGATGGACCTGCGGCGTTTGCCGCTGTCCGAACGGAAAGCACGGCTCAAGGCGCTGCTCGCTGCGCGCGACGGGAAAGGCAAAACCATCCGCTATGTCGAGCATTTCGAGGTCGATGGCGAGGCGGTGATGGAATCGGCGCGCGAACTCGGGCTGGAAGGTATCGTCTCGAAGAAGCTCAACGCGCCCTACCAATCCGGCCGTAGCGAGAGCTGGACCAAGAGCAAGCTCAGAGCCGGGCAAGAGGTCGTGATCGGCGGCTGGAAGACGACCGGCGGCAAATTCCGCTCGCTGATGGCGGGTGTCCATCGCGGCGATCATCTGGCTTTTGTCGGCATTGTCGGCACCGGTTTCGGCCAGGACGCGGTCCGCCGGATCATGCCAGCGCTGAAGGCGAACGCGTCGGATGAAAGCCCGTTCGGCGGCAAAGATGCGCCGAAGAAGACCCGCGAGGTGCAATGGCTCAAGCCCGAGCTTGTCGCCGAGATCGAATTTGCCGGCTGGACCGCCGACGGCAAAATCCGTCAGGCGGCGTTCAAGGGCCTGCGGCAGGACAAACCGGCCCGCGAAGTCAAGGCGGAAGCGCGGGCGATGACAAGCACAGCCCAAGCTGCGGCGGCCAAGGCCGCTGTCAAATCCAGCAAGCCTGCGAGCGGCAAACCCAACGACGTGATGGGCGTCGTCATCTCAAACCCCGACAAGGAGCTTTGGCCCGATGCCGCCGACGGCCGAGCCGTCACCAAGCTTGATCTCGCGCACTATTTCCAGGCCGTCGGCGACTGGATGATCGGCTATCTCAAGGGACGGCCGTGCTCCATCGTGCGTGCGCCCGACGGCATCCAGGGCCAACAGTTCTTTCAGCGCCACGGCATGCAGGGCACTTCAAAATTGCTCGAGCTGGTCAAGGTCTCCGGTGATCGCAAGCCGTACCTGCAGATCGATCGTGTCGAGGGATTGGCTGCGGTCGCACAGGCCGGGGGGCTCGAACTGCATCCCTGGAATTGCGCACCGAACCAATACGACACGCCGGGCCGGCTGGTGTTCGATCTCGATCCAGCGCCCGATGTTGCCTTCGCCGATGTTATCGA
>Ga0306920_100009114_pt1 | contig 13231 bp, 8 predicted proteins | sample flu12Cox44000170_FD_204666 | JGI IMG/M metagenome (GOLD analysis project Ga0306920, IMG submission 204666) | Lab enrichment of tropical soil microbial communities from Luquillo Experimental Forest, Puerto Rico - flux4day.12C.oxic.44.000.170 (v2)... | ecosystem: Environmental > Terrestrial >... | reverse complement strand
ATTTGCGAAGCAGCCGCTGCATATTATCCGCGTAAGCGGGGCCTTCCTCGGTGTAGCGCGCGTAACGGTCGCGCGAAGTGCCGCGGGTGAAGAACGAGCCCTTGGTCGAATGGGTGCCGGGATAGGTGCGATAGGGGATGCCGTCGCCGTCGACGTCGAGATAGCGGCCGAAATCCTTGCCGGCTTCGAGCGCCGCCGCCGTCATCACCTTGCCGCGGTCGTATTTGCGGCTGTCGTCCCAACCGAGCGGGCGGCATAGCCGATGGTTCATCCCGATATCGAGATCCATCATCACGAAGACCGGCGTTTGCAGGCGGTCGGCGAGATCGAATGCGGTGGCGGCGAAGTCGAAGGTTTCGGCGGGGTCTTCGGGGAACAACAGCACGTGCTTGGTGTCGCCGTGCGAGGCATAGGCGCAGGAGATGATGTCGGTCTGCTGCGTGCGGGTCGGCATGCCGGTCGAGGGCCCGGCGCGCTGCACGTCGAACACCACCGCCGGAATTTCGGCGAAATAGGCAAGGCCGAGAAATTCCTGCATTAGCGAAATGCCGGGACCGGACGTCGCGGTAAACGCGCGCGCGCCGTTCCAGGAGGCGCCGATGACGATGCCGATCGAAGCAAGTTCGTCCTCGGCCTGCACGATGGCGAACTTATTCTGCTTGCTTGCGCTGTCGACGCGCAGCCGGTTGCAATGGCGGGTGAAGGCTTCGGCCAGCGAGGAGGATGGCGTTATCGGATACCAGGCGCACACCGTCGCGCCGCCATAGACCGCTCCGAGGGCCGCCGCCGAGTTGCCTTCGATGAAAATCCGGTCGCCGACCGCATTGGCGCGCTGCAAGCGCAGCCCGATCGGGTGCTCCATATTCATCATCACCCAGTCGCGGCCGAGATGGAGCGCGTGCTTGTTGGCGTCGAACAGCTTTTCCTTGCCCTTGTACTGCTCGGCGATGAGCTTTTCGATTTCAGCCACATCCATGTCGAGAAGCGCGGAAAGCGCGCCGACATAGATGATGTTCTTGAACAATTGGCGCTGGCGCGGATCGGTATATTCGCGGTTGCAGATCGCGGTCAGCGGCACGCCGATCACCGTGATGTCGTCACGGAATTTCGACTTCGGCATCGGTTTGGTGGAATCGTAGAGCAGATAGCCGCCAGGCTCGATGCCGGCGACGTCCTTGTCCCAAGTCTGCGGATTCATCGCCACCATCAGGTCGGTGCCGCCGCGCGCGCCGAGGTAGCCGTCCTGCGAAATGCGCACCTCGTACCAGGTCGGCAGGCCCTGAATGTTGGAGGGAAAGATATTGCGCGGCGCCACCGGCACGCCCATGCGCAACACGGCGCGCGCGAAAAGCTCGTTGGCGCTGGCGGAGCCCGAGCCGTTGACGTTGGCGAACCGGACGACGAAATCGTTTACGCTTTGAATTGGCATGCTTGTTCTGCGTGAGTCATGTCGATCAGATATTTCTGCATGTCCCAGGCGCCGGTAGGACAGCGTTCTGCGCACAGGCCGCAGTGCAGGCAGACGTCCTCGTCCTTCACCATAACGCGGCCGGTCTTGAGGCTGTTGCCGATGTAGAGATCTTGGCCGAGGTTCTTCGCCGGCGCCTGCAGCCGCTGTCGCAGCTCGGCCTCCTCGCCGTTCTCGGTGAAGGTGATGCAATCCATCGGGCAGATGTCGACGCAAGCGTCGCACTCGATGCAGAGCTGGCCGGTGAATACCGTCTGCACGTCGCAATTAAGGCAGCGCTCGGCTTCCTTGAGCGCCAACTCGACGTCGTAGCCAAGCTCGACTTCGGCCTTGATGTCGCGCAGCGAATTAACCTTGTCGCGATGCGGCACCCGGTAGCGTTTGTCGAGCGTGATCTCGTTATCGTAGCTCCATTCGTGGATGCCCATCTTCTGGCTGGTCACCCCGACCTGCGGAGGCGGCCGCACGTTCACGTCCTCGCCGCGGCACAGCCGGTTGATCGAGATCGCGGCCTCGTGGCCGTGCGCAACCGCCCAGATGATGTTCTTCGGACCGAATGCGGCGTCGCCGCCGAAAAATACCTTTGGATGGGTCGAGGCCATGGTCCTCGGATCGACCTTCGGCATGTCCCATTTGTCGAATGCGATGCCGCAATCGCGCTCGATCCACGGGAAGGCGTTTTCCTGCCCGACCGCGACCAAAACGTCGTCGCAAGGGAAATGCTGGTCCGGCTCGCCGGTAGGGACGAGCTCGCGCCGCCCCTTGGCGTCGCGCACGGCCTTGACCTTCTCGAAGGTGATGCCGGTCAGCTTGCCGCCGTCGAGGGTGAATTCCTTCGGCACCAGATAATTGAAGATCGGAATGTCTTCATGCATGGCGTCCTCCTTCTCCCAGGGGGACGCTTTCATCTCCTCGAAGCCGGAGCGCACGATCACCTTGACGTCTTCGCCGCCGAGCCGGCGCGAGGACCGGCAACAATCCATCGCGGTGTTGCCGCCGCCGAGCACGATCACGCGCTTGCCGATGCGGTCAATGTGGCCGAAGGAAACGCTGGAGAGCCAGTCGATGCCGATATGGATGTTTTTGGCGGCTTCCTTGCGACCGGGAATATCGAGATCGCGGCCGCGCGGTGCGCCGCAGCCGACAAAGACGGCGTCATAATTCTCGGCAAGAAGCGCTCTGAGGCTGCCGATGCGCTTGCCCCCGACGAATTCGATGCCGAGATCGAGAATATATTTGCATTCCTCGTCGAGCACGGTTTCCGGCAGGCGGAATTTTGGGATTTGCGTACGCATCATGCCGCCGGACTGCGGATCCTGATCGAAGATGGTGCAGTGGTAACCCATGGGCGCGAGATCGCGCGCCACCGTCAGCGAGGCTGGACCGCCGCCGATCAGCGCAATGCGCTTGCCATTTTTCTGTGCCGCCGGTTTCGGCAAGCGGGCGCGGATATCGTCCTTGAAGTCAGCGGCAACGCGCTTGAGCCGGCATATCGCGACCGGTTCTTTCTCCACCCGCCCACGGCGGCAAGCCGGTTCGCAGGGGCGATCGCACGTGCGCCCGAGGATCCCCGGGAACACGTTGGACTCCCAATTGATCATATAGGCGTCGCTGTAACGTCCCGCGGCGATCAGGCGGATATATTCGGGCACCGGGGTGTGGGCCGGACACGCCCACTGGCAGTCCACGACCTTGTGAAAGTAGTCCGGGACCGAAATGTCGGTGGGCTTCATTTATTCCTCTTGCACGCAGCTTCCGCTCTTTGGTCCGTTCTTGGGTTTGGCGGTACGCACGCTGCTGCGCGGCTTTTCTTCCTTGGGCCTTCCTTGGCGCGATTGCGGTCGCCGAATCCGGCGCGGATACTAGTCGAGAGGGGTGCGGATTTCCATGGTTTGTACTTGGTATAACAAGGTTTTGTCGCCGCCGGTCCTTAACAAATGCGCGACAAAAGGCCATTGGCTCGCGCGGCGGGCAGAGCTGAGGCGACGCAGCCCTGGGGCTTGTATGCGGCCGATTTTTGACCAGTTAAGCCTTTGAAAGAATAGGGAAATATCGGGATATGCGGGAACTTTTGGAAGGTCACCAGGCGGACGATCCGGTCGGGGCAGCTCAGCACGCGGTGCGGCCGCCGCTGCGACGCCGTTTCTACAAGGCGGTGACAATTGCCGGAGCCAAAGCCGGCCAGGAAGAGCAGGGCGATCGAGAAGCGCACGCCGTCTGGCTCGACGGCAAACCCATCCGCACGCCCGGCCGCCGCACGCTCACCGCCCCGGCTCCAGAACTTGCTCGGGCGCTCGCCGACGAATGGGCGGCGCAAGGCGAATTCATCGAGCCGGCCAAGATGCCGCTGACGCGGCTCGCCAATACCATCATCGACGGCGTCAGCACCGCCCAGGAGCAGGTCGCCGCTGAAATCCGCAAATATCTGGCGTCCGATCTCGTGTTCTACCGCGCCGAAAACCCGGCGCCCCTGCGCGCGCGCCAGGCGCAACACTGGGATCCGCTTCTGTCCTGGGCGCGCCAGGCGCTCGGCGCCGATTTCAAGCTTGGCACTGGCGTCGTGCATGTCGCGCAGCCCGCGGCGGCACTCGACGCTGCCGGCGCCGCCTTGCCGCGCGATGCCTGGCGCCTCGGCGCGCTGCATGCGGCGACGACGCTCACCGGTTCGGCGGTGCTCGCGCTGGCGATCATGCATGGCGCAGTCACGCCCGAAGCCGCATGGCAGGCGGCGCATGTCGATGAGGACTGGAATATGGAGCAGTGGGGGAGTGACGAGATCGCGCTTAAGCGGCGCGGTTTCCGCTTTGGCGAATTCAAAGCCGCGGCGCTGGTGCTGCGGACGCTTGGGTAGGGTGGGTTGACGCTGCAAAGCCGTCGCCGGTCAACTCAAAAAAGCTTTCGCTGCCGCTTTGACTATCCCATGTGCTGCAATCGCGCCCCGCGTGTCTTTCGAAGATCACTCCGCTTTCGCGCCGGAAAACTTGACCACCAAGGCCCACTTCTCGGTTTCGGATTCAATGAACTTTTCGAAATCGGCTATCGACAGCGGCATCGGCTCCCCGCCGAGCTCGACAAGACGGGTCTTGAACTGGGCATTGGCGAGCGCCGCATTGATCTCTTTATTGAGCTTCTCGACGACCGCGGACGGCGTCGCCTTCGGCGCGCCGAGCCCGAACCATGCGGTGGCCTCGTAGCCTGGCAAGAATTCGCCAAGCGGCGGAAGGTTCGGCAGCGCATCCGACCGCGTAGCGCTGGTCACGGCAAGGCCGCGCAGCTTGCCGCCTCTGATGAAATCGAGCGAGGACGGCAGCGGGTTGAAGGTGATTTGCACTTGCCCGCTTAACAGATCGGGAAACTGGCTGCTGCGATAGGGAATATGCGTGAGTTTGACGCCGGCCATCATATTGAACAGTTCGCCGGCGACGTGATTGATGCTGCCCACCCCGGGCGACGACATGTTGATCTTGCCCGGATTGGCCTTGGCATAGGCGATGAATTGCGGAACCGTTTGCGCCGGCACCGCCGGATTGACCATCATCACCGCGGGAACGCGAAGGATGCCGGCGACCGGTTGGATGTCGCGGATAAAGTTGAAGTTGAGCGTGTCGTAAAGCGTCGCATTGATGGCGTTGGTCTGCGTCACCCAGAGCAAGGTGTAGCCGTCCGCCGATGCGTGCACGACCGAGTCGGCGGCCACATTGGTGCCGGCGCCGGTGCGATTTTCGACGACGAATTGCTGTCCGAGCTGCTCCGAGAGCCGCTGCGCCACAAGCCGCGCGGTGATGTCCGAAGAAGTGCCGGCAGGAAAGCCGACAATGATATGGCCCGGACGAGTAGGGTAGTCGAGCGCAACCGCGCTGCGAACGAGCGCACTCCCCTTCAGGATCGGCGCCGCACCCGCGCCGGCGACAAAACGGAAGAAATTTTTGCGGCTGAGCTTCATGATGAGACGAGGCTACACTAATCCCCCGCCGGCGTGTAGAGATGCGGCCTCGCGCGCGTCGGAATCTTTGGACCTTGACGGCGCAAAGGGCGGCTCATGAAGATCTCGATCCTCGATGATTATTTTGACACGCTGCGGACTCTGCCGTCTTTCCAGAAGCTGGAAGGACACGAGGTGATTGTTTGGAACGATCATGCGCAGGACACCGATGCGCTGGCGGCGCGCTTGAAGGACACCGATTGCCTGGTGCTCATTCGTGAGCGCACAAAAATCCAAGCCGATCTACTGGAGCGGCTGCCCCGCCTCAAACTCATCAGCCAACGCAGCGTCTATCCTCATATCGATATTGACGCCTGTACGCGCCGCGGCGTCGTCGTGTCGTCGAGCCAGCACGCCGGGATTCCTTGCTACGCCGCGGCGGAGCTGACCTGGGCGCTTATTCTCGCAACCGCGCGTCAATTGCCGCAGCAGATGGCGGCGCTCAAGGCCGGCAAGTGGCAGATCGGCGTCGGGACGACCTTGCGCGATAAAACACTCGGCGTCTTTGGCTATGGGCGCATCGGCGCCGCGGTCGCAGGCTATGGCAAGGCGTTCGGGATGAATGTGCTGACGTGGGCGCGCGATGCCTCGCTGGCGCGGGCGCGTGCGGACGGCCACGCGGCGGCGCGCAGCAAGGCAGAATTTTTCGAGTCCTGCGACGTCGTCACCCTGCATATGCGGCTCGTGCCGGCGACGCGGCACATTGTCAAAGCCGAGGATCTGGCGCGGATGAAGCCGGATGCCATGCTGGTCAATACCAGCCGCGCGCCGCTGATCGAGCCGGGCGCTCTGGTCGCGGCGCTTCGCGCCGGCCGGCCGGGCTATGCCGGCATCGATGTCTTCGAAGACGAACCGGTCCGCGATCCGGATTTGCCGCTGTTGCGCTTCGAGCAAGTCGTCGCCACGCCGCACATCGGCTATGTGACGCGCGAGGAATACGAAACGCAATTCATCGACATCTTCGACCAAATCATTGCTTTCGCATCCGGCCGGCCGATCAATGTCGTCAATCCCGAAGTTCTGGAAAGAGCGGCAGCGCGCACCTGACAGCGACCCCGTGAGCGCACCCGACTTTCACGGGGCGAAGTCACGGTGCTTTATGTCACAGATTTCATGATTACCATCGTGCTAAGCTCGCGGGGTTCGAGCGTCTCGGAGCCGGGGGCGGCACATGCGCCGACGCGAATTCATCCGAGTTTTAGGTGCTTCGGCACTTTATCCGCTGACGGCGCGCGCGCAGCAGCCGGCCAAGCCGGTGGCTGGATTCCTCAATGTCGGGAAATACGAGTCGAACGCGTCCCTTCAGGGCGCGTTCCGCGCAGGATTGAAGGAAGTTGGCTACACAGACGGCCAGAATGTCACGGTCGAATACCGCTGGGCCGATGGCCATTTTGACCGACTGCCGAGCCTTGCGGCCGATCTGGTCCACCGGCAGGTCATGGTGATTGCGGCAACCACCACCCCCGGAGCGTTGGCTGCCAAAAACACCGGGACCACGATTCCAATCGTGTTTGAGACCGCCGGAGACCCGATCAGACTTGGCTTGGTGAAAAGCCTCAACCAGCCCGGCGATAACATCACCGGCGTGACCCAATTGAGCTCTGAGTTGATCTCAAAGCGGCTTGGCTTGCTCCATGAGTTGATACCTACAGGCAAGCTGGTCGGCTTGCTGGTCGACCAGGCGGATCCGAGGGCCGAGGCGCAGGTGGCGGATTTACAGGAGGCGGCGCGTGGCCTGGCTCTGCAAATTCACAGTCTCAACGCCAGCAACGAAGATGAAATTGATAAAGCGTTTGCGAGTCTATCGAAGGTTGGAGCGCGCGGCCTGTTGGTGGGTACCGGCGAGTTCTTGCGCCGGCGTGCCGAACAAATCGTCAGGTTAGCCGCGCAACAGAATTTGCCCGCGATCTACCAGTACAGCGATTTTGCCAAGGTAGGCGGCTTGATCAGCTACGGCGCTGATTTGATCGATTCGTATCGCCAGGCTGGCGTTTACACCGGACGAATCCTCAAGGGAGAAAAGCCCGGCGACCTCCCCGTCCTCCAAGCGACCAAATTCGATCTGGTCATCAATCTCAAGGCGGCCAAGGCGCTCGGCCTCGCGATTCCTCCAGGGGTGTTCGCGATCGCCGACGAGGTGATCGAATAGGCCGCGATTGCGCCGTCAACGAGCTTACTCCGCCGCAAGACGTGAAGGTATGCGGCTGCCGTTTCCAGAATGTCGCGCTGTGGCCGGCGAGGCATATTCCGCAACGATGTCGCGCAGCCAATCCACTTGGCGAATCGTGACGTCGGTTTGCCCGAACGGAATGACGATTCCGGTTTCGTTGAACGCTTCGAGGATCGCCATCGCCAATTGGGTGCGAACGCCTCCGGTTTTGGCAATATCGGCGATGAAAGCGTAAAGCGTAAAATTGACGCTGCCGGCGGCAAATTCGTCGAGCGTGACAGCCGGTTCCGGTGTCTCGAGCACGTCCGGATTGTCCGCCGCCACTTTGAGCAGGACGGCGTGGACCTGACGCGGATCACTGCCATATGCAACGCCGACCGGAATTGCGATGCGCCGGATATTGTTGCGGAACGTCCAGTTCTTCACTTTCTCCGAAACGAAATAAGAGTTTGGGATAAGTACATGTGCGCCGTCGAACGTTTCCAATTCGGTCGAGCGCACACTGATCTTGCGCACACAGCCTTCTTCGCCACCGACGACAACCTGGTCGCCCACTCTGATCGGACGTTCGGCGAGCAGAATGAGACCGGAGACAAAATTGTTGACGAGATTCTGCAATCCGAAACCGATGCCGACGGATAATGCGCCGGCGATGATCGCGATGTTGGACAGGCTGAAGCCGGCATAAGAGAATGCCATGAGCGCGGCGAAGACAATGCCGACATAGCCGATCCCGGTGCGGATCGAGTTTCGCACTCCGCCGGAAATACCGGCCGGCAGCAGAACCCGAGCGTCAAGCCAGCCCTGAAACAGCCGCGCCGCCGCGTAGCCGACCCCAAACACCAATATCGAAGCGAGCAGCGCGCCGAAGGTGACCTCGGTATTGCCGATCCGTAGGCCGAAAAACAGCTGCCAATACCATTCGCGAATATCCGGGCCGGTATAGCCCCATTGCAGCATGATCAGCGGTACCGAGAGCACAAGCACTGCGAATTTCAAGGACAGGCTGATCGGCAAGGAGAGCTGTTCGCGCCGTGCGGGCTCCAGTGCGGCACTGCGCTTGAGCCATCCGCCGACAATCGTGTTGTCGTCGTTCAGGCCTTGCGCAAAACCGTCAACCCACAGCAGCAGGAGATAGATCAGCGCAAGGAGCGATCCGGTGACGACCAATTGCTGCGCCAGAAAGCGCGCGAGCGGCAGATAGCCGGCGACCGCGCTGACGACGATGGCCCCGACAATGGTCCACACGATCGTGCGGATCAGTTTGAACAGGCGCGGTGGTGTGGCGGTGCTCGCTGCGCCAAGCGGCGTCCGTAGAAGCGCAACGACGAGCGCGGCCATGATCAGACTGGAGGGAAGCGCGATCGCGATGGTCAGCGCAAAGGGCGCCTGGATCAGCCGTGTCGCCACGTAAAGGAAGGTGGTCAGGCTGTAAACGACGGCGAGCAGCGTGGACAGCCCGCGCAAACGTGCCGCCGCCGCGTCCGAGGTCGGAACGAGTCGCCAATGCGCGTTCGACGAAAATACTGCCCCGGCTAGCGCCCAAACTGTGAAGACGATCACGAGCGACTGCGCTGTGAGATAGAACAGCCAATCGATGCGCTCCGGCAAGTCCTGCGTGCTGGCGATCATGCCGTACAGGAAGACGACCGGCATGACGACGGGCAGCGCACGGAACACCACCAATGTTGCGGCCGCCGAGGCGCGACGCCAGAATGGCGGCGGCTCTGCGCCTTCTTCCCAGCGCCGAACTCGACGAGTGCCGCGCCGGCACGCCGCGGCGAGCACCAACGACAGCAGCAAGCCTTCGATCGCGATGTATCCAACCTCGCGCCGATCTGGAGCGTTTTGCCACCAATCCGCAATCAAGTCGCGGATTTTGCGCGCCGCCGCGGGGACATGTTCGGGCAGTTTTTCCCAGGTCTCATAGGCGTAAACGCCGGGGATCGGTTGAAACAGGACGGAAGAAAAAATCTTGCGGCGAATATCCTGAATTGCGTTCAGCAGATTCTCGATCCGCAAATTGGTTGAATTGACCGCTGTTTGTGCTCCGGACAGCAGGCTTGAATGATAATTGAGCTCGGCGCGGGCAAGCGCAGTTTGCTCAGGCTCGGCAGGTTGGCCCGCGGCCGGTGCGGGACCGAACAGATCCACCTGCGCTTTATCGGCTTGCAGGCGCGGCTGCAGCTTGTTCCAGAGATCGGCAGCTTCCGCGCGCACGCGCTGCAGGCGATCGCGAAACTCATTGAGCTCCGAATAGCGTAGGCGGGGGCGGCTGAGTTCTTTCTCCACCAGGTCCAGTTGTCGCTGCCAATCGGCGGTCGTGGCCTGCAAATCGATTCCCAATTCCTGGTCGACGCGTTTGGTCACTTCCGCCGCATTGATCCGCGAATCCGGCGCCGCTGCCGCGGACTTGCCGTCATTGCGAGTCGTCGCGCCGGTCTTGTCCTGCGCCGGCGTTGGCGCAGCACTCTGCGCGAGCGCGCAGGGCGCGCTTGCCAAAAGAATCAGCACGACGGCGGATAGAGCGAGGCAATGCCCCGCCCGTGTCATGTGCCGGAATAAATTTGCCATCGATGTCCCTCGTGAAAACCCGCCATGGCCTGGAGCGCCGTCTAGTTACGGATCGCGGGCAGAATGTGGCGGATCACTTAAAGGAATGGGTTTTAAATCACTGCCGTCTTGCAGGCCGTCATTTCCGGCGGCGTGGCAGAGGCTCAATCCAAGCGCGCGACCACGGCCAGCCGCTTGATTTGGCGATTGAGATAGGCCTGCAAGAACGCATCGTAGTTCCTAAACGACACGCAGCCGTTCGAATCGCCGTTTGGCCCGAGCATATAAGTGTGGGCGAGCAAACCGCTGCGGCCAAAAGTTTTGGTTTCGTCCAGGGGAATCATTCGTAGCGCGCGCACGCCATGGAACGGCGCTTCGCGCAGTTCGAGGTCATAAATGTTGGGCGGCGTGACGCCATGCATCCTCTCGTCTGCAAAGCGCGGATCGTCGAGCCGGCTGCCAAGCCCTGAATGCGCCTCGAGCCGGGTGCCGTCCGGCATGTAAACGGTGTGCGCCGAAATATCGTAAACCGCGGTGAAGCGATCGTAACGAACGCCGATACTGCTTCGGACCGCGCTCAGACCCGCATCGTCGGTCGCGGCATAGGCCAGCGTGGTCGGGGCGGGTTTGCCGAAGAGCTTCTCGAAAATGCCCTTGAAGAAACCCGGCCGCTCGGCGCTGCTCTCCGCGGTCGCCATCGGTGGCGCGGCGTTGCGAGCGGATGCCGCGCCTGGTCGCAGTCCGAGCGCAGCCGCGCTCTTGATCGCGCGATCGCTGCGCGATGGCGCAAGTTCAGCAGCGATCGGATTTGCCGCCGGCACCGGCACAGATAAGGTTAATGACGCCGGGCGGATGTTGCTTTGAAGCGAGCCGTCATCCACGAACCTTGCGGATGCATCGGAGGACAGGCGTGGGTCGAACAACATTGCATAGGTCGACCACGGCGAATTCGGCCTAGCTACTGCGAGTTTGTCGCCGCGCCTTGAGACCACCTCGAGTCTGTCGCCGCGACCGGCGGTGGCCGTGGCGGCGTCATCGATGCGACCGCCATTGGGGCTGACGAAACCGCAAGCGGTCCAGGCGCACAGCGCCGCCGTGCACACGGCAGCAGCGCCGCCTAACACCCGCTGCGGCAGCGCGTTGGGTGGCAAACGTCGATGGTCATACCCGCGATAAGCAATGCGGCGTTCGTCGCCGAACGTCATCCCCCGCCTCATCCCCCGTGAAAAGGCAGAGTGGAGCATCGCGGTCATCTGCGGCCTCTTTGAGGCACGCAGTGAAAAGAATGTCACCGATGTATTGACATTTGTCTCCTTTTCAGTTTCGCACAATGCCGAATCTCGCCCGATGACGAACGCGGCCCAGCAAGCAGTGCCGGATCGCGCGGGCGAGTGCGGCGCCCGCGGGCGGGCTGGGCCGCGTCGCCTCGACATGGTGATGATTTCTGACAGTGGCTTGGCATAGCTCGGGCGCAAAGACGCGTCGCGAGAACGCTTGAACTCATCCTCCCCGCTCGCGCGGGGCAGGATGTAGTCACCTCAGCCGCCGGTCACGCTCATGTGGCGGGCGACGGCGGGGCGCTGATGGCGGCGATCGATGACGAAGTCGTGGCCCTTGGGCTTGCGGCCAATCGCCTCGTCGATCGCGGCAAAGAGCGGATCGTTGGCCTCCGAAGCGCGCAAAGGTTTGCGCAGATCGGCCGCGTCGTCCTGGCCGAGACACATAAACAGCGTGCCGGTGCAGGTCACCCGCACGCGATTGCAGGATTCGCAGAAATTATGCGTGAGCGGAGTAATGAAACCGAGGCGGCCGCCGGTTTGCGCAACGCGCACGTAGCGCGCCGGCCCGCCAGTCCGATAATCGATGTCGTCGAGCCGGTAGCGCTCGGCAAGCCGCGCGCGCACGAGCGACAGCGGAAGATATTGATCGAGCCGGCCGGCGCCGATTTCGCCGAGCGGCATCACCTCGATCAAGGTCAAATCCATGCCGCCGCCGTGGGCCCATTCGAGCAATCGTGGAAATTCGTCTTCGTTGACGTTCTTGAGCGCCACGGCGTTGATCTTGATCTTAAGACCAGCGCAGCGGGCCGCCTCGATGCCGGCGAGCACCCGGTCCAGCGATCCCCAGCGCGTGATGGCGCGGAATTTTTCGGCGTCCAGCGTGTCGAGCGAGACGTTGATCCGGCGAATGCCCGCCGCGTGCAGATCGCGCGCATATTTCTCCAGCTGCGAGCCATTGGTGGTCAGCGTCAGTTCGTCGAGCTGACCGGAGCGCAGGTGCCGCGACAGCGAACCCACCAGCGTCATGATGCCGCGCCGCACCAAGGGCTCGCCGCCGGTGAGGCGAAGCTTGCGCACCCCGCGCGCAATAAAGGCCGAGCACAGCCGGTCGAGCTCTTCCAGGCTCAGGATTTCCGACTTGGGCAGAAACGACATGTCTTCCGCCATGCAGTAGACGCAGCGGAAATCGCAGCGGTCCGTGACCGACACCCGCAAATAGGAGATCGCGCGGCCGAACGGATCGATCAGCCGTTGGCGGTCGGTCCCATTGCCGAATTCGCGAGGCTCCAGTGCCATTTCCATGCCGTCTTGCATCCGGTTTTGCAGGTCTGCCGGATCCGTTGCCATGCCTGCTCAGATAATCAATGCAGTGTGCCGGATAAAGCCCTGACGGTCCAGGATGTTGGCCGCCGAGGCCAGCGCCAAGCCCAGCGCCAAGGCCAGCGCCACAAGCGGGCCAAGAATTAAGGCCGGCTGGCGCCGGCAAGCGGTGCGGCGGCCGCGGCCGGCGCTTTCTTCGTTACAGCCGCGATTGCATGCGGCAGTTCGGTGAACGAACTGATCAGGTGGTCGGCATTGAGCGCCGCCGGCGCCACCTCGCTGTAGCCGAAATCGACCGCGATCACCGGCACGCCGGCCGCCCGCGCGGTGCAAACATCGGTGAGCGAATCTCCGACCATGATCGCGCGTTCTACCTCGCCGCCGGCGCGGCGGATGGTCATGAGCAACATTTGCGGATCCGGCTTCTGTATGCCGAACGTGTCTTGGCCGCAGACCGC
>Ga0306920_100009110_pt1 | contig 13233 bp, 14 predicted proteins | sample flu12Cox44000170_FD_204666 | JGI IMG/M metagenome (GOLD analysis project Ga0306920, IMG submission 204666) | Lab enrichment of tropical soil microbial communities from Luquillo Experimental Forest, Puerto Rico - flux4day.12C.oxic.44.000.170 (v2)... | ecosystem: Environmental > Terrestrial >... | reverse complement strand
CGCCCTCTACCTCCTCCATCCTCAGGCCTTCGCTGTGAAGGGCGCCCACCTGGAGCCGGCGGTCGCCCCTGACGAGATACGGCGGCTCTGGCTGGCCGCGTCGAACGGCGGGTGACGACGGAGCCCCCGACCCATCTCGCGGTAGGCGCGACGCTGCCAGAGTACCGCGTCCGAGCCCGGAATCTCGGCCGTGACTCGGCGAACCGGATCCACGACGATACCGTCGCCCGCCGCTACGGGTTCGCCGGCGGGCTGGTAGTCGGGACCACCGTCTACGCCTACCTCTCGAGCCCGCTCGTGTCGGCGCTCGGCGGGGCTTGGCTCGAGCGGGGGACCGCCCGGGTCCGGTTCCTCCGCCCCATCTACGAGGGAGACGAGCTGACGGTGACCGGGCGCGTCGTCGGACGCTCCGCCGCGACGGGGGCCGGAGAGATCGTCCTCGAGGTGCGGGTGGAGGTTCCGTCGGGAGAGACGGCGGTTGCGGGGGTGGCGGGGCTTTCGTGGGGCGCCGAGGCGCCGGGCCCGGAACCCGGGGACTACCCGGTGACGGCGTTACCGTCGCAGAGGGCCCCGGCCGAACCTAACGCGCTCGCCGCGCTGGGTCCGCTCGGCTCGCCGAGCCTGGATCTGGATGCCGGCCTGGCTGGTGGCTACGCGACGGACGTCGACGACGAGCTTTCGCTCTACCGCGGCTCCACCGCCGCCGCCCATCCCGGTCTGCTCCTCCAGCAAGCCAACCGCCTCCTGTCGGCGAACGTCGCCCTCGGGCCGTGGATCCACGCCTCGAGCGATGTGGCGCACCTCGGCGTGGCCCGGGCGGCCGAGAGGCTGACGACGCGGGGCCGGGTGGCTCGCCTCTACGAGCGGAAGGGGCGCCACTACGTCGACCTCGAGGCCTTGATCGTCGCCGACCCCGACCGACCGATCGCCCATGTCCGACACACCGCGATCTACCGGCTGCCGGAGCCGCCCGACGTTCGGGGCGCGCCCGGGCCAGGGTGTTCCCTCGGGCCCGGTGATCGCCTGGGCCGGGCATGACTCACCGGGTACCCGGAGTGGTGCTGTTCAGCAATCTGTTCCTGGACCGTCTGTTCCTGGACCGGTTCATCGCCCGCTTCACCGAGGGGCCGTGAGGTGAGGGGCGGGAGACGATCGAACGTCGCTCCGGCCCGCCCCGCTTCGGCGGTCGCCGCTCCGGCCCGGGCCAGCGGAGAGGCGGCGAACATCCGACAGGCGCCGAGGCGCCGCCGGTTTCTCGGCCAGGTGGCGGCCGGGGCCATGGCCATCGCCTTGGGGCCGTCGGTCCGCGTCCGTCGCGCGACGGCGAAGACGCCCACCCTCCGCATCGCCCAGTGGGCGCATTTCATGCCAGGGTTCGACGAGTGGTTCGATCGATCGTTCGCCCGCGCCTGGGGCGATCGCAACGGCGTCCAGGTGCAGGTGGACCACATCTCGGTGAGCGAGCTGCGCGCCCGGGCCACCGCCGAGATCGCTACCCAGCGCGGCCACGATCTCTTCGGCCTGCTCGAGCCCGCGGCGGCCTTCGAGGCGCAGACGCTGCCCATGACCGAGGTGGTGGCGGAGTGCGAGCGCCGCGCTGGCCGGATCCTGCCGCTCGCCCACCACGCGACCTACAGCCCGCGGACCAAGCAGTACTTCGCCCTTGCCGACGGGTGGGCGCCCATGCCGCTGCACTACCGCGTCGACTGGTGGGGGGAGGCGGGGTTCAAGCCGGACACCTGGGAGAGCGTCCGGGACGGCGCCCGCAAGATTCGGGAGAAGTTCGGGGTAGCGGCCGGGTTCGGCATCGCTCCCGAGACCGACTCGAACATGGTCCTGCGGGGGCTCGTCTGGTCGTTCGGAGGCGCGGAGCAGGACGAGGCCGGTGAGGTTGTCATCAACTCCCCGGCGACGGTAGAGGCGGTCAAGCTCATGACGGCCGTCTACAAGGAAGGAATGACGTCGGACGTCTTCGTGTGGGACCCCTCTTCCAATAACCGCGCCTTTGTCTGGGGGCGAGCGTCCATCATCGGGAACGCGATCTCGGCCATGCGTCAGGCCGAGAAGCAGAGCCCCTCGGTGGCGCAGAGGGCCGCGCTGGCCCGGGCGCCCGCGGGTCCCGCTGCGCGCCTGATGGCGCCGAACGTGGTGCACTCCTACGTCATCTGGAAGTTCGCCGAGAATCCGGAACTGGCCCGGCGCTTCCTCGTGGACTTGATCGGGACCTACGAGGAGGCGTTCGTGGCCAGCGAGTTCTACAACTTCCCGACGTTTCCGGGGTCGGTGAGGAATCTGCGGGCCCGCCTCGCCGCCGAGCGGCCGGCCGCGCCGCCCTACCTCGTGCTGGCGGACGCCGACACGTGGTCTGTGTGTCTCGGCCACCCCGGGTATGCCACGGGAGCGGTGGACGAGACGCTGCTCAAGGGCGTGATACCGAAGATGTTCGCACGAGCGGCCCGCGGCGAGCAGACCGCCACCGAGTCCGTGAAGCAGGCGGAAGACGAGATGAAGCATATCTTCGCGCGCTGGGCCCAGCGATGACGACTCAGCTCAGTCGACCGAGCTGGCAGACGCGGTGGCTCGGCAGCCAGAGGGCTACCGCGACGAGTGGAGTCCCGACCGCCTGACGCTCGGAAAGTTGCGGGGCTACACCACGTCTGTTACAAGTGGAGCACCGGACGGGTGATGCGAAGCGGGGCGAACCTGTCGCTGGCGGTGGCCTTTGCGGGGGGGCTCTTCTCCTTCCTCTCCCCGTGCGTCCTGCCGCTGTTCCCGTCTTACCTTTCCTTCGTCACCGGCATGTCCCTGGGCGAGCTGCAGCGGACGGGCGCGGAGGGGGTCGGCCGCCGGCGGGTGCTCGGGCACTCGGCGGCGTTCGTCCTGGGCTTTTCCCTGGTGTTCGTGTCCATGGGAGCGTCGTTCAGTGCCCTCGGTCAGGCGCTGATCAACTATCGGGATCTGATCCGCCAGGCCGGGGGCGTCCTCATCGTCCTGTTCGGGCTCTACATCGCCGGTGTCTTCCGGCTGCCGTGGCTGGGACGCACCCGGCAGCTGACCTTCCGGTCCAAGCCGGCGGGCTGGATCGGCTCGTGGCTGGTCGGGGTAACCTTCGCCATCGGCTGGACGCCCTGCGTGGGGCCCATCCTCGGCTCCATCCTGTCACTCGCCGGAACGGCCGAGACGGTCGGGACGGGAGTGGCCCTCCTCGGTGCGTACTCCGCCGGACTGGCGGCGCCCTTCCTGCTCTCGTCCCTCGCCGTGGGGGCGTTCCTGGCGACGTTCCGGCGCTTCCGCGGCTGGCTCCCGACAGTGGAGCGAGCAGCCGGCGTGATGCTCGTGGTCGTGGGTGTGCTGGTCATCACCAACTACTTCATCGTGCTTAACTCGTACGCCCTGAGCCTCACGCCCGCCTGGCTGCTCCGGCGGCTCTAGCCGCCGCCCGGCCGTTGACCCTGGCTGCGCCGGCCCGCGTGCGCGTCAGCGTCCCCGCCACGTCGGCCAACGTGGGTCCGGGCTTCGACGTCCTGGGGGTGGCGCTGGCCCTCCACAACGAGGCTGACCTCGCGGAGGCGGACGACTTCCAGGTCGAGCTGTCGGGGGAGGGAGCGGACGGGCTGCCCCGCGACGAGCGCAACCTGGTCGTCCGGGGAGCCCGCCTCGTGTACGAGAGGGCCGGCCGCCCCTTTCGCGGGCTCCACCTCTGGCAGACGAATCGCATCCCCCCCCGTCGCGGGCTGGGCTCGAGCGCCAGCGCCTGGCTGGCCGGGATGCTCGGGGCCAACGCCCTCCTGGGGGAGCCGCTGTCCCGGGACGCCGTCATGGACATGGCCGTCGAGCAGGAGGGTCACGCCGACAACGTCGCCGCCGCGCTCCACGGTGGGCTCACCGTAGCCTGCTGGGACCGGGAGACCCACGCGGTGGTCCCGCTTCCTGTTCCCGCCGCTCTCGGCTTCGCCCTCCTGGTGCCGGAACTTGAGGCATCCACGGCCGCCGCCCGCGCGACGCTGCCGCCCCACTACCCGCGGGCCGACGCCGTCTTCAACATCGGCCGGGTCGCGCTCCTGCTCGCCGCGCTGAGCCGCGAGCGGCTGGACCTCCTGGAGCCAGCGATGCGGGACCGGCTCCACCAGCCGTACCGGGCCCACGCCCTCTTCCCGTGGCTGGAGAGGCTCTTCCAGGCGGCGCGGGAGGCAGGCGCCCTGGGGGTTGCCCTCTCCGGCGCCGGACCTTCCGTCCTCGCCCTGGCGCGGACCTCCGAGGCCGAGCACGTGTCCCGGGCCATGAAGAACGCGCTGCTCGCGCTGGGTCTAGAGGGGCGCGACTGGGTCCTCGCCGTTGATCGCCAGGGGGCCCGCGTGACGCCGCTCCCGGACCCCGCCGGGCTTCCGTAGATTTCGGTTGACGACCCCGGGAGGGACTGCTAACGTCCCCCCAACCCGAGTCACCGATCCCGACCGTGTCACCTTCGGCGAGCGCCGATCGTCCGCGAGCACCCACCCGCCGCCTCTGGCTTGGCCCGCTCGCGCTGCACGCCCCCCGTGAGGAGGTGAGACGCCCACCCCGTCGTACGTCCGTCGTCCGGATGCCACGCTGGTCAAAGGAGACGTGAGGATCATGGAATTCCAGGACAAGGTATTGGTGTGTCGGGACTGCGGGAAAGAGTTCCTGTTCTCGGGCGGAGAACAAGCCTTCTACGCAGAGAAGGGTTTCCAGAACCAGCCGACACGCTGTCGGAACTGCCGGGCGGCGCGCAAGGGTGGCCCCGCCCCCGCGGAGAGCGGTCCCATGCGGAGCCTGTTCGCGGCTGTGTGCTCGGAGTGCGGGAAGGAGACGCAAGTCCCCTTCCGTCCGACCGCCGGGAAGCCCGTCTATTGCCGGGAGTGCTTCCAGAAGCGCGGCAGCCGCGATCCTCGGGGCCGCCGCAGCCCCGCGTACCTCGACTAGTCCCGCAACGCCTCCACCACGACAAAGACGAAGCCGGCGACGGCCAGGGTGATGCCGCCGGCGATGCCCGCGGGCACCGGCGTGGGCAGGACCTTGCCCGAGATGAACATCAAGCCGAGACCGAGCGCCATGAGGCCCAGGCCAAGGCGAAAGGTGGGGGTCAGGACCGGGTCGCTCGATGAATCCATCGGCGGCGTCACCGAGGGGATCGTACCATCCGCCCGGCTGAGCCCACAACCGCGTGCGCGGCCCGGCGTGCCGATAGCCGCGCGCTGCAAGAGGCCGAAAAGACTTGACGGCCCGGAGGCCGAAAGCTACGCTGCTGGCGAGGATACGGGGTGTGGGCGCCCCATGATCAAGAGCGATCGCTGGATACGGCGGATGGCCCTCGACAAGGGCATGATCGAGCCGTTCGAGGAGCGTCAGGTCCGCCGGGGGGTCATTTCCTACGGGCTATCCTCCTACGGCTACGACCTCCGGATCGCCGACGCCTTCAAGATCTTCACGAACGTGTTCAACACGGTCGTCGATCCGAAGGCCTTCGACTCCCGGTCGTTCGTCGACTTCCAGGGACCGGTCTGCGTCATCCCCCCGAACTCCTTCGCGCTCGGGCGCTCGATCGAGTACTTCCGCATCCCCCGGAACGTGATGACGCTGTGCGTGGGGAAGTCCACGTACGCGCGATGCGGAATCATCGTGAACGTGACCCCGTTCGAGCCCGAGTGGGAGGGGTTCGTCACGCTGGAGATCTCCAACACGACGCCGCTCCCGGCTCGTATCTACGCCCACGAGGGGTTGGCGCAGGTGCTCTTCTTCGAGTCCGACGAGGCGTGCGCCGTCTCGTACGCGGACCGGCAGGGCAAGTACCAGGCGCAGCAGGGGATCGAGCTTCCCAGGGTCTGAGGGTTCGGGCGGGCGCCGGGAGAGTGACCCGGGGCCCGCGGCCGCAGACCGTGGGCGGCTCGCGCGCCAGGGTGAGCGAAGGGCTGGCCATGTGGCTCGCTCACCCGACCCGCAGGTGAGGAGGTGTCATGGCCGAGCAGCAGAAGAAGAAGGTCGAGCGGCCAAAGGGGCAACCGGACGGGGACGAGGCGGCAGCCAACCCCGAGCTGTCGAAGAAGGGCAAGAAGATCAAGGAGGAGCTGGACAAGATCCTCGATGAGATCGACGATATTCTCGAGGAGAACGCCGAGGAGTTCGTCAAGAGCTACGTCCAGCGGGGAGGGGAGTAAGGTGCCGATCTACGAGTACCGGTGCCGCGCCTGCGACCGGACGTTCGAGCGCCTGGTGGACACCGGCGCCAAGGCCGTGGCGTGCCCGACGTGCGCCAGCGTGGACGTCGCGCGGATGCTGTCCCTGTTCGGAATGAAGACCACCCAGCGGTTCGCCAGCTCCGTGTCCGGCTCCGGCGGGGGCGGCTGCGGGTGCGGGAGGGGGGGCTGCGGCTGTCACTAGGAAGCTGGGCGGGGTGGCGTCGGGGAAGAAGGGGCCCGTGGGGCCCCTTTCGTGTCTCTCGAGAGAGCTGAAGTGCCGGCTCTGACCCCGTACCGTCTCGAGGACAAGTACCGAGCGGAGAGCGGGCAGATCTTCCTGTCCGGCATCCAGGCCCTTGTCCGGCTGCCGATCGACCAGCACCGGGCTGACCGGAGGCGGGGCCTCGACACCGCCACCCTGATCTCGGGCTATCGCGGGTCGCCGCTCGGCGGTCTCGACATCACGGTCGAGCAGAACCGGCAGCTCCTCGCCGAGCACCAAGTCGTCTTCGTGTCCGGCGTGAACGAGGATCTGGGCGCGACCGCCGTCTTCGGCAGCCAGCTCCAGCACACCTTCCCTGGCGCCAAGCACGACGGTGTCCTCGGGGTGTGGTACGGGAAGGCGCCGGGCGTGGACCGCAGCGGCGACATTCTCCGCCACGCGAACTTCGCCGGGGTCGGTCGCCACGGCGGCGTCCTGGCGCTGGCCGGCGACGATCCGCTGGCCAAGTCCTCTACCCTCCCGACCCACACCGAGGTGGCCTTCTACGACTTCTTCATGCCCGTGCTGTTCCCCGGCTCAGTGCAGGAGATCCTCGACCTGGGGCGGCTCGGCTTCGAGCTCTCGCGCTACGCGGGTCTCTGGGTCGCCTTCAAAGTGGTGACCGATGTGGCTGACGCCGTCGGCACCGCGCACGTCTCTCCAGACCGGATCGTCGTGGTCGACCCGGCCTGGACTTGGGACGGGCGGCCCTGGGTGGCGCGTCAGCCGCCCGCCCTCCTGCCCACGTTCACCCTCGAGGTCGAGCGAGAGATCCAGTACGGTCGGCTGGAGGCGGCCAAGGCCTTCGCGGCCGCCAACCATCTCAACCGCATCACGGTGGCGACGCCCGATGCCTGGCTCGGCATCGCGGCCGCCGGCAAGACCTACTACGACCTGCGCCAGGCTCTGACGGATCTGGGCCTCGACGACCGCGCCCTCCAGCGATATGGGGTCCGCCTTCTCAAGATCGGGATGGTCTTCCCGCTGGAGCCGGGGATCGTCGCCGAGTTCGCTCGCGGCCTCGAGGAGCTCTTGATCGTCGAGGAGAAGCGCGGCTTCCTCGAGCTCCTGTTCCGCGACGTCCTCTACAACCAGGCCGTGCGCCCGCGCATCGTGGGGAAGCGGGACGAGGCCGGGGCGCCGCTCGTTCCGCCCGACGGCGAGCTGGACGCCGACCTGATCGCCCGCGTCGTGGCCGATCGGCTCGGGCGGCGCTTGACGGTCGATTCGGTGCGGCACCGTTTGGCCGCGCTGGAGAGCGTGCGCGAGCGGCCGCCGGCCCTGAGCCTCGCCCGGCCTCCGTACTTCTGCTCCGGGTGCCCGCACAATCGCTCGACGGTCGTGCCCGACGGTTCGATCGCCTCGGCAGGCATCGGCTGCCACGGCCTCGCCATGAACATGGACCGCCACGTCGTCGGGATCACGCAAATGGGCGGCGAGGGGGCCCACTGGGTCGGCCTCGCGCCCTTCGTCACCTTGCCGCATCTCTTCCAGCAGCTCGGAGACGGGACACTCTTCCACTCGGGCTCGCTGGCCATTCGCCAGGCGGTGGCTGCGGGCACTCACGTGACCTACAAGATCCTCTACAACTCGGCGGTGGCCATGACCGGCGGCCAGGCCGCGGCGGGGGCGGTACCGGTGCCCGACCTGACGCGCCAGCTCGAGGCGGAAGGCGTGCGTCGCATCCTGGTCGTCACCGACGAGCCGGAGAAGTACCCGCGGGATGCGCGGTGGGCGGCCGGTGTCGAGGTCTGGCACCGCGACCGCCTCGACGAGGCCCAGCGGCTCCTCCGGGACATACCGGGCGTCACGGCCCTCGTGTACGACCAGCGCTGCGCGGCCGAGAAGCGGCGGCTCCGGAAGCGGCGGCGCCTGCCCGACCCGTCGATGCGCGTGGTCATCAACGAGGCGGTGTGCGAAGGATGCGGGGACTGTGGCGTGAAGTCGAACTGCCTCTCGGTCCAGCCGGTCGAGACCGAGTACGGGCGGAAAACCCGGATCCACCAGTCGTCGTGCAACAAGGACTACTCGTGTCTCCTGGGCGATTGCCCGTCGTTCGTGACCGTGGTGCCCCACGGTGGCGCGCGATCGACCCGTCCCACCTGGCCGGGGGGCGGGGGCGTCGGCCGGCCCGACCGGTCGGAGCTTCCAGGGCTGGAGCAGCTCCCCGAGCCGGGCGTGCGGGTGCGGCCGGTCGCCGGCCTGTTCCTGATGGGAATCGGCGGCACGGGGGTGGTGACGGTCAACCAGATCCTCGGCACCGCGGCGCTCCTCGACGGCAAGCACGTGGTCGGCCTCGACCAGACAGGGCTCAGCCAGAAGGGTGGGCCGGTGGTGTCCCATCTGAAGATTGCCCACGACCGGAGGGAGCTGGCGAACAAAGTCGGGACGGGGGAGGCCGACGGCTACCTAGGCTTTGACCTGCTCGTCGCCACCAACCCGCAGAACCTCGCCCGGGCCCGCCCGGACCTCACGATCGCCGTGGTCTCGACGACCCAGGTGCCCACGGGCGCCATGGTCGCCTCTCCCGACGTGGCCTTCCCGGACCCTGGCGGTCTTCGCGCCCAGATCGACCGGGTCACGCGCAAGGACGAGAACGTCTATCTGGACGCGCTCGGCTTGGCCGAAGCCTTCTTCGGCGACCATATGGCCGCGAACCTGATCCTCCTGGGAGCGGCTCACCAGGCCGGCGCCGTCCCCGTCAGCCCCCGGGCCATCGAGACGGCGATCCGGCTGAACGGCGTGGCGGTCGAGATGAACCTCGAAGCCTTCCGGCTCGGCCGTCTCGCGGTGGCCCACCCGGCCCGGGTCGCCGCGGTGCTGGATCGCCCCGCGGGCCAAGCCGCCCCGGAGGCGACGCTCGACGGCGAGGCCCGAGCCCTGGTCGAGGGCTCGGGCGCCCAGGGTGAGCTACGGCGGCTCATCGAGCTGCGCATTCCCGAGCTCGTGGCGTACCAGGACATCCGCTACGCGCGGCAGTACGCCGAGTTCGTGACGGGGGTGGCCAGAGCCGAGGCCGAGCGGGTCCCCGGCGAGACCCGGCTCGCCGAGGCCGTGGCCCGCCACCTCTTCAAGCTGATGGCCTACAAGGACGAGTACGAGGTAGCCCGGCTCCACCTGCGCGCCGGTCTCGCCGCCTCGCTCGCCGCCGAATGGGGGGGACCGGTCCGGCTCCGCTATCACCTCCACCCGCCGTTCCTCCACGCCTGGGGTGTCCGCCGGAAGCTCCGGATGGGACGCTGGGTCGAGGTGCTGTTCCGGCTGCTGGCCAGCGCGCGGGGCCTGCGCGGGACCGCCTTCGATCCCTTCGGTCGGGCCCAGGTCCGCCGGATCGAGCGGGCGCTGATCGGCGAGTACCGCGCCATGGTGGAGCGGACCCTCGCGGACCTCTCCCCCGAGACCCACGCCCGTGCGATCCGCGTCGCGCGGCTGCCCGACCTGATCCGCGGCTACGAGGAGATCAAGCTCCGCGGGGTCGACCGCTTCCGAGCCGAGGCGCGCGCCCTGGGGGTGCTGTAGACGCGGGCGCGACGCGCACTCGTCCGGCGCGGTCTTTCAGGCGGCCTCCGTCACCGCATGTTGCCCGTGTGGCCGAGAGAATACCGGCCGGGTTGGGGCCAGACGGTGAGGCCGTGCGGTTCCATGCCGACGGGAATCTTGGCCACCTCGCCGCTCTTCGTGTCGATCACGTAGACGACGTCGTCGTAGCGTCCCGCGAGCCAGAGCCGGCTGCCGTCCGCGCTCACGTTCCCCATGTCGGGGCTCCCGCCGCCCGGGATCGGCCAGGTGACCTCGACCTTGCGAGTGGCGAAGTCGACGACCGACACGCTCCCCGGCCCCTTGGGACGCCCGTGGACGTGGGTCGATCCCCGGTTGGCAACGTAGAGCTTCCGGCCGTCCCGGCTCGGATAGAGGCCGTGCGCCCCCACGCCCGTCGGGATGAACCCCGTCTCCGTGAAGAGGTCGCCGTCCAGGACGAACACGCCGCCCGCCTTCATGTCGGCGACGAAGAACGCGCGGCCGTCCGGTGACACGCGGATGTCCTGCGGCATCCCGCGCTTGGAGAGTTTGAGGTAGCCGAGCACGCGACGCTCGGGAAGGTCGACCTTGACCAGGCTCCCGTTGAACTCGCAGGTGAAGATGGCGAAGCGCCCGTCGATGGCAAAGTCGGCATGGTTCACGCCCGCGCACTCGGGCACGGGGATGGAGTACTGGAGGGTCATCGTCCGCGGGTCCCGGAAGTCGAGCCGGAGGAGCGCCTCGGCCACGACGATCGCCGAGCGCCCGTCGGGTGTGAAGTACATGTTGTAGGGATCGTCCACGGCCACGGCGGGTCCCGGCTTGCCTGTGGCCGGATCGATGGGGGTGAGGCTGCCGTCGCGCCGACCCTCGGCGTTGTTGGTGACCCAAAGCGTCTTGAGGTCGTAGGAGGGGACGATGTGCTGAGGGTTGGTGCCCACCCGGAAGCGATCCACGACTTTGAGCGTGGCGGGATCGATGACGAACACGTCGTTGGACCGCAGGTTGGGGACGTAGACGCGCGGAAGGGCCGTGGCCGTCGCCGGGGCGAGCTTGCCGGCCCCGGCCTCGCTGTAGAGGTTCGCGGGGTCGGGGACGGGCAGCATCCCGGGCACGGTCTGCACTGGCGCGCCCCCGGGCCCGGCCGGCGCGGCGGGAACGGCGCCGGTCTGGGCCCGGGCCGGACCTTGTCCGGGCAAAGCAACGAGGAGAGTGGCGGCGAGGGAGGCGAGGACTCGGGTCCGGGTCAGCTCACGCACGCTGGGTCGATCCTCCTCGGGCTGCGGTCGATTCGCGGGTCGGTCGTCAGCGCCGCGCAGTCGCGCTCCGGATGGCGGCGACCGTCCTTTCCACGATCGTCTCGATGCCCGTCCGACCCAGCTCCGCCGTGGCTCGGCTCGGGTCGCCGGTGACGCCTTGACCCTCCCCGGGGCATGCTCGACAACCAGTCCGTCCGCACGAGGCGCGCGTCCACCGCGAGCGTCCGGGCCGTGTCGACCACGCCGGTGTGGCCATCCCTGTCGATCGCCGGGAAGCCTTCGGTCCGAAGTCGCTCCCGCCAGGCATCGGTCGCCCGGTCACAGGCCTCGACGGCTGGACGGGCACCGGGGTTCCGGCCCACTCTCGACTGGGCCGCGGGGCGACGGCCCGCTGCCCCGGCTGGTTCTCCCCGCCGATCAGCACGACGTCTCGGAAGCCCGCCGCCTTGAAGCTCCGGGCCGCGTGCTCCCGGACCTTCTCGAACCAGGGATTGGGGAGCGTGATGGTTCCCGGGAAGTGCATGTGGCCGCTGGGCGGGTCGGCCCATCCTTCCGGCACCTAGGCGAGGACGGGCGCGACCAGGGCGTTGCCCAGCTGTCGCCCGACGGCCTCGGCGTTGGCCCGGACTCGCGCGTTGTGCTTGCCCAGGGCCAGGGGGGGGCCGTTCTGCTCCGTGCCTCCGGTGGGCAGGATGATCGTTGTCGTCTTGCCCGCCTGGATCAGATCATGCACCTCCAGGTGAGTTCCTCGAGAAACACGGTGTCGGGCGGGCCCGAACCCGCCGTCTGGGCCGGGCGAGGTCCCGCCCCGGGCCCGCCCCCGCTGAGGCTGGCCCCGACCAGACCCGAGACCAGGATGCGCCCGCGACCGCGCGTCCTCCGGATCGTGGGCGCGGGCGAAGGGGCCGGCGGTGGCGGCCGGTGAGCCTCGCATCCCACGCCGGGGTGGCGTCACGCGCTCCGGCGGAGCCGGGGGATCACGTCGGTCGCCACCCGCTCGAGCACCGAAAGCTGACCGGTTCCCGGCGCGTCGATCAGAAACTCGTTGACCCCGGCCGCCCGGTAGCGCCCCACCATCTCCTCGAAGGCGCCGACACTCGACCAGGGATCGGCCATGCCTTGCTCCGCCATCTTGCTCGCCCAGCCGTAGAACGACCGCCAGATGGTCGTGGGGTCCCGGCCCACGGCCGCGCAGTGCTCGTCGAGGATCCGGTTCCGCCCCCGCATCTCCTCCACCGTGCCGAAGGAGTTCCAGCCGTCCGCGAACTCGGCGCAGATGCGGAGCATGCGCGACTTATGGGCCCCCAGGGTGAACGGGGGACGCGGCCGCTGGACCGGCAGGGGGCGCACGTGCGCGTCTCGGAGCTGGTAGTGCTTTCCAGCGAACGTGGAGACGCCGTCGCGGAGAAGGGCGTCCACGATTCGCACCGCCTCGTGGAAGCGCGACACCAGCTCACCGGGCGAGGGGAACGGGATGCCGAACTGCTCGTGCTCGGGCACGTACCAGCCGGCGCCGAGTCCCAGCTCGAGCCGACCGTTCGACACGTGGTCCACCGTCATGGCCTCGTGAGCCAGGAGGCCGGGGTGCCGGAACGTGTTGCAGCTCACCAGCACGCCGACGCGGATGCGCTCGGTGCGGGCGGCAAGAGCGGCCAGGAGCGTCCACCCCTCGTAGTAGGGGCCGGTCGGGCGGCTCGGCTGGTTGAAGTGGTCGCAGTCCCAGACGCTGTCGAAGCCCAGCCGCTCGAAGAGCTGCCAGCGCTCCACGAGCGTGGGGAAGGGAAGGTTCTGGTCGGTGCAGAGACCGAAGCGAATCTGGCCGGCCGTCCCTGACATGATCGCCTCCGCTTAGTGTGGCATGACCGGAAACCGAGATCGCCCCTCCGGCGTCGGAGTATGGCCGCTCGGCCCAGAGGCCGTCAAGGCGAAGCCGGACAGTATCGGCCCGGTGGATCGACGGCGCCGCCGTCGGCGGCCGTCGGGGCGACGGGCGGGT
>Ga0306920_100009108_pt1 | contig 13234 bp, 15 predicted proteins | sample flu12Cox44000170_FD_204666 | JGI IMG/M metagenome (GOLD analysis project Ga0306920, IMG submission 204666) | Lab enrichment of tropical soil microbial communities from Luquillo Experimental Forest, Puerto Rico - flux4day.12C.oxic.44.000.170 (v2)... | ecosystem: Environmental > Terrestrial >... | reverse complement strand
CGAACGCCGACCAATTCTTTTCCTGATCGGGCGTGAGCCTCAGGCCTGCCTTGAGAGCAGCGACACGCGCGTCGGTAAACGCAGCGAAGTCATCCGCGCTCGGGCGCCACGGCTGGATCTCTGGAATGCCATCGCGCCTGCCCATATTCGGTTGCTGAGCGAACGCGGCGGAGCCGACCAACATGGCCGCGGTCGAAAGCACCAACACCTTCTTCCACATCTGACTGTTCTCCAGTTTAGGGAGAAGTTGTAGATCACAGTACAAAGGCGCAATGGTGCTGCGGCAACTTAAATTTGCGTAACCATTAAAGGCCCGTAAGATTTGCGCTGCAGCATGTTGGCAGCGCCCCGCTTTGCGCGCAGCGCATAACTCGCGCGAGCCTCGCTTGCGCTTGCACTCCCAGCTTTGGATAATTCCAGGAGAAGCAGCGCGCGCCGGCAAGGATGCGACATGCTGTAGCAGTTGGGAGGTTCGACGCATGGACAAGGCCAGGAACGAGATGCTGACGCGTGTAGGCCGCGGCACCCCGATGGGCGATCTGCTGCGGCGCTATTGGCATCCGATTGCCGGCGCGAGCGAGCTTGCCGACAACCCCATCAAACCCATGCGACTGATGGGAGAGGATCTGGTTCTGTATCAGGATCTCAGCGGCCAGTACGGCCTGCTTGGCCGGCATTGTCCGCATCGGCGCGCCGATCTGTCATACGGCTTCGTGGAGAAGGCCGGCATCCGCTGCAACTATCATGGTTGGCTGATGGACGAGCACGGCGGCTGCGTCGAGCAGCCGTTCGAGGACACGTTCAATCCGGCCTCGCCACTGCGCAAGAAATGCACGAGCCCGGCCTATCCGGTGCGCGAGATGGCGGGCCTCCTGTGGGCCTACATGGGACCCGAGCCGGTGCCCGAGCTGCCAGTTTGGGAGCCGTTCACCTGGAGCAATGGGTTCAAGGAGATCGTCGCCTGCGAGGTGCCGTGCAACTGGTTCCAATGCCAGGAGAACTCGATCGACCCCGTGCACTTCGAGTGGATGCACGACAACTGGAGCCTGCGGCAGCGCGGGGAGACCGGGCCCTATTCGGCGCGCCACCTCAAGCTTGGCTTCGATGAATTCGAATATGGCTTTCAGTATCGGCGCATTCGCGAAGGCGCGAACGAGCAGGACCCGATGTGGACTGTCGGCCGCGTCACTTTGTGGCCGAACGGCTTCTTCCTCGGCTCGCATTTCGAGTGGCGCATCCCGATCGACGATGAGAACACGCTCAATATCTGCTGGTTCTTCACGCGTGTACCGAGGGAAAGCGAACCCTATGTGCAGAACCGCGTTCCGACATGGTACGGACCGATCAAGGATACCAACGGACGCTGGATCTCGAGCCACATCATCAATCAGGACGTCATTGCTTGGGTCGGACAGGGCACGATCGCCGATCGCACCCAGGAATTGCTTGGATCGAGTGACCGCGGCGTGGCGATGATCCGCAATCAATTCTTCCAAGACATGGAGGCGGTGGCGCAGGGGCGCGATCCCAAAGGCATCATCCGCGATCCGGAGAAAGCCAAGCTGGTGAAACTGCCGATCGCAACACCCAAGACCTTCACCGCCAGCATGCCGCTCGAGCAGTGGCAGAAGGACCCATATTTCAGCCGGCGCGCCGAGCGCTTCCCTTGGCAGGCCGGACAGCCGAGCGAGGTTTGGGCCGAGTTTGCCAATGCGATGGGCATCGATCCGGGCGGGCGTGATCCAAGTGAGCGGCGCGCCAACTGACGTTTATAGAACGTAAACATACGTGTCCGGTGTTTACGGAGTGTTAACCCTGTTTACACTTTTGTCGCGATTGCGGCGGGATTCACGCATGTTCAATCAACTGTGAATCCCTCTTTGAAACCAAATACAAACTTCTAGATTGTTAGAACACGGCTGGATGGCCGGGCGTATTTGTTGTAGATCGATCCGGCCGACCTCAAACGACATAAAGACAAAGTTAACTGGTAGATTGTCCCGGCCGTCTGAGTAGACGGAGAAGTGCCATGAGCAATGCATCACTGAGAACTGCCGACCAGACGACCCACCTCAAGATCGTGGTGCTGTCCCTGATTGCATCGGTGGTCGTCATGGTGGTCTGCATCACGGCGCGTCCGGTTCCGGACAGTGTGGCCACCGCGCGCGCCCAGGCCATCGAGCCGGTGGTGAAAGCGGGTAAGCCGGTCGCCATCTCCCACTCGGGCATGACTGTCATCCGCTGAGCGCTGCTGCGCCTCATCGCCCTCCTGGCGCGGACGGCACCACGTCGATCAACTTCCCGCCCCACAACACCGGCCCGGTCGGTTCGCCGGTGGGTGACCCGCCTTCCGGCTCGAGCGAAATCGCAAAGGTCGCATCACTGAGCGTATCCGGAGCAAATGCCGCGAGCGTTTTGCCCGTGGTGAATTCGCGCGCCCCGACCACGCCGAGGGACCGTGGCTGGGCGAACTGCCTGGAGACGAGCCACAGCTCGTAGCTCTTGCCCGGTTGCTCCTCGGCAGCCACCCGGCGCACCGTCATGGTCCGGCTTGCGACATCGACGGTCAGAATGAAGGCGGGCGAAGCCGCATCCTTCTGCAGGACCGCGACCAGCTGATTGGGACTCTCGGCCGGCTTTTCGATGATCCGGGTGATCTCCACGACCCGCGGCTTGGGACGCAAGGTTGGCGGCAACACATCGGGCCGTATCAGCGAGGTCACCAACAGGGCCGCAAGCACGGCGGCTAGTGCCGCCATCGCCGTCCCGAAGCTACGCCACCGGTTGAGCTTGTTACGCATCGCATCGAGCGCGATGACCGGCGCCGTGGCGCGCTGGCCGAAGAGCTGCTGTTTGATGTCCCCGAGCAGCCGCGCAGGCGGATCGACTGAAACGACCGCCTCACTGAGCCCGCCGAGGCGCTGCTCCCAATCACGCACCACGGCGGCGAATTCCGCATCACGTTGCAGCAGGGCTTCGGCCTTGCGACGCTCAGGGCCATCGAGGGTGCCGAGCGCATACTCGGCAGCGAGCGCGTGGAGGTCATCGTCCATCATGATCCCAGGCACTCCCGGACCGCGAGCAGGCTGCGGCGCAGCCAGGTCTTGATCGTGTTCACGGGCCGCTTGAATCGGGCCGCAAGCTGCTCGCGGCTCAGCCCGTCGTAATAGGCGAGCAGGACCAGTTGGCGCTGCTCCGGCTCGAGGCGGCCGAGACAATCCAGCAGGTGCTTGACCTCCTCGCTACGCTCGCGCGCCGCCAACGGATCGGGTACGTCCGCGGCTAACTCAAGCGCATCCGGCATGTCCTCCACCGAAGCATCGGTTTTCCTGCGGGCGAGGTCGATCGCCCGGTTGCGCGCAATCGCCACCATCCAGGTGATCGGGCTCGCGAGCGCAGGGTCGAACTGGGCGGCGCCGTTCCAGATCTTCAGATAGGTTTCCTGCATGACCTCGTCTGCAAGCTCAGGCCTGCGCAAGATACGCAGCACGACGCCGTACAGTTTCGCGCTGGTTGCCGCATAGAGCTTCTCGAACGCGGCCTCGTCTCCGTTGGCAACGGCCGCCAGCAACGACACAAGCTCTGGCGGCGTCAGCATCAGGCATCACCCCCGCGGCACGTCCCCCGATTATGCCGCGGCTGCCCGGCAAATTCGACTGTCCAGCCCAGTCGCCTCCGGCCGATGCACGCGCTAATGTCGCCCGCTCGTTCGGGCGATCCATCACGCAGCAAGGGAGGAGAGATCATGGCTAAGGCCTACTGGATCACAACCTATCGCAATATTTCCAATGCGGACGCGCTGGGTGAGTACGCCAAGCTGGCCGCGCCAGCCATCCAGGCGGGTGGGGGACGTTTCGTCGTCCGCGGCATGCCTTCCAAAACCTACGAGGCCGGGCTCAACCAGCGCACGGTCATCATCGAATTCGACAGCGTGGAGAAAGCAGTCGCGGCGCATGATAGCGACGGCTACAAGGCCGCCCTCAAGGCTCTGGGCAATGGCGCCGAACGCGACATCCGGATCGTCGAAGGGGTCTAGCCAACTCACGGTATTCGGTCACCGTAGCTCGATGTGGCCTGTTCAGATCGATCCGTGGATCGCGGCCGGTGTCGTTCTCGCCACCGCCGCCACCGATGCCGTCTATGTGATGTTCACCTCGGCGGTGGTGACCCGCCGACGCGTGCCGGCGGCGACCTGGAGCAGCATATGGTACCTGCTCTCCTCGTTCGCGGTGATCAGCTACACCAACAACTGGGTCTACGTGCTGTTCGCCGCCGGCGGTTCGTGGATCGGTGCCTATATCTCGATCACACTATTGCACCGTAGTCCGACCCACGCACCACCACCCCCGCCGCTCGGACCGAGCCCGAGCTAGCCAGTTACGCCAGCGCGGCGCGTGAGCGCAGGATCGCCAGCGGGTCGACATCGGATTGCCCGCGCGCCTCGGCGTTACGCTCGCGCTCACCCAGCAACTCCACCTTGCGGCGCTCGTCGCAGGCTTCCTCCAGCGCGACCTTGGCATCGGCCAGTTGGGTCCGCAGCTCTTCAGCCGAGTGGCGGAGGTTGTCGCGGCGTGCGAGCGCGGCTTTGGCATAAGTCGGATAGGCGTAGTGGGCGGGGTCGTGAATCCCACTGCGATCCTGCTCGACCCGGATCTCGCGATCGAGATCGCCCGCCATGCGCTCGAACTCGGCGATCATGGTCTCGATCTGCGCGACCCTGCGCCGCTTGTCCTCCACCTGAAATGTCTTCAGGCGAATGAGAGCCTCATGCGACTTCATCACTCGTACTCCCCCGCACCCCACGCCCAAATGGTTAACGCGAGTAAATGAATTGCTAGCCGCGTTTGAAAAGATTGTGCCGCGACACTGTTAGTTTTCGGTTTCCGCGCACGCGCCTCGCGTGCTCGAGGCCGCTCAACGGTGCACAAATCGACGATTTTTGCGAACTGTTGCACGAGCGCATCAGTTTTGATGGGCCCGTCAGCAACGAAATTTTCACCGTTTAACTTCGTGTTTACCGGTGTCGTTAATCATCAGCGCATCGCCCTCGGGACGCGCGGAAAGGACTGTGCCAAGCGCACAAGCTGAATTCGAACGGGGCGCCATCGGTGGACAAAACTTGTTCTTGAACCTGACGCGACGCAAGCAAACAGACGCGATCAAACTCGTCCATGGACGGGGGTCGCGACATTTCTCGTCTGCTTGCGTGCGAGTCGAGTTTTGATCACCATCGTGGTGGCGTTCACGAATCAGTTTGTGAGGAGGCGTATTCCAAGGCGGCCGCTCATGGCCCGCCGACCTGGCGCGATGCGGGGATGAGGGGGATTGGGCATGCGCGTGTTATTGATTGAGGACGATGCCTCCACGGCTCAGTCGATCGAGCTGATGCTGAAGTCGGAGAGTTTCAACGTCTATACGACCGACCTTGGCGAAGAAGGCGTCGATCTCGGAAAACTCTACGACCACGACATCATTCTGCTCGATCTGAACCTCCCGGACATGTCCGGGTTCGAGGTGCTGCGCACCCTGCGCGTCTCCAAGGTGAAGACGCCGATCCTGATCCTGTCGGGTCTCGCCGGCACCGAGGACAAGGTGAAAGGTCTCGGCATCGGAGCCGATGACTACCTGACCAAGCCGTTCCACAAGGACGAGCTCATCGCGCGCATCCACGCGATCGTCCGCCGCTCCAAGGGACACGCCCAATCGGTGATCCAGACCGGCGAGCTGGTCGTCAATCTCGACACCAAGACGGTCGAGGTGAACGGTACGCGCGTGCATCTCACCGGCAAGGAATATCAGATGCTCGAGCTGTTGAGCCTGCGCAAAGGCACGACGCTCACCAAAGAGATGTTCCTCAACCACCTCTATGGCGGGATGGACGAGCCCGAGCTCAAGATCATCGACGTGTTCATCTGCAAGCTGCGCAAGAAGCTCGCCAACGCCTCCAACGGCAAGAACTTCGTCGAGACGGTATGGGGCCGCGGCTACGTGCTGCGCGAGCCGTTCGACGACGAGAACCGCATTTCAGCCTGACGCGGCTATCTCCGTTGTGCATGCACCCCGCCGATAACGGCGGGGTTTTGTTTTGCAAACGACCTTACTGCGCCGAGATGACGATTGCCTCGCCCTCATTGGCGAGGCTGACACGCAACCCGCAATCCTGTGCGAGCAGTGCGGCGTAATATGGTTGGATCGCATGGGCATCGACGCCATCCATGGCGGCGCCTGTCAGGAATCGCTCCGCCGGTTGCGGGATGCGCGCGTTCATTCCGCGTGCGGTGATCCGGAAGCCCTGTGCAGCGTCGCCCTCCACGCTGAGCGTGCCGCCGCGGGGAATGGCCTGCGTGGCCACCACCAAGAGATTGAGCAGCAGCTTGACCCGGTTCTTGGGCGCGAGCGCGCGCGGCAGGCTCCAGGCGAGCTTGACCTTGTCGTCCTCGACGAAGCCGCGCGCGACGCTTTCCGCATCAGCGAGGTTGATCTCGGCGCCAGCGGAACCCGCGGCCCCGAATGCCAGCCGGCAAAATTGCAGGCGGGCTGCGGCCTGCCCGGCGCTTTTCTTGATCAGCGCCAGCGCGAAATCGCGGGTTTCGTCGTCTTTGGAGTCCTCGAGCACTTCCAGGCCGTTGACGATCGCGCCGGTGGGACTGATCAGGTCGTGGCAGACGCGCGAACAGAGGAGCGCGGCAAGGTCGAGGCCCGCAAGCACGGTCGTCATTCAGACACTCCAGGGAATCGTTGGGCTGGCATTCGCTTTATAGCTTGTCTGTCGCCGTGGACCACTGCTGCGCCGGACCGCGACAAAAAGGGGCGTGCCCGGCGCATTCGCCGTGGCCCGGCCACAGTTCCCGACGAAGATCGCCCTCAACGCAACATCCAGTTAACCAAAACGCGTCATAGTCGAGGAACCTTGGTAAACAGGGGATTTATGCAACCTGCGCAGATGGGGGCTTTTATGCGCGTGTTCATGCGGACCGTCGCCTTGGGGTCGATGTTGTTGGGATTGTCCGCCGCCGCGATCGGACCGGTCCTGGCGCAAATGCAACCGCTCCCGCCCGCACAGCAAGGCCCGCCCCCTGGACCGCAAGCGATGCCGCCACCCGGACCGCCGGCGGCCCCACCACCTGGCGCGCCTTATGCGCAGCCCGCCCCGCAGACGATGCAGCCGGGCGCGGGCGAGTTCTCCCCAAATGAAATCGTCGACGCCGGCCACCGCTTTTTCGGCGGGATATCGCGTGGCCTCGCCACCATCGTTGAGAAGGCAGTCAGCCAGTGGGGCTTGCCGAACGGCTACATCCTCGGCGAGGAAGGCGGCGGCGCGTTTTTTGGCGGCCTGCGCTATGGCGAGGGGATGCTCTATACCAAGAACGCCGGCGACCTGAAGGTGTTCTGGCAGGGGCCTTCGGTGGGCTGGGATTTCGGTGGTGAAGGCGCCCGCACCATGATGCTGGTCTACAAGCTGCCGGCGACGCATGCGATCTACCAGCGCTTTGGGGGCATCGACGGCTCTGCCTACTTCATTGGCGGGCTTGGCATGACGGCCCTGACCGCCAATAACATCGTTGTCGTACCGATCCGCTCGGGGCTCGGTCTGCGGCTGGGCGCCAATATCGGGTATCTCAAGTTCACGCCGCAGCCCACCTGGAACCCGTTCTGAACGAACGTCTTCCGGGCGCGAGCCGGGTTCCTTTTGCGGTCTCTTCCGGTTAGCTATCCGTAAGCCCAACAGAGCTGGATCGCGGTTCCACGCCGCATCGCTGGAGGCTGGAGGACGAGAATGATCGAACCGATCATGTACTTTGCGATCGGCTTCCTGGTCGCGACCTTGCTCGGGCTGATCTTCATCCCGCTCGTCCATAATCGCGCCGTCCGCTTGACGATCCGACGCTTTGAAGCCGCCACCCCGCTGTCACTGGCTGAGATCCAGGCCGACAAGGACCAGTTGCGAGCCGAGTTCGCCATGGCGATGCGGCGCCTGGAAATCACCATCGAACAGCTCAAGGCGCAGACGACGAGCCAGCTTGCCGAGATCGGCAAGAAAACCGCGGCCATCAACCGGCTCAAGGCCGAGTTGAGCGAAAAATCAGCTACGATATTCGCCCTCGAGGCGCGCGAGGTGTCGTTGCGCGATCAAACCCGCAGCACTGCGGATGAGGTCACCAACCGCACCCACGCGCTGGAGGAGGCCTCCCGCGCCTTGGCCAACAAACAGGCCGAACTCGCCACGCTGACCGCAGTGCTTGATCAACACGCCGTGCTCTCCGACAGCCAGCGCGTCGAAATTGCGAGCTTGCGCACCGAGGTCGATGCCCTGAGATCCGAGGCCGAGCAACGCGAGCACGAGCTTGCGGAAGTCACCGAACGCCTCGACCGTGAGCACAGTGAGTCCGACACCGCGAGCCAGCAGTGGAACGCGGAGCACACCAAAGTCGAGATCCTGGGTGCGCGGGCGTCGGAGCTTGAATTGGCCCTGCAGTCCCAATCGGGCGAGGCGGGAAAGCTCATGGCCCGGCTTGAGGAGCTTCAAGCGCAGGTGTCCGAACGCGGGCGGCGCCTGGCCGAACGCGACTTTGAAGCCGCGCAGTTGCGACGCCAGCTGGACGGCGCACACCGTCAGATTGCCGCCATGCGGCAGGATCCAGCGGCCACATCGGCCGACGGACAAGTCGAAAACGCGCTGCTGCGGGAGCGAATCAGTGATGTTGCCAGCGAGATCGCACGGCTGACCGCGGCCCTGGAAGGGCCGGACTCTCCGATCGAAGCGCTCCTCGCCCGGCGCACCGATGCAACGGCGCCACAAGCCGGCGGCGGCACTCAGTCCAGTCCGGGCGAGCGCGAGACCCTGGCCGACCGAATCCGTGGCCTCCAGGCACGCGTCGCACGAACCGTGACGGCGCGGTGAGGATCCCGGCACCGCAGATTCTTAACGCTGCGCCCTACCAGGGTCGAAATTGCAAGTAGGATAGGGCCTTCGGAGTGGGGGGCTGCCAGCAGCGATGGCTGAGCACGTGGGGATGTTCGGCGGCGCGACGCCCGCAAAGGGCGGCGGCCGGCTGGACTATTATGCAATTGTAGCGGGTGCGATTGCAGCTCTGCACGAGCCATCGGCAGAGGCGCGGCAAGCCGTCTATGAGCACGCCCGCCGCGTCGTCCTCAACCAGCTGCATACGCCCCCCGGACGTCTCTCCAAGGACCGCATCGCGCGCGAGCGTCGCGCACTCGAGCGCGCAATCCAGGTCGTCGAGGGACAGTCACGCAAGCGCCGTCGTGCAGCGGCGCCGGCCAAGGCGGCTGCCTCGCCAGCACCCAAGTCTGTGACGCGATGGAGATTGCGCGCCGGCCAAGCCGCGCTCTCGTCGGTCGTCTTCCCGCTGGTCCGGCTGGCCGCGCGTAGCGGCCTGCGCGCGACCGAAGCCGTGCGCGCTTCAGCCACCGCCCTCGCCTCCACGCCCGCGGTCGTCCGACGGACTGCGGCGCGACTGAAGCCAAACAACTTGCCGTCCCTCCGCGGGGCGCCGGCGCGGCCACGCTTGCGCGTCGACATGACCGCATTTTTCCGGGGCGCGCCAACCCGGGTCCGTCGCGCCCTGGCGCAAGCCAAGCCGGAGCGCGCGATACCCAAAGCTCCTGCGCTGGCACGGGTCCGCTCGGCCCAAGTACGCTCCGCCCAAGTACGCCCGGCTCAAGTACGCCCGGCCCAAGTCGCGGTCTGGTCCATGGCAGCGCTCGTCATTGCCGGCTTTGGAGCGACCTTTTGGCTGGCCCGCGCGCGGTTGAATGATCATTTGCCCCGGCAATCGCGACCGCAGCTGGCGGAGGCAACGCCGGCGGGCCTCACGACAAGCGCGGCACCCGAGCGCGGTAGTCAAGCGCCGGTGGCGTTTGGACCGCCGCCGGGGTGCAGCGCCGTTCTGGCGGCGACAGATCTTGCTGCTTGCGCGAGCGCGGCGCGGGAGCGCCAACAAGCTGGTGTCGATGCGCAGCCCGACCCTGGCAAGTGGCTTTCAACTGCTGCAGGGGTTCCTCAGCCGGAGCCAGCGGCGCCAACTGCGCAGCCCGCGCCGCCGACCGCGGAGGCCGCGGCAGCTACGCCGCCCGCTGAGCCTGTTGCCGGCCCCACTGCCCGGGCCCGCGACTTGACCGACCAAGGCAAGCGCTTGGCCAAGGACGGCGATCTTGAGGAGGCCATGCGGGTGCTGACGGATGCGGTTCGCGCCGACCCGCTCTACCCCGACGCATACGTGCATCGCGGCCAGACCTACTTCAAACTTGGCGACACCGAACATGCTCTGACGGATCTCAACGAAGCGATCCGGCTTGACGCGCGCAACGCACCGGCATGGCGCGCGCGCGGCATGGCGCAGCTCTACAAGGGCGACGAAGAGGCTGCCCTGACAGACCTCAGCAAGGCCATTCAACTCACCGAAGGCGATCCGACCCGCATGCCCTCGGTCGATCTCTTCTATGCGCATCGCATCCGCGCCAGCCTGTGCGACAAGCGCAAGCTCTATGATCGCGAGATCTACGACTTGACCGCGATGATCGACGCTTACTGGAAGGACCCGTTGCTGGCAGACGCGCTACGCACGAGCTACCGCGAGGCAGGGGTCGCGACCTTGATCGGATCGATCTATCGGCTCCGGGCCAACGCCCACGTGCGCAAAGGCGCGCCGGATCTCGCGATCTCCGACTTGTCCTTTGCGATACAACTCGATCCGCAGAAGGCGCTTCCATTATTGCTGGAGCGCGCGCGTTTGCAGGAAACTCTCAATCGTCGTGAGCAAGCGCTGGCGGATTACCAGCGCGTCCTGGAAATCACGCCGGCCAATGAAGAAGCAAAGGCGGCGATCACTCGCTTCAAGAGCCAGGCCTTGAAGACGGACTGATACTGGGTCGTTCAGACAGCGTCGATCAGGAACCTGGCCGCAGCACCATGTCGGAAACGCCGACTGCCAGGTTGATGCCCGTGTCGCCCTCGATCGAAAACGGCTGCAAAGTCACCGATCGATTGGATCCACCGACCAGGACGTTGCCGCCAACACCGACACCGACCGCCGCCTGACCGCTCACTCCAGCGTAGTCACCGGCGAGCGCGCCGTGCGCCGGGCCATTGGTCGGCATGAACACCGCCCACGCGAGCTTCCCGCCGCCGGTCGCACCAATGTCGAGGCCGACGGTCGTGATCTCGCCCGTATAGTTCTCCGTTGGGGCAGACGCCGAGCTGGGGCTGTAGCGGCAGGCAAGCTTCGCGCGGCCGCCAACAATGAAGCCGATCTCGGGCCCGACGTTGCAATTGAGCATGCCAACTTTGGCTGAGGGATCCAGTCGGGGCACCACAAGGTTTTGATTCTGAGCAGCGGCAGGCGCCGCCAGCGCGATGATCAACGGGAGTGTCGTCGACGCAGAGCGAGTCGTGAGCATGCTTCATCCCCTCCTGGTGAGGCCGCCGATGTAGTGGATTTACCGGTGAATTGGTAGCGCGAAATGCGGCAAGCCTGGCTGCGATCAGCGCGCTTGCCTCGTTGCGTCTGATCGGCCACAACCGACCAACACGGCGATTCGCGGGGGTTGCATGGCTGGCGATGCTCAGCGGAGATATTGCGCTGCCATTGGCGCGGTGAGTCGACGCGCCGTCATAATTGGCGTTGCGGCAGCCCCGGTCGCGTTGTTTGCTCCGGATCTCTTCGCGCTGCAGGACGACGGCATCGATCCCAAAAAGCTCAAGCCCGGCCAATTCGTCTGGAAGCCCGATCTTGCGCCCGAAGGCCCGCTCGTTGTTGTTGTGTCCATCCCCGACCAGATGGTTACAGTATACCGCAATGGCGTGCGCATTGCGGTTTCCAGCTGCTCGACCGGGCGGCCGGGTCATGCCACGCCGACAGGGACGTTCGTCATTTTGCAGAAGGACGTGAACCATCATTCGTCCCTCTATGACGATGCCCCGATGCCCTACATGGAGCGCCTGACCTGGGGTGGCGTCGCCCTGCACGCCGGAAATCTGCCTGGTTACCCGGCGTCGCATGGCTGCGTGCGGCTGCCGAAGGCTTTTGCGCAACTCCTTTATGGCATCACCCAACTCGGAACGACGGTGATCATCGGCGACCACAACACTGTTCCGGCCGACGTCCTGCATTCCGGCGTGCTGATCTCGCAGCACACCGAGGACATAGCCAAAGAGGCCGTCCAACAGGCGAAGGCCAACGCCCAAGCCGCACCGCCCGGCTCCCCCGGTGCGCAGGCCGTATCGGCAGTGATCTCGACGGCTGACAAGAAGATTATCGTCTACCAGAACGGCGTCCCGGCATTCGAAGCCAAGGTGACCCTCAAAGAGCCTGACGAGCCGTTCGGGACGCACGTTTTCAACCTGACCGGGCCGTCGGATGATCCGACCAAGCTCAAATGGATGGCCATTGATCTCGGCGCCGACGCCGTCACCGATCTGGGCCAGGACAACGGCACATCCGCGGAGGCTTCGGCGCTGCTCTACGCCGCCACAATGGGCCGGGTCGACGTGCCGGAAGCAACCGCCCGGCGCTGGGCCGCGCTGCTGCGCCCGGGAGCCACGTTGGTGATTACCGACAAACCGGCGAACGCCGAATCGTACTCCGCACCCGGATTTACCATCATGACCGGTGCCGATTCGTAACGGCCACGGGAATCTAGTCTCTACCGAGGACCGATTCGCTTAGCAGCGAAATTGACCGGCCGTGACAGGGGTTATCACTTAAGCTACGCCGGTAACCCTAAGCCTGTTCACGAATTGTCTCCGGCTTACCCTGACACCTATACCTAAGGACAATACGGCCTAACCCTAGGCTTTACGGGCCTCATGCCAACGTGGGCGCCCGGACCACCCATGTACAGATGTTTGCGGGGCCGCATCCGATTAACTTGCCATTAAGCAAGAAGCGGGTGGTGAGGCGTTTCCATGCTCAAAGTGATCATTGCCGCAGCGGCCGTTGTTCTCTCGGTCGAGGTCGTAGCCATCTCGTTTGCGCCTGGCGCGGAGATACCCGGCACGATCCCGGTGCGCGCCCTGAAAGGCGACCGCCTCAACACCCAGTCGATCCAGCCGGTGCAAAAGACGCAACAGCCGGCCGCACCGACCACCCAGGTGCACCAGGTTCGACTCGCTTGATGAACCCCACGGGCTACCTCGCGAAAGCGGGGTGACCCGCCCCGGCCCCGACGCCAGCCCCCCCACCCCACCCAACTGGCGTCGGGGTCCCCCTCT
>Ga0306920_100009107_pt1 | contig 13235 bp, 11 predicted proteins | sample flu12Cox44000170_FD_204666 | JGI IMG/M metagenome (GOLD analysis project Ga0306920, IMG submission 204666) | Lab enrichment of tropical soil microbial communities from Luquillo Experimental Forest, Puerto Rico - flux4day.12C.oxic.44.000.170 (v2)... | ecosystem: Environmental > Terrestrial >... | reverse complement strand
TGCTCTCTCAAGCCGCACGCCGAAAACAAAAAGCGGCCCCGACTCGCGCCGGGGCCGCCGCAATGCCTTGAAGTCTAGTTCGCGGCCTTTGCTTGTTCCGCCGGTGTCACGCTGATGAAGCGGCCCCGGTTGCCTTTGTCCTCGAACTTCACATAACCGGTAACCAGGGCAAACAGCGTGTCATCCTTGCCCCTAGCCACGTTCTCGCCGGCCTGGTGCTTCGTGCCCCGCTGGCGCACCAGGATCGTTCCTGCGTTCACCAGCTGCCCGCCAAACCGCTTGACGCCTAGCCTTTGTCCGTGTGAGTCGCGACCGTTTGTAGACGAGCCGCCACCTTTCTTATGTGCCATGAATTAAATCCTCTCGCTGAATTACAGCTTGATTTCGCTGACCTCGACGGCGGTGTAATTCTGCCGGTGGCCGCGCTGAATTTTGTACTGGTTGGTCTTCTTGTACTTCAAAACGGTGAGCTTCTTTGCGCGGCCCTGCTCCACGATCTTGCCCGTGACAGTGGCTTTGCCCGCATCGGTTCCTGCCAGCACCTTCTTGTCGTCGGTGTGCACGGCCAGCACGGTTCCAAACTTCACCTGCTCGCCCACATCGCCCTTCACCCGCTCGATGCGGATGGTGTCTCCCGGCGCGACACGATATTGCTTTCCCCCGGTCTGTATGACGGCGTACATCTTTCCTCCAAAGGCTTTAGACAAACCATAATTATACTTGGCTCTTTGACCCACCGTCAACGCACAGTATTTCAGGCCATTTTGGCCATTACGCGCGCCCGGTTGTTCGACCTACACTGCAAAGAGTTGCAAATCGATATCGCGTTCCGAGGCACCGTCGACATGACTACTGCTCCAACCCTTCCCAGCACGATCCCTCCCTTGATACTTCAAGGACGCTTCGTTCGCCTGGACCCGCTCGAGCCCGCCCACTCGGCGGCCTTTTGGGAAGCCGCCAAAGACTCTCTCGAGGACCTGTTCCGCTGGATTCCCTACCGCATGCAGACGCTGGACGATTTCGAGCAATTGGTTGAAAAAGCCTTCGCGGAACAATCGCGTGGGGAATCGGTGGTCTTTGCCACGGTTGAAAGCGGCTCCGGAAAGATCATCGGCAGCACGCGGTTTATGAACATCGATCGTGCCAATTCGCGCGTCGAGATCGGCTCGACTTGGATAGCGCCTGCCTGGCAACGCACCGCTGTCAATACCGAAGCCAAATACCTGATGCTGCGTCACGCGTTCGAAGTCTGGGGCTGCATTCGCGTGGAACTTAAAACCGACGCACTAAATGCGAAATCGCGCAACGCCATCTTGCGCCTCGGCGCAAAGGAAGAAGGAACCTTTCGCAAACACCTGGTCACCTGGACCGGCCGCGTCCGCGACACCGTCTATTTCAGCATCCTCGACGCCGAATGGCCGCAAGTAAAACATCACCTGAAGGAAAAACTCTCGGGCGGCCGGAAATAATCGCCGGCCTTCGCTCAGAAAACCGGCGAATCGTCGCCAAGCTTCGCCTGGCGCACCACGGCGATCGGAGGTTCTCCCTGGCTCATGAATTCGTCGTGGAATTTGCCCAGGGAAAACGCACTGCCCATCTTCTTGTGATAGTCCTCAGGCAGCCTCAAAATCTGCAGCTTGCCCAGTGTGTAGTAGAGGTAGGTTGGATCGGAAAGCTGCCGCGCTCGGATTCTCTGGGAAATACACTTTGTCAAGATACTCGTCCACTAAGGCATTCCATGCATCGCGCCGATAGGTCCCGGCCGCGGGGGCCCAACCAGAGGTCAGCACCAGCAGGCACACACACAATCCCGCGCAATCCGCACTTCATTGTTCGCTACTCCTAGAAATCAAAACGGTAGCCGAGGATCATTTTGGCCAGCAGGTGGTCGGTGGATTTCGTTACGCCGATGCCCACGCCGAAGTTAAACTCCCACTTTTCCGACAGGTTCAGGTCGATTGCAGGAATAATCTGCTGTTGCTGCTGCGACACGGGATCGAACCCGGTCACCGGGCCGAGCGATCCGTAATACTCTACCCCGCCCGTGATCTTCTTCGTAATGTCGTAGCTCACCTTGAAATTCGGTGAAAACACAAAACCCTGATTTTCGCTCGGCCCATGAAAGGATCTGTCGAATGTCGGATTGAACGAGAGGTACCAGCGGCCCAACTGCTTGTCCACGATCGGACGCAACTCGTAGGTCCAGGTGTCCGGCGAAAACTGACTGCGCTGGTAGCCGAACTCCTGCGAAATGCTTACCCCCAACGGCCAGTTCCACTTCTTGGGAACGCGCACGCGCGGCCGGATGTGGCTGCCGACATAATCCCAACCAAAGCCGTTCTGTAGCGCGGTGAAGAAATAAAATCCCGTTTCAAACCAATCCGTGAACCCATGTGTAATCTCCAAGGTTTCATGCCATTGGTGATTCGTAGGGCGCATGCCGTCCTGTTCTGTTTTCGACCCCTGGAACGTGAAATTACTGTGCAGTTCCACCATAGTGTGACCTGCATCGACAGTGTCGGCTCCATACACCTGAATTTCGTAGTTGTCCTGCGCCCGAGCCGGTGCTCCATCCGCAATCCACAACGCAAGGAGGCACACCACAAGCCATAGATGGCTTCGACTCATTCTTCCCCCCCGCCTATGATACGCATTCTCGTTCCTGCGAATTGATTTCGATGTTGCGCGCAAAGTGTCGGGGTAAAAAAGAGCGGCCACTGGCTGTCAGCTGGTCGGCTGGCTTCAAGCGTGGGGATGCGCCTTATCGTAAATATCCATCAACTGCCGCATCGAGGCGTGGGTGTACTTTTGTGTAGTGGACAGCGACTGGTGTCCCAGTAACTCCTGGATCGCGCGCAAGTCCGCGCCGTCGGCCAGCAAGTGGGTAGCGAACGCATGACGCAGCGAGTGCGGATGCAGATCCCAGTTCACGTTCACCAACCGGACGTATTTCTTCACAATACGCCCCACGCTGCGTTGTGTGAGCCGCCTGCCACGATAGTTCAGAAAGATGGCATCGGCCGTTCCTTTGCGGCCGGATCGCTCACACTCGTCTAACAGCGAATGGCGCACCGGCCAATACGCCGCGAGGGCCTGCTCCGCCTTTTGGCCATAGGGCACGATTCGTTCCTTGTTGCCTTTGCCGCGCACCCGCAGCATTTGGTTGTTCTGGTCCATGTCCACCAGATTCAAGCCTGTCAGCTCGCTCACACGCAATCCGGCGGCGTAGAGCAATTCCAGAATGGCGCGGTCACGCGCCAGCAAGAGACCATCTTCACCAATCCGGAGATTTGCGCGCGACAGAGACGCTTTCGCCGCGGCCCGGCCCTTTTTTCTGCCCCGAGTCTCGCCGCTCCCGGCCAGTTGATTCAGAAATCCGTTCATCTCCTCGGCCGAAAGCACGGAAGGTATACGCTTTGGCAACTTCGGCGTGGGCACCAGCCGGGCCGGATTTTCACTCAACTTTCCCTCGCGGACACAGTACTTGAAAAACGAACGAAGCGCCGCCAGCTTCCGCGCGATGGAACTCTTCTCGAGCCTCATTTCGTGCAGGTGGCTTACATACTCACGGATCATGTGGTGCGTGATCTTGTTGAGCGAGGGGGTTTCTGCTTCCGGCGGCGTCAGGTAAGCCGCAAACTGCCCGAGGTCGTTCCCGTAGTTGAGCAGCGTATGCGGCGAAGCGTTGCGCACCGAGCGCATATAGTCGAGATATTTTTCAATCGTCGGTTTCATTGCGTCCCGGGGTTTCATCCCAATTATCGATACACGCCCGCGTTCGGATGGTTTTCCTGCGGTGATGTTTCCTAAGAAACCCGGCGTGGGTCTTCCCGGTCAGGCCTTCACGCCAACCGGCGTTGCCTCTTCCACGTTGGTCCCCACCTGTTTTTCCGGAGGCTTCTCTTCTGGTGCCAACTTCTCCCAGTCGCAGCCTTCTTTGATGCACGCGTGCACCGTGCCGATCTTGGTTTTCTTCTCCACCACGAAAGGCGCACCGCACTTGGGGCACGGTTCGGCAATGGGCATGAACGGCGTCGTGAAATCGCAATCAGGGTAGCGCGAGCAGCCGTAGAACACGCGAAACCTGCCGCGCCCGCCTTTGCCCATGCTGCCGCGCTTCACAAACTCGCCTTCGTGGCACTTCGGACATTTGATGCCCATGGTGATCGGGCGCGTGTACTTACACTTCGGGTATCCCGAGCAGCCGATGAACTCGCCGAAGCGGCCATGCTTCTTCACCAATCCCTGCCCATCGAGCGGGCACTTCTCATCGAGCGGCTCATCCGGCTGATGCGCGATGCGCGTTCCCGCCACCAGGCGTCGCGTCGTCTTGCAGTCCGGATATCCGGTGCACGCCAAGAACGCACCGAAACGGCCGCGCTTCAACGCCATTTCCTTGCCGCAGTTCTCGCAATACTCGACCTTGTTCTCGGCATCTTCTGGAATCTCTTCTGAAAGGTCCTGGATGAAATCGCAATCCGGATATCGCGAGCATCCAAGGAAAAATCCGTGACGGCTGATGCGTTCGAGCAGTTCGCCTTCACCGCACTTTTCGCACTTCTTCCCGGTCGGGATACCCGCTTTGTAGGAAATCATCTCATCGCCGGCCTTGTCCAGGTCCACGATGAACTTCTCCCAGAACTCCTTGACCGATTCGCGCCAAGGCAGCTTGCCTTCTTCGATTTCGTCCAATTCCTCTTCAAGCCGTGCGGTAAACCTCACGTCGAAAACGTCTTCAAAGCTCTTGATGAGCAGTCCGCAAACGCGTTCGCCGAGCATCGTTGGCGTAAACCGCCCCTGGTCCTTCTTCACGTATTCGCGCTCGACAATCGTAGAGATGATCGAGGCATAGGTCGAAGGCCGCCCAATGCCGTCTTCTTCCAGTTCTTTCACCAGCGTCGCTTCCGTATACCGCGGAGGCGGCTCGGTAAAGTGTTGTTCGGGCCTGATGGAGTCGAGCTTTAGAATCTGCCCTTCGGTCACCCGCGGCAGCGCTCTGCCCTCGCCCTCATCATCCTTTTCTTCGTCTTCGCGGTCGACGCCTGCCGCCGGAATCTGATAGACCTTGAGGTAACCGTCGAATTTCAAAATCGATCCCGTGGCCCGGAACGTATAGTCTCCGGCGCCGATATCAATCGTCGTCTGGTCATAGACCGCCGGCAGCATTTGTGAAGCCACAAACCGCTGCCAGATTAACTGGTACAGCTTGAAAACATCGTCTTCCAGATACTTGCGCACGTCTTCCGGTGCCCGCGAAACATCGGTCGGACGGATCGCTTCGTGAGCGCCCTGTGCGTCCTTCTTGGACTTGTAAAAATTCGGCTTTTCCGGCAAATACGCGCTGCCAAACCGCTCCGGAATCAGTTCCCGCACTTGCGCCAGCGCATCGTTCGAGACTTGCACGGAGTCGGTTCGCATGTAGGTAATGAGCGCGACTGAACCTTCGTCTCCCAACTCCACGCCTTCATACAAACGCTGTGCCAGGGCCATCGTGCGCTTCGCCGTGTATCGCAGCCGGTTGTATGCCGCCTGCTGCAGCTTCGACGTCGTAAACGGTGGTGGCGGGTTACGGCGCTTTTCCTTCAGCGCCACGCTGGCCACCTGCCACTTGGCCTTGCTCACCGCCGCGACGATCGCGTCGGCCGTTTCCTGATTCTTGACCTCGACGTCTTCGCCCTTTTTCTTCGTGAGGCGCGCCTCGAAAATCGGCGGCTCCCCCGCATCGAGCATGGCGTGAATCGTCCAGTATTCCTGCGGCACAAACGCGCGAATCTGCTGCTCGCGCTCGACGATCAGCCGCAACGCAACGGTTTGTACGCGTCCCGCGCTCAACCCGCGGCGCACTTTGTCCCAAAGCAGCGGCGAAATCTTGTAACCCACGATTCGGTCGAGCACACGGCGCGCCTGCTGCGCGTCTACCAGCTGCGTGTCCACTTGGCGTGGTTTCTCAAAGGCCGCGCGAATCGCTTTCGGCGTGATTTCATTGAAGGTTACGCGGAAAATCTTCTTGGGATCGATGGGTTCGATTTCGATTTTGTCTTTCTCAGGGGCCTTCTTCCCAAACTTGCCTTTGGCGCCCTTCTTTCCGTTGGCCGCCGCCTCGGCCTCCTTCGGATCTTTGTCACCGTTCTTCTTCGCGTTCTTTGCGTCTTCCTCCTCGTCGGGGATCAAAAACTTGGCCGGCTTGGAAAGGACCATCTGCAGGTGCGCGGAGATGGCTTCCCCTTCACGGTCCGGGTCGCCCGCCAGATACACGGCGTCGGCCGTGCTCGCGCTCTTTCGAAGGTCATTAATGACCTTCCCCTTGCCGGGTATTACTTGCAACGTAGGTTCGAAAATCTTAGGGTCGTCCAGGGATATCGGCCTCAGCGGAGGCTTCGGCGCTGCAGCCTTCCCACCCTTCTTGCTCTTCTTCTTTTTCTTCTTGGCGTTGATTTCATCTTCGTCGATGGGCAAACGGATGCCGATCGTCTTTGTCGGCAAATCCATTACGTGGCCGACCGAAGCCTTCACCGTGTAATTCTTCCCGAGATATTTATTAATCGTCTTCGCCTTAGCCGGCGACTCGACGATTACCAATGACCGTGCCATGTGTTCCTTTGTAACCCGTGAGGCTGCGTTTGGAAGGGCGACCGAGGCGGTGTGTGTCCTTCTCGCTACCTTATATATATTTTCTGGCGCTGGGTTCTGATGGTTCCAGATGCCGGAAACCACCCACAGGGTGCATTTCGTCGCGCCGGTCTCGCTAACTCCTGCGCTTACAACCGCACCTTTCTGAACCACTTTCCGGGGAGTTGCCGGATCGAGTCCTTTCTGTACAAGTCAAAGAGCGTAGCCCAGAACTTCGGAGGAATTCAACCCGCTGGTACCCGCGACGTCATTCATCTTTCGCGGTTCCGCGGCATCGAACAGGCATAACCTGTTATCTTTTAATCACTTAGCCGGCCCGCGAAAACGCATGCGCCTGGCTCGTGCGAGCGCCTCCGCGTTCCGTTAATCTGCCTTCACCGGCCCCTCGATGAAGTTCCCTCGGCGTTTGCCGAGCGGGTTCGCCGTCTGCTGGATCCGTCAGTTAGCGCCTTTTCAGTGTTGTCGCATGGCCTCCAAATGAAACCCTCCGGCGCGATCTGCTCACGCCGGAGGGTTTTCTCGTTCGTTCTTTCTTCGTGGTTTCTCTTTCTTAGTCGTGATCCCGGTCGAAATCGAACAGATCGAACAGGTCGCCGATGGCCGGAGTATTGGTCGGCACATAGGGGTTATCCCATTCCGCCTTCGGATTGGGCAGGTTGTCGCGGCTGCGTCCGCTGATCGTGGGTAGGTTCCAGTTACGCTCGATGAACTTCAAGACCGAAGCGTGGTCGGTATAGGTGTGCGAAATGTGGCCACGCTTGGCCCACTTCGAAACGATGATCAACGGAATGCGCGTGCCGTCGCCGAAATAGTCGAGCGCCTGCACGTAGCCGGAATCGTAGTAGCCTCCGCCCTCATCCGCCGTCACGATGATCGCTGTGTTTTCCCACAGCTCTTTGTTCGACTGCACCGCATCCACGATCTTCTTAACGAACCCTTCGTACAGATTCCATTTCGAAGAGGCGGGGTGCCCGTCGACCCATCCGCTGGGCTTTACAAAGGAAACGGCCGGCAGGTGGCCACTGGCAATGGCGGCATAGAAATCCGTCGTGTCCTTAATATGGTCGTTGCGCAGAGTTTCGTTGGTCATGAAGCGCGTCTGGTAGTGGAATCCGTTGCAGATATTGCAGTACTGGTCGCTGTTCGGCCCCACGACGCCGTAGTTCAACTGGTAGGGATCGCCTGGGAAACCGTTTAGTCCGGCGTATTGATTCCACTGGTCGTTGTAGGAAACAAACGACACGTGGCCCTCGAGCAGAACGTCCCCGATGCTCCGCTGCAGCGTTCCGGGAAGCGTAAACGGCGTGTTGGACGAGTTCGAGTTGGTGAACGCGTTACTTCCGTCCCCAAAGTAGCCCGGGTTGTAGTTGTTCAGCAGGTAGTAGTGGTCCGGGTCGCAGTTCGGGTCGATTGGCCTCGGCAGCGACGACAGGTAGTTGAGAATCGGCTGCACGCCGGGCTGTGAAGGATCCGAGCAGTTCGTGTAGGTGCCGCCGCCAAACACGCCTGTTGAGGTGCCATTGTTGCCAAAGCCCCCGTAGCCATCCTGAATCCAGAAGTTATTCGTGCCCGGCACCGGATTCGGGTTCTCGATCTCATTGACCGGACCGCCCGCAAACGTCATCTGGTTCTCTGGAGGCACACCCGGCGTTCCGTCCGGATTGCTGAACCAGAGCGCGTCGCCGAAGAACAGCAGGATTTCATCCAGGCCAGTTCCGCCCTTCCCCGGCTGGTGGTAGTTGTCGCTCATCGCGTAGTGATCCGCCAGGAACTTCGTGTATGGCGCATCGCCCTGCAACATGTTGTAGAAGCCCATCGCGGTTGCGCCTTCGCCGGTTGTGTGTGCGGTCGGCGAATAGTCGGTGTCGAAGCCGGTCGGCGTCGGTGCCGGCTTGCCGTTGTTGTTCGAGCCCACGGTCACTTCGGTCCAAGTGAAAAGGTCCTTCAAGCAGCCATCGGGGTTCTTCTTCGAGACATACGAAGCATCGCAGTCGAGCTGCTGAAACATCTGATAGAAGCGGTGCACCGGGCTCGCGGCGTAGGAGTCATACGGGAAAGTGTCCGCGTTCAGCGAGTTGGTTAGTTGGAACGGCCCCGGCGCCAGCGTCGAATAGGGTGCGCTGTTGTGCACGCCCGTGATGCGCGAATCCGGGACCTTGCCCTTCAATCCGGTCCCGCCGGTCAGCATGAACGCATAGTATTCCTCTGCAAGCCCGTTTTCCGAAGAAGTTGCGTCCGCCAGCGTGCATACCCCTTTGGTGGGGTCTACGAGATTATTGTTATTGGTGCACACATCGGTCGGCCCTCCGTTGAGCGGCGCCGGCAGGTGTGTGTAGAGCGTCTTTTTCTTCGGCGCCAATTGGAAGATCGGGCTATCGGTTGCGTCCGCTGCGAATTGCTCGGCTTGCGCAAAATTTTTCCCGGGAGTGCCGTCTTCCTTGATGATGTGCTTCGACAGCAAATTGTCGACCGACTCGCCATGCTTCGGCTGATAAGTCGCGAAAATGTGATCGAACGTGCGGTTCTCCCCCACAATCACGATGACGTGCTTGATCGGCGAGCGCGCGCGGCCGTGGTCGTCTTTATCGTGATCGTGCGCCTGAGCGGTCCCCAGGAACGGCCCTCCCAGGCTCATCTGCAGCATCACCAAAGACGCAAGGCCCACGCGAGCACCTTGCAGCAGTTGGGACGCAAATTGTTTTACGGTCATGCTGCTTCCTCCTCTTTATCTTTCTTCACGGACTGGGAGGCTTACACTGACCGTTCTGGATTTCTGCCGCGTTCTCCTTCTGTGAATTCCCTGCGCCGCTTGTGTTAATTCCCCATTACAGTTCCATTCACAAGCGCAGCGTAAACATTTCTTCAGATTTGTCTTTTTCGGTTTCTCAACTGCAGGGTCGCTCTGTGAGGCTCAACTTGGGCGCCTAGCGGCGCCTTGCTCAATGAATGTCGCTCTCGCCCGCGATTTTCGCGTCAAAACTCCTCAATGCTTCTTAGGATCAAAAGCGATACAGGGTCAGCTTCGTCGAGACCGTCGCGCCACCGCCGCTCTCCGTGCTGCACGCGGCAATGGCCAGGGCACCGGCAAACCTGGTGGCCCGGTACGGGCGAGTCCTGCTGGGAGAGTTTACCGCCGGCGCTTTCCCTCGACGCGCTTGGCAGCCACCTTGCCCGACGATGGGACGCCTTGCTTCGCCATCTTCGCCTTCCCCGCCTTGGTCATCAAGCGCGATTGTTCGTACATCTCGATCCACTTCTCGCTTGAAATCGCCGAGATCAGCTTGCCAATCGCTTCGAGCGGCAAATCATCCGGGGACTCGAAATGAACGCAGCACTTCCCCATATCGAGCTTCTTCCCCGACGCCTTGAACGCCGCCTTCAACTGCTCGAGCTGACTGGCACTCCAAAACGCGCCCATCAGGTAGAGCGAGCAGTAGTTCTTCTGCGACGAGAGCGCGACGTAGCAGATCGGCTGCTTGTTGTGAGTGTCTGGATATCGAGACAGCGGGATCGTCCAGCCGATCGTGCCCCAAACGAGGCACTCATCGTAGCCGCGCGGAATATGCTTGTTCACGAGTGCGCGCACCGTCGCGATCGTCGTCGCACGATCGGCGGGGAGCGAAGCGATGTATTGCGCTGGCGTCTTGACGTTCGATGGTGGTTTCATGGATTCGTCGTCTTCCCGAATGAAGTGTGTCACCGACCGTTTGAAAACCAGCCAGCGGCAGGGGCTGTGAGTATCCCGTAAGTCCTAGCCGCGCGCAAGCACGGCGTCTTTGTCCATTCTTAAAGTCATCACCAGAAGAGAGGCCGGTGGGCGCCATTAGCCGTGCAAGGCATCTGCGCCCTCATCACCTGGCGCTACCTAAAGAGGGAGTTTTGAAACGTGCTGTTATGCCTGGGCAAGCATCTTTCCATCCACAAACTCCCGGATCATCGTATTTACTTCCGCCGGCTTCTCCTGAGCCACCCAATGCGTGCCCTCCGGCACACGCTTCACGATCAACTCCGGCACATACTTCTCTAGTCCATCCAGATTTTTCACCGTCAACGCAATATCCTTCTCGCCCCATATGACCAGTGTCGGCACGCGCACCATCATCTGCGCCGGATCCACGCCAAAATCCGTCATCGAAGCCCCAATCTGCTGCTCCAATTCAGCCGGCGCCGGAGGTCCAACGCGGTTCGCGCGGTAGTAGTTCAGTCCGGCCGTCAACGCGCCCGGCTGCGCCCATGCCTTCAGGTACTCCGCTTTGTCGGCCTCGGTCAGCGCGCCGCTGCGCACCAGCGGGTCTAAAATATTTGTCGCGAGCAGTGCGTAGTTGTCTGCTGAAAGCGCCGCCTCGGCCTGCGGACTCCGAAACAACAGCATGTACTGGCTGGCCGCTTGCTGCCCCGGATCGTTTGCCAGCAGCTCCCGAAAAATCGCCGGATGCGGCGCATTGATGATGACTAGCTTCTCCAGATAGTCCGGATAGGCCATCGCAAACGCCCATGCCAGCGCCCCTCCCCAATCGTGCGCCACCAGCACGAACTTCTTCCCTTGCCGGAAATGGTCCGCCAATCCACGGATGTCTTCAATCAACACCGGCACGCGATACGCCTCGAGCTCCGCCGGTTTTTCCGACAGGTTGTAGCCGCGGCAATCCGCCGCCACCACCAGATGGTCCTTTGCAAACTCCGGCAACTGCGACTTCCACGCGTACCAAAACTCCGGAAACCCATGCACGAACAGCATCAGCTTGCCTGCCGCAGTACCAACCGAGGAGGCCGACCCTTCCGATTCATGCCCCGCGGCGGGGCCGGCCGTGGCACAGTGCAACGTCACTCCATTGATCGTCACATAGGCATCGTTCATGATCATCTCCTTGCGCGGTTACCCACTATTTCTCCGGCTGGGAGCCTTCGGTTAGCCGGTCGATCTGTCTAACCGAAGGACCCGATAAGAACCTTTTCCTGCGGGAAACACGTCCACGCCCCGCTGGACAAAACCCCAGTGCTTGTAGAATTCGATAGCGTGATGATTGGCTTCATGGACTTGCAGCCAGATATTTTCCGAATTCTGCTGCTTAGCGAACGACAGCACTTCCTCCATCAGCCGTTTGCCCACGCCCCTGCCGTGAAACCGGTAAAAGAGGTAGAGCCGTTTCAGCTCAAAGGAAGAAAACATTTTCGGTCCGTTGTCGGAGATGGCCAGGGCATAGCCTACGGGACATTTCCCGGCAATTGTTTCCGCAAGCCAGGCGCGCACCCGATCACTCCCCAATTGAGCGAAGTCGGCAACCGTCTGTTCGTCGCTCACATAGCTGATTAGGTCTGCGCCATCGATGATCCCGGCATAGGTCTCGAGGAGGGTCGCCTGTGCGACCAGCGAAAGCGTCCGTTCGTCTCGAGGCCCGCAAGCTCTGATAACAACTTCCTCATCAACCGGCATGCCGCCTAACGTATCACGCTGGCAGGCGTCGTGATTAGACAGACAGATTCATCCGGGTTGGAGCTTTATGGCTACCCTCCGAACGCAAGGCAACTGAGGACGCGCTAACTCATTGATCCGTATATCCTTGCACGGCGTTCTAGGGCGAGGTTTTTTTGTCCGTTAGGCGCATTGGGGGCAAGCCTTCATCCCACGTATTGCCGTGACACAGGAGGTCTCGGTCGAGCAAACGTCCGGTGAGAATCAAAAGGCAGCTCGAATCCGAGCTGCCTTTATTCCAGTCAAGAGCGAATGGTATGGGGCGCGACAGGCCGCTGAGCCGCCCCGCGTTTTAGCGATCGGCCGGTGCGAGCAGGGGTGCCAGGGTATTCGTCGTGGCGTCAGCCGCATGTCCCAGAAATGGCAGGCGAAACGCGGCTTCAATCGTCTTCAACAACGAATAGTGTGACTGAAAGCGGGTGTCCTGAACACCGCGCACCCCGTAGTTTGTAATAGCGATCAACACCACGCGATCGTTGAAGTTTGCCGCCGTGTAGCAGTCCGCACCCGGCAACAGCGAGCCCGGAGCCGTGTCCACACCGTGGTCGGGATCATAGGCGCAGGTCAGTGGACCGTTCCCTTCATCGAAGACCAGGAAAATCGCATTGCGACCGCGCTCCCATCCCTCGCTGCCCGTGATTCCGTTGACAAGCCATCCCGCCTCGTCATCGCCACGCTTAACATCAATGTCGTCGGTATCATTCGCGCCGCCGCAAGGCGCCAGCGGGTTGCCGATTCCATGCATATCGCGGCATTGATCGGGCACGATGTAGGAGAACGCCGGCGCTTTTCCGCTTCCCAGGTCGCTGAACAACTGCTCAAGCGGGACCTGCTTCGCGAATTGCTGCGGGTCATTCTGGATCTCGGCGACGTAAGGGAAGGGGTTGTGCTTCACTGCATACAGCTTGGCCGTATTATTGTCTCCAGGCCAATTGGCGAGATGCGTTCCCGATTCAGGAATGTTCTGCAAGTATGCCCGCCAGTCTTTGCCAGCCGCGACCAACTGGCCCGCCAGCGATGGCAGGTTAACGGTCCAACGGTGAATCGAGGGGTTGGCCGGCGGTCCGTAATCGGTGGCCACCGAGGGTGAATCGTCATCGCTGATGCCTACGGTACTGCCCGCCGGATACAG
>Ga0306920_100009106_pt1 | contig 13235 bp, 19 predicted proteins | sample flu12Cox44000170_FD_204666 | JGI IMG/M metagenome (GOLD analysis project Ga0306920, IMG submission 204666) | Lab enrichment of tropical soil microbial communities from Luquillo Experimental Forest, Puerto Rico - flux4day.12C.oxic.44.000.170 (v2)... | ecosystem: Environmental > Terrestrial >... | reverse complement strand
GGTCGCGGGGCCGGAAGGCACAGTACGGAGGTACGGGCCTGGAGAGTCCCGTGGGCTCAGCAACGCCAGGCCCCGGCGGAGCCGGTGCCGGTGAGGGGCGTGCGTGAACGACCTCGACTACGTGGTCGGCGTCGTGGAGATGCTCGCCGAGCGCGGAGTCAAGGTCTGGGTGTTCGGCGGCTGGGCGGAGCAGCTGCTCGGGATCGACGTGCCACGTCGGCATGTCGACCTCGACCTGCTGTACCCGGCCGAGTCGTTCGCCGCCGTCGACGCGCTCGACCTGCCGTGGATCGACGCGAGGCGCTTCCCGCACAAGCGCGCGTTCGCGCACGAAGGCGTGCCCGTCGAGCTGTTCCTCGTCCGCCGCGACGAGCGCGGCTACTTCACGGACATGCCGCGCGGCCGGCACCGCTGGCCGGACGACGTCCTCTTCGGGGTGCACGGCCTCCGCGTCGCCGGCCCGCAGTCGGTCAGCGGCTTCCGCGCCGCGTACCGCTACCTCCGGGCCGCGTAGCCCTAGCGCTTCCGCGGCCGCAGCGGCTTCTTGTCGCGCTGGAAGGCATAGGAGTCCTCGAGCGCGGCTGTCAGCTCCTCCTCGTCGGCCTCGCCGAGGCGGAGCAGCACGCCCCAGCCCTCGTAGTGCGGCGTCTGGAAGTAGACGTCGGGCTGCGCGCGCAGCAGCAGGTCGACCTCCCCCTGCGGGCGGGGCAGGTAGACGGCGCCGTCCTCGCGGCTCGGGTGCACGAACGCGCGGCCGTTCACCTTGAACGCGGGCCGGCCCCACGACGTGCCTTCCTCGACGTCGGGCAGCGACAGCGCGATCCGCTTGACGTCGTCCCAGTCCACGGCCTGAGGCTAACGTGCGGCGGTCATGGCGAGAAGCTGGCCGCAGCTGCTGGGCGACTCCGACACGCCCGCCGAGAGCGCAGAGGAGCAGCGCGGCTTCTTCGGCCGTCTGCGCGACTCGCTCGGCAAGTCGCGCCGCGCGCTCACCGAGCAGCTCGCCGTCGTCGCGTTCGACCCGGCCGACGAGGCGTCGTGGGAGCGGCTCGAGGAGGCGCTGATCTACGCCGACGTCGGGGTGCGCGCGACGGCCGAGCTCGTGCGGCGTCTCGAGGCACGGCAGGACCTCGCCGACCTGAACGGCGCGCTCGCGGAGGAGATCGCGTCGCTGTTCGGAGAGCCTGCGACGCTCGACGTGCGGCACGAGCCGGCGGTGATCCTCGTCGTCGGCGTCAACGGCACCGGCAAGACGACGACGATCGGCAAGCTCGCGCAGAAGCTGCGCGAGTCGGGCCGCTCCGTCACGCTCGGCGCCGCGGACACGTTCCGCGCGGCGGCCGAGGAGCAGCTCGAGATCTGGGCCGAACGCGCGGGCGCGCGCTTCGTCGGCGGCGAGCGAGGCGCCGACCCGGCCGCCGTCGCGTACGACGCGGTCGGCGAGGGCGGCGACGTCGTCATTGTCGACACCGCCGGCCGCCTGCACACGCAGGCGAACCTGATGGACGAGCTCGCGAAGGTGCGGCGCGTGATCGCGGGCAAGCTCGACGGCGCGCCGCACGAGACGCTGCTCGTCGTCGACGCGACCACGGGCCAGAACGGGCTCGTGCAGGCGCGGCTCTTCGGCGACGCCGTCGGCGTCACCGGCGTCGCGCTGACGAAGCTCGACGGCTCGGCGAAGGGCGGCATCGCCGTCGCCATCGCGTACGAGCTCGGGTTGCCGGTGAAGCTCGTGGGCGTCGGCGAGGGTCTCGACGACCTGCGTCCGTTCGACGCGCAGGACTTCGCGCGGGCGCTGCTCGCCGGGTGAACGTCGTCCCTGCCGACCGCTTCTCGGTGCGCTCGCGCGCCTCGGCGGAACGCGCACGCTGCGTCAGTACGAGATGCGGCTAGCCGGCTGAGCTGCGCGCCCAGAGGTTGATGTCCCCCTCCGTCGCGTAGCGGTCGATCTCCGCGAGCTCGTCCTGCGAGAACTCCGTGTTGCGCAGCGCGCCGAGCGAGTCCTCGAGCTGCGCGACGCTCGACACGCCGATCAACGTCGACGTCATCCGTGGGTCGCGCAGCGTCCAAGCGAGCGCCATCTGCGCGAGCGACTGGCGGCGGCTCTCCGCGATCTCGTTGAGCGCGCGAATCTTTGCGCGCGACTGCCCGGTGATCAGGTCCGGCGACAGCGACGAGTTCTCCGCCGCGCGCGAGTTCTCCGGGATCCCGTCCAGGTACTTCGACGTGAGCATTCCCTGCGCCAGCGGCGAGAACCCGATGCAGCCGACGCCGAGGCCGCCGAGCGTGTCGAGCAGCTCGGGCTCGATCCACCGGTTGAGCATCGAGTACGACGGCTGGTGGATGAGCAGCGGCGTGCCGAGCGCCTCGAGGATCTCGTAGGCCTCGCGCGTGCGCTCCGGCGAGTACGACGAGATGCCGGCGTACAGCGCCCTGCCCTGCCGCACGGCGGCGTCGAGCGCGCCCATCGTCTCCTCGAGCGGCGTCTCGGGGTCGAAGCGATGCGAGTAGAAGATGTCGACGTACTCGAGCCCCATCCGGTTCAGCGACTGGTCGAGCGACGCAAGCAGGTACTTGCGTGAGCCCCATTCGCCGTACGGGCCCGGCCACATGTCGTAGCCGGCCTTCGTGGAGATCACGAGCTCGTCGCGGTACGGCCGCAGATCGTCGCGCAGCGCCCTGCCGAAGGTCTCCTCGGCCGATCCGTACGGCGGGCCGTAGTTGTTCGCGAGGTCGATGTGCGTGACGCCGAGATCGAACGCGCGGCGCAGGACCGCGCGGCTCGTCTCGTACTGACGGTCGCCGCCGAAGTTGTGCCAGAGGCCGAGCGAGATCTCCGGCAGCTTCAGCCCGCTGCGGCCGGTGCGCCGGTAGCGCATCTGGTCGTAACGGCCGGGCGCGGCGGTATACGGCATCGGGCCGAAGCTACCATGCGGCCTCGTGTTCGACAGCCTCTCCGACAAGCTCCAGAGCGCCCTTGGCGACCTCCGCAAGCGCGGCAAGCTCGACGAGGAGCAGATCTCGCGCGCGATGCGCGAGATCCGGCTCGCGCTGCTCGAAGCCGACGTGAACTTCGAGGTAGTAAGGGAATTCACCGCGCACGTCCGCGAGCGCGCGCTCGGCGAGGAGGTGCTGAAGAGCCTCACCCCGGGCCAGCAGGTCGTGAAGGTCGTCCACGACGAGCTGACGCAGCTGATGGGCGAGGGCGAGTCGGGTCTCGCGTTCGGGAAGTTCACGGTGATCCTGCTGGCCGGCCTCCAGGGGGCGGGCAAGACGACGATCGCCGCGAAGCTCGCGCGCCATCTCCAGGCGGAGGGCCGCAAGCCCGGGCTCGTGGCCGCCGACCTGCAGAGGCCTGCGGCGATCGATCAGCTCGAGCAGCTCGGCGCCCAGGTCGGCGTGCCTGTCTACCGCACGGACACGAAGGATGCGGTCGAGGCGACGCGGAGCGGCATCGTGCGTGCGCGCGCCGACGGGCTCGACACGGTGATCGTCGACACGGCAGGCCGGCTGCAGATCGACGACGACCTGATGCGCGAGCTCGAGCGCGTCCGCGACGAGGCCAAGCCGCACAACGTGCTGCTCGTGCTCGACGCTATGACAGGGCAGGAGGCGGTCAACGTCGCCCAGGCGTTCGACGAGCGCATCTCGTTCGACGGCGTCATCCTCACGAAGCTCGACGGCGACGCGCGCGGCGGCGCGGCGCTCAGCGTCAAGGCGATCACGGGGAAGCCGATCAAGTTCGCGTCGACGGGCGAGAAGGTCGACGCGCTCGAGGTGTTCCACCCGGACCGGATGGCGTCGCGCATCCTCGGGATGGGCGACGTGCTGACGCTGATCGAGCGGGCGGAGGCCGCGGTCGAGGAGGACGAGCAGGCAGAGATGGAGAAGCGCCTGCGCGCCGGGCAGTTCACGTTCGACGACTTCCTGCGGGCCTTCAAGATGCTGAAGCGGATGGGGCCGCTCCAGGGCGTCCTGAAGATGCTGCCCGGCATGGGCCAGCAGCTCGGCGACCTCGACGTCGACGACTCCCAGATGGCGCGCGTCGAGGCGATCGTCCTCTCGATGACGCCGCTGGAGCGGTCGCGGCCGGTCGTGATCGACGGCAAGCGCCGCCAGCGGATCGCCCGCGGCTCCGGCACCACGGTCGAGCAGGTGAACCAGCTGCTCGAGGCCCGGAAGCAGATGGAGAAGATGATGAAGCAGCTCGGGCGCGGAAAGATGCCCGCCGTTCTGCCGGATCAGGCACCATCTACGAGGCCCTCCATGACCCGGAAGGCCTCCTCGAAGCGCAAGAAGCGCAAGTCAAGGCGATAGGAGACAGATGGCAGTCAAGCTGAGGCTCACGCGTGTGGGCTCGAAGAAGAACCCGATCTACCGCGTGGTCGCGGCCGACTCGCGCTCGCCGCGCGACGGGAAGTTCCTGGACATCGTGGGCCGCTACAACCCGCAGACGGACCCGTCGACGATCGAGCTCGACGAGGCCAAGGTCAAGGACTGGCTGGGCAAGGGCGCGCAGCCGACCGAGGCCGTGGCCAAGCTCCTGAAGGTCCAGGGCATCTCCGCCGAGTAGCAATGGCGGAGCTGCTCGCGTACCTCGCGCGCGAGCTGGTCGACGATCCGGAGGCCGTGCGCGTGGAGCAGGAGGAGCGCGACGGCGCGCTCGTCCTCGTGCTGCACGTGGCCGAGGACGACGTCGGCAAGGTGATCGGCCGCCAGGGCCGCATCGCCCGCTCGCTGCGCACGCTCGTGCGTGCGAGCGCGGCGCGCGACGGGCGCCGCGTGCTCGTCGAGATCGCCGACCCTGAATGACGCGGCGTAGGCTAGACGGAGCCGCGCAGGAGCGGAGGCGGCGGCACGCACGGAGCCGGAGCGGATGAGAGTCGCCGCGCTGTACGACGTCCACGCGATGCCGTGGGCGCTCGAAGCGGTGCTGCAGGAGGTCGACGCGGATGCGGTCGTGTTCGGCGGCGACTTCATCGGCGGGCCGTTCGTCGAGGAGACGCTGGCGCTGATCGAGCCGCTCGGCGCCGTGCTCGTCCGCGGCAACGCCGAGGACGGCGATCCGCGCACGGCGTCGCTGCCGCTGACGGCGGAGCTCGACGGCGTCCTCTACTGCCATGCGACGCCCGCCGACAACATGCCGATGACGACCGCGGCGACGCCGGACGAGGACTTCGTGCGCCTGTTCGGCGAGCGCGGGACGTTCGTCATCGGGCACACGCACCACCAGTTCGACCGCCGCGTCGGCGAGCTGCGCATCGTCAACGCGGGCTCGGTCGGGATGGCGTACGAGGGCGAGGTCGCCGCGTTCTGGACGCTGGTCGTCGACGGCGAGCCGCAGTTCCGCAAGACGGGATTCGACGTTGCCCGCGCCGTGCGCGAGCTGCGCGCGAGCGCGTGGCCCGCCGCGCCGACGTTCGTGAACGAGAATCTGCTGCAGGCCGTCACGCGCGACGAGGCCATCGCGGAGTTCGAGGCGCAGCGGTGAGGGTCCGCATCGGTCGCGTCGGCCGCCCGCACGGGATCGACGGCGCGTTCTTCGTCGAGCAGCCGAGCGAGGACAGGCGCTGGTGGAAGACCGGCGCGACGTTCCTGGCCGGCGGCACGCCGGTCGAGGTGGTCGCGCACCGCACGTCGTCGGGGCGGCCGGTGATCAAGGTCGAGCCCGCGGTCGCGCGCGGCACGGAGCTGGAGGTCGAGCGCGACGAGCTGCCGCCGACCGGCAAGGACGAGTACTACGCGTTCGACCTCGTGGGGCTCGAGGTCGTGGAGGAGAACGGACGCGTGCTGGGAACGGTGAGGGCCGTGACACCGGGCGTCGCCAACGACGTGCTCGAGCTCGACGACGACCTGCTGCTGCCGATGGTCGAGGACTGCGTGCGCGAGGTCGACCTGGACGCGCGCCGGATCGTGGTCGCCGAGGGTTTCGCGGCGTAGTGCGGCTCGACGTCTTCACCCTCGTGCCGCACGCCTTCGCGTGGCTGACCGAGCAGCGGCCGCTGGCGACGGTGCTCGGCGGCGAGCTCGACCTGCGGCTCTTCTCCTACCGCGACTTCACGCCGCTGCGCAACGGCCAGGTCGACGACACGCCGTACGGCGGCGGCGCCGGCATGGTGCTGCGCGTCGACGTCGTCGCCGCCGCGCTCGACGCCGTGTACGGCGCGCGGCCGCCGCACCCGGTGATCGCCCTGACGCCGCAGGGCCGGCAGCTCACCCAGCCGGTCGTCGAGGAGCTCGCGCAGCTCGAGCAGCTGACGCTGCTCTCCGCCCGCTTCGAGGGCTTCGACGACCGGATCGTCCAGCACCTCGCGACGGACGCCATCTCCGTCGGCCCCTACGTGCTCTCGAACGGCGACCTGCCGGCGATGCTCGTCGTCGACGCGGTCTCCCGCCGCCTGCCCGGCGCGCTCAGCGAAGGGTCGGGCGAGCTCGAGTCGTATTCGGCGGAACTCTCCGGCGGTCTCGAGTATCCGCACTACACTCGTCCTCCGGAGTTCGAGGGGTGGCGCGTCCCGGACGTGCTGCTGTCAGGCGATCACGCGAAGATCGACCGCTGGCGGAGGGAGCACGTTCGTTGAGAAACCCAATCGACCACCTGACGAGGGGCCTGCCGCGCGGCTGGCGCATCACGATCGACTGGCTCGTGACGATCGCGGGCGCGATCGCGATCGTGCTCGCGATCAAGGCCTGGATCGTCAACCCGTACCGGATCCCGTCGAGCTCGATGGAGCCGACCCTCCACTGCGCCCGGCCCGACCCGGGCTGCGAGGCGAGCTTCTCCGACCGGGTGCTCGCCTGCCGCTTCTGCTACCGGATCGGCAGCCCCGCCCGCGGCGACATCGTCGTCTTCAAGACGCCGCCCCTGGCCCAGGTGCGCTGCGGCGCCGGCGGCACCTTCGTCAAGCGGCTGATCGGGCTCCCCGGCGAGACCTGGTCGGAGCGGAACGGCTACGTCTACATCAACGGGAAGAAGCTGAACGAGCCGTACATCCAGACCGACCGACGGGACACCCGGACGATCAAGCCGATCCAGATCCCACCGGGCCACTACTTCATGATGGGCGACAACCGGAGCTCCTCGTGCGACTCGCGCGAGTGGGGGACGGTGCCCCGCGACAACCTGATCGGCAAGGTCTTCGCCATCTACTGGCCGCCCTCCCGGATCTCGTTCAAGTAGCTGCTACGATGGCGCGCGGCCTCCGGCCCCCCTTGCTATGAGCACGACCATCCAGGACATCGAGCGCCGCCAGCTGCGCGAAGTGCCGCGCTTCAAGGCGGGCGACACCGTGCGCGTCCACTTCCGCGTCATCGAGGGCACCCGCCAGCGGATCCAGGTGTTCGAGGGGATCGTGATCAAGCGGCAGGGCGCCGGCGCCCGCGAGACGTTCACCGTCCGCAAGAACTCCTTCGGTGTCGGCGTCGAGCGGACGTTCCCGCTGCACTCGCCGAAGATCGACAAGATCGACGTCGCCGCGATCGGCGACGTCAACCGCGCGAAGCTCTACTACCTGCGCGGCAAGGTCGGCAAGAAGGCTCGCGTGCGCGAGCTGCGCCAGAGCTGAAGCGCGCGGCGGCGTTGGCCGTCGTCGCGGTCGCCGCGACCGCCTGTGGGACCCGCGCGCACAATCGCGCCGTCGAGGTCGCGACCGCGTACGCCCGTGCCCACGGAAACGCCGGCAAGGTCACCTGCTCGAACGGGATCGGCGGCATGCACCCGCGGACGCCGGACTTCGTCTGCGACGTGCGCACCGGCGACGCGACCTGCGACGAGCTGTCCGTGCATCGCTACGGCGGCCGCTGGCACGTCGTCGTCCGGCGACGCGGCGTCGACTGCGTGCTCCCAGCGTGAAAAGCCTGTGACGACTCGCCCCCAGCCCCGGTTGCGGGCCGGGGTCGGGGCTATCCTCGCCGGATGGCCAAGCGCACCGGTCCGAAGCTCCTCCGGTTCGACCGCAACCTCGGCGCTCGCCTGGTCGCGGGGGCCGACGAGGCGGGCCGCGGCCCGCTCGCGGGGCCGCTGGTCGTCGCCGGGGTGCTCCTCGACTACGACGGTCTGCGCGACCACAGGGTCCGGCCGCTGGCGCTGCTGAACGACTCGAAGCAGGTCGATCCGGCGACCCGCGACGAGCTCTACCGCGCCGTGCTCGCATGTGCCGAACGCATCTCGGTGCACGTCTACCCGCCGGGAGTGATCGACCGCGACGGCCTGCACCGCTGCAACCTCGCCGGGTTGCGTGCGGCGCTCTGGGCGTGCCAGCCGGCCGACGTCTGTCTCGTCGACGGCTTCAAGCTCGGCCCCTCGGCGCCGCCGCACCGCGCCGTGGTCGACGGCGACACGAAGAGCGCCGCAATCGCCGCGGCGTCGATCGTCGCGAAGGTGACGCGCGACCGCTACATGCGGACCGCGGACGCGCTGTACCCGGCGTACGGCTTCGGCTCGCACGTCGGCTACATCACGCCGTCCCACACGCGGATCGTGCGCGAGCGAGGGCCCTGCGAGATTCACAGGCGCTCGTGGCGTGCCCGCGCGTACCTCCCGCCCGAGGCCTAGGGACCCTTCCGAGCTGCGCGCCGCGCGCTGGTACCGCCGGCGTGGCTACCGCGTGCTCGCAGCCAACGTCTGGGCCGGCGGCTACGAGATCGACCTGGTCGTGCGCCGCGGGCGGGTCGTCGCGTTCTGTGAGGTGAAGGCGAAGCGCGGCGACCGCTTCGGCGACCCGGCGGAGATGGTCACGCCCGAGAAGGCGCGCCGGGTCCGGCTCGCTGCGGACGTGTGGATGCAGGACCACCCGGCACTCTGGGGGCTCTGGTTGCGGTTCGACGTGATCGTCGAGCGCGAGGGCCGGCTCGAGCACTTCGCAGGAGCGTTCTAGGCGCCGTGGAAAACCATCCGGATGAGCGCGACGCAGGAGCAGCTCTACGCCGGGCTGGACCTCGACCTGTCGTGGTCGGAGCGCGACCTGCCGGAGCGCGAGCGGACGAAGCACGTCCACCGCCTCCACCCGTACCTGGGCAAGTACATCCCGCAGCTGGTCGAGGAGCTCTTCCGCCGGCACGTGCCGACGGGCGGAAGGGTGCTGGACCCGTTCGCCGGCTCGGGCACGACGCTCGTGCAGGCGCTCGAGAGCGGGCTCGACTCCGTCGGGGTGGACATCGCCGCGTTCAACTGCCTCCTGATGGGCGTCAAGACGGCCGCGTACAACCCGTTCGTGCTGGAGCGCGAGCTGCGCGACGCGCTGGACCGCTTCGAGCGCGGCGAGGGCCGCGCCGGAACGCCGCCGGCGTACCTCCGCCGCTGGTTCGCGCCGGACGCGCGCAGCGACCTCCTGCGCTTCCGCTCGCTGATCGGCGGCTACGAGCACGCCGACGTCCTGCGCGTGGTGCTCGCGCGCGCCGCCCGGTCGGCGCGGCTGACGACGCATTTCGGCCTCGACTTCCCGCGCGAGCCGCAGACCGACCCGTACTGGTGCCACAAGCACCGGCGTGAGTGCCGGCCCGTCGAGCGCGCCGACCACTTCCTCCGCCGCTACACGCTCGACACGCTCCGCCGCCTGAAGGAGTTCGGGCGCGTGCGCGCAGCGCGCGACGTAGCGGTCCTGCACGGCGACGCGCGCGAGCTCGCCCTGTCCGGCCGGTTCGACGCGGTCGTGACGTCGCCGCCGTACCCGGGCCTGATCGATTACCACGAGCAGCACCGTTACGCGTACGAGCTGCTCCGCCTCGACGATCGGCGCGAACGCGAGATCGGCGCCGCCGCGAGCGGCACCGCGCGCGCAGCGATCGCGGCGTACGTCGAGGGCATCGCATCGGTCCTCGCGGCGTGCCGCGGCGCACTACGGCCCCGCGGCCGCGTCGTGATCGTCGTCAACGACCGCCGCGACCTCTACCCGGAGATCCTCGAGCGGGCCGGCCTCGCGCTCGAGCAGCGCTACCAGCGACACGTGAACCGGCGCACCGGCCGCCGTGCGGGCGAGTACTTCGAGGACGTGCTCGTGGCGCGCAGTACCTAGCCGATCGCATCAGAGCTCCTCGTCGAGGGACGAAACGAAGACCGGCGCCGCCGCGGCGAACCAGAGCGTGGCGAGGAGGGCGAGCAGCAAGCTCGGGTTCACGTCGGTCTCCATCGCTCGATCGTGCGCCGCGTCGTGCACGCTCGGCATCGACCGAAGGGCGTATTCGCGTAGAGGGCACACTCTTGTCACACAGGCGGCACAGACACGTGCGCAGTTGCCGCCTAGCGTGGGCGGCGTGCTCGCACGCACCGTCACGCACGCGCTGGTCGGCATCGAGCCGCGTCGGGTCGAGGTCGAGGCTCATCTGCAGCGCGGCATCCCGGCCTTCGCGATCGTCGGCCTCGCCGACCGTGCCTGCCAGGAGGCGAAGCACCGAGTCCGCAGCGGCATCGCCTCGGCGGAGCTCGAGTTCCCCGGGCACAGGATCACCGTCAATCTCGCGCCTGCCGGGTTGCGGAAGGAGGGCTCGGGCTTCGATCTGCCCATCGCGCTCGCCGTGCTCGCCGCGTCGCACCAGCTGCCGCCGGACGCGCTCGACGGCCACGCCGCGATCGGCGAGCTCGCGCTCGACGGCCGGCTCCGCCCCGTGGCGGGCGCGCTCGTCGCGGCCGAGGGCGCCCGCCGCGCAGGGCTGACGCGCCTGGTCTGCCCTGCGGAGTGTGCGCCGCAGGTCGCGCTCGCGGGTGTCGAGCCGGTTCCCGCCTCCCACCTCGCGGAGGCGGTCGCGTACCTGCGCGGCGACCGCGACCCGCCCGGCGCGCCGCCTGCCGACGCGGACGAGGCGGGTTACGACGGCATCCCCGATCTCGCCGACGTGCGCGGCCAGGAGCGGGCGCGCCGCGCGCTCGAGATCGCCGCTGTCGGCGGTCACAACGTGCTGCTCGTCGGCCCGCCCGGCATCGGCAAGACGATGCTCGCCCGCCGGCTGCCCGGCATCCTGCCCCGGCTCGACGACGACGCGGCGCTGGAAGTCACGCGCATCCACTCGGTCGCGGGCGTCCTGTCGCCCGGCGCCGGCCTCGTGCGCGTGCCGCCGTTCCGGGCCCCGCACCACACCGCGTCGGCCGCCGCGATCGTCGGAGGCGGGTCGGGGCCGCGCCCCGGCGAGGCGAGCCTCGCCCACCGCGGCGTCCTGTACCTCGACGAGCTGCCCGAGTTCCAGCGGGCGGTGCTCGAGGCGCTGCGCGAGCCGCTCGAGGACGGCGTCGTCTCCGTTGCGCGCGTCGGCGGCCGCGCCGCCTTCCCCGCGTGCTTCCAGCTCGTCGGGACGATGAACCTCTGCCCGTGCGGTGCGCGCGGCGATCCGGGCGCGGCGTGCGTCTGCACGCCCCAGAGGGTCGAGCGGTACCGCGAGCGTTTGTCGCGTGCGCTGCTCGACCGCTTCGACCTCGTGCTCGCCGTCCCGCGCCCCCGTGGGGAGGAGCTCGCTGCGGCCGACGCGGAGCGATCAGCCGACGTGCGAGTGCGTGTCCTGCTCGCGCGCGAGCACCTGGCTGTCCACGATCTGCGGGTCGGCGGTGCCGCGGCGGAGCTCCTGACGCGCGCGGTCGAGCGGCGTGCGCTCTCGGCTCGCGCCCGGGCGAGGACCGCCCGCGTCGCGCGGACGATCGCGGCGCTCGCCGGCGCGACCGAGATCGAGCCCGGTCACCTGGCGGAAGCGCTCTCCTACCGCCCGCCGGCGGAGCTGACCGGGTGAGCGAGCTCGCCGTCGCCGCGTTCGCCGCCGAGACGGGCGCGCATCTCCTGGAGCCGCCGCGTGAGCCGCGCTTCGCCGCGTTCTGCCGGCGCTTCGACGAGGGCGCCTACCTGGCCGGCCTCGGCGCGGCCGGCCTGAGCTGGGTCGGACGCAGCGATCAGCGATTCCCGGCGCGGCTGCGTGCGATCCATGATCCGCCGATCGGCGTCTTCGTCCGCGGGGAGGCGGAGCTCGAGTTGCTCGAGCGGCCCTCGGTCGCCGTCGTGGGGGCCCGCGCCTGCTCGCCCTACGGCAGCGAGGTCGCGACGAGGCTCGGCCGCGAGCTCGCGCGCGCCGGCGTGCTCGTCGTCTCGGGACTTGCGCGCGGTGTCGACGCTTGCGCGCACCGTGGCGCGCTCGAGTCCGGTCACACCGTCGCGGTGCTCGGCTGCGGCATCGACCGCGACTACCCGCGCGCGCACGCGCAGCTCGCCGCGTGCGTCGCCGAGACCGGCCTGATCCTCTCGGAGTACGCGCCGGGCGTCGAGCCCGCGCCGTGGCGCTTCCCCGCCCGGAACCGCATCGTCGCGGGGCTCGCCTGTGCCACGGTCGTCGTCGAGGCGCGCGAGCGCAGCGGCGCGCTGATCACGGCCGACCTCGCGCTCGAAGAGGGGCGGGAGGTGCTCGCCGTCCCGGGGGAGATCACGTCGCACCTCAGTCACGGCACGAACGCGTTGTTGCGCCTCGGTGCGACGCCGGTGACGTCGGTCGCCGACGTGCTGGAGGCGCTGGGGATCGATCCCGCGCCGGATCCCGATGCGCCGACCCCGCCGGTCGAGCCGCGCCTCGCCCGCGTGCATGCCGCGGTCGTCGACGCACCGGCGGGGGTCGACGAGCTCGTCCGCTTGACCGGGATCGGTGCAGGCGAGGTTGCCGCCGCACTCGCGGAGCTCGAGCTGCGCGGGCTGGTCGTCGAGGCGGCGGGGCTGTTCCGGGGGGTGATCGCCTAGGCGCGCGTGGGCGCCGGCGTGCTAGAGCTCGAGGCGCGCGAGCTCCAGGTCGTCCGCGCGCTCGACGGCGGCGAGCGCGACCGCGAGATCCTGGATCGCGAGCCCGGTCGAGTCGAATGCCGTGATCTCCTCGTCGGAGCGCCGACCTTCGGCCGAGCCGGCCAGCACTGCGCCGAGCTGCGTGACGTCGCCTTCGGACACGAGCCCCGCGTCGACGGCGTGCGCGAGCTCGCCGCCGTGGGAGGCCTGCTCCCAGTCGTCCGCGAAGAGGCGGCAACGCAGCAGCTCCCGGTCGGTCGCCTCCGCCTTGCCGGGGCCGTCGGCGCCCATCAGCGACACGTGCTGGCCGGGCCGGAGCGTCCCCTCGGTCAGCAGCACCTCGTGGCCGGGCGTCACGGTCACCAGCAGGTCCGCGGCCAGAGCCTCATCGGGCGACGACGCGACGCGCGCGCCGAGCTCCTCCGCGACCGCAGCGGCGCGGGCGGGGTCGACGTCCCACAGGAGCACGTCGCGGCCGCGCGCGGCGAACGTGCG
>Ga0306920_100009105_pt1 | contig 13236 bp, 6 predicted proteins | sample flu12Cox44000170_FD_204666 | JGI IMG/M metagenome (GOLD analysis project Ga0306920, IMG submission 204666) | Lab enrichment of tropical soil microbial communities from Luquillo Experimental Forest, Puerto Rico - flux4day.12C.oxic.44.000.170 (v2)... | ecosystem: Environmental > Terrestrial >... | reverse complement strand
AATCGAGGCCGATTCAGACCAGATCAAGAAGGTGATTTACAATCTACTATCAAATGCAATCAAGTTCAGCGATCCGGACCAGGGGCAGGTGTGGATTCGCCTGCGAAAGGGGACAGACACGGTAAAACTAGAAGTGGAGGATAACGGGATCGGCATTCCTCGGGATCAATTAGATCAGATCTTTGAGCGATTCACGCAAGTTGAGACTAGCACCACGAGAAGGTATGAGGGAACAGGGATCGGATTGGCATTAGTCAAAGAGATTGTAAAGGTGCACGGCGGGGCCATTGCGGTGGAAAGCGAGCTCGGCCATGGTTCGACGTTCAGCATCACGCTACCGATCGGAACGCTTACGGGTCATGAGATCATTCCCGCTGGAGATGCTGGCGAAGAGACGGTATTACCGCTAGGTTATGAACCCCCCTCTGGTCGGGAAAGCCCAATGCCACCTCAAACAAGCGCTGACCATGGTAAGCCACGCTTGTTAGTCGTTGAAGACAACCCGGACATGCGGAACTACCTTGAAGCGATATTGCGAAAACACTATCGAATCGTGTCGGCGAAGGATGGGGCAGATGCCTTAGAACACGCCCGACGTGTGCGGCCGGATTTGATCCTCACGGATGTCATGATGCCGAAGATGAGCGGGCATGATCTCTTACAGGCGGTGCGGGCCGATAAGGGGCTTCGGGCAATCCCTGTGATTTTCCTGACGGCCCGGGCCGGGACCGAGGCGCGGATCGAGAGCTTGGATGCCGGCGCTGATGATTATCTTTCCAAGCCCTTCGACGAACTTGAACTGCTCGCACGCGTCGGCAATCTGATTCGCACACGGGCCCAAGAACGGGAACTCGTCCAACTCCAGAAAGAAAAAATCGCGCGATTCCTGCCCCGGAACCTCGCCGACATGATCATCTCGGGGGAGCATGAGGATTTCTTAAAAGGGCATCGAAGAGACATTAGGGTGGTATTTATCGACCTCCGAGGATTTACGGCCTTTGTGGAGAAGACGGACCCGGAAGACGTCATGGCGATTCTCCGTGAGTACCAAACCGTGATGGGGCATCTCGTGTCCGAATACGGAGGCACCTTGGAACGGTTCGTCGGCGATGCGGTGATGGTCTATTTCAATGACCCGCTGCCGTGTCCCCATCATGCGCAACAAGCCGTGAAGATGGCGATTGCGATGCGTCAGGCGATTTCCTCATTGCAAGAAGGCTGGCAGCAGCGGGGCATCCAGCTTGGGGTGGGCATCGGCATCGCGACCGGCTATGCGACAATCGGAGCGGTCGGGTTTGAGGACCGCTTGGATTACGCGGCGATCGGCCCCGTCACCAACCTGGCGGCGCGGTTGTGCAGCGAGGCGCAGCATGGCCAGATCCTGGTGTCGGATCGCGTGTTGCCGCTGGTCAAGGAGTTGATCACAGCCGAATCGATTGGTGAACTGACGTTGAAAGGCATGCAGCGACCGGTGGCGGTCTCGCAAGTGGTGGGCGAGTGCTTAAAGGAGAACGCTTATAATGAGTTACCCAGCACAGAAGCGGCGGCGGCCAGCGCCACCACGTTAGGAGATCAGATCTGAGCGGTCGGAGCTAGTCTCTCTATGCATCATTTTCGCCGTTCATCCATACCTCTCGGGGCCGTCAGCGTGCCTGCGCCGACGCTAACGGCGTCGCCGGGGCTGGTTTGTGCGGCGGTGCTGCGGCTGGCCGCGGCGGAGCGGCTGAGAGCTTGTGAAGAACTTCGTGCTCTTCCGCCTGCAGCTTGGCGATGAGTTCCGGCTACTAGCTCTGGCGATGATTGGCGAGGAGCCGCGTCATGGATACGAGCTGATGAAGGCCGTCGAGGAGCGAATGGGCGGCTCACACCAAGCCCAGGCGTCATTTATCCTACGCTCTCATGGCTTGAGGACATGGGATACACCTCGGCGGAAGCCGATCAGGCTGGTCGCAAGCGCTATCGGATCACTCCGCAGGGGCAAGCTTTCCTGACGGCCAACCGAGCCGCCATCGATGAGCTTCTTTCCAGAATGGGTAGGGCGGCACAGGTCGGTTTGACCGCGTGCCCGCGCTGATTCTGCGCGGCATGGAAAACCTAAACTCGCGCTCCGCCTTCGTATGAGCGGAGAGCCATTCACTCAATCGACGGTTGAGACCATTACCGCCGCGCTCGACACGGCTGCGCAAGCCGTAAAGCGAAGCTGATGGACGCAGATCATGCAGCACCACGCGCGGTTCGAGCGGCGTGAATCGGTCATGTGAATCTGAAAGCCTCCAATTTGGAACGCTGGCTTACGTTCAAGCACGGCGACCCGCCGCATCGGATTGGGCTGCTGCAGGCGCGCCGCGAGCGGCCAGCGCCGCTGCTCCACCGATTGATTTGATGAACTCGCGCCGTAGCAGAGGTGGGCCTCCGATGAGGCCCGCAACCTAGGCACATGATGACGAGAAGAGTGCTTCCGGCAAAATACTCCTGCTTATGTGGATTCAGGGTCGGCGCATAACCGCCCGCAGAACAGCCCGCATTTGTGCCTTCCGTCGGATGCTACGATCCGCGCTGTTTTAGCCTGCGAGGCTTGGGCGGAGATGATAAATCATCAAAGACATATCTCACGGCGAGCGCGAGTACGTTGACGTGCGTATTCGCCGTCCCGACATAGGTCACCACCTCGTTGAACGACGCATGTCCTGGCGTGATGTTGACGGGCGTGGAATTGAGATGAATGTAGGAGTACGCGAGATCGACGCTCAGGTATCGTGTGATGTGCGCCGTCGCGCCGGCCGAAACCCAGGTGCGGTCGTTATCCGGCACCAAAGGCACTCGGACCTGGTCCGTGACCGGGCTGATTTCGTAGGCGAAGCCGGTGCGCAAAGTCCAAATCGGGGAGGCGACATATTCCAGGCCGCCCGAAAAGAACCAGCCGTCGCGATACTCGAACGGGATTTTGATCGGAGTTCCGGTCGGAGTCAGGGCGGGCGTGCCGTCCGGCTGGGTAAAATTCGAAGTGCCGATCCTGCTCCAATCCATCCAGGCTACCGTGCCCAAGAGGGTTAGGTACGGCGACAGCGCCTGACGCAGTCCGAGGTTCAAGGAGCCGGGCAGTTTGACGGTCGTCGTAACCGAGCCCGGCGTGCTCAGCCCACCCGCAATAGCGAGGCTGCCGCTGAAATCTTGATCGATCGCTGATCGATAACCCAGGCCTATATGCGTGGTCGGAGTGGGGGTGAGCGTAACTCCCGCGGTCCATCCCCAGCCCCAGCCTGCGGCAGTGATCTGCGCGAGCGCCGGAATGCCGGGTCCGAGAACGGCCGATACGAAGGTCAAATTGGCCTGGGCATACTCCGCCTGCAGTCCGGCGCCGAGACTGATCCAGTCGGCAAGCTTGACGGCAATGGCCGGAGCGACGTTGTAAGTCTTCAGGCTGGCGTCTTGTCCGTAAAAAGCGCCTGCCCATGCGGGGTTGGGAAACCGGTCGGCCAACCCGAAAGGCGCGTTGATCGACAAGCCGAGCCAAAATCGATCCGATATCTGCTGGGACACGTAGGCGTTCGGCGCCAGGGCCTGCAACGTGCTGTTGCCGACATCGGACGTAAAGCCGAACGAGGATCCCAACGGAAGAATGGTGGAGCTTCCCTGTTGGGAGATGTGAGGCAGAATCCCGAACGCTCCCGCCTCCACGGCAAAGCGTCCGGATTGTGTGATTATTGCTGGATTCCAGAACATGGAAGACAGCGCTCCACCGGCGGCGGCTCCGGCGTTGGAGACCCCTTGTCCCAGCGCGCTTTGACCGGGCTCATCGAATCCGGCAGCGCGCGCAATTTGTCCGCTCAGAAGAAGCGCGACTCCTGCCGCAGCAACAAGCTTCGACGAAAACCGCTGACGAAACCGGGACGGGCGCACCGAGCTTGACTGCAATCTGCGTACTGACCCGCACTTTCCTGATTTCCGAGCACCCATAGCACGTGCGGTCGCTGCCTCCTCCTTCCCGCCCAGCACGATGCGCCGCATTGCCGCACGCGACAAGTGAAAGCGGTATCGTCCTTAACTGAAACCTCGCGATTGTTGCGCGCCTACCACATGGCTCGGGTCTGGCTTCCGTAGCCGGCCTTGCGCAACAGCAGCTTTGGGTTCACCGTCGAAAAACAGCGGCCACGACACGGGTGCCACGACAATGCCGAGCAAGCAATCGGTCATCATTCTGGGGGGCGGTATGGCCGCGCTGGCGGCGGCTTACGAGCTTTCCTGCACCGACGATCTCAGGAGCCGCTACAGCGTCACCGTCTATCAAAGGGGATGGCGGCTGGGGGGCAAGTGCGCCACCGGCCGCGCACCACATCCTGCCGATCCCGGAAGCAAGCGCGTCGAGGAGCACGGGCTCCACGTATGGTTCGGCTTCTATTACAACTCGTTCCACATGCTGCGCGACTGCTATACGCAACTGGGACAGCCTTTCACTCTCGAGGCGATGTTCGAGCGGCGCAACAGCACGCCGCTCATGGAGTACCAGGACGACGAGTGGCTCATATGGCCGCTCGACTTCCCGGCCGATCCGTCCGGAGTCGAACCTGGGGTCAATCCGAATTCCCCGAATCTCGTGCAAATGACCAACCGTCTGATCCGGTTGGTTTTCGAATATCTCCAGCACATCGCGACGTGGCTACCGAGGACAGCGGATCAGGATGTGCAATCGGGCATTAGGTGGCTGGAACACATGTTAGCGGCACCGGCATGGGTCACTCCAGCGAGCGGAACCAACGTGCTTGGGTTGAGCGCAGCCCCGCACAAGCCGATCCTTCCGATGCTGGCGTGGACCCAAGTCGCCGCGCAGCGTTGGAACGACGTGAGAACGGCGATCGACCGGGTTTCGCCCGCACAGACACGCTTGCGCAATCAGCTGCGGCGGGCCTGGATCATCGCGGACCTGGCCGCGGCTGCCGTGCGAGGACTGGCAGCGGAAGCGGCCGATATCGCGTTTCACGGCCTGGGCGCTCTGGACGACCGCGATCTGTGCCAATGGTTGGAGCAATGCGGGGCGCATCCCGAATCTATTTCGTCGGCGCCGGTGCGGGCGCTCTACGATCTCTGTTTTGCTTACACCGACGGCGACTCGAAGTCTTTTGGGACCGCAAATAGCACCGCTAACATGGCGGCTGGGACGGCGCTGCGCTGCATGCTACGCATCGGCATGCATTACCGGGGGGCAGTCTCCTACACCATGAAGGTCGGAATGGGGGAAGCCGTGATCGCGCCCATCTACGAGGTGCTGCGGCGCAACGGCGTGCGCTTCGAATTCTTCCATAGCGTGGAAGGCCTGGAGGTTCTGGACGGCAAGATTGCAATGGTGAATTTCACCCGGCAAGCCGTCACGCAGAGCGGATCGGCCTATGACCCGATCGTGAAGGCTCCGGGTCAGCTGCCTGCCTGGCCAAGTCGACCGGATTTCTCTCAGCTCGCGCGCGGAGACGAGATACAGAAGGTCGCGGGCCTCGATTTTGAATCCAACCTCAGTCCGAAATGGGGCGGCGAGCAAACGTTCAAGCTCGACCTTACCCAGGGAGAGTCGAAGGGCGCGCAAGTGGTGCTCGCCATCTCGGTGGGCGAGCTGGGGCGGATCAAACCGCCGCTTGGGGCGGACTGGTCGAACATGCTCGGCAGCCTGAAAACCGTGGCGACGCAGTCGGCGCAGCTCTGGATGACAAAGGATTTCGCCGGACTGGGTTACCCGGATCCGGTACGCCCGGCCATGAATGCCGGCCCGGAGCCGATGGATGTCTGGTCCGATATGACCCCGGTCGTGGCGAGCGAAGGTTGGCAAGACAGGATACGGCCTGCGAGCGTACAATATATCTGCGGACCGCTGAACGAAGGTGGCGGCTTTGCAACCGCGCAGATCGCCCGCGATGCCGTGGAGAAGAACACCGCCGAGTGGCTCAAGACCATGTCCGGCTCGACATTGCCGGGGACGCGCGCCGGCGCCGACTTCGATTGGAGCTGTCTGGTGGCGAGCGCCGGGACGCAGCAGCGGGCCAGACTCTCCGAGCAATACCTGCGCGCAAACTTCGAGGGCAGCGAGCGCTATGTTCTCTCGATCGCGGGAGGCACCGCGGCCCGGTTGAAGGCCGACGCCAAGCCGGTCTCCAATCTCTACCTAGCCGGGGACTGGACGCTCAACGGCCTGAATGCAGGATGCGTGGAGGCGGCCGTGATGTCGGGCATGCAGGCCGCGCGGTCAATTCGCGGCGTGCCTGCCTACACCATGCCGGGCGTGAGCGACTGGTGACCAATGCGCCTGTTGGCGCCTTGCGGATTCCGATCGAGTTGGATCCATAGGGTGGGCAGCCGCGCGGGCTCGGCGCTGGTCGCCTGAAATCGCTGACGCGCGGTTGCCCACGCGGATAGAGCGCCGCAAGCGATTTTGCCCACCCCGCAGATCTCACTTTTTCTGCACCAACGTGACTGTCTCGAGCTCGATGCTGAGCACTTCGTGCAGATCGAAGGGCGGCACCCAATGCAGGCCGCGCCTGAATCGCTCCTCATCGACGAGCAGCCATTGCAGGGCCTGCAGGTTCTCGGGACCGAGGAGCTCGGGATAGTAGAGCTCATAGATGGCACAGCGGGGCGCCGCTATGTTCTCGCGATCCAGGATCGCGTTCACCGCTCGTCGCGCCGCTTCGTTCGCGCCTTCCATGGTTGCAATGTCCGTGTTGCTGCGGACATAGTCGGAGGCCAGCAGCAGATTGCGCAGGCCGACGGGCGCCGCGTCGGGACGGTACTGCCAACGTCCCGGTTTGTTCACCAGGAGCTTCTTGGTGTTGATCGCAGTTGGGTTGGTCCCGCCGCCGGGAGCGGGGACCTCGCCGGCCGGGGTCACCGACGAATCCAGATTCCAGGCCACAACGCTTGCGGGATCGAAGCGCTGGATGCCATCGCCGTTGAGGCTCGCCGCCAGCTGCGCGATCGCATAGTCATGCAACTGCTGGCGCTTGCAATGGTCCGCGTCGGTGCCACTATTTGAAGGATAGGGGGTGTGCCAATCGGAAACGTCGACCGACCAGACGGTCCGGATGTTGCCATCGCCCCACCGGTGGATGTCGTCGAACGGCACACGCCAGAAGTTCGATTGCTCAATCGAGGTCAAGGCCCATTCGCTGTCCACGTAAAGGGCATGACCGAGATCGGGAGGACATCCGGTTAGTGGCGCGTTGAGATAGAACTGCACGCCCGTCATTGAGCGGACGTCCCCGCGCAACGGCCCGGTCACCCCGGTCAGTCGCTCACCCGCTTCGGGTACCCCTGCCGAGTTGTCGAGCACAGCGGCGGCCTCCTCCACCGGCACGGCCATCACGTAATAGTCGGCCGTCATCGTTGTCGTGCTGCCGTCGGGGAGCTTGACCGTAGCGCCGGAAATCTCGCCTCCGCCATTGGCCAAGGTCAGCGATATCAACTCGCCTTGGGTGAATGCGACCTGACGCTGGCGCAACGCCTGGAGCCACGGATTGATCCAGACCATTTCAGTGGGCCCGTCGAGGGTACGATCGGTGGAAGCGGCATAGCCGAAATTGGCCGAGTCGAGGGGGATACGTACCAAGACATCGCCGCCGGTCATTGCGTTGACTTCGTCGGGTTTGGCGGCGACGAGCGTGCGTGTAAGGCCATTGGCCAGATAACGTTGGTATGCGGCCGAATGCCCGCCCGCCTCGACGAAATCCCACCAGGTCTGGGTTTCGTAATGCTCGAGCCGGCGCGACTTGCACGAGGTCGCGATCTGGATGAGCTTGAGCCCAAAATCGAACAGCTCAGGAATGGTAAGCCCCGTATCCGCGCCGAGCAGATCGAGAAAAAATTTGACGATGAGAACCGGGTTCTCAATCGGAGGCGACGACGGCACCGTGATCGGCGTCTTCTTGTAGCGGGCGACCATGCGGCTCGGCGTCGGCCGCAGGTGGTCGGCCACCGTGGCCCGCCCCGGAGCGGGGTACGCCGACGGGATGCGCGACATGGTGTCGATCACGTGTCGGTAAAAAGTAGGGAAGAATCGAAATCCATGCTCTCCGGGATATCCGTGCGCATTGGGCGGGTCGCCGGAGACGATGTCGGACCGCGCCTTGCCGCCGAAGACGGTGTCGCGCTCGACGACTACCACATCGAAATGCGAAGCGCGCTCGCCCTCGGTCAATTCAAATGCGGTGCTGAGACCGGCAACGCCGCCACCGAATACGAGGACCTTCTTCTTCATAAGCGATCTTGCTCACCCCCATGCGAGATACCCTCGGTCATCCATCGGCTTCCCGTCAAGGCGGTCGAGGACGCGACAGGCGGCAGCCTCTACTCCTTTCATGCCGAGTTCGGCTGCGCGCCGCTTTGCCCGGGACAGCCGCCGCGAGGCACCGGTTGCATCGCCCTTGAGCAGGCACATGCGTCCTTGCTGGAGCAGAACGCAGGGTGCGGCGATCGGCACCATCACCCTGAAGCGACGCAGGCGCGCGAGCGCAAGGCGACCGCGCTCGTGCAGTTCGCGCGAATTCCCGGCGCCGAGCTCGGCAAGCGAGATGAAGGTGCTGACGATCGATACGATGCCGAACAACGAAAAATACGTCGTAGGCAGGTGCTGCTGTAGAATGTCGAGCCCAAGATCTGCCTGCTCCCGTGTCTTGGCGAGCTGCCGGGACAGCAGTAAGGCATCCGCCGCAAAGCCCCGGCACAACAGCGCCTGGCTCGGATCTCCGATGTCGCCCAACGCCTCCACCTCGCGAATGAGCGCAGACGTCGGCAGGTCAGCACCCGCCAGTGCTTCCGCATTGGCGCGCGCGAGCTGAACCGTGCGGAACCATGTTCGCAGCTGCAGCGGCCCGCCGGGAAAGATGCTGCGCTCGTCAGCTTCCTCGAGGTATGTTTCGATCTGCTTGAACTGGCCGCGGTGCAGCGCCTGGTAGGCGAGAATCATGCGCGTGGACTGCCAGCGGTACTGATCGCCCACGCGCCGGTATCCCTCGGCTGCGAGCTGCACGGTACGTTCGGCCTCGTCCCAATCGCCGATGGCGCTCGCGCAGACACATTTGAGATGCTGCACATAAGCGGCGGTCGGGGCATTCTCGGAGGCTGCCGCCACCTCGATGGCCGCCGTCGCGTGGCGCTGCGATAGGCGATGCAGGCGCAGGAGCCCGAACACGATGGCAGCCGTCCCATGTGCACTGGCGAGCTCACGGGAGGGATGGCATTTCAGCGCGTCGCGCAGCCCGGCGAAGGTGCCGTGCAAAAGTGCCAGCGTGTCGTGCTCGAAATAGGCGACCTCGGCGCGCAGCTGATGCAGCTGTGCGGTCAGCAGCGAGCTCCCCATTGGCGACGGCTTGGCAATCTGGCTGCGCAACAGCGCGCGGGCGAGGTCGACGATCATGCGCACGGTTCCGCCCGGGAGCGGCTGGCCGAGGAGTGCAAGCGCCTCCAGCAGGTGCTCGCGGCATTTCGCAAGCTCGGAAAGCTTGAGATGCGCTTCCGCCAGCATGCGTCGTCGCTGGGCGCAATCGGTCGACGGCGCGGCCAGCTCGCGCTCCAGCGCAAGCGCCGCATTAAGAAACTGCACAGCCTCCCCGTTCGCATGCGCCTGCAAAGCCTGCTCGCCGGCTCGTCCGAGATAGAGTAGCGCCTTGGGCTTTTCGCTCGCTTCGTGGAAATGGTGCGCCAGCAGCGGCAGCCAGGGCTCCGGGCGATCGGCATAGGCGCGCTCGTACCAGAGCGCCACCAACCGGTGCAGCGCGCGCTTCTGCGACGGCGGCAGCATGCTGTAGGCGGACTCTTGTGTAATCGCGTGACGAAAGCACAGCACTGCCCCTCCATCCCGCTGTTCGAGATCGGCGAGGTGGCGCACCTGGATGTATTCAAGGTCGCTTGACAGCGAGTCCGCGCGCGCCTGCGTCGCGAAAATCTCGGACAGCACGTTCATGGGCGAAACGACCCCAATCACGCTGGCAATCTTAAGCAGCAGCTGCTGCTGCGCGCTGAGCCGGTCGATGCGCTCGAGGATCGTGGCGCGTACGGTGTTCGGGAGATCGAATGATTCTCGCCAGGACAGAGCGGTCGCTGTGATACAGCCCTCTGCGTCGACGCTGAGCTGGCCACGTTCGCGCAGCACGAGCGCCAGCTCCTCGGCAAAGAATGGATTGCCGGCGGATTGCTCGCGCAGGAACCGGCTTACATCCGATGCTACTTGCCGCGCGCCCAGCCGGGCAGATACGACCGCTCCCGTCTCGCTGTCGGAGAGCCCGTGCAATCGGATACCGCGCTCCCGGTGCCGCTGCAGAAAATCGGTTGTCTCCGGTGTGAACGCTGCCGAGGACTCGGTACGCATAGTCAGGACGATCAGAACCTGAGATGCGCGGCGCGTCGCGAGGATAATGACGGACCACGATGCGGAATCGATCCAATGCGCATCCTCGAAAACGATCAGGAGCGGCCCGGCACCGCCGTTCTCGAGCAGATGCACGAGCAACCGGGCTGTCATTGTCGCACGCGCGGATGGCTCCATCTGACGCGTCAGCTCAGTCGCTTCAATCTCGACCGGGAGGATGTCTCGCAGCAGCGGCGCGAATTTCAGAAGGTTGGGAGTGCGAGCCAGCAAATCCAGAATAGCTTTCGTCAGCTGCGCCGGGGCAGGAGTGGAATTGTCCGGCATGAGCACGCGCTGCAGAAGCGTTCGCCACACATAATAGGCCGTAAATCTTTCGATGTGGCTGGCTGGCACCAGCAAAGCAGGCAACGTCATCTCCTGCGCGCGGCTCAAGGCAAAGCGGGCCAGAACCGACTTGCCCATCCCCGCTTCTCCTTCAATCAGCAGGATGCGGCCTTCCTCCGAGGATCCGCCTGCGGCATGTGCGCTCAGAGATGCATCGATATGCGCCTGTTCGTGCGCGCGACCGATCAGCCGTAACTGCGATAAGGCCGGTGCAGGCGCCACATCGGCTGCGGGCTGTCGGCGCAATCCCTCCAGACACGCAACTTCGAGAGGCTGGGGGAAACCCTTCAGCACCACCGACCCGGCATCGGACCACGCCAGGGTACGTCCGGCCAATTGAGCCGTGGCGCGATCCGACAGCACGCCGTCCTTTCTTTGCATGAGGCGCGCGGCGCAATTCATCACGTCGCCGATGACGCCGTAGTCCTGCCGGCGCAGATTGCCGTAGACCCCGCACAACGCCGTGCCGCTGGATACACCAACAGCCAGCCGGAATATGGCGGGGTCCACTACATTGCGCAGCTCCCACCCCGCCAGCGCGGCGCGCAAAGCATCGTCTTCATGTGTGGCGCCCGGCGTTCCAAACATTCCTACGGCGACTATCGCAGAATCATTGGCGCGAACCTGCAGCAATTCGCCGCCGAACCGGATGAGTACGTCCTCGATCCCCAGCACGGTCTCCGCGATGCACTCCGCAGCTGGAGAACCGTCATGTGCGGGCGTCAGCGACACGAAGAGCGGACAGACGAATCGTATTTCCGCGAGCCACTCGCTCTGCCGCAGGGCAATCCGTTCGCTGATGGCCGCTGGAAGATAATCCAGAAGGTCGGCGGTCGCGATGTCGCTCACGAGGGGCAGCAGCGGGGCGCTACTCTCGTGGCCGCTCAAAGAGGCAAGCGTTCGGGTCCTGGTCCGGACATCATCTTCAGCAAAGAACGTCGCCTTCGTTTCCAGAAAGCCGGCGGCTTCGGGCGTGACGACCACGCTGCCGGGAAGGGCATGGCCTTGGTTCGCGCCGAGCTGATCGAGGGCCGGGCCGGCAGCCAATACATGGCGTCTGCGTGCAGGGCGGCCGAACGCCGTAAGCCAGACCTTACCGCATCCCACCGTGACGCGGCAGGAAGTTCCCTCGAGATCGGTCCCAAGCTGCAAGTCCGCAATGTCCAGGTGGAGCCGACTTGCGGTCAGGGCGCAGCGTGCCGCGCGAGCAACGACGTCCGCGAGCAATGCTCGACCGACCGGGAACAGCGCGAGAATTGCATCGCCCTCGAAAGTTACGACGTCGCCGCCTTCCCCATAAACCAGATCGATCGCTTGACAGAAGAAGTCGTTCAGGGCGCCTTTGAAGCGCTCGAGGATGTCGGCTCCCGCGCTGAGCGCGCGTTGGGTCAAAGAGGTATAGCCGCTCACGTCGACAAGCAGGACAGCGGCCTCGATGGACGTGACTTGCAGGCCGGATTGGCCTGCCCAACCCGCGGCCAACGCATGTCGCACCATGACCGGCAGGTAGCGGCCGATCTCGTCACCCTCGTCCGATGTGGGAGAGGCCGGTCCTATGGCCGCCGTCTCGGTTTCCAGCGCCGTCAAGCCTGGCATTGGGAGTGAGCCTATTATGCCTGCCGCACCCCCCGGGCCTTCCGGTTGCTGCGCAAGTCGCGCTCGCAAGAACCCGGTCGCCGCTGCTCCCTGCAGCCTGCTGAAAGTTTCGGCTGGAACTCTACCATTGCGTGTAGTGGCACACCAGGGAAATTAAATCCTTAAAACGAGCGACCGCGCACAAACCGCACTTTGAATGAAACTTGAGTCTAGCCAAACATATTTGAGCCTCGCGCCGACCCTCCCCAAATCCGCAAACGCCTAACGCGCAACAATGCAGACGCCACAAGGCGTTGATGCGACACACGGCGGCGAGCTGTTTCCCCGTCGATGAGAGTAGGAGGGCGCGCCTACTCGGCTGGGCCTTGGCTACGACTGCGAAAACTATGGGGATGGTGCGCGTGTGTCGCAGCAGCGCGGCTGTGGTGGGTGTGTTGTGCGAGAGAATCAGGTCTAGATGTAGATCGACTAGCTCCTGCGCGAATTGTTGCATCGAGTCCGCGTTGCCGGGCGGTACCCAATCGTCCTGGTGTTATGGCCCTCCGTCCAGCCTAGCTTCTGGAGTTCGTCTCGGAACGCTGCGATATGTGTCTGTCCTTCCAGATCGCCTTCGGGATGTGCCATGAGCACGCCGATCTGCCGCATCCGGGCCGGCTGCTGCGCGCGCGCCGCTAGCGGCCAAGCTGCCGCGCCGCCAAGGAGCGTGATGAACTCGCGGCGTTTCACTCGATCACCTCATCGGCGCGCGCGAGCAGCGTTCCCGGAATTTCCAGTCCAAGTGCCCTGGCGGTCTTGAGGTTGATTACCAACTCGTACTTGGTCGGCGCTTGCACGGGAAGATCAGCGACCTTCTCGCCCTTCAGGATGCGATCGGCATAGATCGCCGCGCGCCGATAATTATCGAGCACGTC
>Ga0306920_100009104_pt1 | contig 13236 bp, 11 predicted proteins | sample flu12Cox44000170_FD_204666 | JGI IMG/M metagenome (GOLD analysis project Ga0306920, IMG submission 204666) | Lab enrichment of tropical soil microbial communities from Luquillo Experimental Forest, Puerto Rico - flux4day.12C.oxic.44.000.170 (v2)... | ecosystem: Environmental > Terrestrial >... | reverse complement strand
TCATGTCGAACAGGTAAGGGCGAGGCTCCGGCCCGCCAGCGTCGGAGACTGCTGGAATAAGTTGGACCGGGCCAGTGGACTTCGCTGGCGCGTTTGGTTTCGAACCGGTTTGTGGGGCGGGTGACAGGGGCGAAGTTGAAGCTGTACTGCGGCCGCTGGTTGGACTTGATGAAGGCGGCGGTGGCTGCTTGCCCCGGCGCAGGGAGGGGCGATTCGGGTCCTGATCGTTGGCGGTCGCGGAGGAATCCTCAACGTCCAGTTTTGCGGCCTGGGCGGGCGCCCCTTCGACGCCCGAGTCGGTCTTATGGGAGGTATCGGATGTGGGTGGGGCCGGTGCAGAACTCGGGGCAGGCGCAGGTTCAGGCGTCTTCGAGGATTTCGATCCTGCCTTCCGCAACGTTGGTGGACCCGAGTCGTCATCCAGGTTTGGCTTCGCCTCAGCCACGTGCGTCTTCCTGGCCTTCGCACCTCCCGCCACCCACTTGCCCTCGCCGAACCACGTGTTCTGTGCCTGCAGGGCTCCCGTCACGGTAAATTCGCCTTGCGGCACGCCGGTGCGCATCGCCTGGTAGACGACTTCCGACTCGAGCGCAAACGGCACTGGGTCCGCTTTGTAAGCGCTCGCATCGTAAAACTTGCCATCCACCATGATGGTGATGGGGATCAGGTGTGCCTTGCCGTTCGCGGCCAGCTCGATGAGCCCAGTCGCCCGTGGACCTTTCGGCTTTTCTTTGCGGGCGACCTGGCTCAAGCCGCTTTGCCCGGCAATCAAAGCCAGCGCGCCACAGATGACGGCTTGCCCCAGCCTGCGGTATAAACGTGAGCGAAACGGAGATGGCGCCATGTTGACTGTGAAAGACAAAGTTCCCGACATCAGTTTAGAGGATCAGGACGGCGAAGAGGTTTCCTTGAAGGATTTCAAGGGAAAAACCGTGGTTTTGTACTTCTACCCTCGCGCCGATACGCCCGGCTGTACCAAAGAGTCCTGCTCGTTCCGCGATACGTACAAATTGATCCAAAAGACCGGAGCGGTCATCCTGGGAGCCTCGCCCGACACCCCCGCGGCGCAGAAGAAGTTTCAGGAGAAGTACCATCTGCCGTTCCCGCTGCTGGCCGACGCGGACAAGAAGCTGTGCAACGCTTTCGGCGTGATCCAGGAAAAGAACATGTACGGGAAAAAAGTGATGGGCGTGGTGCGGACAACGTTCATCATCGGCCCGGATGGAAAGATTGTTCACGTCTTCGAGAAGGTGAAGCCCGAGGGCCACTCCGAGGAAGTGCTTGAGTATCTGAAGAAGGCGGCATAGCGGAACGCGGTTTCTTCCGCCGCGAAAACACCATGGCAGCTCGAGACACAGACGTCCAAGTGCTGCCGTTGCTGCACACTCCTCGAAGGTTGCCGCCGCTCGGGAGGCAGTTCTATAACCGCGATCCGCGCAAGGTTGCGCGAAACTTGCTCGGGAAGCTTCTCATCCGCCGCGAAGGCCGCAAGCGTCGCGTCGGACGAATCGTTGAAGTCGAGGCTTACCTCGACGGCGACCCCGCCGCCCATTCGTTCGCCGGGCGCACCGACCGCAACTTCATTCTCTGGGGGCCGCCTGGGCTCGCTTACGTTTATTTCATTTACGGGAATCATTTTCTCTTCAATGTGTCATGTTTGCCGGATGGCTGCGCGGGTGGCGTGCTGTTCCGCGCGCTCGAGCCGGTCGAAGGTCTTGAAGCGATGGCGCATGCCCGAGGCTGTTCGCTCGAAGAACTGCGCGACCTGCGCTTATTGACGAGCGGCCCCGGGCGCTTGGCCGATGCTTTCGACATCACGCGTGCGCGCGACAACGGGAAAGACCTGACCTCTGGAAAGTCGGATCTTTGGATCAGCGAGGACGGTTTCAAACCGCGGCAGATCGCAGTCACGCCGCGTATCGGCATAACGAAGGCAGCCGAGCGTCCGCTGCGCTACATCGTCGTGGGGAATCGCTTTGTGTCAGGAAAAGCGTGGCGCGGATGAGACTCGACAGGCGCAGACTTTAGCGCGGATGCAGAATCACATTGTCGATCAGTCGGGTGGATCCGATCCACGCGGCGACAGCCACCAGGGTCGGATGATTAACATCTCGAACAGGTTCCAAAGTGTCGGGATCGACGACCGACAGATAGTCCAACTTTGCAGCCGGCTCGGTGGCAACGATCTGTCCCCCTACCTCCGCGAGATGTTGTGCATCGCGCTCTCCAGCTTCGAAGACTTGCTGCACTTTCTTCAGCGCACGCGAAAGAACCAGGCCTTGCTGGCGCTCGTCCGCATTCAGATAGGCATTGCGTGAGCTCATGGCCAAGCCATCCGGTTCGCGCACGATGGGGCAGACAACGATGTTCACCGGAAAATTCAAATCCTTCACCATCTTCCGGATGATCGCCGACTGAGCGGCATCTTTCTGTCCGAAGAAGGTCACATCAGGCTCGACAATGTGAAACAGCTTGGCCACGACAGTGGTTACGCCGCGGAAGTGCCCTGGTCGCGACACTCCGTCGAGGCGGTCGGCCAGGCCTTGCACTTCGACCAAAGTGATCGCCCCTGGCGGATACATCTCGGCGGTCGATGGCGCGAACACGAGATCCACTCTCTCCCGTTCCAGCAACTCGCAGTCACGCTCGAACGTTCGCGGATACTTGGCGAGATCTTCCTGCGGACCGAACTGTAGCGGGTTCACGAAAATTGAAATGACGACCAGATCTGTCTGTTCCTTCGCAGCTCGCACCAGCGAAAGATGCCCCTCGTGCAGAGCGCCCATGGTGGGCACAAGGCCGATTCGCTTCCCCGCTTTGCGAGCAGCGCGAATTACGGCGTGAGTTTCCTGGATCGTGGAAGCAATGTTCATGTGGGACGAACGACCGGACCATCAAGAGCTGTGCCGATGCGCGATCTTCATGGCCCGGTCACAACGATTTCTACCGAGCCATTGCCCGCTTGCGCGCCAACACGGTTTCGAGCGCAGCTTGCGTTTCTCTGGGCACATGGTACGACTCAGCATCCGATGGATACTGGTGTGACATCACATCGGCGCGAAACGCCTGCACGGCATGCGTGATCAGGTTCGCCGCGTCTCCATAATGACGGACGAATTTCGCTGGCTGCTGGAAGGTCATGTTCAGAATGTCATGGAACACAAGCACCTGCCCATCGCACTCGGGACCTGCGCCGATGCCGATAGTGGGAGCGCTCACTTCAGCCGTGATCATGGCCGCCACTTCCCGCGGGATTCCCTCGAGAAAAATGCAAGAAACGCCGGCGCGATCGAGTGCCACCGCATCGCGCATCAGGTTCTCGATTGCACCGAGACTTTTGCCTTGCACCTTGTACCCACCCATGACATTCACAGATTGCGGGGTGAGCCCGATGTGACCCGCGACTGGAATCTCTGCGTCGATAATGTGCCGAATCAAATCAGCACGCTTCTCGCCGCCTTCGATCTTCACCATCTCCGCACCGGCCTCTTTCACGTAACGAGCGGCGTTGCGCAGAGTCTCATCCACACTGACGTGGTATGAGCCATAAGGCATATCGCCGACGAGCATCGCGTGCTTCACTGCGCGCCGAACTGCCTTGGTGTGGTGCAGCATTTCATCGAGCGTGACGGAGAGCGTGTTCTCATAACCGAGCATGGTCATGGCCAGCGAGTCGCCGACCAGCACCATGTCAATGCCGGCTTCGTCAACCAGCCGCGCCGACGCGTAATCGTACGCAGTCAGGCAAGTGATGGGTTGGTGATGTTGTTTGTTTTCACGTAGCGCCGCGACCGTAATCTTTTGGCGGGGTTCGCCGATCGGGGTGAGACTCACGATGTTCCTCCAGTGCCCTTCCGCCTCAGGCGGATAGAGCCTGTACACATCTTTGGATGCAACTCGAGATAGTTTAGATCGAAAAAGCAAATCCGGCTAGAAACCTGCGTGCGGGCGGCCTAATCTGACGTAACCTACTGCAAATAGTGGGCTTGCGCACTGTGCGGAAGGCCGCTGTCTAGGCGCTGGCCGCTTCCTGGTTTCCAAGTGGCAAGAAATACTGGGTGCCTTTGATCGGCTCGGTGACCTTGCGAAGGAGTTCCTTCAGGTCCTCGTTGTGGTCCACGAAATCGATCGCGGATGTGTTTACGATCAGCAGATCCGACGAGCTGTAATGAAAGAAAAAGTGCTCGTAGGCTTTCACGACCTCTTCGAGATAGTCGTCGCTGATGGCCTTTTCGCCGGGCGCATTCTTCTTCTTGAGGCGCTTTCTCAGCACCTCGGGCGTTGCCTGCAAATAGATCACGAGATCGGGCGTAGGCAACTGCTCGCGAAAAAAGTTGTAATAGCGGTTGTACGTCTCGAGTTCTTGATCGCTGAGATTCAGGCAGGCGAACAGCTTGTCTTTTTCGATAATGAAGTCGGCAACCACCGTCTTCTGCGATTTGTCTGCGAGATCAAGCGCCCGCAGTTGTTCGAATCGCCGGATCAGAAATGCGAACTGCGCCTGAAACGCTGCCCCACGCTCGCCTTCATAAAAAGACGGCAGGAAGGCATTGCCCTCGGGTTCCATAACACGCTGTGCGTTCAGGCGTTCGCCGAGGATTCCGGCCAGCGTACTTTTGCCGACCCGGATTGGACCTTCCACTGCAATGTAGCGAGGCAGTTCGAAAAGATTAGCCATGGGCTCGAGGGAAACCGATCGAGTTCGAGGATAGCTCGGTCGCGTGCCGGAAGCAATTGCGGGAAGAGTTAACAGTTCACTTGGTTCGCGATCGCACTCTGCGCACGAAAATGACTTGAAATCGATCTGCGATCGCAAATCGCAAATCTAGAATCACGAATCTCAAATCTCTTGCTTCCGCTAGAATCGCGCCATGCTCGAATCCCTGATCGGTGCGGGTGCAGCTGCACTTGTGTGCGCCGCTGGATACCAGACCATGGCACCGACAGGCCAGTGGTATGGCAAGAGCTTTGTTCGCTTGCCGCGGGGCGCCAAGCAGATCGCTCTCACCTACGACGATGGCCCGAACGACCCGCACACTCTTCGCCTGTTGGAAGTGCTGGCTAAGCACAATGCGCGCGCCACGTTCTTTCTGATTGGACGCTTCGTCGAGCAGCGCCCCGACATCGCAAGATCCATCGTGAACGCCGGACACGCCATCGGGAATCATACCTTCACACATCCAAATTTGATTTTCGCGCGCGCCACCGAAACTCGAAGCCAACTCGAACGCTGCCAGCAAGCCGTCGTGCAGGCAACTGGCCAAACTCCGCGCCTGTTTCGCCCGCCGTTCGGTGGACGCCGTCCCCGGACTTTTCAAATTGCCCGATCGCTCGGGCTCGAACCGATCATGTGGAGCGTCACCGGCTATGACTGGAATGCTCCACCTGCGGAAAAGATCGTCAAACGAGTCTCAGCGAACACCCGAGGAGGCGATGTGATTCTGCTCCACGACGGAAGCCACCTCGGTATGGGCGGGGATCGGGCTCAGACGGTCATCGCGACCGACCAATTGCTCACACGCTGGAAGTCTGCGGGATACGAATTCGCCACCATCACTGAGATGATGGCTGACAAAATCTGAGGCTTAGGCCGCCACTGTCGCGAAGGCCTGCTTGGCGGCGACAATCGTCTTCTCAACATCCGCTTCTGTATGCTCCACTCCCAAGAAAGCCGCTTCGTACTGCGAAGGCGGCAGATACACGCCCTGGTCGAGCACATTGCGGAAGAATCTCCCAAAGGCCTCGGTGTCCGACTTCGAAGCTGACTCCCAATCGGTCACCGGTCCCGACGTAAAGAACCACGTGAACATCGAACCAACACGGTTGCTCGTCATGGTCACGTCCGCGGCTTTCGCGGCTGCGCAGATCCCAGCGACCAGTTCACCGCTGAGCTTGTCGAGCTCTCGGTAGATCTCGCGGTGCTCGCGCAGATATTTCAGTTGCGCGTAACCAGCAGCCATTGCCAATGGATTTCCCGAAAGCGTTCCAGCCTGGTACATCGGACCCAGCGGCGCGACCAGATCCATGATTTGCGACGGGCCTCCGTAGCCGCCAACCGGCAAGCCTCCGCCGATGATCTTACCCATCGTCGTCAAGTCGGGCTGAATGGCGTACAGCTCCTGGGCGCCGCCAAACGCAAGTCGAAATCCGGTCATGACTTCATCGAAGATCAGCAGCGACCCGTCGTTCGAGGTGACGGCGCGCAACGCTTCCAGATATCCTCGCGCCGGCGCCACGCAGCCCATGTTGCCGACCACCGGCTCCACAATCACGCATGCAATCTGGTGCTTGAACTTCTTGAAAGCCTCTTCGAGCGCATCCGTGTCGTTGTATGGCAGCGCCAGCGTGAACTGCGTGAATTCCTCTGGAACGCCTGCCGATCCCGGAATCCCGAGCGTCGCCACGCCCGAACCTGCTTTCACTAGAAGCGAGTCCGCGTGCCCGTGATAGCAACCTTCGAACTTAACGATGTATTTGCGCTTCGTGTACGCGCGCGCCAGCCGGATCGCGGACATCGTGGCTTCCGTCCCAGAACTCACGAAGCGAACTTTCTGCATGTGCGGAAAGGCAGATAACACCAGCTCCGCCAGGTCTGCTTCCGCGGGCGTGGACGCCCCAAAGCTCGTCCCGTTACGCATTGCGTTGGCCAGTGCCTCGAGCACAACCGGAGCAGCATGGCCGAGAATCAGCGGTCCCCACGACCCGATGTAATCGATGTACTCATTCTGATCCGCGTCCCAGATGTGTGAACCAGCGCCACGAACGATGAATGGCGGATCGCTGCCCACAGCACGGAATGCGCGCACGGGCGAATTCACGCCGCCGGGGATGAGTTTCTCCGCTCGTTTTTGCAGCTTGCGCGACTGTTCGAGTTTGCGCGTCATACTAGTGCCCTCCGCGGGCCGGGCCCAAGAAACCAATATAGCAGCGCAACTTCGATATGCCGTGGGCACAATCACGCACTCCTGTGACGCACAGCACGGCCCGATGAGACAAGCAAATTCATGAGATTTTCACAGGCTCGCAATATTCCCGAAACATCAACCTACTAGGTTGGAACCATCAGTTGCCCTTCTAACCGGGAGGGTTTTGGTAGGACAGCCTCGGGGGCTCCGGGCTGTCCTCTTTTGTTTTCGGGGGCCAAATCCTCTCTCCGGACGCATCCCGCGGCGAACTGCAGGGGGCATCGGCTCGTTCTAAAGCCGGGCTTTGAGGGTAGAGTTCTCCGCCCGTTACTTTAGATAGGAGCGCACGATCTCAATTAATTCGTCCGCCGCCAGAGCTTGCTCAGACGAGATCTTCTTCGCATCAAGCACGTGAAAACGAATGTGTCCCTCGAGCAGTTCGGCCATCAACCCATTCATCGCACCGCGCGCTGCCGTGATGAGTTGCAGGATGTCGGAGCAGTCCTGATCGGCCTCAAGTGCGCGTTCGATTGCGGCAATCTGCCCTTTGATCCGCTTAATCCGCAAAATGAGCTTGGGCTTTTCTTCAACGGTGTGCATTTTGCTTGATATTACCATACCCCGGTATGGTATACAGACATTTGCCAATGCGGTGATGGCGTTCGAGAACAATCCGCGCCAAACCGGCCTGTAACAGTCCTTTAACTCATCGCAGCGTAGCCTCTTGGGGAAACCTGTTGAATCGTCCTTCTGGAATCCCAGTCGACAGAGGCTCTTTACTACCGCAACAGCCAGGGCAACCAACGGAAGCGAGAAAGAAACAGTGACCAGGACTGAAGGAGATCGACGAGGTGCTTTCGCGAAATATGCTCCCAAAGTGTGGAGGGTCGTTGTATTGGTTCTGTTTCTCGGCAGCGCTGCAGCCGCGATCGCGCAGGCAGTTCCGGAATCGGCGGCTTCAGCAACGGGGGAGACGCCCCCCACCGATGAGCCAGCGGTCACGATGTTCCCCCACTCGCGCACCGCGCGCTGGTGGATCTCCGGTCAGGACAACATCATCTTCCAGTGGCATCCGTCGTTTCATGCCGATTACACCGGGCCCAACAGCATGCGCTCCCATGGCGAGAATGCAACTTCGCACGTGGCTACGCTCTACGCTGGCTTTGCGCTGACCAAGACAACGGAGATCTTCGTCGACGTCGAAGAAGCCGCTGGTGGCGGACTCAGCGACGCACTCGGTCTGGCGGGATTTACAAATCTGGATGTAGTCCGCAATCCCACGCTCGGCAAGTCACCCTATCTCTCACGTGGCATGTTTCGCCAAGTCGTCCCGCTCAGCCACGAAAAGGTCGAGGAAGAGCGCAACCCCTGGTATATGGCGACCGAGGTTCCGGTGCGCCGGCTGGAGCTTCGCTTCGGCAAGATGGGCGTCAACGACTTTTTCGATGCGAACGATCCCGGCAGCGACAGCCATTTCCAATTCATGAACTGGACTGCGGACAACAACGGTGCTTATGACTACGCCGCCGACACGCGCGGCTACAGCGTGATGCTACTTGCCGAGTATCACGACCGCAATTGGGCCTTCCGTTTTGGTGAGGCCCTGATGCCCACTGTGGCCAACGGGATCGACCTGCAATGGAATCTGCGCAAGGCGCGAGGGGAAAACTACGAACTGGAATTACATCCGAAAATTGGCGGCCAGCGCGCCACCACGGTTCGCCTTCTTGGTTACGTCAACCACGCCAACATGGGCGTTTACCGCGACGCGATCAATGACTACCTGGCCGGGCGCACGAAAGTCCCGGACATCACCTCCCATCCTGAACGCACCACGGTGAAGGACGGGTTCGGCCTAAACATGCAGCAAGAGATCAATCCCTACTTCCGGCTTTTTGGACGCTTTGGTTGGAATGAAGGTCAGCACGAGTCCTATGCTTACACCGAAGTGGATCAAACCTTCGAGATTGGCGCGGATCACACCGGGGATTGCTGGAAACGCAAGCTAGACAAAGTGGGCATGGTCTTCATCTCCAACGCCATCAAATCGGACCATCAACATTATCTACAGCTCGGCGGGAAAGGTTTCCTGCTCGGAGATGGTGGACTCACCTACGGCCGCGAAACCATCGAAGAGGCCTACTACAACGCCCACATCTGGCGCGGCATATTTACCGGCTTCGATCTTCAACACATCAACAACCCCGGCTACAATCAGGTGCGTGGTCCCGTAACGGTCGCTTCTGTGCGCTTTCATTTGGAGTTCTAGCGCGCTTCTATCTCTCGACCCTTACGCCCTTCCAGAAAGCCACATGGTCTTTGATCTGCTGGGCCGCCGACTTCGGTTCGGGGTAGAACCATGCCGCGTCGGCATTGCGCTTTCCGTTGACTTCCACGTGGTAGTAGCTGGCCAGTCCCTTCCATGGACAAGTCGTGCGTTTATCGCTCGGCTTGAAGTATTCAGACTTAATCGCCTGCGGCGGGAAATACTGGTTTCCCTCTACTTCCACGGTTGCATCACTCTCAGCGAGTATCGTGTTTTCCCAGATTGCTTTTGCCATAACAACCCTTTAGATTCGTCTCCGCAGAGGGAGTTTCACGAAATGCCTGGGAGCGCACACATGCCTGAGATGACGGCCCCTGCCAAGTCCAACGGACATTCCATGGTCGGCAACTTGGAGCTCGTGCTGGTTTGCTCGCCTCGAAGCGCGGGTTGGGACCAGGCGGAACGGGCGGCTCACTGGCAGGAACTCGGTTTTCTTCATGCTCCCGATTTCAACCAAGCCCAGGGGCAGCACGAATCGCTCTGTTCGCAGTTGGCGGCAGCCGGTGCAGAGATCGAAGAACTATCCCCGGCCGATAATCTGACTCTTGATGCTGTCTATACCCACGATGCATCGCTGCCCACCGATTTTGGCCTCATCGCGATGCGTCCGGGCAAAACCAATCGCATCCCGGAAGAGGAGCGCCACCTCGCTTACGCTGCCAAGTCCGGCATTTCAGTCTTAGGGAAAATCAACGCCCCGGGCACGACCGAAGCCGGCGACATGGTCTGGCTCGACTCGCGCACCCTGCTGATCGGCCGTGGATACCGCACGAATGCTGAGGGCATCCAGCGGATGCGCAGTCTTCTGGCTCCTAAGGGTGTGGAAGTTCTCTCGGCACCACTCCCGTATGGTTCCGGCCCGGCGGCTTGTCTGCATCTGATGTCCTTGATCAGCCTGCTCGACGAAACCACCGCACTCGTCGACTTGTCGTGGCTGTCGGTCGAGACGGTAGAACTCCTCCAAACTCGGGGATTCCACTTCATTGAGATTGACCCTTCGGAGCGCGACACACTCGCCTGCAACGTGCTTTCGTTGGGAGAACGCCGCTTGCTCGCGATCGAAGAAAATCGCCGCACCAATCAGAAATTACGCAGTGCAGGGTTCGACGTCCGTACCTTTCCTGGGTCCGAAATCTGCATCAATGGCTCGGGCGGCCCGACCTGCCTCACGCGCCCGCTTCGTCGAAGCTGAGTTTCTTCTCAAGCCAAGCCGGGAGCGGCAGGCGCTCAATCCTTCGCTGCTCCGCTGTTAAAATGGAACTGGAATGATCTTGTCGTTTGTCCGCGAGCTTTTCGCGGATGTTGAGAAGCTGCCCCCGTTTCAGCGCGTGGCCTCCCACCTCAAGGAAGGCGCGGGGCGGCTGGGTGTGTCCGGACTTACCCCCACCGCCAAGGCTCTGCTGATTGTTCTCGCTCAGAAAGCGGCTAGCCGCCCGTTGATCGTGCTGGTCCGCGATAATCGCGCGGCTGAGGATCTGCTGCCTCTTCTTCAGGGGCTGGCCGAGCTGACCGGCGCGGTCGACCCGGATTCCATCCTCAAGCTGCCGACGCGCGACGTTCTCCCTTTCCAGAATCTTTCACCCCATCCTGAAATTCAGGAAGAACGCGCAACCGCCCTCTGGAAGATTTCCACCGGCGATGCCCGTATCGTCCTCGCTCCCGTCGCAGCCGCCACCATTCGGCTTGCGTCGCCGGAGTACTACAACGATCTCGCCCGCATTGTTCGCCGGGGCGAGAGCATCGACACTGATTCACTCGTCCATCACCTCAACACGGTTGGCTATAACGCGGCCGATCTAGTCGAGATGCCGGGAGACTACGCTCTTCGTGGCGGCATTCTCGATGTGTATTCTCCCGAGGCCGATCGCCCGCTGCGCATCGAGTTCTTCGGAGACGAAGTCGAATCGATCCGCAAGTTCGATCCGGCAACGCAACGTTCATCCACGCCGGTCGATGAAGCCCGCCTGCTGCCGCTCACCGAAACGTCAGTCCGGGAAGACCTGCTCGGCGCGATTCATGTTCGTCTCTCAGGCAAGCGCATCGCGGGAGACGAAGACGCAGTCGAGCGCGCGAACCGCTCCGGCGGAGTGACGGTTTTTCCAGGCTGGGAGTTCTACGCTGCCGTGGCGCGCGAGAGCCGAAGTCTCTTTGGCTTGATGCCGCAAGCTGCTGTTCTCGCAGACGAACCGGAATCTCTGGAGCAAGAACTCGACCGTTTCTGGACGCGCATCGAAGAAGCGCATGAACGCAGCGGTGTAGGCAACCTGGTCCGTCCCACCGATCTCTATTTTCATCCCGCCGAATGGCGGCAAACTCTCGCGACGGCTCCCGGCGCCGACCTCGAGCATCTCGGCATCACGCGCCCGGGCGGCAATGAGCCTGTGCAGTTCACCTCACAACCAACACCTCGCTTCCACGGCTCGGTTCCGCAGATGCTCGAAGAAGTTCGAAAGCTGATTGGCGAGGGAAGAAGCGTGTTGCTCGCCGTGCCGAATACGGGCGAAGTCGAGCGCCTCGCCGCCGTCTTCACCGAGTACAACGTCTCCTATCGCCTGGGCAGCCGTACGCGCGGCGGCGAAAGTTACGCCGACGAAACGGCGTACTTCGCGGGTGAAGTGCTCACGACTACGCTGGCCAAAGCCTACGTCCCCGACGGCGTGATTTTTCCCGACGCAACGCTTGCCATCTTCGGCGCCCGTGATCTTTTCGACGAATCGGAGCTAGTCGCCTCTCGTCCGCAACGCCAGAAATCGAAAACTTCCGCTTTTCTCTCCGACTTCCGTGATCTACAAGTCGGCGATTACGTGGTTCACGTTGAGCATGGCATCGCGCAGTACCAGGGCCTGAAAGAAATCAACCAGGGCGATGGCCCGGCCGAGTTCATGTTGCTTGAATTCGCGGAGGCCGCCCGCCTCTATGTGCCCCTCACCCGCCTTGATCTAATCCAGAAGTATCGTTCCGCAGAAGGTGCCAAGCCCGTCCTAAGCCATCTCGGAACGCAAGCCTGGGCGAAGACGAAAGCTCGCGTGCGCAAGGCCATGAAAGACATGGCCGACGAGCTCCTGAAACTCTACGCACAGCGCCAGATGGCGCAAGGGCACGCCTTCCCGGCCGATACCGAGTGGATGAAGGAATTCGAAGACGCTTTCGAATTCACCGAGACCGAAGATCAGGCGCAGGCCATTGCCGACATCAAGGTCGACATGGAATCCACCCGCCCCATGGATCGTCTGCTCTGCGGTGACGTTGGTTACGGCAAGACCGAAGTCGCTATGCGCGCTGCCTTCAAGGCTCTCAGCGACAATAAGCAGGTCGCGGTGCTTGCGCCCACCACGGTCCTCGCGTTCCAGCACTACGAAACTTTCAAGCAGCGCTTCGCGGCGTTCCCAGTCACGATCGAAATGATCAGCCGCTTTCGCTCGCCCAAGCAGCAAAAAGAAATTCTGCAAAAAGTTGAAGCCGGCAAGATCGACGTCCTCATCGGCACACACCGTATTCTCTCGAAAGACATCAAATTCTCCGACCTCGGTTTGCTGATCGTCGACGAAGAACAGCGCTTCGGCGTCCGGCACAAAGAACGCCTCAAGCAAATGCGCAAGCAGGTCGACGTTCTCACCATGTCGGCCACACCCATCCCGCGCACGCTGCATATGTCACTGGTCGGGTTGCGCGACATGAGCGTGATTGAAACTCCGCCAAAAGACCGCATGGCGATTCAGACAGTGGTCGCGAACTGGGATGAGAAGCTGATTCAGTCCTCGATCACGCAGGAGTTGGAACGCGGTGGGCAGGTTTACTTCGTTCACAACCGCGTGGACAGCATTTTCGAAATTGCCGCGAAGCTTCAGGAACTCGTGCCGCAAGCCAGAATTCTCGTTGGCCACGGCCAGATGAACGAAACCGAACTCGAAAAAGTGATGCTGAAATTCATGCATCATGAAGCCGACATTCTGGTCGCGACCACCATCATCGAAAATGGTCTGGACATCCCGCTCTGCAATACGA
>Ga0306920_100009103_pt1 | contig 13236 bp, 7 predicted proteins | sample flu12Cox44000170_FD_204666 | JGI IMG/M metagenome (GOLD analysis project Ga0306920, IMG submission 204666) | Lab enrichment of tropical soil microbial communities from Luquillo Experimental Forest, Puerto Rico - flux4day.12C.oxic.44.000.170 (v2)... | ecosystem: Environmental > Terrestrial >... | reverse complement strand
GTATCCTCCCGGCTGGGTGGACTCCCCGCAACTGATTGACCCTCAGAATTATTTCGCGTCGATGTTTATCATCAGCTTCGCGGTCAATGGCGCCACCGGAGCAAACAATAACGATGCCTGCCTGAATTCGGTGGGGCAGGAATTTGGAAACTTTGCCGTCATCACCAAGAATGGCGTGCCGCTTACGCCACCGAATCCGCTGGGCGCGAATTTTGGCCAAAACAATCCTGACTTGAACAACGTGCTCCATATGGCACCCGGCGATCAGCTTCTTATCATCCTGCACGACACTCCAGCAGGGCTCGAAGTGATCATCAAAGATCTCACCAGTGGGGATTCCGGCCGCATGGTCGCGAGCCACAACAACGGGTTCGGGCAAGTGATTTTCGATCCCACAGCCACATCGTGCAGCGTCAGGCCCTATGATTTCCACCCGATGTACTCGACTTCCAACGAGCACACTCGCGTCGTTTGGGCCGCTCATTCATTCAACACCGCCTTTTCGGACGAAATCGGCCACTTCGAGTTCTGCAACAACGGCGACAACAGTTTCCCGTTCGGTTGCACGGCCGCAGGCGTAAACGACACGACCACCGGGCTCGACAACGACGACTTTTTCTGCGACGGCCTTTGGGACCCGTCGTTCCCGGGCCCGCCGTTTCAGCAGATCGGAGGCTGCACGAGCAGCGAGTTGGACTTCGACGGTAACAGTTACGGTTTCAACTGGGCGGGTACGATCAAGAGTCCCGGGAAGGACAAGAAGATCCACTCGCGCCCTATCACTTTCGCGGGGCCGCTATTCCTGGGCACGGACGGGCTGCATAACTACGATCGGATTGGATTTGAAACCAACGTAAACAATTTCGAGGCGGACTGTGACTTCCTCGTAACTGGAAACGGCTGCGTAGTGCCTCCTCCTGGAGTTCCGTTCTATCCCTTCTACACCACCGGAGGGAAAGGCGGTAAAGACAACAACGACAACCAGGGCAACAATGGAAACAAAGGCAACCAAGGCAACGAAGACAACCACGGCAACAATGGCAACGAGAGCATCTGCCAGTGGCAGGAGGGCGGAGCGCTGATCCCGGGGACAACGAATACGTTCGGGGGAAGTGCGACGACGGCGTACGGCCCTCCCTTGTTCCTGTTGTTCCAGACCGGCCCGAACACGGCGGGCTTGTTCGTCAACGACAATCGCCAAATCCTTGACCACAATCCGTGCAACCTCGACTTCGGCGATTCGTTCGAGGGCCAAATGCACGGGCTCCTGAGCCACGATAAGTAAAGACCTGTACTTCGTCGTGAACGGCCCGGCTCTCCTCGCAAGAGCTGGGCCGTTTTTTCACCCACAGAGATTCGAGTGGCAACTCCTTAGACGCGATGCACGCCTTCCCGTTTCAACGGACTTTCCCTGCGACATTCATCCCATCCCTTTCGCGAGCCGCGTCAGACCAGAAATCCAACGGTGTGATATAAGGGTTCCCTGCCGCTCGACTGGAGTTCCCGACGGACCACACACACCACTCTTCTGGTCCACAAGCAACTCATGCGCACGACAAGCACACCATGCGCGACAACCATGCAGCACACGATCGTCACGCAGGGCATTCCGTCGCTATGTTCCGCGACAAATTCTGGTTGAGCCTCGCCTTCACCACCCCTGTGCTCGTGTGGTCGACCGACGTACAGCGCTGGCTCCGGTTCACCGCACCCATCTTTCCCGGCTCAAAATGGATTCCCGCCATCTTCGGAACCGTCGTCTTCTACTACGGTGGAATTGTTTTCGTGCGTGGCGCGCAGAGAGAACTCGCGGAACGTAAGCCCGGCATGATGACCCTCATCAGCTTGGCGATCCTCGTCGCCTTCGGTGCGTCGCTCGCTGCAACACTCGGCGTCTTCCAGGTCGAAGTCTGGTGGGAACTCGCAACGTTGATCACCATCATGGTTCTCGGCCATTGGCTTGAAATGCGCGCCATCGCACAAGCGCGCGGCGCGCTCAACGCTCTTGCCGCATTGCTGCCCGACACGGCGGAACGCGTGGATGGCTCCGAAGTTCGGAGCGTCCCGCTTTCCGAACTGCGAACGGGTGACATCGTTCTCATTCGACCTGGAACGCGTGTGCCTGCCGACGGGGAAGTCACCGAAGGCACCGCCGATGTGGACGAATCCATGATCACCGGGGAATCGAAGCCGGTCTCAAAAGGACCCGGCGGTAAGGTTATCGCGGGAACCGTCGCAGGCGGAGGAAGCCTTCGCGCACGGATCACTGCCGTCGGAGAAGAGACCGCTCTCTCCGGCATTATGCGGCTTGTCGCTGCGGCGCAAGCATCCGGTTCCCGCACGCAGGCTCTCGCCGACCGCGCAGCCGCGCTCCTGTTCTACGTAGCCGTCGTAGCCGGTACGGCGACGTTTGTTTACTGGTGGATGTCCGGCGACAAAGCACACGCGCTCATCCGCACGGCGACGGTCCTCATCATCGCTTGCCCGCATGCCCTGGGTTTGGCTATTCCCTTGGTCATCGCGATCTCGACTTCGCTCGGCGCACAGAACGGACTCCTAGTGAAAGATCGACTCGCTCTCGAACGTGCGCGCGATTTGGATGTCGTTGTTTTCGACAAAACCGGAACACTGACACGCGGCGCTCCCACGCTATCTGGCGTTGCGGTTGCGCCTGGTGTTCGCGAGCAAGATTTGATCGCGCGTGCCGCAGCCGTCGAAGGCGATTCCGAGCACCCTCTCGCCAAAGTGATCGTTGCCGAGGCAAAGCGTCGTGGAATCCCGAAACTCCCCGCGACTCAGTTCGAGGCCCTCCCGGGCCGCGGTGCGCAGGCACTCGTCGGCGGCGAGACTATCGCTGTCGGTGGCCCGCGCCTGTTGAGCGAGCGAAGCACAACGCCTCCACCGGAACTCGCAAAAACCATGTCGGCGTGGGCCGCCGAAGGAAAAACCGTGCTTTCTGTCGTTTCAGGAAGAGACGCCCTCGGTGCCTTCGCCGTGGAAGACGAAATTCGCCCCGAATCGAAACAGGCGGTCGAAGAGCTTCATCGCCTCGGCGTGCGAGTCGCGATGATTACTGGCGACTCGAAAGCCGTCGCTGAGTCCGTTGCACGCCACGTCGGCATTGATGACGTCGCCGCCGAGGTGCTTCCCGCCGATAAAGCTTCCGCAGTCCAACGCTTCAAATCCGGAGGCAAACGCGTTGCCATGGTCGGCGACGGCGTCAACGACGCCCCGGCACTCGCCACCGCGAATGTCGGTATCGCCATCGGTGCGGGCACCGACGTCGCCGTCGAGTCCGCGGGTATCGTTCTCGTGCGCAGTGACCCGCGCGATGTCGTCGGAGCGATCGAACTCTCCCGCGCGACCTACCGGAAGATGATTCAGAATCTGGTCTGGGCTACCGCCTACAATTTGGTTGCGATTCCCGTCGCCGCAGGTGTCCTTCTCCGCTGGGGGCTTGAACTCCCCATGAGCGTGGGCGCCATCGCCATGAGTTTGTCCACGATCATCGTTGCGGCAAACGCGCAACTGTTGCGCAGACTCAAGATCGGACGAGACCCGGTTTCTTTGCCTCCGCCATCTGAAAAGGCCGCCGCTGCGTCCGCGTAATGGATACGTCTGCGGGGCAATTTGTCAAAGCCTCGAATTCGGTGCTACTCTGTGAAACGTCCATGAGGAGCAAGTCGAAATCGGGAAGGGGATGTTTCAACAGCTGCTGTCCGGTCACAATAGGTTGGAATCAGCGAATCCAACGACAGATGCGAGGCATAACCGCCGAGAAGCCCCACTTGGTCGCAAGGCTCCAAGCACCGCTTCGCGTGCAGACCACGTACTACGTTCGGCTCTTTCCGACTAGTGTCTGCTTCGTCGGGTTGCTCCCCGCGTAGGTTCGGACGTCAAAGAGGCTAACTGCCCTCCCCCACCGTGGGCGACACGTTCACCTCAATGATTCACGTTCTGATTTTGCCGCCCGTGTTCTTTGCCTTGATGGATGAAAGAGCGGGCTCTTCGCGAAGCACTGGCAATTCGTTGCGGCCATCGGTAAGAGGATGCGTGAAACTATCCTGCTGAAACTAGGAGAGCGGTACTCATGGACCGCCCTCCTAGTCGGTACCAGCCACGAGGCTAGCACCAATAAGTGGATCGCCTAAATGCTATGTCCAGGATGAACGACAGTCAAGCGATTCGTGGTTCCAAGCAACAAACACTTTTGACCGACAATAACGGCACACGAAAACCACCACACCCCGCCGTTCGGATTCACGGCGATGACCGAAGCCCTTAGCGTCGTTGGTTCGAGCCTAAGGCCCCGATAAAATTTGCTTATAGACGATATTCTTTTTTCTTGACACTGTATTTGTCAAAGCGCAATAGTCCGCTCCAGGCGGAGATGAAGGCGACGAAAATGCGTAGTTTGCATTGAAGATCCTATTTGCGGATGGATCGTCGGCCTCTTCACGACTGCCGCCAGTGTGACAATGACGACTCTTCCAGTGAACACGTGCTAAATGCCCTTGAAACTGACTGGACACGACTGTTCAAATGGCTTGGAATAGTTGAGTGAGCGCCGTCACGGGACACCGTGACCGGAGTCACTGCGAGAGGGCAACGTCCGTCCTAGCGTGGGTAGTGATAACCAAAACGAAAACACGCTTGCGAGCTTAACTCATTGAAATGGCACCGCACTGGATCAGCGGAAGAAGCAACGGCGCCGGGCCGGCGGGTAGAGTTGCCTGTCTGCTTGCTATTCTGCTTACCATCGCGTCTCCCTTGCGCGGCGTAGCCTGCTCTTTGATCGAGTGCTCATCCACAGGCTCCGAGTCTAAGGGCCAATGCCGCGCCATGGTAATGCCGGGGACGTCAGCGACCTCATGTGCTGCGCCAACGCCTACATGCTGCCAACAAGATCAACCTCTGACGCGGACAGTTCAACGGGAGGTTAATCTACGAGCTCATAGAGCGACTCTTGCGATAACCGCCCCTGAGAATCCGTCTGTCATCGTCACACAAATTCAAACAGCAAACACCTCTCTATCGAGTGTTTCTCCGCCTGACCGGCACACTCTCTTCTGCACGCTGCTGATCTAGCAAAACCTCTTTGCGCTTCTTTGTGTCGGCTCGTATCTGAGCCGACACACCGGCACAGCTCTTACCTAAGTGAAAGGAGATTCGTAAATGAGATTTCGCGCAGCATTTATCGCAAGCACTCTTCTGGGATTGTTGGGCGCTCCTGAATTAATAGCTCAGCAGGTTCAACCATCCGATGCCACGGAAGTGGTGACGCTGGCGGACCTGCTCGAAGAAGCCGAGAACGTGCACCCGGCCATCAAGGCGGAAGCCAGCATAGTCAAATCCAAGAGCGCTCGCGTTCCGCAGGTGAAGGCACTGCCCGATCCCACAGTAAAGGTTGGTTGGATGGGAAACATCACACCCTTCAGCGTGCAACATCTCGATCCTTCCAGCTACCGCGGAATCAGCGCGATGCAGGAGCTTCCTTACCCCGGGAAACTCGGCCTCCGCGGTCAAATCGCAGAAAAGGACGTGGACGCCGAGAAATGGAACCTGGAGGCAACGAGGCGACAGGTGCGCGCGGCTGTAAAGTCCGCCTATTTCGAGTTGTGGTCGGTCGATCAGGCAATTGCACACACCCAAGAAAATAAGGACCTGGTTGTGAAGTTGGCGAGGATTGCGGAGGAGAAATATAAGGTCGGAAAGGGGCTCCAGCAGGACGTGCTTCGCGCCCAGCTGGAAGTGAGCCGAATCCTCCAGACATTGACCATCCTAAACCAGCGGCAACGCAGCCTGGCTGCAAGGCTCAATACTTTGCTCCTGCGCCCGCTGGATAGGCCCATTGGCACGCTGGCACCTGTCCAAAAGTCTCCGCTGAATTACTCGCTGAATGACCTCATCGACAAGGGTGTCGAAAACTCACCGGAAATTCGTCGCCAAGAGCAGCTCATCGAGCAGAGCCAATACGCCGTCAACTTGGCGCACAAGGAATACTATCCCGATTTTCAGATCGGATACGATTACTGGCAACGCCCTGACATAAAGGACATGCACGGCTTCAATGTCACGATTAACGTCCCCATCTTCTACAAGAAGAAGCAGAGGGAGGGGCTCAACGAAGCAAACTTCGCGCACGAAAGCGCCAGGCAAAGCCGGGAGGCGATCCACACGGAATTGCTTTTTCAAGTGAAAGACCTGTTCCTGCGAACAAAGTCCTCGGATGACCTGCTGACCCTTTACACCTGGGCGCTAGTCCCGCAATCGGCACTCACATTGGAATCGTCTATGGCAGCTTACCAAACTGGGACGCTTGATTTCGAAAGCCTGATTTCGAACTTCACCTCGGTGCTCGAATACGAGATTAACTATTACGAAGAACTCGCCAACTATCAAAAAGCGCTTGTCAGCCTGGAACAAATCACCGGCGCCGAGCTGATAAAGTGAGGAAGCAATGAGAAGTAACTTCAAAAGGGTCACTGTTGCGGTGGGCATAGGTCTCTTGGTTCTCCTCCTGATCGCTACTTACGTTTATCGCGTGCCCCTCGCGTCTTGGATTCTGGCCGCATCCCAGGAGAAGGTCTTGGAAGCAGGCGCGGACCACCCTCAGATGCCCTCGGCCATGCCAGGAGGAAAGAAAGTCTTGTACTGGTATGACCCTATGAACCCCTCCTTACGGACCGACAAGCCTGGCAAGGCTCCCGATGGAATGGACCTAGTGCCGAAATATGCAGACGAGACTCAGGCCGCTCCTGGCCAGAAAAAGGCTCTTTACTGGTACGACGCCATGAATCCGGGAATGCGCTCCGACAAGCCGGGAAAGGCGCCAGACGGCATGGACCTCGTACCGATGTACGCTGACACCAACGAATCCATGGTGAACATGCCTCCCGGAACCGTGATGGTTTCTCCCGCAAAACAGCAACTGATCGGAGTCCGGACCGGTGTCGTCAAGCAGGAATCACTCGACCGCACGATCCGCACAGTTGCCCAAGTTCAGATAGACGAAACAAAGATCGCCAGGATCCACGTGAAGATCGCGGGCTGGGTGGACCAAATCTATGTGGACTTTGTTGGGAAGTTGGTGAGGAAGGGCCAGCCTTTATTCAGTTTTTACAGTCCCGACTTGGTGGTCACGCAACAGGAGTATCTGATTGCTCGGCGCGGGCAGCAGGAACTAGGGTCGGCGCCGTTCTCCGAAGTGTCCAAAGGCTCGGAAACCCTACTCCAGGCGGCGCGCGAGCGGCTTCGTCTCTGGGACATCAGTGACGCTCAAATTAAGAAACTGGACGAAACCGGAGAGGTGAGCCGGGATATAACGATGTACTCACCGGTGGATGGCTTTGTCATGAAACGGGAAGTCTACGAAAAAATGTACTTATTACCGGAGACAGAGCTCTATGAACTCGTGGACCTCTCCACCGTTTGGGTCAACGCCGAGATCTACGAATACGAAGTTCCCTTTGTAAAAGTTGGCCAGCCTGCCACCATGGCTCTGAGCTATTTCCCCGGCAAGACCTACCAAGGGAAAGTCGTTTACATCTATCCAACCGTCGATCCGACGACCCGAACCGTGAAGGCACGACTCGAATTCTCCAATCCCCATTTCGATTTGAAGCCCGACATGTTCGCAGAAGTCCGCCTGTCCATTTCCTATGGAACACAGCTCTTTGTTCCGCAAGAGGCTGTGCTCGACTCGGGAACCGAGCAAATCGTCTTCGTTGCAGTCGGTGACGGTTATTTCCAGCCGCATAAGGTGCAGCTGGGTCCACGGCTGGACGACCGCATTGTCGTTTTGTCCGGACTGAAGCCTGGCGAAAAGATTGTAACTTCTGGAAACTTCTTAATCGATTCGGAGAGCCGTTTGAAGACCGCCATGGGGGGGATGCAGCACTGAGTGCGCCAGAGGAAGCCATGAGCAACAAAAGCAAAGCAGCAACCTTGAGTTTGAGCATCCTCTTTCTGATGGGGATTGCCGGCGCAGGTTATTGGTTGTTGCGGGAAACAAAACCAAACGCTTGCCCAATCTGTATGCGCAGCATTCATGCGCATTCCAGCGCTGTGGTCTTGATCGACAAGAAGCCATTTAGGGTGTGCTGCATCCGTTGCGGGATTACACACAATTTCCAGGTGGGAAAGCCAGGACAGGTCGTTGAAGTCACGGACTTCGCTTCAGATAAGCCAATAAAGCCCGACAGCGCTTTCTATGTGGAAGGGAGTCAGGTTTCCATGTGTGATCCGCATGCGGGCAGCTTGATCGACCAAACAAAACATCCTTTCACCAGGATTTTTGATCGCTGCGAGCCGAGCACGTATGCGTTTGCGCATCGAGAGGACGCCGAAGCATTCGTTCAACAAAACGGCGGAAAGCTCCTGAGCTGGGAAGAACTGAAAAAAGAAGTTGGGGTCATCCGATGATTAATAAAGTTATCGAATACTGCGCGCAGAACCGCTTCATGGTTTTTCTTTTTACCGCCGTGGCAGTCTTGCTGGGCTGGTATTCGCTCAACAATACAAAGGTCGATGCTATTCCGGACCTGTCGGATACGCAGGTAATCATCTACAGCCGGTGGGACCGTAGCCCCGACATCATGGAGGACCAGGTCACCTACCCGATCGTGTCGGCGCTATTGGGCTTGCCGAAAATCAAGGACATCCGTGGATTCTCAGACTTTGGCTATTCCTATGTCTACGTCATCTTCGAAGATGGGACCGATTTGTACTGGGCGCGGTCGCGGACGCTCGAGTACTTGAGCAGCATATTACCCCGTTTACCGCAGGGAGTGAATGTGGAACTGGCGCGCGATGAAACCGCGGTCGGCTGGGTTTACGAGTACGCTTTGGTGGACACCACCGGCCATTACTCCCTCCCGGAAATGAAGAGCTACCAAGATTGGCATCTCCGATATGCCTTGCAAGCAGTGCCCGGGGTCGCCGAAGTTGCGCCAATGGGCGGCTTCGTCCGCCAATACCAGGTCAACGTCGATCCAAACAAGTTGCTGGCCTACAAGGTATCCATTGACACGGTCGCGGAAGCTGTCCGCAAAAGCAACAACGATGTGGGCGGACGCCTTGTTGAGTTCACCGGGCGTGAATACATGGTTCGGGGACGGGGATATATCCGATCACTTCAGGACGTGGAAAAGATCGTTGTCGCAGCCAATCCGAAAACCGGCGCACCCGTCCTGGTGAGCGACCTTGGCACAGTCACGCTGGGACCCGACATTCGGCGTGGCGTGGCGGAGCTCAATGGACAAGGCGAAGTAGTGGGTGCTGTCGTGATAATGCGCTTTGGAGAAAACGCGGAGAAGGTGATCCAAGCGGTTCGCGCAAAAATCTCAGAGATCGAACCTACGCTGCCGCCCGGCGTGAAAATCGTCCCTACCTACGATCGGGCTGAATTGATCGAGCGATCCATCGAGAATCTGAAAGACACTCTCCGCGAGGAACTGATTATCGTCAGCTTGGTGATTATCATCTTCCTTTGGCACGTTCCGAGCGCCCTGATTCCCATCGCTACGATTCCCATTGCCATCGTGCTCTCCTTCATTCCCATGCATTCGATGGGGTTGACGGCCAACATCATGTCCCTGGGCGGGATCGCCGTGGCGATCGGCGCGATGGTAGACGCGTCGGTTGTGGTGGTTGAGCAAATCCACAAGAAACTTGAGTACTGGGAAGCAGAGGGCAAGCCTACCGACTATCGCAATGTGATCGTGACAGCAATCAAGGAAGTTGGCGGTCCGAGCTTCTTCGCGCTTCTGGTGATCGCAGTTTCATTCCTCCCAGTCTTCACATTGGAGGCGCAGGAGGGCCGCCTCTTCAAACCGCTCGCCTTCACGAAGAACTTCGTTATGGCGATTGCGGCGGTGCTGGCCATTACTTTGGGTCCCGCCGTGTCGCTGCTTGTGATCCATCAGAAGAAATTTGAATTCCGCCCGCGCTGGCTCGCGAAGGCAATCAACACCATCGTTGTTGGGAAGATTCACAACGAAGAGAAGCACCCCATCAGCCGGCCGCTGATGCGGATTTACCACCCGATAGTCGAAGTCGCCCTGGAATACAAGTGGACGACTGTTTTTGCCGCCGTGCTGATTATGGTGCTGACCGTACCGATATTTTTCCGCTTGGGTTCGGAGTTCATGCCTCCACTCGATGAGGGAGTGCTGCTGTACATGCCAACAACTTTGCCCGGAATCTCAGTGACTGAAGCCTCGAAGATCCTCCAAGTCCAGGACAAAATCCTGAAGGACTTTCCGGAAGTCGAGAGTGTGTTTGGCAAGACGGGACGCGCCGAGACAGCTACGGACCCCGCACCTTTCTCGATGGCAGAGACCGTAGTTGTCCTGAAACCCCAGGACCAGTGGCGCACCAAAGCGCGTTGGTATTCAGGCTGGGTCCCGGAACGTTTGCAAAAGATCCTGCGTCATGCTTGGCCGGATCGTATCAGCACGCAAGAGCTCGTCTACGGACCGGGCGGGTTGAACGACGCGTTGCAGCTCCCTGGGATGGCCAACGCGTGGACGATGCCCATCAAGGCCCGCATCGACATGCTGACGACCGGAGTGCGCACCCCCCTGGGAATCAAAATTCTAGGGTCGGATTTAATCAAGATTCAGGAAATTGGTGAAAACATCGAGATGGCCTTGAAAGTTGTTCCTGGCACGACCAGTGTCTTTGCCGAGCGTACGGCGGGCGGCTATTTCCTTGATTTTGACATCAAGCGGGATGCCCTCGCTCGCTATGGCCTGACGGTGGATGACGTTCAAATGGTTCTGACCTCGGCGGTTGGAGGCGAGAGCGTCACGACGACTGTTGAAGGCCGGGAACGATATCCCGTCAACGTCCGCTATTTACGCGACTACCGCAGCAACTTCGGGGAGCTGGACCGGGCGCTAGTGCGAACCCCTGCTGGAGCGCAAGTTCCTATGGCTCAGCTTGCCGATGTCCGGATGCTGAGCGGGCCGGGCATGATTCGGGACGAAAACGGCCGGTTGAGCGGCTACGTGTACGTGGACGTAACGGGGCGCGACATTGGAGGGTACGTCGAAGACGCTAAGAGAACCGTGGCCGAGAAGGTGAAGGTTCCGCCCGGATATCAATTGGTCTGGAGCGGACAGTACGAATTCATGCTGCGCGTGGAAGAGCGTCTGAAACTTGTCGTGCCGATCACTCTGTTCATCGTTTTTCTTTTGCTCTACTTTAATACGCAGTCTCTTACGGAAACCGTGATCATCCTCCTGGCCGTGCCTTTCTCGGCGGTGGGAGCCATCTGGTTCCTTTATTTTCTGGGCTACAACATGAGCATTGCGGTGTGGGTGGGTCTGATCGCCCTGCTTGGCGTGGACGCAGAGACGGCCGTGTTTATGCTGCTCTACCTCAATTTGGCATACCACGAAGCGCTCCAGAAAGGTCAGATGCGTAGTTGGGACGATTTGCGGGAATCGATCGTCAACGGTGCCGTGAAGCGCCTGAGGCCCAAGGTGATGACCGTGGCATGCATGTTCTTCGGGCTCGTGCCCATCATGTGGTCCACGGGCTCCGGAGCAGACGTCATGAAGCGGATTGCCGCCCCAATGATCGGCGGAATCTTCACATCTTTCATCCTTGAGCTGATCGTCTATCCGCCGATCTTTGAAATCTGGAAATGGTACGGTGAAGTGAAACCGGAACTTCGTAAAGCAGGACTGCTCGAGGGCTGACACAGGGACGAAAGCATGAATCTGAGACTCATAGCAAACAAAGAACACGAGCTGCCTGCATTCAAACTGCAGGAGGAAAAAGGAGGTCGACATGAACGCCAGAATTGAAGGCAGCGAGAATCCCAAGGGCATTCGGATCTCCGAACCAACTGGCCTATCAACGATCAAAGATCTGGTACGGCGTCACAAGGTTTGTTGGGAAGTATTTCCGGAGCGCGCTTTGGTTAAACCCGGGATCCGAAGCATCGGCTTCGCGCTTGAGCTTTATGGGACACATGAACCCGGAACGGAACATGTGGATCCAGGGTGTGAAAATTGCAGGAAAGTGCAGTCCGACCTCAGAGAGATCGCGGACTGGATCTTACCCAAAGAAGAGCGTCCATCAATGTATCAGGTGGAAATTGAGACACAATCCCTCACCTACTCACGCGAGCGAGGCGACCGCCCTGACGTCCGAGTGACCATTCATATTGTTCATCGCCACGACTGGGAACAGCCGGTTGACGCATGCGAAGTGCGCTGCCTTAAGGAAATGGAGCAGGAGCTTGGCGAACTGGGAGCGTGCGCGGGCGCGTGGAGTAACCAACGGAACGACACCCGGCTGCACTCCAAGGAAGCAAGCTATGGTCGATAGCGAAAAGACTCGTGTCGTCTACTTCTCCATGGAAATTGCATTGGATTCCAGAATTCTGACTTACAGCGGCGGATTGGGAATCCTGGCCGGCGACATGTTGCCTTCCGCCGCTGACCTCGGAGTCCCAATGGTTGCCGTAACTCTGGTGCACCGGAAGGGCTACTTCCATCAGCGGCTCGATGATCGTGGCAACCCGATCTGCTGCTCCATCCACTCGAGGCGCGCGCCGCCGTGGAAGTCGAGGGAAGGAAGGTATCCATCCGGGCCTGGCAATTTTCATTGCAAGGCTTCTCGGAGAACTCTCTCCGACAGAACTCCTCCTGCGGCTCAGATCCTATACGCCAGCACCATTCCGCTGGAAGACAATGGCCCGCCAGAGTTGAACGCAGGTTCGGATCTTGTGCTGCCTCTTGCGAGGATGAAGCCAACCAAACTCTTTCTTTTCCGGTATCGCATCAATACTCAACGACAACGCCAGTTGCTGTTCAAAAGGGGGTTGGATCGAATTGTTCGCGCGGCGCTGGCCTTGTGCCCCGCTTGCCAATGAATCGTCGAATCACCTGATCTGCTGCCACTGCCAGAACGTCATGAAGAGATCGGATCCATAAGTATGTTCCAGCCCGCTTCACAACAAGGCTTCGCCCCACCGGATGACGACGCTCACAGCGAGATGTGACGCACATCACAGAAACCTGGGCGCAACCGGAGCATAAGTATTTAGGTAAGCTCCGAACCTTAAGCAAGCGGAATGGGACATGGTATCGAGGCAAAAAGCGGGGAGAATCGGCGGGATTACTCGTGTAGGACCAGTCGCGTGGCTGCTAGCTGCCCTTCTAGCGTTCGCTTCCCCTTCGTACGCTGCCGTTTGCCTCATGCGTGGATGTACAGTTAACA
>Ga0306920_100009102_pt1 | contig 13237 bp, 16 predicted proteins | sample flu12Cox44000170_FD_204666 | JGI IMG/M metagenome (GOLD analysis project Ga0306920, IMG submission 204666) | Lab enrichment of tropical soil microbial communities from Luquillo Experimental Forest, Puerto Rico - flux4day.12C.oxic.44.000.170 (v2)... | ecosystem: Environmental > Terrestrial >... | reverse complement strand
CTACCTGGCACCGTAGTCCCCATCCAGTACCACCTTCCCGCTTTTTGTCACTCTAATGGAAGCGGCGGCGTGTTTCGACGTGTAGGTTAGGAATTCACCTTGAGGCACTGGGCCATCCCAATCCCCGTCGTCCAGCTCGACAGTATCAAAACCTACGACACGCACCTTTTCACTAGCCATGTTTGCCTCCTTGTGAAATGAGCCCGCGGAGCGGGCTCTGCATTGCAGATGTACCACGAGGCAAGGACCGCAGCGGCCCGATGCACTTTTAGGGCCTAACGGGCCGTTCGCCTTGCCACGCTTGGTAAAATAGGCCAAATGATCTGCCCGGGTGCGTGATGTGGTTCACACATGCTCCGAGATTCGTGACGTGTCCCGGAGACCGTCCCGCAGTGTTGCCGATCCAAGCCCGCTCGCAGCTGCAACCCCGCTGATCCGCGTGGCCAAGGAGGCGCAGGGTCAGGCGAAAAGGGTTCCCTGGCCGATGACGCTGGCACGCGAAAGGGCCATCGCTCACCAACGCCCGGCGCCGTTCGATCGCTTTGCTGCGGTCACTGCGGCTCGGCTGGATCTCACTGGAGGTTAGTGAAACGTCTTTGCTAACCTCGTGCCCTCCGGAGGGCGCGCCAGAGGCGCTCGGGAGTGGCCGGCATCTCGATGTTACGAATTCCGAGTGGGGCAAGCGCACTGATCAGCGCGTTGCCGACCGCCGGCAGTGCGCCGACATTGCCGGCTTCGCCGGCACCTTTGACCCCGAGCGGATTGGTCTGGGTCGGCACCGGGTGGTCCTCACAGTCGATCGCCGACAGCGTATCGGCGCGCGGCACTGCGTAATCCATAAATGAGCCAGTCAACAGCTGGCCAGAGACGGGGTCGAAGCGGATATCCTCCATCAATACCTGGCCGACACCCTGGGCGATGCCGCCGCGGATCTGGCCCTCGAGCAGCAAGGGGTTCATGACCGTGCCGACGTCGTCGACGACGCTGTAGCGCAGGATCTCGACTTCGCCGGTCTCCTCGTCGATCTCGAGCTCGCAGACATGGCAGCCGTTCGGGAAGTTCTGCTCCTGGCAGCTGAACGTGGCGCCGGCGATCAGACCAAGGTCCATACCCTCGGGCAGGTTCTGCGGGTTCAGCGACTCCTTGGCGATCTCGCCAACCGTCAGGGTGCGGTTCGAGCGCGGCGCCGAGAGGAGGCCGTCCTCAAATTTGATCTCGTCCGCATCGGCTCCGAGCAGGCGGCCGGCGATCGCCTTCGCCTTGGTGACGATCTTCTCGGTCGCGAGATGCACCGCCGACCCGCCGAGCGAAGCCGAGCGCGAGCCCCCGGTGCCTTCGCCGATCGCCACCTTTTCGGTGTCGCCCTGCACGTAATGCACCTGATCAGGGTGGATGCCGAGCCGATCGCACAAGAGCTGCTTGTAGACGGTTTCGTGGCCTTGCCCCTGAGTGATCGAACCCGCCACCAAGGTCACCGTGCCGCTGCGGTCAAAGCGGATCTCGGCTGCCTCGAAGCCGCCTGCTGCGGCACGCTCGATTGTGTTGGCGAGGCCCAAGCCGCGCAATTTGCCATGCCGGCGCGCCTCCGCGCGCCGCTGCTCGAAGCCGTGGGCGCCGGCGAGCTCGAGCGCCATGTCCAGGCACTTTTCGAACTCGCCGCAGTCATAGGTAAAGGTCAGCCCCGATTTGAACGGCATCGCCTCGGGCGGGATCGTGTTGCGCCGGCGCAATTCGATAGGGTCGATGCCGAGTTCGGCGGCGGCCTCGTCGACCATCCGTTCAATCACATAGCCGGCCTCGGGCCGCCCGTTGCCGCGATAGGCCCGCATCGGGTTGGTGTGGGTGTAGACGGCGGTGACGTCGGCATGCACCGCCGGCGTGCGGTAGACGCCCGCCAAGGTTCCGAGATTGTTGACAAAGGCATTGGAGCCGGCCTGCGGATAGGCGCCGACAGCAGCGATCGTCTTGACCCTGAGGGCGAGAAAATGAGCGTCGCGGTCGAGCGCCAGCTCGGCCTCGGTGACGTTGTCGCGCGCCTGGGCGTCGCCGAGAAAGGCCTCTGAACGGGTGCTCGTCCACTTGACCGGACGCCCGACATGCTTCGAGGCCAGCAACACCAGCGCCACCTCGGGGTAAATCGCCGACTTCATGCCAAAGCTGCCGCCGATATCGCCGGCGACAACGCGTACCCGGCTTTCCGGTACCCTCAGGATCTGCGACAGCTCCGCGCGATAACCGTGGATGCGCTGCAGCGTCGTGTAGATCGTGTAGCGGTGCTCGGCGGCGTTGTAGTCGCCGATCGAGCCGCGCGGCTCCATCGTCGCCGCGGTCACCCGGTTGATCACGAATTTGCGCTTGACGATATGCGCGGCACCCGCAAAGGCCGTGTCGGCCGCCGCCTTGTCGCCTTCGAGGTAGACAAAAGAAATGTTGTCGGGGGCCTCGTCCCAGACCAGCGGGGCACCCGGCTTTAGCGTGTCCTCGGTCGAGACGATCGCGGGCAGCGGCTCGTACTCGACCTCGATTAGCTCGGCGGCGTCGGCCGCCTGGTTACGGGTCTCGGCGACGACAAAGGCGACATAGTCGCCAACCCAGCGGACCCGGTCCTTGACCAATGCCGGATAGCGCGGCCGATGGGCGGGTGAGCCGTCGCGGCGTTTGTTCCCCGCAGCCGATGGCAGATCGCGCCAGCCCGACGCCTCCCAATCGGCGCCGGTCAGCACGGCGAGCACGCCGGGCGCGGCCTTCGCGGCGGTGGTATCGATCGAACGGATGCGCGCATGGGCGTGCGGTGAGCGCAGCACGTGACCGAAAGCCATGCGCGGCAACACCATATCGTCGACATAGCGGCCGCCGCCGCGCAGCAGGCGCGGATCCTCAAACCGCGATACCGGCTGACCGAGCGCGAATTCACCCATGCTTACCTCCGACCGATGTCCCCGTTCCCCTCAGCGCCGCTTCCCATGCGGCGAGACGGGTCGGCAACATAACCCTTCGCGACGCGGCCCGCTGGCTGTTTTTCCCGGTTTCTGTTGATCGAAGTTGCTCGCGCCAGTTTGCGGACCCGGCGCAACCAGCGGCGTACTCGCCGCGCGATGTCGGCACCCTCGGCTGATGAGATCTCGCCGCGCGCGATGGCCGCCAGAACCGTCGGCATAACCCACCGGACATCCTCGGCCGTGCGCATCGACGACAGGTCGATCCCGAGACGCTTCGCCGGGTCAATGGCAACTCGCGGCGGCGGCAAAATTTGGTCGGCGAGGACGCGCAGCAGATGCGGTTTGCGGTCGAGCAGATCCGCCAGCGCCCGCTCGCTCAGCGGCCGGGCGACGAGATCGGGAATACGCCGCTTGGGATTGGGGATGCCGCGCGGCCGCCCGAGCGGGTTGCCCGAGCTTCCCTTAGCGAAGCGCCCGCGCGCGTCGCGCGCGCGAGGCACGGAGGGATCAGTACCAAGGCGTTGAGATTCCTGGATTCCACCTTTGGAAAGCAGGAGGGAGCAGGACAGAGCAGGTGATCGGCAACAATTTCCGGCATCGGCGACACTCCACGGGCGCGGCTTTGGGGAAGGTGGCATTGTATGTTCTTGATACGTTCTTTGTCAAGGGCTACCCTTCGATGCCCACCCTGAGCTTGGTCGAAGAAAAAACGCCGAGGCCGTGGTTACGCAAAAGGGCTCGGGTTCGCCTGAAGAAACTGAGGGACGGTATGAGTCAAACCGGGAAGGACCGGGACAGCCGCAATGCTGCGGTCAAGCTCCAGTTCCGGAACTTCGCGGCCGACGACGTTGTGATGGCAGGGGAGTAGCGGGTTAAGCGTCGAGACCTTCGAGCAGTGCCTTTGCCTCACTGAGGTCGGGTGTGTCGAAACCCTCGGTGAACCAGCCGTAGATTGGTGCCAGAAGGTCGCGGGCTTCGCCGCCTCGGCCCTCGTCGCGGCGGAGCCGGGCGAGGCTCACGGCGGCCCGCAATTCCCAGAGCCTGGCCTCCTGCTCCCGGGCGACGTTTAGGGCTGTGCGATACAGCTCCTCGGCAGATTCCGCGTCTCCCTGCCGCAGCAGCAATTGGCCTTTGTGCCGATAGAGCTCCGCCAAGAACCAGCGCTCGCCGGTCCTTTCGACGATCCTCAGCGCCTCGTCCCACAGGGTCAAGGCCTGTTCGACTTGCCCTGCAATCTCACATCCTCTGGCCAACAGGGCAGTATAGTGCGGCATCCACACCTCTGCTCCGGAAGCGCGGTAAGCCGCGATACCGTTGCGCAGGAGAGACATCCCCTCCGTCACATCTCCATCCTTGACCATCAGCCACCCGCGAAAGATTCTTCCTGCCGCAATCCAGTAAGGGAAACCCTGCTCGGTCGCCACCGCAACGAGTTGACCTGCCCGCTCATCCAAGGCTCCGTTTTCTCCCTCGAGCGAAAGCAGCCTGTTGGTGTGTGCCAAGCTCATAGCCAACATCGGCGCATGAACTAGTCTTCGGGCCTCAGCGATTGCTGCATTACACTGTGCTAATGCCCGGTCAGGATAGCCAAGACAAAATAGAACAATTCCCAGACGTGCTCGCGCTAGCACCGGTGGGTAGCTATCGGTCTGTTGGGCGAGCGAGCGTTGGGCCACTGGATCGTACAGCGCAAGCGCTTCTTCCAGATGCAACCGGGATGAAGAGAATTCGCCGGCAAGCATAATGTTGCGACCGAATGAAAGGTGACCTAAAACCAAGCCGGCAGTCTCGTTTCGCTGTCGGCTTAGACGCAGCAAATCCTCGTCCAGAGGCTGCGTCAAATCGAGTTCGCCGCGGTTCTGATGATAGGTCGATCGTCCAAAAGGAAGGTGGAGAAACTCCGAGGGGGAACCCAGCTGCTCCCACAGCTTGCACGCACGGGCATAGGCATCTCCCGTTTCGGGTGCAGCGAAGCCTTTGGCGGCTTGCAAGACTGCGCCCAAAGCGCTACAAAATTCGAGCTCCTGTCGCTGCCGTGCGGGGAGACCAGCACGATCTGGCCGTCGCCGGCCTTGGCGCGCGCCCAGCGGCGCAGCAGCAGGCCGATCTCCTCGTCACGGCCGACCAGGCGGGTCAAAGTCGAACCACGCAACGGGTCGGCGAGACGCCGAACCTCGCCGCGCGGCTGCAGGCTCTCGCCGAATCGGGCACGGTGGTGATCGCCGGGAGCACACGTCGGCTGCTGGGCGATCTCTTCGAGTACCGCGATCTCGGGGTTGTCGAGGTCAAGGGGCTCGCCGCACCGGTGCCAGCCTGGCGGGTGCTGCGCACCAGCAACGTCGCGAGCCGGTTCGAGGCACCGACTGCTCTTGCGCCGAGCCCTCGCCGATCAGGTCGCCGACCACGACCAGCCCGGTGGCGATCCCGACCCGCGCCTGCAGCCGGGCGGATCCGACATCAAGGCGGCCGACCGTGTCGATGATGGCGAGTGCCGCGCGGGCCGCGCGCTCGGCGTCGTCCTCGTGCGCGTTCGGATAGCCGAAATAAACCAGCACGCCGTCGCCCATGTACTTCGCGACAAAGCCATCGAAACTGCCGACGGCCCCGGCGACCGCGAGATGATATGCCGATAGAACTTCGCGCAGATCCTCGGGGTCGAGCCGCGCCGAGAGTTCGGTCGAACCAACCAGGTCGCAGAACATCACCGTCAGCTGCCGGCGTTCAACAATGGCTGGCGCCGGTGGATCGCGCGATACCGTTGTCTCGCCGACGACGGGAGCCTCGCTGCCCAGCGCAGCGATAGCGTCGAGCAGCCGCCGACGATGGCCGATCGGCACCACGCCGATCTCCCTGAGATCCTCCGAGGTGAGGCTCGGCAATACCCTTCCGTCGATCTCGTTGGCGCAGAACGCCGGCTCGTATTGCTTGAGCCCGAGATCACGAAGCCATGCCGCAACGTCCAGGTTGCGAACATGGCGGGACCGGTAACGATTATCCGCTATTTTGTCGCGCTCCAGTAATGGGACAGATTATTTCAACCCCGCCTGCTGGGCTTGATTTGTTGCGCTCTGGATCGCCGTGGCGACATCCGAGGGCAACAGCAGCCGCTGCGTCACCATGCTATTTGCCGCGGCGGTGGCGAGAGCGGTGTAGTTTGCGAGGGTGCCGTAGCGTTCTTCCAGTGACGGGCGCGGGTCTCCGGTCGCTGCGCGCTGCACCTTGGTAACCGCGAAGGGCATGTAGCTGCCGACCAGGTCGCAGGCATCGCCCCCGCTGAACCCTTCGCGCCGGATATTCCAGCCGGTATAGGTGCCGAGCGGAACCTGCAAGGTCATGGTCCGAATGCCGTCGATGCCGTTGCCGTCCGCATCGACCTGCGGCACCAGCGCCGCTGGATAATCCGCGACCAGGTGCGGCGGCTCGACCGCGATGATCCCGGAAACGTCGTCGGCGTCGTAGTGGGGTCCTCGATCGAAGAGCTGGCGGCGGTGGAAAATGGCCTGCGGCTCCGGGTTGGGCAGCAACGGATTCGGCGGGAAAACGAATTTGTCGAGCAGCACAAGGGTCTTACGGTCGATCCGCGGATAAATGCTGGGCGGCGGCGGGGTGTCAGATGCCACCCATTGTTGCAGCGCCATCAGCAAGCCGCGAAGGTGGTAGGAGTAGGAATTGGGATTGGGCAGAAATTGGCAGATCCCGGTCGAGGTCGGCAGCGGTGCGATCGGCGAGAAGCCGCATGCTGGGTGCTGGCGAATTGATAAATCCGCACATTGTCCGGAATGTTAAGATCGAACCGACCCAAAGAATCGGTAGTAAGCTTTGCGCCTGAGCCTTCCCAGTACTCGTAAGCGCTCATCGTATGCACGATCTTGGGGCAGGTGCTGCTCCGCCGGCAGCGGTCGAGCAGCCCGCCCCTTATGCCGGCCAGCGGGTCCAGCGTGTCGCCATAACTGGCCGGCGAGTCGGAACCGGGATATTGCGCCTCGGTGTGCTGCGAGCCGCCCCTGCCCGGCTGGGAGAAGCGCACGTTGATGGGGTTGCGTCCGCCTCCGTTGCGTTCCGGTTGCATTCCGTCGAAGACTTGGCGGTGCGCCTCGTCCTCGTTGAAGCCGAGACCGAGATAGCTCCGCAACGTCCCGGCACCCTGCGAAAAGCCGTAGAGCAGCGCATATTTGATCGCGCCGGCGAGCGGGTTGGGGTTGCCGAGATCGTCTTTATCGGCGTACCGCAAAAACGAGGCGAGGTCGCGGATCGCGGCGAGGCCCAGCCCCATCACGATCGGGTCCCGCGCCGTGTACACCAGCTCATAGATGTGGTTGGTATCGAAACCGTTTCTGAGGCACACCTTTTGCGGGTTTAGCACGTCGGGGAAGGGCACGGTGCTGCAATCGGCATAGGCCCAGTCGGTGTTTGGGATCGGCACTTTCGGGTCGTCCTGATGCACCCGCATCGTCATCGTGTCTTGAGAATTGTCGAGGCTTACGGTCGGATAACCCGCCGTAATGGTGCTGGATCCGGCAACGATGTTCTGCGTGCTAGCCGGCACGCTGAGCGTGAATTCCGAGCGGACGAAGCCGGTAATCGTCTCCCCGTTTCTCTCATGCGCGACCGGCGCCGACATCGTGAAGAAGGGGGGATTGCCGGTTGGCAACAAGTCGGCCTGCCAGCCCGCAAAAACTACGCTGAACCCCTGTTTCAACAAGAACAGGTCGGAGCCCACATCGTAGACGTTACCGCTACCCCGGTTGACGATATTGAACAGCATCGTGTGATTGCCGGTGCTTAGATCGACCGGCGTCACGATCGCGATCTTGGTCGAGTAGGGAACCAACTTTCCCGAATCGAGCGGCGCCAGATGGATGTCCTGGATGACAGCGTCTAATGGGTCGCGAGGATCGATCTCGCCGATGGCAATACCGGTGATCACCACATAGGGCGAACCGACGTCGGGGAATGGAGTCGGCGTGTCGAGGGTGATGCTGCGGATGCGCGCCTCCGCTGATGGCGCCCAGCCGAGAAGCGTCATGCCGAGCGCCGCAATCACACTCCAACGTTTCCAGCGCGCTGAGCTCATCCGCTTCATGGCTGTCCCCTGTCTTGGCGGCCGATCATTTCCTGATCGGAACGCGGAGCTCGAACGACGCAACCTGCGTGGCGAGCCAGGTCAGGGTGAACAGGGGCTGACGACAAGCAATGAAGCGATGATCAAATCTTCTGAAATTTTCTTAAAAAGCGTAGAATCGGCGGCAAAATCAGCCGAACCGGGCCTCACTGGTGGGGGCGGGGAAGGACGGGAGCATGGATGCGCTCACCGCCGACGAAATTTTCCTGTTCGAAGGCTTTCGGCTCGACCGCCGGGCCGGCGGCCTGTTTCGAGCGGACGAAAACGGCGTCCTGGTCCCCGTGCCGCTCGGCACGCGCGCGCTCGACCTGCTCGTCCTGATGGTGAGACGGCAGGGAGATCTCGTCTCAAAGGACGAGATCATGACCGAGATCTGGCCGGGGACCGTGGTCGAGGACAGCAACCTGCCGACCCAGATCTCGACGCTCCGCCGGGTGCTCGATCGCGGGCGGTCGAACGGGAGCTGCATTCAGACAGTGGTGGGCCGAGGCTACCGCTTTGTTGCGGCGGTGACCCAACCTGCCGCGGATGCACCATCCTCGCTAGTGAATGGCGGCGCGGGGCACGACGAGGATGACGTGCCGAACATCGTCGCGCTGCTGCTGGCATCGAGTATGCCGGTCGCGGCGTCGCGTCGGCCGCATCGCCGGTAACATCGCGGCGGCCGTCGGAGTGGCGCTGGTCTCTGCTGGCGCCGCGTGGTGGGTTTGGCCGACCGTAAGGTCCCCTGCCACTCGGGAGGCGGCCTCGCCTCCGTCGCTGCTGCAGCCCTTCGTCGCACCGCGCCTGTCGATCGTGGTGCTGCCCTTCGCCAATCTCAGCAACGACCCCAACCAGCAATATTTCGCCGACGGGGTCACCGAGGAGCTGACGACCGATCTGTCGCGGCTCTCGGACATGGTGGTGATCTCCCGCAATACCGCGTTCACTTATCGGGACAAGCCGGTCGACACCAAGCAGATCGGCCGCGAGCTCGGGGTACGTTATGTGCTCGAAGGGAGCGCTCAGCGGTCGGGCAACCGGGTCCGCGTCGCTTCCCAGCTGATCGATGCCGCGAGCGATGCTCATATGTGGGCAGAACGGTTCGATCGCGACGTGGCCGACCTGTTCGCCCTGCAAGACGAGATCACGACCCGGATCGCGGTCGCGCTCAACCGTGCGCTGATCGGCGCAGAGGCTGCGCGGCCGAGCGAGCATCCCATGCGCTCGACTACATTTTCCGAGGACGCGCCGCAGGGTTGAAACCCAACTCGCGCGCGAGGCATTCGGAGCAGATCAGCTGGTATGAGCGTGCCTTGGCGCTCGATCCGGATTCCGTCGAGGCACAAAGCTTGTTGGCGACCGTACTCGCGGGCGGGATCCTCGCCAATACGACCGACACGGTCGAGGCTGATCTCTTGCGCGCGGAGGACCTGGCCGCACGAGCCCTGGCCGCCTCACCCGACTGCCCGCTTCCGCATTTCGCCAAAGCCACGCTGCTCCGAGCCCAACACCGATGGGCCGAGGCCATTTCCGAATACGAGACGGTGCTCGCGCTCAATCGCAACTGGGTCTTCGCGTTCTTCGCTCTCGGCCAATGCAAGCTCTTCGCCGGGTCGATCGAGGAGACAATCCCGCTGATAGAACGAGCCATCCGGATCAGCCCCCGCGATCCCGAGCTGGTGCATCTGCTGCAGTCGCGCACACCCGAGGCGATCATCTGGCTGGAAAAGGCCCGCAATAACTGGCCCGCACAGTCGCACATTCGTGCCTGGCTCGCCTCTGCCTACGGCCTCAACGGCGAGACCGAACGCGCCACCGTCGAGCTAGCCGAGGCCCGCAGGTTGAGCGGCGACGATCGCCTTTCGAGTATCGCCCGATTGCGTGCTCTTGGACCTTATGCGGGAGGAGTACCGAAGATCCAAGCCCTGTTCGAAAGCACCTATTTTGCCGGTCTGCGCAAAGCTGGGGTGCCGGAGGAGTGACGAGCCGATCGCCACAGGTTGCCGGCTCGATGCAGGCGGGGTATTGAGGCGGTTATCTGGCCTGATCCTGGTTGCAGCCACACTCGAGGGGTTCCGACAAAATGCCCGACCCTGAAGCCATCTACCATTGGCGGCGACTTGATGATCGGGTGACGACATCCGGTCAGCCGACCGAGTCACAACTCGCGGATATCCACGCGCTGGGCATCCGTCACATCGTCAATCTCGGACTGCACACGCATGAGAAGGCTTTGCCGGACGAGGCGGCAAGCGTAAGCCGGCTCGGTATGACGTATCTCCACATACCGGTCGATTTTCAAAACCCGACCGACCGGGATTTCGCGCAATTCTGCGCAGTCATGGAGCAGCTGAAAGAGGTGCCGGTACACGTCCACTGCATCGCGAATTACCGGGTCTCGGCCTTCTTCTACCGCTATCGCCGCGATGTGCTCGGAATGGATGAAGCAAAGACGCGCGCCGAGATGGAAGAGATTTGGCACCCCGAGGGGGTGTGGGCGGCATTTGTCGGTCGTTAGGCTGTTGGCTTCGCTGAAGGTACGGCCGATCATCAAGAGGGGAGGGTAGTCAAAGCGGGCCGGACGACGGGCCCCCGCACCGTAAGGCAGGAGAGCCGGGGCGTGGACGTTATTGTTCAGCGCTGTTCCACGCGAGCATTTGATAGAGAATTATGGCGCCAAAGGTTGCGGTGCCAATCCCCCCATCGTGAAGGCGCCGAACTTGAGTGTGCGGTCGCCGGCCCCGGCCGTAAGCACGGCGGCGACAGTGATCAGATTTCGCGGGTTGGAAAAATCGACCTTATTCTCCACCCAGATCCGGCCAGCCATGGCGGCGATCAGACCAAACAGCACGATCGATAAGCCGCCGATGACGGGACCCGGGATCGAGAGAATAAGAGCACCGAATTTTGGCGAGAAGCGCGAGATCGTACTCCGCGGCGATCCCGAGGTCCCGCCCGTCGCCTACGATGTAATCGATCCCCAGCCGCTGTTGCGGCTTCGCTGGCCCGGGCCAGCCCGATCATTCTTCTCGGACAGATCAACACCGGTGACTTTGACGGCGCCCTGCTGGCGGATCATCCGGGTGTAGAATCCTTCTCCGCAGGCGATGTCGATTGCCGTCTTGCCGGTCGGATCGCCGATCAGCCTCATCAGGGTGAAAGCCTCGATAAGAGCGAGCCATGGCTGCTGTTTTGCGCGTTTGTATTGCTCGGCGATAGGATCGTAATTCGTCGTCATGCTTGCCCGCGATCACTGTTGGCCTCGGCAGCCTTGCTGGCACACGAATGCATTCTGTTGACTCTGTCGGAACCGTCTCTCACCATCCGCGAGGTACTTTTTTCAGCTTCGGACTGCACACGCACGATGAGCCCGGTGGACGCCGCCTGGCAACAATTGATCTCCGCATTGCACGCGTCGGGCCGCAAGGCAGCACTCGCGATCACCGGGGGCGGGAGCGGGGCGATCGGTGAGCTGCTTCGTGTTCCCGGCGGCTCTCGGCTGCTGATCGAGGCGCAGGTTCCCTACGACGCGCTGGCGCTGACGACGTTTCTCGGCTTTGCGCCGGCACAGGCGTGCAGTTCCGACACCGCAATCGCGATGGCACAAAGCGCACGGGCACGCGCCGCCAGGCGGGTGCCGGCGGGCACCGATCTGGTGGGCCTCGGTGCCACGGCAGCGCTGGTCAGTGATCGCCCGCGTAGAGGCGAGCATCGGTTTCACATCGCATTCGCCAACTCCGTCGGCATCGCGCACTGCACTTGCGTGATGGCCAAGGGCCGGCGTGATCGCGCCGCTGAAGAAGACCTCGTTTCGCGCGCGATCGTCCTGTGGCTCGCCCGCGCGTGCGGGATTGCCGCACCGTCGCCGAAGAGCCTCGTCGATGCGGATGAACATTTTGCCGAGATGGTCGTCGCTGCAGAGGATACCGCTGGGGATACGATCGATCAGCTGTTGGCAGGCGAGCTCGATCGCGTCACTGTCCAGCCCGATGGCCAAATGATGCTGTCGGCGCCGCAGCCCCTTGTGCTGTTCCCAGGTTCTTTCAACCCGGTGCACGAGGGGCATCTGTTGCTGGCGCGGCTCGCCGAAGAGCTCAGGCAGCAGCCCTTGGCCTTCGAAATCTCCGTCACTAACGTTGACAAGCCGCCGCTGGCGGGGGGGACGGTGAGAGGGCGGCTCGCGCAATTCGCCTGGAAGTCGCCGGTCGAGCTCACGCGCGCGCCCACCTTCCTCGACAAGTCGCGCTTGTTTCCGAGGACGACTTTTGTGATCGGCGCGGATACAGCCGAGCGGTTGGTTGCGGCGAAATACTATGGCGATGACGCCGCTCGAATGCACCTAGCACTCGAGGAAATCGCTAATTCCGGGAGCAGCTTTCTGGTGGCCGTGCGCATCGACGCAGCGGGGCGGGTTCGCGCGCTCGGCGACATCCCCGTGCCGCGGCGCTATGCCGACCTCTTCACTGAGATCCCCGAGCACCGTTTCCGCGTGGATACCTCCTCATCTGGGATTCGCGCCAGGAGACGTGCAGACGGGGGCGCGCAGTTGGCAATTCAAAGCGAGCCACAAAAATAATCTGCGTCTTTGCTGCCGCAGGTGCCTCCAGAGATAAATCGGCGATTGTGTGAGGAAACCGCGGCTGCAAGGAAACTGCGACTACACGACCAGCGCATGGAAGCTTGATTTTAGGATAGCCGGTAGGTTCCTTATGACCCTCTCTATTTAGGGGGCTCTGTTCCTGGATGCTCGCAGAAATCGAAGGTCCGCAGTTTCCCAATCGCCAGGGGGCTGATCCACTCACAATCCAAGAGGTTATGGCCTATTATCAGGTGCCGGGCCTGAGTGTTGCCGTAATCCATGATTTTGCGATCGACTGGGCAAAGTCGTGGGGAGTGGCAGATGTTGAGACTGGAACGACCGCCACAAACGAAACCCTCTATCAGGCTGCATCGATCAGCAAGCCGGTCGCTGCGATGGCGTCGCTTAAGGCCATCGAAGGCGGTAGATTCAGCCTCGACCAGGACATCAACACCATTCTGACATCCTGGAGATTGCCGGATTCCCCATTTAATGGTGGTCTGCCGGTAACGCCTCGAACACTGTTGAGCCATACCTCTGGCACTGGCGACGGTTTTGGGTTCCCCGGCTACACCCCCGGAGCACCGCTGCCAATGGTGCCGCAGATACTCGATG
>Ga0306920_100009100_pt1 | contig 13238 bp, 8 predicted proteins | sample flu12Cox44000170_FD_204666 | JGI IMG/M metagenome (GOLD analysis project Ga0306920, IMG submission 204666) | Lab enrichment of tropical soil microbial communities from Luquillo Experimental Forest, Puerto Rico - flux4day.12C.oxic.44.000.170 (v2)... | ecosystem: Environmental > Terrestrial >... | reverse complement strand
ATGTATGCCAGGTACGTCTGTACACTAAGTAACCTTGTACGCTAGGCCATGTGTTACTAAGGTGTGATTACTTTGTTGGCGGAAATAGCTAGAGCGTGTTTCAAATATTGACGATCTTGATTCTCCAGCGCCTCCGCCCCCTTATTTCAAGGCCTTTGGCGGCTACTGGAATGCAACGCAAGTATTTTTGAAACACGCTCTAGTCAAGCCAGGCGGATCAGTAGAGATGGGAACAGCGAGGGGGGCACTTCACTAGCTTGGTCGCCGATACTTAACACATGCCTCTGCAGGGACCACATGCTCAGCAATAGATCCTTACAATTTGGGGAACTCATCGATGAAGAAGGCCCGAAGCCGCGTCGGAATGCGATGTAGGTGAACATCGCAATCTTGCGCTCGCCGTAATGGCGCCGAAGGCAGTGAGGCAGCGATTGGGGTCTCTTTTCAGTTGAATGATATAAGCGGCCGAACGTGAAGGTCGGCTGAAACATTGTCCCTTTGTTTCGACCCTCTTCACTTGACGCGCCTGATCATATCGACCCTTCGTCCGTCCGCTGTATTCCCCACGATGATGTCACCCTTCGAGTTAACCGCCAGAGCGTGTGTGCTCGAGAATTCCCCAACTTGGTTGCCCGGTCGACCGAAACTCGACAAGTCTTTTCCTGTTCCTCGATCCACAATTCGTATAACGTCATTCCCGCAATCGCCGACATACATAAACTTCTGCTCCGGGTCGGGTGAAAAGCCTATCCAACATGGTTGACCGCCTCCTTTCAGAGGAGCGGCCTCGCTCTCAACAAGGACATAACTTCGTCGGAAGTCACCCATTTTGTCGAAGACCTCGATACGGCGACCCGCCCAATCACACACGTAGACAAGACCGTCGTTACTGATGACGACGCAATGCACAGTACTCAGAAACACGCCACCCACCCCTGCACCAACCTCGGCCAGTGTGCCCTGACGTCCCCACTGACGGAGGTAGCGGCCTTCACGATCGAAGACAACGACACGACGATTGCCGTCGCCGTCGGCGATGTACACATCGCTATTTTTGGGATCGACCGCGATACTGGTCGGGAGGTTCAAATACACATGGCTGGAGTTCATTGCGGCAGGCCTGTGTGGGTCCGTGGAACCAAATGGGGCCAGCCTGCCATCGGACGTGTCAAACCGTTCTTTGGTTCCTATCTGGAGCAACATTTTGCTTCCGTCATGCGAGTATTTTTGGACAATTCCATCCTCACTCCCGCCAATCCACACGTTCCCTTGATTGTCGACAAAGCAACCATGGAGCTTCTTGGGAAGTAAGTTTCGGTCTCCCCATGAATTTACGACGTTGCCAAGAGGATCGAACTCGATTACGGGTGGCGATGACTCCGCATTTTTTTGTTCCCGTGGAGTCAGGTCTGCTCGAGACAGAATGAACACGTGGTCCTGTGAATCGACACACACGCCACCCACATTTCCAGTCACCCATCGACCCGGCAGTGGTTTGGGCCAAAATGGATCCACCTCGAATTTTGGTACGTTGATGGTTTGCCCCTCGCATTCGGTCGAGCGCGAAAGCCAGGTTGCGAGCGAGAGGCAGGCAACTGCGACTAGCGTCATTACAGGGTTCCGAGTGTTGCTCCTCACGGCATTCTCCCGTTTAGTACAGTCGTCTGACCAAAACCCACCGCCAGCTAAAACAGAGAATGAAATCCCTTCCTAAACCGGTAAGACCTACTTAATTAACCTGAACATCTGAATCCTCCGCCCATTCAAATTATCAGTCACGATGATGTCACCCTTCGAGGTAACCGCCAGAGCGTGTGTGCTCGAGAATTCCCCCACTTGGTTGCCCGGCCGACCAAAACCAGACAAGTCTTTTCCCGTTGCTCGATCCATGATCCGTATAGTTTCATTCCAACAATCGCCGACATACATAAACTTCTGCTCCGGGTCGGGTGAAAAACCTATCCAGCATGGTTGACCGCCTCCTTTCAAAGGCGCGGCCTCGCTCTCGACAAGGACATAACTTCGTCGGAACTCACCCACTTTGTCAAAGACCTCAATGCGGCGACCTCCCTGATCGCACACGTAGACAAGACCGTCGTTACCGATGACGACGCAATGCACAGTACTCAGAAACACGCCACCCACCCCCGCACCGACCTCGGCCAGTGTCCCCTGGCGTCCCCACTGACGGAGGTAGTGGCCCTCGCGATCGAAGACAACGACACGACGATTACCATATCCGTCGGCAACGTACACATCGCCACTTTTAGGATCGACCGCGATACTGGTCGGAAGGTTCAAATACACGTGACTGGAGTTCATTCCTGCGCCGGAGAAAGTACCATCAGATGTATCAATTCGTGCTTTGGTACCTATCTGAAGCAGCATTTTGCTTCCGTCATGCGAGTATTTTTGGACAATTCCATCCTCACTCCCGCCAACCCACACGTTTCCCTCACTGTCGATGAAACAACCATGCAGTCTCTTGGGAAGTAAGTCCCGGTTTCCCCATGAATTTGCGACGTTGCCAAGTGGATCAAACTCGATTACGGGTGGCGATGCCTGCGCCACCTCCTTTTCTTTAGCAGTAAGGTCTCCCCGGGGAAGTACAAATACATGATCCACCGCATCGACGCACACGCCGCCAAACTCGCCAGTCACCCACCGATTCGGCAGTGGCTTGGGCCAGAATGGATCCACTTGAAACTTTGGCGTGTTTGGAGCCTCCGGTGAGGGCTGGGCTTTAGCAGACTCGGACAATAAGCCCCATGTTACAGCGGAGAGGTAAAACGCTGCACAGGTTGCAGCGACCCTACTACAAAGGAATCTTGACCACCCTAGGCGCGTTGTCATAAGGCACCGCCCTTCTGGAGATCTCTGGAGGTGTCATTTAGCGATTTCTTCGAAAGCTGTGGGCAACCACTTCGGACCAGTCGTCCTACCACAGTTAGCGTCCGACAGAACCTCAAAACCAGAAGACCGAGTACTTTACCGGCCTCCTGTTGATACGTGGGCCTTCGCAAGCTGCACGGTGGGGAAACCACGTCCGACATTGCGACGCTGAAACTTCGGGAGAAGCTGTCCATCTAGCTGCTCACAAACCGCGCACCATTGGATTTTCGCAAGGTCCGACGATCAGGTTGTTTCTGTACTTCAACGTGACCTTATTTCAATTCGATACAAATGATACGAGGTACTCCTTCTACCGCTTCTTCGGTATGAGGAACATTGCGAAACTTACCAATAAGTACGTCTCCGGGTTCCTTCGAGAGCACTTCGACCTTGCCCTCCGAAACCGAGCGAATCTTCCCGCCTTCGAGCCACACTCCAGCTACTTGGTTGTAGTGCAGATGAAGCGGCGAGCGCACACCGATCTCTCTTCTGTCGTCCCAAAGATTTAATCGATTAGTTTCAAAGAGCTTGATCGCTCCTTGCCGTGGATACTGACCTGAAATGCCTTTTGTGATTGGCCAGTGAGATGGCTCTACATCTTTGAGCTGGAAGACCATAGCACGGCTCGGTCTGTCGCTGGCGCCTTCTTCCGTATCTATCATCCCTTTCGATTCGAACCGGATGGAGCCGACCCGCTCTTGTTCTATGCTCCACGTACCGTCGGGCATGGTGACCTTCACAGCCCCTTCCCTCAAGAACACAGAAACCTGATCCAATGGGTTTTCGTGCATCCCAGTGGATTTGCCAGGTTCCCAGGTCACGTACCAAACTACGAAACTATCGCTTTCCTGGACTTTCCTCGCTCCGTCTCGTGGAAATGGCGCAGGATACTTCTGCGCTAATGTCTGGGCGGAGAAGAGTAACAACACAACAACACGTGTTGCGGCTCCCCGGCTGAACAGCCCTTTCACAATTTTGCCTCCTATCGATTCCGAACCGCTGCGAATCTTGCACAAGTGACAATGTCAGTCATGCATACATCACTTGAAGTCATTTCGCACCACTTGTCCACCCTTCATCACAAATTTGACCCTTTCAAGCTCAGTAATGTCCTGTACCGGATCGCCGGATACAGCGATGATATCGGCGTACTTGCCTTTCTCGACCGACCCGATCCGATCTTGCCAGCCGAGGAGCTCCGATGCGACTTTTGTCGCAGACTGTATAGCTTGTGCGGGAGTCATGCCGTACTTAACCATGTACGTGAACTCTGGCGCTTGCAAGCCGTGGACTAAAGGTCCATCCGGGTAGAACTGAACCCCGCTGCCGAAAGCGATCTTTATTCGTTTGGAAATAGCCATGCGCGTACTGTTCTCCTGCTGTGCCGCCAAGCTCCACTTTCCACCAGTTGCTTTAAGATCGCCGGGTAGTTTGACGGTCCAGTAGTCGCCTATGGTCAGAACGACGTATATCCCCTTTTGGACCATGAGATCGGCGGTCTGCTCGTCGTCAGAGAGGGCGACGGCATGCTCCACACTATCGACGCCCGCTCGCACACAACTCTTCAAGCCCTCGCCCCCGAAAGCGTGGCAAGCCGCCTTATGGCCGTGGCTGTGTGCCTCCTCCACGATTGCGCTGACTTCTTCGAAAGTAAACGTGGGATCACACCAGATATCCCATTTTTTCCCGTCGGTCACAAATCGGAAAGAATGGTAGGCATCACCGTGAAGCTTAATCCAATCGGCACCGTAGTGGATTTGCTCGCGAACGACCCGGCGTGCCTCCCACGGCGAATCTACGGTTGCTGCTTCGCTCGGCAGGCTCACTTCGGGCGACCAATGATAAGAAAAGGTAGCAGGTCCAATAGCTCGTGTGGAAACTTGCATTCGTGGACCTTGGAAGATGCCACGATCAATAGCATTGCGAATGTCCACGTCAGCATAGCCACCACCGTGGCTTCCCATATCGCGCAACGTGGTAAATCCTGCCCGGAGATCAGCTTGGGCAGCTTTTAGCGCCATCAGTGTTCGATACTCTTGAGTGGTCTCAACCTGGCTAAAGTTGTGTGCAAAGATGTGTGTATGACAATCAATCAGTCCCGGCAGCACCGTGGCTTGGCCAAGGTCGATGACTTGAGCTCCGGGCGGGATCTTGATCCGATCGTCGGGACCGACATCCATGATTTTCTCGCCCTGGATGAGCACTACCTGTTTGGTCAACAACTGGCCCGAATTGCTATCAAACAAGCGGCCAGAGCGTAAGGCTATAACTTGGGGAGTCTGACACCATAGAGCAGTCGCAACACATAACGTAGGAATTAAACTCAAGCCACCTTTATGATGCATCCTTTTTGATCCTCCCTTAGAAGCGGGGAACTCGATTTCACCCGTTGTAAATGAGGTTACTCACTCTGCCTGTGAGAGCATTGAGCATCGGGTCAGTTGACTTTACTGTTCAACGAGATCCAGAAGCCAGATAAAAAGGTGCTATAACATCAGCCAACTCTCTAACTAGAAGCCCTGCAGGGCGCGGCATCCCTTTTCCGAGCAGTTGCCGCATCGCCAGCCTCAGGTCCACAAACGTGAATCAAACACTCGCATAAAAATATTGTCTCGTTTTCGCGCGTGTATACGGCGCATTCCGCCGGTCATCGGCCTACCTCCACCTGGCAATCTCAAACCTGTGACGAAAACATCTATCGTTTACAGAAAATCGATGCAGAACGCCGCCAAGGGTTACCAGATCACTTTCAGGGCTAGTTGGATCTGCCGTGCGGTGGTAGACGTTTTATCGAGTGCTCCGGCCGCGCCAACCGGGTTTCCGTTTGAATCGAAGAATGTTGAGTTGTCGACGGGTACTGCAAAATTTGGGCGGTTCAAAATATTGAAGAACTCTGCTCGGAATTGCACGTTGAAGCTTTCAGAAATCTTCCTGATGTAATTGTTCTTAAATAGCGAAAAGTTAAGCGTTACTAGTCCAGGCCCTATCACGCTGTTGCGCCCTACATTGCCTAGGAGGTTCGAGCAGGTGCCTGGTGCCGCTGAGAAAGGTGTGCATTGCGCTGCCAGGGCAGCAGGAGCCACGGGAAGAGTGAAGCAGTTCAGCTTGACGTAGTTGATGGGGTTCCCGGGATTGATAGGCGAACCGCAACCGGATCCAGAAAGACGGTTCGGATAAGCGAACGGGTCCCCGCTATTAAGGCCCAGCGGGTCTCCGGCGATCAGGGGCGTAAACGGTATGCCATCCTCGGCAGTGAAGATTCCTCCCACCTCCCATCCCCCCAGGACATGTGAACCGATAGCCCCCCAGTTCTTCGGAATCGGAACATCCCAAAGGTAATTAATCACCAAAGTGCGACCTATATTGAAGTCTGATAATCCCCTCCGGCAGCTGGAGCAAAACCAGAACGGACTTGAGATCGAGTTGGTATAGGGATTACCGATGACGCTCGCGGAACCCGTGTCAATGGCCTTGCTCCACGTGAAAGACCCCTGTACCTGGAAGCCGTGACTAATCCTTTTCAACGCCCCAACCTGAAGAGCGTTATACCGGGCGTCGCCATTCCAATAAAGGCCTCGTATGTCGCCTGCGGCAGGGTTGATTATCGTTCCGCTGCCCGCCGGAAAGGGCCAGAGATACCCTTGGGGTGTAGCAGTCGGAAGGACGAGATTCACGTCGTCCGCTCGGTTCAGCATGTGGACACCGTGATTCCCTACATAACCGAGCATCACCGTGGTGTTTGGCGTCAGTTGACGCTGAATATTCAGATTCCAGATCATCACGTAATTTCGAGGTGGGTCGAACTCAATGGAGACAGTCTGCAGGTTCGAGGGGTCAATTACTCCGTTTTCGGCTGCTCCGCCAGGGAACGACCCAGGGGGAGTGTGTTTTACCGATAGCAACTGCGTGAACGGAGCTGAATGTTCTATTCCATTAGAGAATTCATAAACGAAAGGCAAAACATCGAAAATCCCGAAAGCTCCACGAACTGCCGTCTTGCCGTCGTGGAAAGGGTCCCAAGAGAAACCTATCCGCGGTTCGAAATTGTGAACGGTTGGGTTGTTGAAATAAGGTGAACCTAAATGACCAGGAGGGAGGGTAGTGAAAGTCCGCAGATTTACCAGTTGGTTGGAAAGCTCTGTCGGGACCGTAACCATTTCGTATCGTAGGCCCAGATTTAGGGTCAGGTTAGGGCGGAACCTCCAATCGTCCTGGATATAACCACCAAAAAGACTTTCTCGTACGCGACGGGGGGTAAGGGTACCAGGCACTTGCCCCTGGAACTTAGCAGACGCATTGGTCAGGAAGTCAACCAGCGAGCCGAACTTAAACCTTCCAGTTGCACGGGAGGGCACGAGCAGGTAGCTTTGCATCCGCTCGAAGGCAAAGCCGAATTTTATCGAATGACGACCCTTGGTCAAAGACGCATCATCATATACTTGGTACGAGTTCCACACGACATGATCACCCGTAATCGTCCCTACACCCCCACCACCGAAATCCGTGAGTCCCGCCACTTGTACAATTGGCGCGGGAAGGCCCGGAAACGCACCCAAAGACACATCATTGACAAGTGGGTTGATTGCCTTCAGGGATAAATCGATGTGGGCATTAATCCGACTGAAGCCAAACCGAACAGAATTGATTAGGGACGGACTGAAGAGGTGAGTCTCTTCCAAAGCTACCATCTGCCTGCCTGTGGTGTTTCCGACAAGCACATTGTTAAGCGTATCGGGCGTGTCGATAGTAGCCGGGTCGTTGAAATAACTCCCCTGAATACTATCTTTCTCTGAGAACTTCCGGTCTATCCTGAAGGTGTAGAAATTCTCGTCAGAGGTACTGTTAGTAGTATTAAGGAATTTCCCTGTGTCCCCTAGGCCCACCAATCCCGCGTTGGGCAGAGGGTAGAAACCGAAGAAGGGCTTGACCATTGGGTCAACTGTGATCGTTGTGGTCGTCCCATCAGGATTATGAATGATTCCATTGCGGGCGCCCTGCGAGGGCACGAGATTAACGTTCGATGTGGCCAGACTCTCGCGGAACCCTTCGTAGTCAAAAAAGAAGAACATCTTATCCTTCTGGATGGGCCCTCCAAGCGACGCACCAAATTGGTTGCGATGAAACGGAGCTTGCGAGGCGTCAAAATAGTTTCGCGCGTCAAGGCTCTTGTTGCGGAGAAACCAATAGGCGTCTCCATGGAACCGGTTTGTCCCGGATTTCGTGATAGCGTTGACCACACCTCCGGAAGTTCGGCCGTACTCGGCCGAATAGTTGCTCGTCAAGACCGAAAACTCGGCAATGGCATCCACCCCCAAAGCAACGCCGAGTGCGCTACCGGGTGACCCGCCTGCGTAATCTACGATGCTAACCCCGTCAAGGCGATAGTTATTTGTTTGGGGCCGCGTGCCGGAAATGGTTAATTGAGTTCCATATCCTTTGCTTCCTCGGCCGTCAATCGCGGCATTGGGCGGTTGGCTAGGAACAATGTTGACGCCGGGCTGGAGAGTCGCCAATAGAGTCCAATCGCGACCGTTGAGCGGCAAGTCAACAATGCTTTTCGGGTCTACCACCGCCCCAACGCTCGACGAAGCCAGTTCCACGGTCGGCGGTACATCAGTGACTTGGATCTTCTCGCTGACCTGTCCCACCGTCAGTACGAGGTTGAGCACTTGCTGGGCTCCCACGGTCAGAGTGATCGAGGACTGCACCGCTGTGGCAAAGCCACGAGCGGAAGCTGTCACTTCATAAGTCCCTGGCAGGAGATTCGGCATCGCGTAGAAGCCATCCGAATTCGTAGTAGCGGCGTTGAGAATCCCAGTACTCACATTTTTGATAGAGATTCGGGCCCGAGGGACAACTGCGCCCGAAGGATCTTTGACCGTACCAGAGAGCGTTGCGCCCACCACTTGTCCGTATATTGGGTAGGAAAGGAGAATGCTTACGGAAAATATCACCAGCAACCGAAAAGCTAGCCAATCTGCCTTTGTAGCCGTCAAGTGAAACATGGCTTGGCTCCTCTCCGCACGCACAAATTCGCACGAGTACTCGCTTCCACTACATTGGGAGTGGAGCGATTACCCTAAAAGCGGTGTTTTTCGGTATTTGAATCCGTCCCAGAAGGTCCTCGAATTCGATTGGAAACTTGTATGACAAGTCGGGAAAACTGTCCTTTAAGACGTATAAATAATTTCTTAAGAAAATCTTGCGTCTAGCAGCTATGCTGTTGATTTTGAGCCTGATCGAGAGGCATCACGGACTCGATCGAAGCACGACACCACTGCATGTCTTTTAAGGAAAAATGCTGCTAGAAACCGCTAGGATAAGAAGCGGAACGAGCGAGAACTCTTGTCTCTTCGCTCCTGCCAAAAGCTGCGAGGCATGGTGGCAGGGATCCATTGAGACGCGATCGAGCGTGCTGCGGCATCACAAACACGCTAAACGACTCCAAGCCATCGCCAATACGTAAACCAAAAAATCATAAGAAGAACTAGTGCTATTACCGTTAGAGGGATACCCATCCTCATCAGATCCCTGACGTCAAACGTTTCAGTACTGTAGGCGATCATGAGATGGGGATCCGATATTGGCAAAATGAAGGAAAAATAGAGCGTGAACGTCGCAATTAGTAGCATCCCCCATACGGGCAAAGCCGGGTTGCCAAAGCCCGACAGCAAAGCCAAGAGGGCAGGTATTAAAGTCGCTGTGGCGGACGTAATACTGGCGAACGCAAACCGAATGACGACAAGGCTAATAACGAGTGTGGCCATTATCGCTGAGGGGCGCATGTGTTCCATTCCCAAGCCCCCCAATGCGGTCTTCGTTAGCCAGGCAGCTGCTCCAGTGTCAAGCAAAGCCTGGCCGAGTGATACAGCGACCGAGGCGATTACAATAATGCTACCTATGTTAGCCGCCCTGCTTAAATCCCTCCAATTCGTCACCCCGATGTACGGTGTGAGGACGAGCGTCACGGCCAAAATCGCTACCGTGCTTACATCTATATGGTGATATCTTTCGGTAGCCCATAGGGCTATCGTCAAGACACACACTGCTGACATTCGCTTCTCTTGAACCGACATAGGGCCAAGGCGCGAATATGCCGTATCAATCACTTTGCGCCCACCGGGAATTTCTGAGAACTCAAATTTGTTCAGACGAATCAGTAAGAAGTAAAGTGAGATCATTAGCGCAATCGACAAAGGCCAACTATATTTCAACCAATCTACCCACGAGATTGGGTGATGCAGATATTTATCGATAAAAGAGGCAGCGATTAGGTTTGGTATCCCTGCGCTCAAAACACCTATCCCTGAAATTGGAGCTGCCAATGCTACGCATATCAAGAGATTCCTTGCGAATACGCTTTTCTTATCAACCCCCACTGCAGTAATCAGACTCACAGCAATCGGAGTCACTGCCGCTGTGCGTGCAATAATCGATGGAATCAGAAAGGCAAGCATAAGCATGATCAATATGATTCCGACAAAGACTCGGTGAGTTTTGGGCCCCAACACCTTCAAAGTACTAAAGGCGATCCTGTTGCTCAGGCCAGTACTTTCGATAGCGGCTGTCAACAACAACGCCGCGGTAACTAATATCGTCCCTCCGCTGACAAAGCCGCTTACTGCTAGCTGAAGAGCCTTTGCTGTTCCAAGAAGAGGGCCAGTAGTTCCTTGGGCAGGAGAGAATCCCAGGAACAGCGCCAGACACACCAAGTCTACGAGGGCTGTGTAAATGTATGGAATCGCCTCGGACATCCACACGATTACTGCAAATACCAAGATTCCGAGGACGCGCTGTCCCGCTATTGAGAGTCCCGGCCTTGCAGGCATAAGAACAGTCACTAGCAAGAGGCAGACGCCAATTGCGAGCCATATTGGCTTTGAGTGTATCTCTTTCCGCGAGCGCGGCACCGCCATCTTTGGTGACGGCTGAAATACTAAGTGTGACATGTTCGAAATCCCTTTTACAGCTGCCCTATTCGTCCATCTCGCGGGAAGCGAGTCTGTGCTTCTTTCCTATAATTTCTTGGCAGTAGGTAACGTCAAGCACCGCAGCGTCTCTGAGATGAACCGTCGGATCACGGTTTGTCAGTCGAAGAAGGAAATATTAAAGGCCCACTCAGAAGACTACCGTAACACCGGAGCGGTCAATTCATGTGAAAGCGACTGGAGCTTACAGGTAACGCTTTCTATACAGCGGCTTGAGATCGGATATGGGCACCCCCTTGTCAATTAGCTCTCTCATAACGGCCTCTTCCTTATTGATGGATAAGCACTTCTCGAGGACATAAGAAACGCTATCGGCTGGAACGACGCACACACCCGAGTCGTCTGCCAGGATTAGATCTCCGGGTTCTACCACCACGTTCCGTACTGTGACCGGGCCGTTAATTTCAACTGCTTGCATCCGGCACTTTCCTGAAATCGGCGTTGTGCCACAACTCCAAGTCGGAAATTTTCTGTTCCTGAACGAAGAGATATCACGAACTGCGCCGTTCACCACCGCGCCGACCACTCCGCGCGACTGGGCCACACACACTGACTGACCTCCCATATTTGACACATCCATGTTGCCGCCGAAATCAGCAACTAAAACATCACCTGGCTCCGCAAGATAGTGTGTGTCACGGGTAGCCATCCGAATGTAGTCCTTATCGTGAAAGCCTTGCGTAGGAGTCTTCCGCTCCGGTATGCTGCGAAGAGTAATTGCGGTGCCGGCAATTCGTGAACCTGGCACAACCGGGGACAGATAGGTTGACGGAATGCTTCCACTGATCCCAATTGAATCAAGCACATCCGATACGGTACCTGTCAATTCATCAAGGGCCAAGAATCCCTTGGTGACTCGTCCATCTATTCGTGGGTACTTGATTTGCTTAATGCTTTCTCGCGGCACGCCGCCCCAGATTCTTCCCTGCTCCTTGTACTCCTCATACTCCTTAATTAAATCCTTGGTCATGCAATGCGCCTCCGTGATGGACTAATAAATGCCCCGGAAGTTGAGCCGTTTCTTCCTGAGAGAAAAGATAAGTTCTAGGCCTATAAAGGTGGTTAGGGACTGTAGCGCTTGGCGAACACATCCATGAATTCCGTCACAGGCGTAGCTTCGAAGGTTTTCTGATCAAGACACAACGAAAGGATTCTTTCCTGTTGCTTCGCTGGAAATCTTGAACGGAGGCTGTTCGTAAATTTGTTTAGCAAAGCCGGGATCGCTTCGGAGCGTCGGCGCGGGTGTCCGATTGGATATTGAATCTCAACCTTTTCGGTACGCGTGCCATCCTTGAACTCAATTTGAATCGCACCCGGCCACGAGGCCTTGGCAGATTCAGAATCCGCCTTCCACTGCCTGTCGACATAGATGACCATTTTAGCGCGGAGTGCATCGATTCGGGGATCGGCTGCCACATCGTCTTGGTAATCATCCCATGTTAGATTGCCAAAAATGAGACCGACAGCAGCTCCATATTTAAGATCGTGATCTCGGGCTGCCGGACTTGTCAGCGGCTCAGGTTTGACAAAGACGCTCTCATCTCTTATCCGGCTCCAACTTTCACTGTATGTACTTAACGTAATCTTTTCAATGTCATCAAGTCGACCTTTCACCACCGGGTAAAGCTTCACGGCGCACTCCAACACCGACTGCGTTGGGACTTGAGTGGGGTAGAGGGGCTTAAAGAGAACATTTTCCACCGTATTGGTGCCGAACGAACCGAGTTCGAAGGGCTTGCCATTGAACAATACGTCGTAAACGCCAACCCTTTTGGCCGTCAGAACTGTAGGGTATCCCATCTCACCCTTCAGACTGATGAATGCCAGCCGTACCCCGCGACTCGTGGCATCTGCAGAGTTCCAGGACTTTCGAGTACCGTAGGTAAATTGGTCACGAAACAGCCTCAGCGTTGTGAGATCAGCAAAAGCTTGAGAGACGGCGTTGATGATTTGTTGCCAGTTGCCACCAAACATTTTTGTGACCACTGCTGCTGTCGCCACATTGGTCCACCACACATAGTCAACTCCCGGCGGCCGAAGGTTATTGATGCCGACCGCACCTTGAACTTCGTAAGCTTTGATCAACGCGGTGAGCACTTCACGCATGACCATGGATTCCTTGCCCTCAGCTACTCGAACACGAGAAAGGTAAGCGGCACTCGCCAGCACGCCACCAAGATTATCCGATGTATGCCCAGGGGGTACCGCGCCAGGCCATGTGCCACGTTGGGCTTCGTCACTGAAATCCATCCACCGTACCATGCAGCCAATATTGAACGCAGCCTCTATTGGGTCGAGCTCAAAGTCCGTACCGGGAATTTTGACGCCATTTGGGACCACGGTGCCAGGAACGACTGG
>Ga0306920_100009097_pt1 | contig 13240 bp, 10 predicted proteins | sample flu12Cox44000170_FD_204666 | JGI IMG/M metagenome (GOLD analysis project Ga0306920, IMG submission 204666) | Lab enrichment of tropical soil microbial communities from Luquillo Experimental Forest, Puerto Rico - flux4day.12C.oxic.44.000.170 (v2)... | ecosystem: Environmental > Terrestrial >... | reverse complement strand
CAGGTGGTCGTCTTCGAGAAGGGCCCCAACCACTTCACCAACCTGGCTGGCCAGGGCCCGTTCGGCACCATGTTCGCCAACGACAGCCTGGCCATGATCCAGCGCTACTACGCCGAGCCCGACCCGGAGGTGTTCCCGCGCACCTGGCGGCCGGACCCCTCCACTCCCGTCCAGCACACCGGCAGCGTCGACGAGCTGCCCCAGGTGGTCGGCGGCGGGACCGTGCACTGGGACGCCAAGGTGCCCAGGTTCTGGGACATCGACTTCCAGCAGCGGTCCGCGCTGGGCCCGGTGCCGGGCGCGGACGTGGCCGACTGGCCCTTCACCTACCACGAGCTCGCGCCCTATTACGACGAGGTCGAGCAGCTCATCGGCGCCCAGGGCGACACCACGAAGTTCCCGGACCTGGTCAACAAGCACGCGCCACGGCAGAACCAGTACCCGATGCCGCCCGGGCCGCAGATGCGCTCGTCGACCGCCGTCGCCGCGGGCGCTGCCGCCCTCGGCCTGCACCCCTTCCCGTTCCCGATGGCGGCCAACTCCGTCAGCGGCCACAACGGCCAGCACGCCTGCAACAACTGCGGGTTCTGCGCCAACTTCGGCTGCCCGGTGGTGGCCCGGCCGGCCGCGCTCGTCCCGCTCCGTCAGGGGCTGCGGACCGGGCGGGTCGAGCTGCGGCCCGAGACCATGGTCACGAAAATCGAACTCGCAGGGCACAAGGCCAAAGGCGTCAGCTGGATCAAGATGACGGACCGAGGGCCAACAACGGGCACCGAGACGGCGGACGTCATCGTCATGGCCGCGTCCGCCATCGAGACCGTCCGCCTCGCCCTGCTCTCGGATTTCCCCGACCGCAGCGGCAGGCTCGGCCGCCGCCTGATGCTGCACGCGTTCATCGACGGCAGCGCGATCTTCCTCGACGAGCGGATGCACGCCTACCGCGGCCGGTCCGTGACCCAGTGCGCGGAGGACGCCGCCGACCCGGACTACCCGGGAGCGCGGGCGTTCGCACGACAACACGGCCTGCCCTATATCCGCGGCGGCCTGATGGAGCTGGGCGGCAGCCAGGACCCGATCAGCGAGGCGCAGTCCTACCAGACCCTGCTCGGCTTCATCCGCGCGGCCAGACCCTTCGGCACCGAGTTCAAGCAGCTCATGCGCGCCTCGATCCTGCGCGACCGGCTGGCAGGCTGCTCGCTCATCGGCCACGACCTGCCCTACCTGAGCCACACGGTGACCCTCGACCCCACCGTCAGGGACGTCTTCGGGCTGCCGGTGGCCCGCGTCACCTGGAGCGCGGGCCGGCACGAGCAGGTGGCCCAGCAGTTCTGGATCCCGCGGCTGAAGGCGATGATGAAGAAGGCGGGCGCCGGCGTGGCGCTGGCCGTGCCCGCCACCGACAACAGCGGCGGCGTACCCGCCGGCAACCACGTGATGGGCGGCATGATGATGGGAACCGACCCGGCCGCCGGCGTGACCGACGCCCACGGCCGGGTGCACGGCCTGGACAACGTGTACGCGGCGGACGGGTCCGTCTTCGTCACCTCGGGCGCGCACAACCCGACCAACACGATCATGGCCGTGGCCCTGCGCAACATGCGCCACCTAGCGGGAAGCTGACACCGTTCCCGCGTCGGCCAGGCCGGCCTCGGCGAGCTGAGCGCTGAGCACGTCCTTGCGGATCTTGCCGGTCGCAGTCAGCGGGAATCCGTCGGTGAACAGCCAGCGGACCGGCGTCTTGTACGCGGCCAGCCGACTCCGGCAGTGCTCGGCGAGCTCGGTTTCGGCCGGCGGAACGGGACCGCAGAGCCGGACGACCGCGCCGACCACCTCGCCCCAGAACCGGTCCGGCACCCCGACCACCGCCACCTCGGCCACGCCCGGGTGGCTGAGCAGCACGGCCTCGATCTCGGCCGGGTAGATGTTCTCCCCGCCCCGGACGATCATCTCCTTGATCCGGCCCGCGATCCGGCAGTAGCCGCGCTCGTCCATCGAGCCGAGGTCGCCGGTGTGCAGCCACCCGTCCGGGTCGATCGCCGCCGCGGTGGCCTCCGGGTCGCCCAGGTAGCCGGCCATGACCAGGTAGCCGCGGGTGCAGATCTCGCCGACGGTCCCGCACGGCACGGTCTCGCCGGTGGCCACGTCGGTGATCTTGACCGCGGTCTGCGGCAGCGGCCGGCCGAGCGTCTCCGCCCGGTCCTCGGCGGAGTCGGTGGCCCGGGTCAGCGTGATCGAGCAGCTGGACTCGGTCTGCCCGAACGTGAGCACGAACGGGACCCCGAACGCCGCCTCGACCTGCCGGACCAGCTCCGGCGGCACGGTCGCGCCGCCGGACAGCGCGAGCCGCAGGCTGGACAGGTCGCGGCCGGCCCGGCCGGCCGCGGCGAGCAGCGCGGTCAGCATCGCCGGCACGCCCCCGATCGTGGTCCCGCGGTGCCTCTCGATGAGCTCGAGCTGCAACGCCGGATCGAAGCGGGGCATGACCACCTGGGTGCCCAGGGTCTGCACCAGGCCGAGGGTGATCATCCCGCCGCCCGCCACGTGGAAGTACGGCATCGGGTTGACCAGGACGTCTCCCGCCCGCAGGCCGACGGCCGCGGCGGCCAGCCGCGCGTTGTTGGTCAGCCCCCGGTGGGTGAGCACGGCCGCCTTGGGCCGGCCGGTGGTGCCCGAGGTGTACAGGATCTGCGCCGGGCCGGCCGGGTCGACCTCCGGTAGCGGCCCGCCGGCGCCAGCCGGCCACTGGCCGAACGTGATCACCTTCCGCAGCCGCGGCAGCGAGTCCCGCACCCGGTCCAGGATCCCGGCCTGCGCGCCGCCGCGCAGGAACACCCCGCGCGCGCCGGAGTGCCCGAGCGCGTGCGCCAGCTCCTCCGCCTGGTAGGCCGGGTTGACCGTGACCAGCGTCAGCCCGGCCAGCCCGGCGGCGAACTCGAGCACGACCCAGTCCGCGCCGTTGCCGGCCCAGACCGCGACCGGCTCGCCGGGCTCGAACCGGGCGAGCAGCCCCCGCGCGGCCCGTTCGGCCTCGTCTAGCAGCTCGGCGTAGGTCCACCGCCGGTCCCCGTCGATCAGCGCGACCCGGTCCGGCGCCCGCCAGGCGGCCGCGCGCAGCACCCCGCCCACGGTGGTCTTCAGGATCGGGGTGAGGGGGCTGGCGTGCCAGTGTGACATGGTCAAGGTGGTCACATCGATCTCCCGAGGTCCGAACGAGCCGAGGCGCGTGCCACCCCAGCGCCTCCCACGCTGCCGCAGGCCGGGCGGCACGGCATCCACGCCGCCACCCTGAGCTTTCGGCGGCCCTACCCGGAGAAAACGCCAGGGCTTACCCTGGCGGGGGATGGAACACCTGGCCATGCTCGAGCGCGACGAGGAACTGGCGGCGCTGTCGGCCGCCGTCGCGGCCGCCGCGTCGGGACACGGTGCCCTGGTGCTGGTCGAGGGACCCGCGGGGATCGGCAAGACCACGCTGCTGCGCGCGGCGTGCCGGGCGGACCTGCGGATCCTGACCGCCCGCGGGCTGGCGCTGGAGCAGGGCTTTCCCTACGGCGTCGTCCGCCAGCTGCTCGACCCGGTCCGCCGGCAAGACGGGCTGATGGACGGCGCGGCCGGCCTGGCCGCCCGGGTGTTCGACTGGACCGAGGCCGGCCCGGTCGAAGACGACGTCCCGTACGCGACTATGCACGGCCTGTACTGGCTGGTCGCGAACCTCGCGGCCGAACGTCCGCTGGTGATCGCCGTGGACGACGCGCACTGGGCCGACGCGCCGTCGCTGCGCTGGCTCGCGCACCTGGCCGCCCGCATCGAGGCCCTGCCGGTCGCGCTGCTGGCCGCCGCGCGCGACGGGCCGGACGAGCCGCCCCTGCTGGATGAGCTGCGCGCGGCCGGGACCCGGCTGCGGCTGGCGCCGCTCGGCCCGGACGCGACCGCCGCGCTGGTCCGCCGGAAGGTCCGGGCCGGCGCGGAGCTGTGCCGTGAGTGCCACGCCAGCACCGGCGGGAACCCGTTCCTGGTCCAGGCGCTGGCCGCCGCGCTGCGGGACGGCGACCAGAAGGTGGAGCCGGTCGCGCAGGCGGTGCTGCGGCGGATCGGCGAGGAGGAGGCCAGGCGGCTGGCCCGCGCGCTGGCCGTCCTCGGCGGCCCGGTGCCGCTCCGGCAGGCCGCCGCGCTGGCCGGCCTGGACCTGGCCGCCGCGGCGCGGCTGGCCGACCGGCTGCGCGCGGCCGACGTGCTGGCGCCCGGCTCGGTGCTCGAGTTCGCCCATCCCATCGTGCGCACGGCCGTCTACGAGTCGATACCGCCGGGCGAGCGGGCGCTGGCCCACGCCGAAGCGGCGGCGCTGCTGGAACGCGACGGCGCCGACGCCGAACGCCTCGCGCTGCACCTGCTGCGCAGCGAGCCGGGCGGCGACCCGCGGGTGGCCGGGCGGCTGCGCGCGGCGGCCACCGCCGCCAGCGGCCGCGGCGCTCCGGCCGCTGCCGCGGATTACCTGCGCCGCGCGCTGGACGAGCCCCCGGATACCGCGGACCGGCCGGCTATCCTGCTCGAGCTCGGTGTCGCCCTGGCCCGTGAGCGCACCCCGGCCGCCGTGCCGGTGTTGCGCGAGGCGGTACGCCTCGCAGGCCCCTTGAAGCCGGAGGCCGCCCTGCCCACCGCGCGGATGCTCGGCATCTGGGGATACCACGCCGACGCGGCCGGCATCTGCCGCGACGCGCTCTCCGGCCCGGTGCCGGAGGACGTGGCGGACAGCCTCGAGGCCGAGCTCTTCCAGAACTCGTTCATCTGCGCCGAGACCGCTGGCCAGGCGCTGGCCCGGGCGGAGGGTCGGCTGTCCGGCCCGTCGGTCACCTGGCGGGTCAACGACGCCCTGCTGGCCGCGACGGCCTCACGCGGCGACGCCCTGGCCCGGCTGAGCGTGGACGGCATCGCACCCGACTCGCTGACCGCGGTGTACGCCCTGCTGGTGCTGATCTGGAACGACGAGCTCGGCCCGGCGGGCCGCATCTGCGACGCGGTGCTCGCGGATTCCCGCCGCCGCGGCTCGATGAGCATGGTCGCGCACGCCAGCTGCCTGCGCTCGATGATCATGCGAAGGCTCGGGCGGCTGGAGGAGGCCGCCGCCGACGCCCGGCTGGCGCTGGACTTCAAGCTGGCGACGTCCCCGCCGCTGGCCGTGGCCTGGGCCGCCGGGTTGTGCGTCGACGCGCTCACCCGCCTCGGCCGCCCGGAGGAGGCCGAAGCGGCCGCCGCGAGCGCGGGCGAGCCGCCCGGAGGCTGGATCCACACGCTCGCCTTCCGGCAGGCCCGCGGCGCCCTGCGGGTCGCGCAGCACCGCCCGGTCGACGCGCTGGCCGACCTGCTCGCGGCCGCCGCGGGCTGGCAGGCCATGGGCGTGACCAACCCGGCGGTCGCCTCCTGGCGCACCGCCGCGGTCGCCGCCCACCGCGCCCTCGGCCAGCAGGACCAGGCCGTCGCGCTGGCCGCCGAGCAGCTCGAACTGGCTCGCAAGGGCGGCACCCCGATCACGCTCGGCATCGCGCTGCGGGTGCAGGGCCAAGACCTGGCGGAGGCCGTCGGCGTGCTCGAGGCCACGCCCGCCCGCTACGAGCTGGCGCTCGCGCTGGCCGACCACGGCGCCTGCCTGCGCCGGGCCGGGCAGCGGACGCAGGCCCGCGAGCCGCTGCGCCGCGCCCTCGACCTGGCCGAGCGGACCGGCGCGGCCGGCCTGGCCGGCACCGTGCGGCGCGAGCTGCTCGCGGCCGGCGCGCGGCCCCGCCGCGCCGCGCTCACCGGCCCGGACGCGCTGACCGCCGGCGAACGGCGGGTCGCCGGGCTGGCCGCCGAGGGCGCGAGCAACCGGCAGATCGCCGAGCACCTGTTCATCACCCAGGCCACGGTGGAAACCCACCTGCGGCACGCCTTCCGCAAGCTCGGCATCACCTCGCGCGCAGACCTCGCCGACTTCGACCCTCCGCGCTGACCGAACCACCCACTCCGCTGACCGTGGACAGTAACCCGCGCAAAACGGGGGGTAAGTGTCCACGATCCTGAGGCGGGACCCCGCGGAACCGGATCAGCCCATCGCGTGAGTCGTCTCCCGGTCCCTATGGCACTGAAGGGACTGCTGTTACTTGATCGGCGTTCCAGCCGCCCAGCTCGGCGGCCTCGGCATCACCTCGCGCTCGGAGCTAAGGCTCGCCAACCACGGCTCCTGACCTGGTGACTGCGCCCGCTCCGGCCAGCCGGGCGGCGAGGACCACCGGGATGATCGTCAGCAGGATGACGACCGACACCACCGCGTTCACCTCGGGTAGCTGCTGCCCGAGCCGGATCGCGCCGAAGATCCACAACGGCAGCGTGTTCTGCGCGCCCGCGGTGAACACCGTGACGATGACCTCGTCGAACGACAGACCGAACGCGAGCAGCGCCCCGGACACCAGCGCGGTCGCGGACAGCGGCAGCGTGACGAAGCGCAGCGTCTGCCAGCCGCGCGCGCCGAGGTCCTGCGACGCCTCGGCCAGCGATCCCGGCGTCCGGCGGAGCCGGGCGATCAGGTTGTTGTACACCAGCACGATGCAGAACGTGGTGTGCCCGACGATGATGGTCAGCGTGCCGAGCTGGACTCCGGTGAAGGCGAAGAAGGAGTTCAGCGCGATCCCGGTGATGATGCCGGGCAGCGCGAGCGGCAGCACCAGCAGGAACGAGATGGCCTCGCGCCCGAAGAACCTGAACTTGTGCAGCGCGTACGCCACGGCGGAGCCGAGCAGCAGGGCCAGCGCGGTCGCCACCAGACCGACCCGTACTGACAAGAGGAACGCGGCGCGCACCTGGGGGTCATGCCACGCGACGCCGAACCAGTGCACCGTGAAGCCCGCGATCGGCCAGCTCTCGATGTTCGACCGGTTGAACGCGTACAGCACGATGAGCACGATCGGGGCGAACAGGAACGCCAGCACGAGCGCGACCCAGATCCGCAGCACCGCCCGCAGCCAGGAGGATTCCACGGATCACACCTCCTCGAACGCGCCGAGCGCGCGCGCGCCGAGCAGGTAGATGGCCATGATCGCCATCGGCACGAGGGCCATGGCGGCGGCGAACGGCACGTTGTTCGCGATCCCGATGTTGGAGTAGATGACGTTGCCGATGAAGGTCGCGCTGGTCCCGCCGACCAGCAGCGGCGTGATGTAATCCCCGAGGGTCAGCGAGAACGTGAAGATCGACCCGGCCACGATGCCGGGCAGCGCCAGCGGCAGCAGCACGCTCCGGGTGGTCCGCCAGGTCCGCGCGCCCAGGTCCTGCGACGCCTCGATCTGCGAGGCCGGGATCCGCTCCAGCGCGGCGTACACCGGGATGATCATGAACGGCAGCCAGAGGTAGCAGAACACCACGAACACGGCCCAGTTGGTGTAGATCAGGTGCACGTTCAGGACCGAGTCGAGCACCCCGCCCTTGGTGAAGATCAGCAGCCAGGAGTACACCTTGGCCAGGTAGCTCGCCCACAGCGGGAGCAGGATCGCCACGAACAGGGCCGTCCTGGTCCGCGGCGACGCGATCCGGGCCATGTAGTAGGCGAACGGGAAGGCGACGAGGGCGTCCGCCACCGTGACCGCCGCCGCTATCGCCACGGTCCGGCCGATGATGCGCAGGTACGCCGGGCTGGTGAAGATCGTGGTGAGGTTGTTCAGGCTCCAGACCCGCTCGATGTTGGTGGTGAACGGGTTGATCTGCCAGAACGCCGTGACCAGCAGCACCACCAGCGCGGCCAGGTAGAGCAGGACGAACCAGGCCAGCGGCGGGGTGAGCAGGAGGGTGGCCCGCGCCCACGGCCGGCGCCACAGCGCGGCCGAGACGCGGGACCCCCGCGTCGGTGCTGCTCGTACCGGTTTTATTTGACTTGCGTAGTCCACGCGGCCACCCACTGCGCGTAGGGCACGCAATCCGGCTTGCCGTTGTCACAGGTCGCGATCGGCGTCTTCCACAGCTTGATCGAGTCGAGGTAGCTGGCCGGCGCGTTGGCGTGGTATTCCGCGCACGACCCCGGCTGCAGCTTGTCCATGTACGGGCAGGCGAGCTTGTTGTCCGGCGTCTCGCCGTAGGTGACGGCCTGCAGCGCCTGGACCTGCGGCGTGCTGATGTACTGCATCCACTTGTAGGCGCAGTTCATGTGGGGCGCCTTGGCCGCGAGCATCCAGGTGTCCGCCCAGCCGGTCGCCCCCTCGCTCGGCACCACGGAACCGATCGTGAACTTGTCCGCCTTCAGCGTGCTGACCTGGTAGGGCCACCCCGCGCCGACGATCGCGTTGCCGTTCTTGAAGTCGAAGATCTCCTGGGAGGCCAGGCTCCAGTACTTCTCGATCAGCGGGCGCTGCTGGGCCAGCAGGCTCACCGCCGCCTGGAACTGCGGCTGGGTCAGCTCGTACGGGTCGGTGATGCCCAGCGACGGCTGGTGGGTCTTCAGGTACAGCGCCGCGTCGGCGATCTGGATCGGGTTGTCCGGCACCGTCACCTGGCCCTTGTACTTCTGGTCGTAGATGACGTCCCAGGACGGCGGCGCGGTCGGGAAGTTCTTGGTGTTGTACATCAGCACGTTCGGGCCCCACTGCAGGGAGACCCCGTAGTGCACGCCGTTGATCGTGTTGAACGGCGGCGACTGGAAGGCGGGGTAGAAGTCCTTCCAGCTCGGGATCAGGTTGATGTTCACCGGGTGCGCGTCGCCCGCGTACAGGATGCGCAGGTCGGCGTCGCCCGAGGAGGACACCATGTCGTACTGGCCGCCGCCGCCGTTCTTCATCAGCGAGACCATCTCGTCCGAGCTGCCCGCGTACTTCGCGTTCACCTGGCAGCCGGTCTGCTGCTGGAACGGCTTGACCCACTTGGGATCGAGGTAGCCCTCCCAGGCGATGAGGTTGAGCTGGCCCTCGCCCTTGCCGACCGTCTGCAGCACCGGCAGGTTCGCGGTGGGCACGGTCTGCCCGGCCACCGCCCCGCCGCCGTTCTGGGTCGCGTTCCCGGTGCTGCCGCCGGTGGCGCTGCTACTGCTGCCGCCGCTGCTGCAGCCGACCGCGATGACGGACACCACCGCGAGTCCGAGCGCTATCGTCATCGGGCGTCTGCGCCCGCTGGTTCTCGCCATAATTAACCCTCCCCTGACGGGATAGTGAATGCCTGCTCCGGCCGCCAGGCGAGCCGCACGCGGCCACCGCTGGGCTCGCCGGAGGAGGGCCCCTCGGTGTTCTGCTTGCTGACCACGAGCTCGCCGCCGCCGTCCAGGTCCACGACGTAGCGGGTGAGCACGCCGGCGTAGATGACGTCCCTGATCCGGCCGGGCTCCACGTGCTCCCCGGCCGGGTCCGGCTCGCCGTCGGGGACCAGGGTGATCTTCTCCGGGCGCACGGTGATCGTGTGGCCGTCGCGCTCGATCAGGTTGGAGACGCCGATGAACCCGGCGACGAACGCGGTGCGCGGTCGCTCGTACACCTCGGCGGGCCCGCCGATCTGCTCGATCCGGCCCTGGCTGAGCACCGCGATGCGGTCGCTCATCGTCAGCGCCTCTTCCTGGTCGTGCGTGACGTAGACGAACGTGATGCGCACCTCGCGCTGCACCCGCTGCAGCTCGAGCTGCATCTCCTGGCGGAGCTTGAGGTCCAGCGCGCCGAGCGGCTCGTCGAGCAGCAGCACCTCGGGCTCGTTGATGATGGCCCGGGCCAGCGCGACGCGCTGGCGCTGCCCGCCGGACAGCTGGGCCGGCTTGCGCCCGCCGAGCCCGGGAAGCCGGACCATCTCCAGCGCGCGGCCGACCCTTTCCTGGCGCTCCGCCTTATGCACCCGGCGCACCCGCAACCCGTACTCGATGTTCTGCGCCACGGTCATGTGCGGGAACAGCGCGTAGTCCTGGAACACGGTGTTGACGTCCCGGGCGTACGGTGGCACCCGGGTGACGTCGCGCCCGCCAAGCTCGATCCGTCCGGCGTCCGGCCGCTCGAACCCGGCGATCAGCCGGAGCAGGGTGGTCTTGCCAGAACCGGAGGGCCCGAGCAGGGTGAAGAACTCGCCGGCCCGCACCACCAGGTCGACGTCGGCGAGCGCGGTCACGTCGCCGTACCGCTTGCGCAGGCCGGTGACGTGGATCGCCGATGCCGCAGCAGCCGGATCACCTGCCGCGGCGGGCTGGGCGGGGCCCGGAACCGTGATCATCCGGCTCGTTGTACCACGGTTCAGCCAGCACCCGCAACGACGGTCCTACCCTGGACACCATGGAGTGGACAGGTCAGGTTTACGCCGACACCCCCACCGTGTCGGCCGAGGTCCGCATCGAAGCACCGCCCGAGCGGGTCTGGGAGCTGGTCAGCGACATCTTCCTGATGCCGGAGCTGAGCTCCGAGCTGATGGCGGTGGCCTGGCTGGACGAGGACCCCGAAGCCCCGGAGGGCACCGGCCCGGCGGCCGGCCGCCGGTTCACCGGCCGCAGCACCCACCCGGCCATGGGGGAGTGGGAGACGGTCAGCACGGTGACCGAGTGCGATCCGCCGCACCGCTTCGCCTGGGCGGTGGGCGACCCCGGCCATCCGTCGGCCACCTGGCGGTTCACCGTGGCCCCCGACGGGGAAGGCACGCGGCTGGAGCAGTGGTACCAGATGGGGCCGGCCCGCTCGGGCCTGAACATCGCCATCGACGCGATGCCGGACAAGGAGCAGAAGATCGTCTTCGTCCGGCTCCGCGAGCACGAGACGGGCATGAAGCGCAACCTGGAGCTCATAAAAGACCGGGCCGAACGGGCCGGGTTATGCGCACCGCCACCACCATCGAAGCGTCGGCGGGCAAGGACGCCGTCGAGTTCGCCGTCGAGGCCGAGCGGCTCGGCCTGGACGTCTGCTGGGTCGCCGAGGCCTGGGGCGCGGACGCGCCCTCGCCGCTCGGCTACCTCGCCGCCCGCACCGAGCGGATGCTGCTCGGCTCGGGCGTGATCCAGGTCGGCACCCGTTCCCCCGTCACGATCGCGCAGACCGCGATGACGCTGGCCCACCTGTCCGGCGGCCGGTTCCTGCTCGGCCTCGGGGTATCCGGGCCCCAGGTGATGGAGGGGCTGCACGGCATCCCGTTCGGTCATCCGCTGGGCCGCATGCGCGAGACGGTCGAGATCGTGCGGCGGACCTTCACCGGGGAGAGGGTCACCTACGCGGGCCGGCACTACGGCCTCCCGCTGCCCGGTTCCAAGCCGATGCGGGTCAGCCTGCCGCCGGTGTCGGTGCCGGTGTACCTGGCCACGCTGTCGCCGAAGATGCTGGAGCTGACCGGCGAGATCGCCGACGGCTGGCTCGGCACCAGCTTCATCCCCGAACGCGCCGACGCCTATTTCTCGTACCTGGACGCGGGCCTGGCCCGGGCGGGCCGGACCCGGGCCGGCCTGGACGTCTGCCAGGGCGCCGAGATCAACCTGGTCCCCGAGGCCGAGCTGGCCCGCACCATCGCCAGCCGCAAGAAGGAACTGGCCTTCTCGCTGGGCGGCATGGGCACGGCCACGGCCAACTTCTACAACGACGCCTACAGCCGCCAGGGCTGGGCCGACGTCGCCGCCGAGGTCCGCGACCGCTGGCAGGCGGGCGACCGGGACGGTGCCGCCGCCCTGGTCACCGACGAGATGGTGCTCGCCACCACGCTGGTCGGCACCGAGGACATGGTGCGCGCCCGGCTCCGCGCCTGGCGCGATGCCGGCGTCGACACCGTTCGCCTCTACCCGTCCGGCGACACTCCGACCGCCCGCCTCGACACCCTGGCCCGCGGCATCGACCTGGTCCGCGCGCTCTAGATCGTTGACCGGGAAATATGCGCTGATCATGCATGGCCGTAGGCGATCAGTGAGCGCTTGACCGGTGTGCCGGCCTGCCAGTTGAGCCAGATGCAGGCATTGAGGGCGAGCAGCCGCTGGACGATGCGGACCCACAGCCCGGCGTGCCCGGCGACTGGCGCGGCCTTCCCGGCTACGCGGGGCGTGGCGGCTTCCGGCTCTGACCCGCCCGTTAGCCTGGACCGCACGAGCCTGCGGCTGACCGTGAGCACCCGCTGGGAAGCGCCTGGGCCCGACGTCGACCTGCCGCGGTAACTGCCCCGTCAACGGGCGCGATCGGTGGCGCTCGGGTGCCCGAAGGTCTGACGGTAGGCGGTCGGGCTGAGGCGAGTCTCCGCCGTGAAGTGCCTGCGGAGAAGTGAGGTATCCCCGAACCCCGAATGCTGTGCGACCTCCTCGACCGTGAGTTGCGTCGTCTCCAGCAGTCGGCGGGCTAGCAGCACCCGCTGCGTGACAAGCCACCGGTGCGGCGTCGTCCCGGTGGTGGCCCGGAATTCCCGGTAGAAGGTGCGGCGGCCCATGGCGGCCGTGTCGGCGATCTGGGCGACCGTCGGGTTCTCGGGGAGATGTTCGAGCGCCCAGCTGAGCGCGGGACCTAGCCGCCCGTTGCCAATGTCGGGCATCGGCTGCTCGATGAACTGGGCCTGGCCGCCTTCACGGTGCGGGCCGACCACCAGGGCCCGGCCCAGGCGATTGGCTATCTCCGCGCCGTGGTCCTTGCGCACCAGGTGGAGGCACAGGTCGATGCCTGCTGCCACCCCGCCTGAGGTCAGGACGTCGCCTTCGTCGATGTAGAGCACGTCGGGGACCACCTCGACCTGCGGGTAGGCCTCGCCGAGGGCGCGGCAGTACGGCCAGTGCGTGGTGGCCCGGCGCCCGTCCAGCAGCCCGGCGGCGGCCAGCACGAACGCGCCCAGGCACAGCGACACGAGCCGGCTGCCCCGGGCCGACGCGGCCGCCAGAGCGGCGAGCACCGCGTCAGCGGGACGCTCGCGTATGAAGCGGGCCACCGGCAGCACGATGATGGTGTCGGCTGCGGCCAACTCGTCCAGGCCACGGTCAACGGTGAGGCGAAGACCGCCCCGCGTGTCCAGCCGGCCGCGCTGCTGTCCGCAGACCGAGAAGTCATACCACTGCGGAGCGAGCCCGCGGTCGATCCCGAATACCTCGGTCACCGCGCCCAGATCGAGCGGAGACGTGCCGTCCAGCGCGAGCGCGGTCACCCGATGCCCTGGCACGGATCACACGATAGTTGTCACTCGTGCCACTGTCCACGTACGTCCGGCGGCCCCGAAACTACAACTCGACACGGCCGCATCCCGGCCGGGGAACAGGAGACCATCATGAGCAACGCAGATCTGGTACGCCGATTCACCGAGGAGTTCAAGAACCGCA
>Ga0306920_100009096_pt1 | contig 13241 bp, 14 predicted proteins | sample flu12Cox44000170_FD_204666 | JGI IMG/M metagenome (GOLD analysis project Ga0306920, IMG submission 204666) | Lab enrichment of tropical soil microbial communities from Luquillo Experimental Forest, Puerto Rico - flux4day.12C.oxic.44.000.170 (v2)... | ecosystem: Environmental > Terrestrial >... | reverse complement strand
ATCCGCTCCCACCAGCGCCAGCAATGATTTCAACTCGTGTCCGCGCAACTGAATGTTGCCGATCACCTTTCGTAATCACTTGCCGAGGCTGGGCCCAAAGAGATGTGCGACCAATCCAGGATACCTACGCTTCACACGCTCTGTGTGATGGTCTGGGCGGCCGGGCTTTCCGCCTGCGCACCCGGCTCCGAGCCGATCAGCGCGTCCGCGGCTTCGGCGATGGCACCAGGCACGCAAATATGTCGACCAGATAATGCCTTGCTCGCGCCACAACCCGCGCCAGATTGTGGCTTCAGCCGGGCAAATCTCAAGACGCTCGATCCCGATCAATGGGCGCGGCTGAAGCTCGAATACGAGCTAAAATGTTATAAAGATGCGGAAAAGACCGTCCGCTACCGCTTGCGGCTGCTGCAGGCCGCGTGCGAAGCGAGGACGGCGCATTAGGGCCCTTCGGCAGGGAGCGGCGGACTTCGCGCCACTTAATCTCTCAGTCATTCTTTTGCCCCACTGGATCAACATCCTTAAGGAGCGGTGAAACTAGTTGACGCGTGCTCCGCAGCCAAATTCGCGGCGAGAATTTCGGTCGGAGACGCGGAAATCCTGCAGCGAGAGCGGCGATGGACACGCTTTACGATTTGCTCGGCGCTTTGCCGCGCGATGACGCCGAAAGTCTTCGGACCGCGTTCCGGCGGGCCGTCAAGAGTGCCCATCCCGACCTCAAGCCTGGCGATCCGGACGCCGCGCTGAGGTTCAGGCAGATCGTCCGCGCGCACGGAATCCTGACCGATGCCGAACAGCGCGCGGCTTACGACCATTTGCTGGCGCTGGCGCAGCACGAGAAGGAGCAGGCCGCCAAGCTCCCGATCGCGGCCACGGTTCATCGGGTAGCCTCGGGCGTGATGACGTTTGCCGTGGCTTCGATCGTATCGGTCGGAAGCTTCTTGCTGCTCATGCATCTGTCGACGACGCCGGTTGCGACCGCAAGTAACGCCGAAGCGACACCGCGCATACCGGCTGAAATCGCGGCCGCCAGCCCGTCCGAGCCTGCGCGCCCGGCCGAGGCGAATGCGTCGGAAGCAAAGCCGGAGAACACGCTGCTCGCCGAGGTGATCACGACAGGCGCCGCCGTTCCGGGCAATATGAACGGCGCACCGGTGCTCAATCTCGCAGCCCTGCCCGCCTCCGTCCCCGACTACGCCACGTTCTTCCATGCGCGGGGAATTTTCGCCTATCGCAACGGCGACTTCGACGGCGCCATCGCCGATCTCGATCAGGCGATCCAGCTCGATCCCAACCTTTCGGTCTCCTACATCGACCGGGGAATCGTGTTTTATCGCTTGAGAAAATTCGACCGCGCCTTCGCCGACATCGCGCAGGCAAAACGAATTGAAAAACAAAGTCATTCCAAACCGACACCCCTGATCGCCGCAAAACCGCGTTCGGAGAAGAGCGCAAGTGCGCCTGCCGCAGCGCCGCTGCCGCCGCGACGGCCGGTGGCGGTAGTGGTTCCGCCGCCGCGGTACGAATATTATTATTATTCACGGCGGGACGAACCGTTGGCAGCCAACTTCAACTAGGCCAAGCCTCATTCGATCACCTCGTCGGCGGCGACAATCAGTGTCGTCGGCACGTTGAGGCCGAGCGCCTTCGCCGTTTTCAGCTTGACCTTCAGCCTCACGGCCGTGGGCTGTTCGATCGGCAGATCGTCTACCTTGCGCCGAACGAGTTCGACGGCATTGCTATTGAAGCGTTCATAGTCGAAGGACCAGTTGTCGCCGCACCAAACATGCATCGCTGAGAGACTGCGGCCGCCTCTCTCGCGCCAACTCCTGCTCCTTGAGAAATCCAGCCGTGCCGGCTCCTAATTTTGCGAACGCGTAAAGGGCACAAAGCGCACGAGGGCGACGCTGCGCGTTGTGGTCTTGCCCGAAGCGGCTTTCTCGACGACCGTGAGGTGCTGCGTGGTGTAAGCGGGCCCGACCGGCATGACGAGCCGGCCACCCACCTTGAGCTGCTCGATCAACGGCGGCGGCAACTGCTCGAGCGCGGCGGTCACGACGATCGCGTCAAAAGGACCGCATTCCAGCCAGCCGTCATAGCCGTCGCCAACCCTGACGCTCACATTGTCATAGGCGAGGTCCTTGAGCGCTTTCGCGGCAGCCTCGGCCAATTTCGGGACAATCTCGATGCTGCAGACCTTCCGCGCCAGCCGCGCAAGGATCGCAGCCTGATAGCCCGACCCGGTGCCGACTTCCAGCACGACATGGTCCGGCCCAACCTCGGCCAACTCGGTCATCAAGGCCACGATAAACGGCTGCGATATGGTCTGGCCAAGGCCGATCGTAAGCGGCATGTCTGCATATGCGATCAAGCAAGATCGTTCGGAAACGAACAGATGTCTTTTTACTTCCCCCATCGCCTGAAGGACCCGCTCCGAAAAGCCTTGCTGCCCCAGAACACCGGCGTAGGGTCGAGCATGGGCGCGGATGGTTTCGACCATGGCCGCGCGCTCGCTGAGACATTGTGCGTCCTGTGCGGTCGCTTCGCAGGTGACGGCAGCCATGGAAAGCACAAGCAGCAGCAAGCTCTTCATGATCGTGCGGTCTCTGATCGGTTCACGATTCGCATCGATCTACTTACAAAACAGGCTCTTGCTGTTTCGGCAGGCGCTGGCCGAAAGCACACGCGGCGAGAGAAGCCGCTGCCTCAGCCTGTCCGCCGGAACACGCAGAACTGGAAACGCTGTTCGGATTTCCACGGCGTTACGTGATCGTGCGTCCGCGCATGGACCAACGCAAAGCCCGTTCCCAATTCCGCGGAAAGCCGCGCCGCGTCGTAGCGATTCACCGGCAATCCGCTGCATTTTTCCGGGCCGTCGATTGCGAACGTTCCGATGATCGCATGGCCGCCGGGCCGAACGGCTTGCTTCAGGCGCGCGACGTAGGCGGCGCGATCGGCCGCATCGACCAGAAAATGAAAAGCAGCGCGATCGTGCCAGATGTCGAAGGTTTGGGCCGGCCGCCATTTGGTGACGTCGGCGGCGACCCACTGCACCCTACTTGCTCGATCGCCAAGTCGCGCCCTGGCAACGTCGAGCGCGGCTTGCGAGATATCCAGCACGGTGAGGCGTTCGAATCCGCGCGCAAGGAGGCTGTCGACCAGGCGCGATGCGCCGCCGCCGATATCGACGATGGCGGCATCATGCGCCGGCCGGACCAGGTCGATCAATTCGAGCGAGAGCGCAGGGTTATCCTGAAACCAGCTGACTTCGTTCTCACCCTTGGTGGTGTAGACCGTTTGCCAATGGCTTTTACGGGTTTCTTCGTTCATAAATCGATTCCGTTGACCGTCTGGTTACCCATGCGGCGGCGCGCAGATGCATCCCTGCGCGAATTACACCGTACAAGCTAGTATCTTTTGGCCGCCCGAAAAGGGGGCGATAGCGCCGGCGGGTCGCGCCGCCTGCCGGTGGCCCTCACTCCCCGAGCTGTTTTGCCGCGTCGAGATCGGCGTCGGCCCGCGCGTCGCCCCTGGCCCGATAGGCGAGCCCGCGGTTCTTGAGCGCCCGGCCATTCCTGGGATTCATGCGGATGGCGTTGTCGAGATCCGCCAACGCGTGGATGTAATCGTCCTTCTGCAGATACGCAAAGCCGCGTTCGGAATAATAGTCCGAGATCGTACGATCGTTGCCGAGCTGCTCGCCTCCCATTGCCGCGGCTGCCTTGGGCGTCGGCCCGAGCTTGACCGCCTGGCTGCAATCGGCGATCGCGGAATCGTAATCCTTCTTGAGGTTGAGGATGACGCAGCGATTGTAAAACGCGTCGGCGTATTTCTTGTCGATCTTCGCCGCTTCGCCATAGTCGGCAAGCGCGAGATCGTATTCCTGTTTCAACCCGCGCTCGACGCCGCGATAAAGATACTGGTGCGCGAGGTCGCGGCCCTTGTAGCGGCCCGACTTGATGGCGCGCGAGCATGCCTCGATCGCGGTATCGCCGGATTCCTTGGCGCAAAGCTTGGCGTCCTCGCTCGCAGCTCGGACTTCAGGCGCCCCGGCCATAAGAAATGAACCAACTGCGATCATGCATGCGCAAGCTCGACGAAAACCGACCGACATGGCCCCCTCCCCGGTCCTTTCCCTCCACCGCCTTAAGAATAGCACGCCGGACCCGGACGAAAAGCGGTGATTGTTGCCCGCGCGCACCAAATTCGCGAGCTCGACGCGCGCTTCATCGCCAATGGCCGCGACGGACAGTCGTGGCGCGGGTTCTCGTTGGCGAGCATATCGCCGGACTGTGTCGGCGAAAATCTCCAACCAGAATGGAACCCCGGCCAGAACGCAGAAATTTTTGGCGAACCGATTGATGAAGCGCAGCTTTGAACACGCGATTCCATTGATTCAGGTCAAGCCGCGCCACAACCGCCCTGTCAGGGTGAACATCGATCAGTCCGGAAATGGAGATCAATCATGTCACGTCGAACACTCATCTCGCTTTGCGCATCCATCATTCTCGGCATCGGTTGCCTGGCCATGATCTCAAATGACGCCCTGGCTTATCGCGCGGCCTATCGCGGTGGCGCCGTCGCCTATCGCGGTGGCGCTTATCGTGGGGCCGCCTATCGTGGGGCCGCCTATCGCGGAGCCTATTATCGCGGTGCGGCCGTGCGTCGTGGCGTGGCAGTCGGCGTTGGCGCCGCCGCTGTCGGGGCCGCCGCATACGGAGCCTACGGAGCTTATCGCTGCGGATATTATCCCTATCAGCCCTGCTACTAGAGCATCATCCTGACCCAAAGCGCCGCCTTGGCGCAAAGTAGGAACCGGTTTTCCCCCGCGACAAACGCGAAACACGTTTGCGCGGGGAGATCATACTCGAATAACAAGCCAAAGCCCGACCCGGATTCGATTTGAGGTTGTTGCGCTGTAGTTGCCCGATTTGAGCCTTCGTCGCACGGCTCACGGGCCCACTTTTTCTGGTGACGACGACAACTGACTGTACGCGTCGCCACCGCCGGGTTAAGATTCGCTTCGGCCGCAACGGCTCAAGGTAGCCGAGCACCCTGCGCCGCGCCAACAGGCCAACAGAAGGACTTTTCCGATGCGATCTCGTTTGACGATCTCGGCCTCTGTGATGGCCGCTCTGTTTGTCTCATCGGGAGGCGTTCTGGCGCAGACCGGAGAATTTACCGCGACCATCCCAGGATCGGTCGTACACGCCGGTTATGGGTTGCAGGACTGGTTGCAGGAGCTGCGCAACGGAGTGCGCGAACCACCGCCTGCGCCTGCGCCTGCGACCGTGCAGGCCCCGATCGAGCTGATTGCCCCGCCACCGCCGCCGCCCGTCAAGCCAAAGAAGACGGCGAAGAAGGTGGCGACAACCAGTCAGGTGCAGGCGAAGCAGCCGCAATAGCGCGCTTCAACCGACTGGCGCGTTGGCCGACGTCAAGAGTTCAATCGTAAACGCGGAACAACCGTCTGACGTGCGGCGCGAACGTTGTGCGCCAATAGACGGGCATCGTCGTCCCGCATTGATTTGGCAGCCGGATAAAATCGGTGTCGGCATAAATGCGGCACGGTCCGCGCGGGTAGAACACGTCGGCGTCGGCCGTCGTGATCGCAGCAGGCATCAGACATGCCGATATCACCAGAATCGCGCGCAGTGTCGTCTTCATCTTCAAGCGCTCCCTTGCTCTAGGCTGCTCACCTGTTCGCTTACGTCAAAGTATATACATCCGCCTCGCCGCGTTGAGCGCAGACGTGCAGCCGGCGCGATCGCCCTTGGCATCCAGCCGTTTCGCGCGCGCCATCGTCGCTGCGAATTGCGAGCGCAAGCGATCCTGGGTTTGCTTGAGCGATTCGACCGTCGGTTGCCGGTCCATTTGCGCGGCGACCGACTGCGGCGCCATCAGTCCGGCATACGGATTGCCCGCGGAATCGCGGATGGCCTTCTCGAATTGGGTAATCTCGATGGTGCAAGGTCCGGCATGTGCGATTGAAATGGAAAGGCCGAGTAGTACGCAAACGATCGGCAAAATTGCGGCCTGAAATCCGGGCATTGGAACTTTTCCTCCCGATTTACCTGCTCCTCGTCCTCGCTCAAATCACAACACGTCTTCCAAAGATGAACGCGCCGGTTGATTCAAATCAACCCACGAAACGAGGTCTCGTTCACCCTAGCACGATATTTGCGCGGCATGTTTGCGGAAGGATTTTGCGATGAAAAATTTTCGATCCCGCATTGCGACACTGACGTTGAGCCTGGTGTGGTCGGTCAGTGCAAATGCACAAGAGATCAACGGCATCCCCGGCTCGCCGAGCGCCACCATCACCATTCCGGGCGACCAGCTTCCCCCGCCACCGCAGAAATTCGACGGCAAGATCGAACGCGACGCGAAACAATCGAAGCCGTATTGGCCGGCGCGCATCGTGCCGCCGAAGGGCGCGCCCAACGTGCTCCTGATCATCACCGACGACGCCGGGTTCGGCGTGGCGAGCACGTTCGGCGGCGTCATCCCGACACCGGCGCTCGAGCGCATCGCCCAAAATGGGCTGCGCTACACCAACTTCCATTCGACCGCGCTGTGTTCGCCGACGCGTGCGGCGCTGATCACCGGCCGCAATCACCACTCCGTCGGCTACGGTGTGATCGCCGAACAGGCGACCGGCTATCCCGGTTACGACAGCGTCATCACCAGGGACAAGGCCACGATCGGGCGCGTCCTGACCGACAACGGTTACCACACCGCCTGGTTCGGCAAGAACCACAACACGCCGGAATATCAGGCTTCGCAGGCAGGCCCGTTCGATCAATGGCCGACCGGCATGGGCTTTGAATATTTCTATGGCTTCATGGGCGGCGACACCAACCAATGGGAGCCGGGCAACCTCGTCCGCAACACCACGCCGATCTATCCCTATCAGGGAAAGCCCGGCTGGAATCTGGTGACGGCGATGGCGGATGATGCGATCGAATACGTCAACCGGATCAACGCGCTTTCGCCGGACACACCCTTCCTGATCAAGTTCGCGCCCGGCGCCACCCATGCGCCGCATCATCCGACGGCGGAGTGGGTAAAGAAGATCAGCGATATGCATCTGTTCGACGAGGGCTGGAACAAGTTGCGTGAGACGATCTTTGCCAACCAGAAGCGGCTCGGCGTCATTCCGCAGGATGCCAGGCTGACGCCGTGGCCGAAGGATCTGATCAAGGAATGGGACCAGCTCAATGCCGACGAAAAGAAGCTGTTCCTGAAGCAGGTCGAAGTGTTCGCCGCCTACGTCGCCTATGCCGACAACGAAATCGGCCGCGTGATCCAGGCGATCGACGATCTCGGCAAGCTCGACAACACCCTGATCTTCTATATCGAAGGCGACAACGGCACCAGCGCCGAGGGCCAGCCGAACGGCACGCCGAATGAAGTCGCGATGTTCAACGGCGCGAATCCGGGCGTCGATGTGCAGCTCAAATATTTCTACGATGTGTGGGGCACCGACAAGACCTACAACCACATGTCGATCGGCTGGGCCTGGGCGTTCGACACGCCGTTCTCCTGGACCAAGCAGATCGCCTCTCACTTCGGCGGTACGCGCCAGGGCATGGCGGTCTCGTGGCCAAAGGTGATCACCGACAAGGGCGCCATCCGCAATCAATTCCACCATGTCATCGATATCGTGCCGACGATCCTGGAGGCGGCCAAAATCAGGCAACCGACGGTGGTGGACGGCATCAAGCAAAGCCCGATCGAGGGCGTCAGCATGATGTACACCTTCGACAAGGATGCCGCGAATGTACCCTCGACCCACAAGACGCAGTATTTCGAGATGTTTGCCGATCGCGCGATCTATAGCGACGGCTGGATTGCCAGCACCAAGGTGATGCGGCCGCCGTGGGTAACGGTTGCCAAAATGCCAAACCCGCAAGATTACCCGTGGGAGCTTTATGATCTGCGAAGCGACTGGACGCAATTCGAGGATGTCGCGGCAAAGAATCCCGCCAAGCTGAAGGAGTTGCAGGACCTGTTCTGGAAGGAAGCAGAAAAATATCAGGTGCTGCCGCTGGATTCGTCGGTTGTTTCGCGAATCATTGCCGCGCGGCCGAGCCTGAGCGCAGGACGCACCTCCTTCACCTGGACGCGACCGATCACGGGAATACCAAACGGCGATGCGCCGAGCCTGCTCAATGCCTCCTATAACTTCAAGGTGGACGTCGAGATTCCGCAAGGCGGCGCCGAGGGCATGCTGATCACGCAAGGCGGACGCTTCGGCGGCTACGGATTTTATGTCGTCAAGAACAAGCCGGTGTTCACCTGGAACCTGGTCGATCTCAAGCGCGTACGCTGGGAAGGACCGGAACTCGCGCCCGGCAAGCACGTGCTCGAGTTCGATTTCAGATATGACGGCATGGGGCCAGCGACCATTGCATTCGGCAGCACAAGCGGCGTCGGCCAGAGTGGGACCGGCGTGCTGAAAGTCGATGGCAACGCGGTCGCGACCGAGAAGATGGAGCACACGATTCCCTTCATTCTGCAGTGGGACGAGTCGCTCGATATCGGATCGGACACCGGCACGCCGGTGGACGATGACGACTATTCGACGCCGTTCGTCTTCACCGGCAAGCTGAACAAGGTCTCGCTCGATATCGAGCGGCCAAAGCTCAGTCCCGAGGACGTCAAGCGTCTTGTGGAAACCGCGCGTGCGGCAGGCGACGGGCCGTCCGCCGATGCCGGGGCGGCGCCAACGGCTGGGGCCGAAGGGACTCCGGTGTCGAGCGACATCGGGCTGAGCCTCGCGCAAAGGGCAGAGATCGTTCTGGGAACCGCCGAGGCCTGCCGCAAGGTGGCCCGGGCGCAGGGCCTTGGGCTGGCCGAACGCGTGCAGTTCGTGAAGAAGTGCCTGCAGTGAGGCGGCGCCAAACCGTGATGCCAATCGCCTAGGCCGTGACGTCCTGGGAGGTCATTGCATAGGCAAGCCTGTACCGCCCTATCGCAGGATTTTCCTTCGCACTCATGCCGCGAAGCGAGGCCGCAGAGAACTGAGTTGAAACGACGTCTGCCACGACCGCAGGCTCATAACCGGAGATCAACACGATCCAGTCCGCCACGCCGTCCGATCCTCGGATTTGCTGCTCGGTCGTAAGACCGCTCGTCCGAGGGGTATCGGTCATCAGAAGGTGAGCGCCAGTCAATCCGGCCTTCGAGGGAATGTCGGCGAGCATCTGGATCAGTGCCGACTTCAGATCATGCTGCTTTTCGCTTTCGGAAGAGAGCCTGACGGTTGCGAGTGACGTTGCAATCCCGCCGCCGAAGCTTGCAGCGATCCGACATTGGCTGCGGATCATGTTCAAGTGGTGAGGCATCATCCTGGTCGACCAGGAGGTCGGAGCATTCAGCCGATCCATATATCCTTTGGACGTAAGGGTTTTGTAGTGTTGCAGTTCATACAGCACGAAGAAACCTTCCGCATCCAGAGTGCTCGTCCACCGTGAGCCTCTACGGAAGCCGGCGATGCTCATTCGCTCGGGAAAATGTTCATGCGAATGCCAATCGCCGAACTCCGATCTTTGATCGGGGCGAATATTCCACCACATGGCGACGGCTGCCTTACCCAAAAGCGACATACCTTCCTCGGACCTCTCGCAATGAACCCATGATGGAGCCCCGTCTTGAAAACCGGGGCTCCCTCTTTTTGACGCGTCTCTTTATGCGATTACTCGCGCTTGAAGCGGTAGTTGAAGCGGTCGCCATCGGCGGTGATCAGGCCGACCGTGGGGTTGGGGAAATGCACCGGCAGGATCAGCGTGTCGGTGCCGGCGACGGAGGTAAAGAACTTTCGCCGCGACACCGCCGACTGCTTCGGATCCCAGTCCGGCTTCGCCGACCATTCGACCTCACGGCACTGGATCGCGTGGTGCATGAGATCGCCGGCCACCACCGCGCGCTTTCCCTTCGAGAAGATATTGACGCAGCAATGGCACGGCGAATGCCCCGGTGTCGGCGTCAGCGTTATGGTGTCGTCGAGCGCGTAGTCGTCGTCCACGAGCAGCGCCTGGCCGGCTTCTACGACCGGCAGGCAATTGTCGCGAAAGACCGTGCCGGGCGGATTGTTGCCCTTGGCGTGCTCGGCTTCCCAGGCTGCATATTCGCGCTTGTGGAAGATGTATTTCGCGTTCGGAAACGTCGGCACCCAGCGGCCATCGCGCAAGGTGGTATTCCAGCCGGTGTGGTCGATGTGAAGATGCGTGCAGAAGACGTAATCGACCGTCTCGTAGCCGATGCCGAGCGCAAACAGTTCGTTGCGCCAGCGTTCCTTGCCGGGGAAATCGAACGGCGGCGGGTGACCCTTGTCCTCGCCGGTGCAGGTATCGACCAGGATGGTGTGGCGCGGCGTCCGCACCACGAAGGTCTGATAAGTGATCACGATCTTGCCGAGCGCCTCGTCCCACACCTCTGGCTCCATCGAGGGCAGGTGATGGCGGAACACCGCCTCATCATAAGAGGGGAAAAAATCCTGCGGACGCCGCCACGGCCCCTCGCGCTCGATCACCGAGTCGATGGTGACGTCGCCGATCCTGATCTGCTTCATTTCCTTCCCCCGATTTCGCGGCGCGCGGCCCGCCGACAGGCTTGTCCAATCATAAAATGAGAACCGCCCGGCGCAATAGCTCCGTCGCGAGCCAATGTGACGGCGCCTCACGCGCCCGCTGGCAAGCCTGGCGGCGCAAGCCAGATTGCCAAAGGGCGTCAGCGCCTGCGGTGGAAATTGTCATCGCTGATCACAAAGTGGGATCCGGTGACCGGCGCGCCGAAGCCGAAATGCATGGAGATGAAGGACACGAACACGTTCAGCGTCAGCGCGCGGTGACGTGCAGGATCGCATGCAGAAGATGTTTTCCGGAACCTACAATCCCTGGATCAAACCGGCGTCGATCAGGAGCCGGTTGAACCGGCGGGCTTCGGCCCCGTCCTTGCACGCATAGAACAGACCCTTGCATCGCAGCATGATCTGCTTCTGCTCTTCGAAGGATGGATCGAGCGGGATGCCGGCGGCCTCCTGGATCACGAGCGGCAGATAGGGTCCGTCGATCGTGTCCATCACCGCGGGGCTTTTCACGGGTTCGAAATTGATGGCGTCGATGGCGTAGTAGGTCGCGAAATAACGCGGATCGTAGCTTTCGAGCTTCCTGCCGATACCGGCCTCGTCGAGAGCGGGATCGAGCAGATGCGGCGAGAATTCCGGCTGATGATCGCCGTAGCGCACGATCAGAAACGGCTGCGAGGGAAACTTCTTCTTCAAGCCCGCGATGAAGGCGGCGTAATCGGCAGCGCTCATCGCCTGACGGCGCAGATATTCGTCGACCACGGGCTCGTTACCGGTGTTGCGCCAGGCGGGCATCAGATCGGGACGAAACCGCGTCTCCCAGGGGAAATGATTGGCAGCGAGATAGACGAACATGAACAGCGGTGTGTTGGGCGCGTGCTGCGACATCAGTCCGAGCGCCTTGTCGTAGAAGAAACTGTCGGGTTCGACGTCTTTGGCGCCGAGATCGTGGGCGTCGTAGAAATGCTGGATGCCGGTGGTGAGCTGGAAACTGCGCGCGCTCATGAAGGCGCCGAACGCGGGATAGAGCGAAACCGTTTCATAGCCGCAGCGACGCAGCGCGAGCGGCAGCCCGCGCTCAACGCGGCCGGAGGCAATCCTGGTCACGAAGTAGGAGAACCGGCCGAACGAGCGCGACGAGAGGCCTGCAAGCACGTTGTATTCGGTGAACCAGCTCGGGCCGCCATTGCTCTCGGCGAGGAATTTGCGCATCCGCCCGTCGTAGGATTTGAAATGGCTGCCGTAGCCCGCGCCCACCTTGACGCCATCAGCCTGGCGGATGTCGAAACTCGACTCGTCGTGAACCATGATGATATTCGGCCGCAGTCCCTTGGGACGGCAGGAATCGAGCAGCGGCACTTTCAGCCGTTCGGTCGCGGCGGCGTCCGATTCCATGAATCCGTAGTTGACGAAATCGGAAACCGCCGTCACTCCCGAGCGGGCAAATTTCGACAGATACCCGTCATCGTAATAGCCGCGCCAGGCTTCATCCGGCATGGTGATGGAATATCCCACAAGGGCTGCGAGGCAGGCGAGCTTGCCGGCGAGCGCCGGCAGGCGTGGAATCCGAAACGGATCGAGCCACCACAACGCATACATCAGCGGCACGATGACGAGCGCGGCCGAGATCACCGACCAGCGCAGGTTGGGAAAGATCGTAAACAGGAACGCCGCGCTGTCGCGGTCGATCACCATCAAGTCGACGAAGTTGGCGGTCATTTGCACGATGTCGTGCTTGAGGCGCGACAGCAGGATCAACACCACCACCAGCGTCAGCGACAACGCGCCCGACAGCGCCGGACGCCGCAACACGGCGATCCAGAAGAAGTTCAGAATGCCCCACGACAAGAGGAAACCGAGCCGCGAAGGAAAATCGATCTCGGTCGCAAACATCACGACCAGCGCGGCCAGGTGCGGAGCAGCAACGGCAAGCAGGCGCCAGATGCCATGGGCAGCCAGTCCGGCGATGGCCGTGGGTGCGGAGGGGCCTGAATTCGGCGGGATTGCCATGGCGCGGGACGCAAACTTCGCCCGGTAACACCTTGGCCTTGGCTGGCGACGACCAGGAGGCGCACGGCGGAGCCGGGAAACCCGCAGCGTGTCATAAAAATGTAATGGAACCGTCATGACCGCGCAATGAATTTGGCCGTCGAGGCCAACCTTGGGTTAACCCCCGGCCGTCAAGCAATCCCGGAAGTAGCCCTCAGCCCTGCCGGAGGCGCTTCGGGCGCCTGGCGATTCCGGCGCGTTCCCCGCCGTGTCACTTTTTTTGCTGTTTTTGATCCCGATGGCTGCGATGGCGCTGCGGCCGACAGCACCCTCATGGCTGCCGGCTTTCCAAAAGCTCGATATAGCGCGCCGCCGATCGCTCGACGGCTTGGGCGCCACCAGCCATCACCTGCCTTCCGGGAAAGGCGCCATAAATCCGCTCGAAGGGAAACGGTTTTAACGTGTCGGCGATGCGGCGCACGGTCCCCCCTGCAAGCGGCATCATGTTCGGATAGCTCCAGAGGAACGACACCCTGTTGAGGTCGGCTGCGACCTGGACGATGTCGCCGCTCAGAAGCGCGCCGCGCCCATCCGCGCCGGAAGCCCAATGCAGCACCGTGCCGCCCGGAAAGTGGCCGCCGAGCCGCAACAGCCTCACGCC
>Ga0306920_100009094_pt1 | contig 13242 bp, 15 predicted proteins | sample flu12Cox44000170_FD_204666 | JGI IMG/M metagenome (GOLD analysis project Ga0306920, IMG submission 204666) | Lab enrichment of tropical soil microbial communities from Luquillo Experimental Forest, Puerto Rico - flux4day.12C.oxic.44.000.170 (v2)... | ecosystem: Environmental > Terrestrial >... | reverse complement strand
GGCCTGGGAGGAGCGGAACACGCCGGCGTTGAGGCCTAACGGCAGGTTCGGGTCGAACGGCTGGAGGAGGAAACCAAGCCCGACGTCGCCGCCGCTGTCCTGCCCCAGCCGGCCGAGTTCGCCCGGACCGAACGTGACGCCGCTCGGGCCGTGCAGCCCGGCTCGGACGAGCTGGGAGAGGTGCCCGGCGCTCGCCACGAAGACACCCTCGTCACCCGAGGTGTCGATGTCGGCGGTGAAGGGGACCTGGCCGCTGTTATTGATGGCGGACGGCTCGAAGTCGAAGCTGAAAATCGCGCCGCCCGGGGCCGGGTTGCCGACGGCGGCGACCTCGGTGAAGGTGTACCCCGACGGGCCGGCCCCTGCCGTTACCGGTGTCATCAACGCAACCAGCAGCAGGACGGCCGCCGGTATCAGCACCCTCCTAGCCGCGAGGCGCGGGACAAGACCGCGGACCGAACGATTTGTGCGCACGTGAACCCTCCCTATCTGCCCATAGGCGGTAGTTGCACCGTACGACCGACGGGCGCGTTCGTCAAGGCTCAGTCCTCGGCGGCGGCGCTATGGCCACGCTTCCTAATGCTTACTTAGAGGATCTTGATCGCGAGGGACGTGCACCATGTTCTTGTCGTGATCCGCCGGATCTTCGTGTGCCAATCCGGCTGCTGGTGCCTATCGACGATCGAACGGTCACGTGGGAGATAGCCGACAACACTCGAATTGGTCGAGACAACTGAGTCTGGTACGGCCGGCAGTTCGCAACTGACCGGCCCCGGAGTCGTCCCCACAACGCCCGATCGGCTTGTACACGGCCAGAAACCATCCGGCTGGTGTGTTATTGGACTCGGCCTGCGGACTGCTCTAATCGTGGCCTCAGCAGTTGTTCGAACGTTCCGGCAGCCACGTGCAAGCAGCCAGGAGGATGGGGCAGACGTACCGCCAGCACCAGCCCGGTCTATCCCTGCCAGCACGGCCGGTCAGTCGAACCAGTAGTCGAGGTAGACCTCGGCCCCTTCGCCCAGGTTGGCGCGGAACCCGCCCGTTCCGCGCAGACCCCTGAGCCCAGCCGTCCCCGAGCCGGGGATAACGAACCAATCGCCGCTGACGATGTTGCCGTCGACCGTGCCGGCATCCTGGAGCAGGAAGGAACCCTCCCGTCCACCCACGGTGCCGGTGATCCGCTCTATCCCCACGAAGCTGGCCGACCCGTCCGATCTAGATGCTTGCAGGAACTCGACCACCCCGTCTCCCGAGATGTCGCCGGAGAAGCTCTCCTCCACGTGAATCCGAGACAGGGCCGGAGCGTCGGCTGGCTCGTCGTAGGAGAGGGGTTCGTACTTGTGGACCGTGATGGTTCCGTTCGCACGGGTTGACGCGCCTGTCTCGCTCACCGCTGCCCTCACGCTCCAAGCATCTCGATGATCATCTGCGCGACCTTACGGCCCGAGTACTGCTGCTGTCCGGTCACCAGCCGGCCATCGCGTATGGCGAAGGCCTTGAACAGGCCCGCCGAGATGTAGTTGGCGCCATGCTCCTTGAGGGCCGGCTCGAGCCTCCACGGCATGACCTGGACGCCAGCAGCTTGGTCGCTGTAGTCCTCCTCGAGGTCGCTGAACCCCGTCACCGTCTTGCCGGCGACGAGGTATGAGCCATCGGACAGCTTCAGGTCGACGAGCGCCGCCACGCCGTGGCAGTAGACGGCCACCGGCTTTTCGGCCTCGTAGAACGACCGGATGGCCTCGTGTACCCGCCGATCCTCCCGGTAGCTGACCATCGGCGCCTGGCCGCCGGCGACCATGATCGCGTCGAAGCCGTCAAGGTCAAGATCCGCTAGCGACGGCGTGTTGTCGATTCGAGCCACGAGCTCTGGCGTGGCGAGAAAACCCATCGAGATGAGGTCCTCGCTTGACCATTTGCTGTCGTCTCGCGGATCGGACAGGGCGTCGGGCTCGACCTTGCCTCCGCTCGGGCTGGCAACGGTCACGTCGACTCCCCGTTCCGTCAGCTCGTAGTACGGGTGAGTCAGCTCCGCCGCCCAGAAGCCGACCGGCCAGCCGTACTGGTTGGTCGTCGGGTTGGCGACCACAAGCAGCACCCGTTTGGGACGAGTGCTGACCAGGTCGACCTGCATGTGGTGGCCCTCGCCACCGCTGACTTCCACCTTCTGCGCCGACGTCATAGGAGACCTCTCCTTCTCCAGGGTGCCAATTTGGAGTGCCGTCGCGCTGCCGGCCAACATGCGTTCTAGAGGGCGTCACATCCAATGCCTCCGGCTCGCGCCCGTCACCGGCCCGAAAGTACGCCAGGCCGGCAAAGATCAACAAGCGCACCTTGTTGTTGAAGAACAAGCTCTCTTTGTTGGTCGAGCCGAACATGCCCCCCGCATCGACGGCGGCCAAGTACGTACAGTGCCCGGTGTGACCCCGGACTCTGGCCTTGAGTTTCGCCACCTCCGTACTTTTATCGCCGTCGCCCGATGGCGCAGTTTCACCCGGGCGGCCGAGGACCTGCACGTTGCCCAGCAGGCGGTCAGCCAGCAGATCAAGGCGCTCGAACGTTCCCTGGGGGTGACCTTGATGCGACGCACCTCGCGACAGGTCGAGCTCACCCGGGAGGGAGCGGTGTTCCTGGCTGATTGCCGACGCGTCCTCGCGGCAGTCGAGCGGGCGACCGACCGAGTCAGGGCTGCGGCGCGTGGTGAGTCCGGAACCCTTCGACTCGCGTACACGTTGACGTGCGTTTGGGACACCCTGCCACAGCTGCTTGCCCGTATCACTGATGCCCTCCCGCAGGTGCGGGTGGAGGCCCGGGAAGTGTTGGGTGCAGACATCCCGGAGCTCCTGCTCGACGAGCGCTTCGACGTTGCCGTCGCGCCGGCAACGTCCTACGCGGCCGGGTTTCACTCCCGGATTATTCGACGCGAGCCACTTCGAGTAGCCGTCAGCAAGAAGGACCCACTTGCCCGCCGGAAACGCGTCAATCTGGGGGTACTCGCAGACCGGTTGTTCGAGGTTTGGCCGCGCGACATGGCGCCAGGCTTCTATGACACCATCGTCGGAACATGCCGAGCGGCCGGCTTCGAGCCCGCGTTCGATCAGCAAGCGGCGGGCAACATGGTCTGGGGCAACCTCGCCCGAGGGCGCGGCGTCGCCCTGATCAATGCCTCGCTCAGCGCACAGATCCCTCCGGGGATCACGATGCTCGACCTGGCCGGGTCGGCCGCCACCATCACCTACGAAGCGGTCTGGCACCAAGGAGATCTAGCGCTCATCGACCGAGCACTTGCGGTCACCGCCGCACTAGCGAAAGAACGCAACTGGCTATAGATGTAAAAGTCCTTGCGGCCTGGTCCGACGGCTGGCCGAGAGCGCGCCATTGAGCCAAATCAGGTTTCGGCGGAGGCGCCGAGGATCGTTCGCTGTGTCGGTGTCGCGTGGGCGCGAAGGTCATCGAGGGCACGGGCAAGGTCCGCGCCGGTTACGACGAGGTCGAGCTCCGGCTGCAGTCTGCGGGCAGCTTGGAGCGCTGCCCGTCGGGTCAACTCCTTCAGGAAGGCCGGGCTGACTCCTGCGGTTTGTCGTACGAGGGTGTCGATATCGATCTCTTGGATCCGCAGACCCCTCAAGTAGCGAGAAAGCAGTCGCCGCCGGCAGTCGCTGTCTGGCAGTCGAATCTCGACGGCCTGGTCGATTCGGCCCGGCCTTCCGGCGAGAGCGGGCTCTAACAGTTCTACCCTGTTCGTGGTCAGGACGAAGATCACGTCAGCGTCTTCGTTGAGACCATCCATCTCGTTGAGGAGCTGAAAGAGCAACGGGTTGGATCCCATGCCGGGCAGGGTCCGTTCCATGGCCACCAGGTCGACGTCCTCGAGGACGAGCATGGATGGCTGCAGGCTGCGAGCGATAGCTGCCGCCTGTCCCAAGGTCGGGGCCGCCTGGCCGCTAAGGAGCACAACCGTCCGCTCTGGCATACGGCTACACAAGTACATGACCGAAAACGTCTTGCCGGTCCCTGGAGGGCCATACAGCAGCAAGCCGCGTTTTACGTGACGGCCAGCGGCCCGCAGCCGGTCAGCCTCGGCTGAGATCCCAATGGAATGCTCCTCGATGGCGTCCAAATCAGACTCGGGAAGAATCAGGTCGTCCCGCGTGAGTTCGGGGAGTGGATGAAATGTCACGCCGAACTGGCCGTACTCTCCGAAATCGAAGGAGAGCACCTTGCCTCGATAGACGTTCAACTCGTGAGCCACCGCAGCGAGGTGAGCCAAGAAGGCGACGGCGGTGTCCCTCTCTGTCGCCATGACCTCTGCCTTCAACCCGCCTCTCCTCATGGGGTGAGCATCACCGAGTGATGTCAGAACCACAATGGGTATCTGGTCATGGCGCAGCAGCCATACACCGATGGACACACACGGCAACGTGCGGTCGACGTCGATGGGAACATTGACGTACGCGGGTGCGACCGGCTCGAACCCGGGACGGTTCGGCCCAGCCGACGCCAAGTTGGCAAGACCGAACCCGTCCAGTGCAGGACGTCCACAGGAAGACCGAACAACTCGGAGTCGCCTGACTCCCCCGCAATGCGCTCGAGCGCCAGCTGCAGGTTCGGATGATCCGAAAGCGCGAAAACCTGCTCTACGACTGGCAGACCCGTCACCTCAGTGCCCAAATGGGCCGAGATCGCTGCTGCCAGCCGGGAGGGCGACGGTTCAGCTGCCATAACCTGCATCTCCCGCATGAACGCCATGAACGTCCAGGCGAAGCTGGTCGCATCAACGTCATCGAGCATGAACGGACCATACGCCCAAAGTCTCGCCGACACCGCCGGATCGAGTTGCCGCCCCGGCTTCAGCCGCGTCTAGCGTCGAAGGCACCACACCACGGGAGTGCTCGCGCCAGGGTCGGACTTATCCACCCCGGTCGCCCTGGTTCGCACCCCGATCAGCTGACAATTTTCGCCCTCCATCGGCGGGTCATGCGTCTCGAAGCCGGGCCGTGCATGATGGGGACCTCTGGAGGAGACGAGATTTTGGGGGATTTATGGGGTTGCTAGAGGGACATCGTGCGATTGTGACCGGAGGCGCCTCGGGCATGGGCGCAGCCACGGCCCGGCGAATGGCCGAAGAGGGTGCATCAGTGGCCATCTTCGACCAGCACGGAGATGCCGCGGCCCGGGTGGCGGGCGAACTTGGTGGACATGCCTTCGAGGTCGACGTGGGCGATTGGGGCCAGGTCACCGACGCCGTGACCGAAGCCGAGCGCGCAATGGGTGGGGTCTCCATACTCCATAACAACGCCGGTATCTCGACCAGCGAGGGGCTCGAGGCGATGGAACCGGCAACATTTCGTCGAATCGTCGACGTCAACCTGCTGGGCGTGTTTCATGGCATCAAGGCGGTCGCACCCATCATGCTGGCGTCAGGCGACGGACGGATTGTGAACACGGCCTCGATCAGTGGGGTGCGGCCGTCAGACGGCGAAGGACCCTACGCCGCGGCGAAAGCCGGCGTCATCGCCCTTACGGCCACGGCCGCACTCGAGTACGGACCGACCATCCGCGTGAACGCGGTGTCGCCAGGGACCATTCACACGCCGATGACACACGACTTCCTCACGCTCATTCCTGGGATGCGCGACCACCAGCTTGGGAAGATTCCTCTGGGTCGGATCGGAGAACCGGGCGAGGTCGCCGATGTGGTCGTCCTGCTCTGTTCCGATCTGACGCGATATGTCACCGGGCAGAATCTCGTCATCGATGGCGGGATGTTGCTTCACGGTGCCGGATCTGACGGGCTGCTCTTCCGGATCCGCGAGCTTCTCGGCCAATCGAAGCGCAGCTAGGTGGTATGGAGGGTGCGGCTACAGCGGTCTCACGCCGCGGTCCGATGTGGCGGAGCCAACAAGTGGCCGTGCCGGAAATACGACTGGTGGCGCATCTCATGTGGCGAAGCGCGATAGGACGATGACCGACATCGCTGTCGTGATGACTTTATTCATATTCAGTAGTGGCGAGTGGCTTAAGCAGCGGCGACGCACCCTGTCCAGAGCAACGGGAATGATGGTCAACGAGTCGGGGCTTGAGTGCCGTTCGGACGTGTCGGTCAGGAAGGACCTGCCGTGAGCAGCCTGCTGAAGGTCACCCGAAGAAACACTCTCAGGTCCCCCGCACGGGGGATGTTGTCGGCTGGGCCGCGGTCCATGATCCGGAGGTGACTGTGCGACCGCTGCCTGCCTCGTGGTTGGATGAGCCGATGGCAGGCGACGGACCGTCCGATCGGGTGGGCTTCTCACTGCCTGTCGGAACCGTCACATTCCTCTTGACTGACGTTGAGGCCTCGACCTCGACCTGGGAGTCAGCCCCCGACGCGATGGGTCGAGCCGTCCCACGTCACTACTACCTCCTCGATGAAGCGATAACCAGCCACGGCGGTGTGCGACCGGTCGAACAAGGGGAGGGCGACAGCGTGGTCGGGGCGTTCTCCAGGGCGTCGGACGCCGTGGCGGCCGCCCTCGACGCCCAACGCGCCTTTGCCGCGGAGCGGTGGCCGGACGGAGCGAGCATGCGGGTGCGCATGGCCATCCACACCGGTGAGGCCCAGCTGCGAGACGAAGGAAACTACTTCGGACAGACCGTTATTCGTTGTGCTCGACTGCGGGCAATCGGCCACGGCGGCCAGGTGTTGTTGTCGGACGTGACCGCGAGTCTCGTCCGAGATCGGCTACCCGACGGAGCTGGCCTCAGCGATCTGGGCACGCACCGCCTGAAGGACCTCGGTCGCCCGGAGCGCGTGTGGCAGCTCCGCCACCTGGACCTCCAGCCCTCCTTCCCGGGCCTTCGCTCGCTTGACGCTTTCCGTCACAACCTGCCGGCGCAGCTGACACCGCTCATCGGAAGGCAGGAGGACATCGACGGGATCGGGCAACTGCTCGGGCCAGAACGACTCGTCACCCTGACCGGCTCGGGTGGGGTAGGCAAGACTCGGCTTGCACTGGCCTGTGCCGCGGAGTCGGTGGACCACTTCCCCGGCGGCGTGTGGCTGGTCGAGCTGGCTGGCGTCAAAGACGACGAAGGCGTCGCCGCTGCCTCTTTAGCCGCACTGGGCGTGCACCAGATTGGGGGCGCACCGCTGATCGACCAGCTGGCCCGGGAGTTCACGGCAGAGGCAGCGTTGCTGGTCCTCGATAATTGCGAACACCTCGCTGACGGATGTGCCCGGCTGGTCGCCGAGCTTCTGGCCAGCGATGGTGGTGTCACCGTGCTGGCCACCAGCCGGGAGCCACTTCGGGTCCCCGGCGAGGTGATCTGGCAGGTACCGTCTCTCGACACTCCGCCTCGGGAAGAAGTGCTCACGGTGTCGGTCCTGTCCCAGTACGACGCGGTCCGACTTTTCGCGGACCGGGCCCGCCGCGCCCGTCCGTCATTTTCCGTCTCGAAGCTCAACGCACCCGCCATCGCCCAGATCTGCTCCAGCCTTGACGGCATTCCCCTGGCGCTGGAGCTGGCAGCAGCCCGTTGCCGCCAGATGACGCCCGAGCAGATCGTCCAAGAACTTGATGACCGCTTCCGGCTGCTCACCGCAGGCGCACGAACGGTGATGCCTCGTCTGCAGACACTCGAAGCGTCGATCGATTGGAGCTATGACCGCCTCGACGAGTCCGAACAGATGGTGTTCCGGCGCCTCGGGATGTTCGCCGGTCCGTTTCCTCTCGAGGCGGCCGAGGCAGTGGTGGCCGCCTTCGGGGACGTGGACGAGGCGTTGGTCTTCGACGTTCTGACCAGGCTGGTCGACAAGAGTCTCGTCGGCGTGGACGAGGTCCCGGGTGGCGCAGGCCGATACCGGCTACTTGAGACGCTGCGGGCCTACGGGCTCGGCCGGGCACGAGCTGCCCATGAGCTGGCCGAGCTTCGTCGAGCCCATGCCTTGTGGTGGCTCAAGTGGCTCGACGCCCGGTGGCGGGTCCTCCACACCGACCCGGTCGTCGACGAGATCGAACATCTTCACGACAACCTGAAGGCTGCCCTCGACTGGAGCCTTGATGAGCCCGAGCTCGGTCTTCGTCTTCTTCGCCGCCTGGCCCGCGCGTGGCAGAACTCGGGCCGGCCGGGCGACGCGATGGTCGCCGTCGACCGTCTTCTCACTGACGAGAACGCGGAACGCTACGGACTCGAGTGGGCCAAAGCAGCAAACGCGGTCGCCGTATTGGTGAGTACCGCCCGAGGCTATTTCGAGGCTCTGCCGCTCTTGAAAACGGCCGAGCGCATCGCCACCTCGGCCGGGGATTCGTTCCATATGGCCTTGGCCCGATGGCTATGTAGTTTCACAGAAGAGACGTCGGTAGCGGTCCGAGATCTTGCTCGCCAGCAAGGGGACGCCTATGTGGAAGCGCTCGCTACGATGACCGTCGCCCAGAACAAGGTGGACGCAGATCCCGCCGCCGCAGCAGTGCTGCTCGACTCGGCCGAGCTGGGAGCCGCCAGCCGAGAAAGCAGCTATCTGCGGAACTTCGCTGACCGCAATCGGTCGGTGGCGGCACTCAGCACCGGTGACGTCGACCGCTCGGTCGAACTGGCGCGTGAGCTGGCTTCGAGCCGTTCCACCCTCATGGTCGGGAACGCCGTGCAGGTCCTCATCGGCGCGGGAGTGCTTGGTGCCGACGAGGCGACGCTGACCTGGGCTCTAGAGATCGCCGAGCGGCGGTCGCTCAACGTCCCGGCGGAGGCCGGCAGAGCTCTTCGGCCCGATCGTTATTTGAGTCTGATCCGAGGCGGTCCTGCCTTCGTTGAATCCAGTCTTCGGCCCGATTACAGCCAACTCGTGCCATTGCAGCTTTACATCATGGGCCGTGTGGCGATCGAGGCGGGTGCCGGTGAGCTGGCCACGGCAACGGCCCGAGCCCTGGCCAAACCGGCACCCCACCACCAAGCGGTGCTTGCGGCCATCGAGGCGACGGCGGCGGGGAGCGAGGACCGGTGGTACGACGCGCTAGGAATCGCGACCGAGCACGGTCTTCGTTTGATCGCGGTCGATGCCCTCGAGGGGCTCGCGGTTGGGGCCGCGAGGTCGGACAACTGGGCCGAGTGCCTGCGGTTGAGCACCGCCGCCGAGCGGCTTCGGCAGGAAACCAACTACCGATTCCGCCTGCGCTCCGAGCAAGAAGCTCTCGACGCCGCTACGACTTCTGCTCGCGACAGCCTGGGTCGAATCGCAGCGCAAGAGGTCAGCACAGCCGGTGCGCTGCTGGATTGGCGGGAAGCCGCCGCTTACGCCCTGCGAACCCGGGGGGACCGAAGGCGCCCGCGCCGCGGCTGGGAAAGCCTCACCCCCACCGAGGTCCAGGTCGTGGCCCTTGCCGTGGACGGTCTAACCAACAGGCAGATTGCCGCGCGTCTGCTCATGGGCCCGGAAACGGTCAAGACCCACCTTTCCAGTGTCTATGACAAGCTCGGCGTGCGCACGCGTACTGGCTTGGCCAAACACGTGCCGCGTGGGGAACGGCGCGATTCCATGCGCTGATCCGGCCATATCGAAGCCCCGCCTGTCAAGCACGTCAGCCGGCTCAAGCGCTGGCCGGATCACTGACGCGACCGCGACCAGGGCATCGAATCGGTGGCAGAGAGCGATGAGATCCGCCCGCCAGGCTCGTCTCAATCATTGGCCTAGCCAGAGAGGAGCATATGAAGATGGGCAATCAGGCGGCGCCATGGCCGAAGCAAGGTCCGGCCTCATACTTCCCATCCATCGAGAAGAAGTACGGCCGCTCTATCGCGGAGTGGCAGCAGATCATCGCGAGCTGTGGTTTCGAGCAGCACATGGACATCGTGGGCTACCTGAAGTCCGCCCAGGGCGTGGGGCATGGGCACGCAAACGCGCTCGTCGGCTGGACCCTCGCAGGCAACGTCGCCAGTCCTTGAAGCTGAGCCGGCGAGGTCGGCACCGGGGCCACGCCGAGGACAATCGGCCCCTTCCTGCTGACGGCCGTCGTCGCGAGTAGGTCCTGACCACCGGGGCGGTACCAGGGGCAGCGCGTCGAGTGTATGTCGAACCCGTCACGTTCCGGACGTACAGAGAACGAAGAAGGAGGAACTCGACCATGATGCCGCGTATCCATGTCATAACGCTGGGAGTGGATGATCTCGACCGCGCCTTGGCCTTCTACCGCGATGGACTGGGCTTTCAGACTGAGGGGCTGATCGGCACCGAGTTCAAAGGGGACGACGGCGCGCCCGATGGGACCACGGCAGTGTTCCACCTCGATGACGGCCTCATGCTATCCATCTATCCGCGCACGGAGCTCGCCAAAGACGCCCTTGTCCCGCTGGCTCCGGCGAAACCCGGCGAGTTCAGCGTCGGGCATGCTGTCGCCAGCCGCGTCGAAGTCGACGAGGTCATCTCGCAAGCCGAAGCAGCAGGAGCCGCCGTGACGGACCGCCCTCACGACCGGCCATGGGGCATCTATTCGGGATACTTCCAAGATCCCGACGGCCACCTGTGGGAGGTCCTGTGGAACCCCGCTCTCGATCTCGGCAGTTCCTGAGCCGCCCGTCGTCGCGGGCTGGGATCGGATGCTTGTTTTAACAGCGGGAAGCGCTCGACCGCCAGGTGCCGCCGTGACGGCCGTTGCCGCACGCGCAGCAGGGGGCGTTCTTCGCTTCTGGTCGTCGGTACCCAAATAGCGGGGTACGAGCCCATCCCAGCTTCTCCCCTGGGCGTAGCGTCCGGAGGGCGCCGACTATGTCCCCGCTGAGCTCGGGGGACTGGTTGTGACGCCGACGTTCGCGGGAACGACCTCGACCCACGTCTCGCCTGGCTGCAGCGCAATCGTCGTCCCGTCAGGTCCGATCAAATGAGTTGGCTCGGCCAGAGAGGGACGCTGCCACGTGCCCACTGTTGCGCCACCAGCACTGAACACCGTTGCCGGACCGCTGCCAAGAAGCTGAGACTGCACCTCGGGATCACGTTGGATGTCTTCGGTCCACGGACCGTAGGTGACCTGGACCGTTTCTACGACCACATTTGTGGCACCAATGTCATCCCCATCGGCCGCCCTTGCGGGAACGCCGCGGTATGACAAAAGCCAGCGTTGAGTTCGGCCTTCCCATGTCCAGGTGTTGTCGTTGGTCGGCGAGTAAGGGATGTGAACAGAGGTGACCGCACCGGTCGCGGACGGGCTCGTGGAGTAGCTGAAGATTGGCGCTGGGGCGACGGAATCCTCCGGGTGCAGTGCCCATCCGGCCGAGGTCGAGATGTAGGTGTCGTAGGGCGCATTACGCCCTGGCGGGCTCTGCGCCAGGTATGCATGACGTGAGAGATCCTCATCCAGGACATCTGCCTGTTGGATGATCCACGACACCGGGGCTATCGCCCCGACGTGCATGAAAATGGGTTTGCTCAACTCGTCGAGGATCGAGGCGTCCACGGCGCGAGCCGAGCGAATGGATCCGACGAGGGCAGCGCCTTGGCACTGGAAGACCGCGATCAGTCGCGTGATCCCGGCTTCAATCGGCTCCTCGAAGATAACGTCAGCCTGGTTGAGCCCTGACTGTGGACGCGCGGCGGGGTAGTTATCCACCTTGATGGCGAGTGCGGGGCGTTGTGGAACCACACCTCCGGACGGTGGCATTCCCGAGAGAGGGCACCGTTGAGGAGCCGCCGCCGTAGTCGGGGGCAATGTCGGCGCGGTGGACAACAACGGCGATGCGGGCGCAGCGGTCCGCCGGCTCGAGCCGGCGTGGCGGGTGATGCCCAGCAGGACGCCTCCCCCCAACAGCGCCACCACTGCGGCCGCGATGACGATCAGTGAGGCCGGAGCTGCGGCGCCCCTTTCCATCCATCGATCCGGCGTTCGAAGTCCGAAGCCCTCGCGCCCGGAGCCAACCTTGATCGGCAAGAGTCCCTCTCCGCAGGAGTGCGACCGCTACTTGGAGCGTCGCTCCGCCAGGGTGGTGATGACCCCGCCGCTCACCCCGCCGCTGGCGGAGTAGCCGACGGCCTGACAGAAGTTGGCCCGGGGACAGGCCACCGCGGTCAGGTAGCTGTTGGACGCGCCGGTCGGGTTGGGGGTCGGCTCGATGACCCAGGCGTGGCCATCCCAGACCTCGGCCAGGGTGGTGATGACCCCGCCGCTCACCCCGCCGCTGGCGGAGTAGCCGACGGCCTGACAGAAGTTGGCCCGGGGACAGGCCGGCAAAACCTGGGGAGGGCAGTCCTAGTGCGCATGAAAGACACCCGCCCTGCTGCCCACCCTCGCCTCCCACATGGCCCCCTGCTCGACGCCGGCATCGCAAAGTCGCCAGATGCCGTCCTCAAGCTGAACGTTGCCATCGCAGTATGGCAGCTTTAGGACCGTGGTGCCTCGTCGTACGACTTAGGGACGAGGTCTGACCGGATGTTCTTGATTCAGTCCCTTCGACCCTGTGTAGTCGAGGGACCCTGTCCCCGAGCCGCCTTCAAGCGGACGCCTCATACCGAGGATGAACTCGCCCATGAGCTGGGGAAACGACGGGGCTTTCTGGCTGGTTCTTAGCGGAACCCTTATAAGCGAGTACGGGAAGGAAAGCAGACTCCTTCACTCAGAGTGCCTGCGCCACGCCAGCGGTGGTCTGATAACGAGGGGCCGATCAGATGGCCGGCGCGGCAGGCACCTGTCTCGTCAGCAAGCCCAGAGCCAATGCACCCTGATCCGTAGCCGTCACTCGGGGACCAGATCCGAAGCGCTGAGCTCGCCACGGGTGTGGCTGATCTCCGAGACAGCGGACTCGACCGTGCTTGTCACCGGAACGTGGGCGTCGAAACAGCTGAGCTCCAGCACCCGTCGAACGGATGAAGCGTCGGGTACGACTACGCGCAACTCGAGCCGCCGCTGAGCGAGCCAGCCGGCCAGCTTGTGGAGCATTCGGATACCCGCGCTGTCAATATGTCTCACTTCCGACAGGTCGACCACCAAACCGACGGCGTCATCGCTCATCCCATCAAGCATCTCGCGGTACAGCCTCGCCGAGTTACCCAGGTCGATGTCATCGATCAGCTGGGTAACTTCGACATGTAAGCGAGACTCGGCGAGCGGCCTCGGAACGGGGATGGACGCGGACTCGGTCCTCGCCGGCGGCCGGCCGACTCGGCGGGAGAGCCAGATCTCGGTCCCCCTTGGTCCCGACACCACGTCGACGTTCTCCACCAGTCCCTGCATCAGCAGCAGGCCACGGCCGCCTTCATCCGGGCGAGGCGGTCGCCATTGCCCATGG
>Ga0306920_100009093_pt1 | contig 13242 bp, 9 predicted proteins | sample flu12Cox44000170_FD_204666 | JGI IMG/M metagenome (GOLD analysis project Ga0306920, IMG submission 204666) | Lab enrichment of tropical soil microbial communities from Luquillo Experimental Forest, Puerto Rico - flux4day.12C.oxic.44.000.170 (v2)... | ecosystem: Environmental > Terrestrial >... | reverse complement strand
CGGATTTCTGTCGCCGAGCTGGCATCGAGTCGGGTAGGAAAGAACACCCAGGCGGGAGGCTTCATCTCCGCCAGCCGGCGCGCTGCCGGTATCGGTACGCGCTGCCTTGCGTAGCGTCTCGCGGGAACGCCGGCAAGCGCCTTCAGCGTGTAGGAAGGGCGGTCGAACACAGCAATCGCGACCGTCCGAAGAATCTCGTTCCACCGCTCCCAGCGGGGCAATTGAGCGAGGTTGTCAGCACCCATCAACCAGACGAAGCGGCGCCGCGGAAAGCGGCGGCACAACGCCTTCACGGTGTCGGCGGTGTAGTAGGAGCCGAGCCGGCTTTCGAGATCGCTGACGACGATTCGCCTATGTCCGGCGGCGACCTGGCGAGCCTGCTCCAGCCGCAGCGCGAACGGTGCCATGCCGGCGACCGGCTTCAACGGGTTCTGCGGCGAGACCAGCCACCACACCTCGTCGAGCGCAAGATGCCGCAGCGCGAGCAGGCTCAAATGCAGGTGGCCGCCATGGGCCGGGTTGAACGAGCCGCCCAACAGCCCGATTCGGCGATGCCGGCCGATGCTTAGCCGGCCCCGGCCAGCGGCGCTCAGGGGCGCACCTGCCCGCTACCGCGCACGAGGTATTTATAGGTCGTCAGCTCGGCGGCACCGACTGGCCCGCGCGGCGGCAGCCGTTGGGTCGAGATGCCGATCTCGGCCCCCATGCCGAATTCGCCGCCATCGGCAAATTGGGTCGAGGTGTTGACCAGCACGATGGCGCTGTCGACCTCGCGCAGAAAGCGCTCCGCCACCACGTGATCCTCGGTGACGATCGCATCAGTATGGTGCGAGCCGAAGCGTTCGATATGCGCAACCGCGTCCTCGATGCCATCAACGACACGGATCGCGAGGATCGCGTCGAGATATTCGGTCCGCCAATCCTGCTCGGTCGCCGGCGTGACCGCATCGTCGAGTGCCAGGACTTCGGGATCGCCGCGCAACTCGCAACCGGCGGCGCGCAGATCGGCGAGGATCGGCGGCAGGATCGTCGCTGCAACCTTACGATCGACGAGCAAGGTTTCGGTCGCCCCGCAGATCGACACCCGCCGCATCTTGGCGTTGAGCACGATCGCCCGCGCCTTTGCGGGATCGGCGGCACCGTCGATATAGGTGTGGCACAACCCCTCCAGATGGGCGATCACCGGGATCCGGCTCTCGCGCTGCACCCGCTTGATCAACGACGCGCCGCCACGCGGCACGATGATGTCGATGACCCCGCTCATCGCGAGCATCAGCCCAACCGCGGCGCGATCGCGCGTCGGCACCAGCTGGATCGCATCCTCGGACAGCCCGGCCTCGCACAGCCCGTCACGCAGCGCCGCGACCAGCGCGCGCGAGGAATGGAAGCTCTCCGATCCGCCGCGCAGGATCGCGGCATTGCCGGATTTGAGCGCCAATCCGCCGGCATCGGCGGTGACGTTCGGCCGGCTCTCATAAATGATGCCGATGACCCCGAGCGGTACGGCGACCCGCTCGATCGCGAGCCCGTTCGGCCGGGCCCAGGCGGCGAGCACGCGGCCGACCGGATCGGGCAGCTCGGCGATCGCTTCGAGCCCGGCGGCGATCACCTCGAGCCGCTTCGGATCGAGCGCCAGCCGGTCTCGCATCGCGGCGGTAAGATCTTCGCTTTCGGCCTCTTCGAGGTCGCGCGCATTGGCAGCCAGGATCTCGTCCTGCCGGGCGCGCACCAGCCGCGCCGCTGCACGCAAGGCCGCAACCTTGGCCTCGGCAGAGGCCAGAGCAAGGGCCGCCGCCGCCGCGCGGGCGCGTTGCCCGATCTCGGCCATGGTCGCCGCCAGATCCGGCCCCGAGGTCCGGGTCCGCTCGTGCAAGAGGGTGTCGGTCGTCATCGGCTTTCGGTCACCACCAGATCGTCGCGATGAATGATTTCGTCACGCCCACGGTAGCCGAGGATGCCGGCAATTTCACCACTCTTGTAGCCGGCGATGCGGCGAATGTCGGCGCTCGAATAAGCCGAGAGACCGCGCCCGGCCTCGCTGCCGGAGCGGGTGCGGATGATGACCGCGTCACCGCGCTCGAAAACCCCCTCGACCGCGACGACGCCGGCCGGCAACAGGCTCTTGCCGCGCCGCAACGCGCCGGCAGCACCGTCGTCGACGGTCAGCGCCCCCGACGGGTTTACCGCACCGGCAATCCACGCCTTGCGCGCCGAGCGCGGCTCGCCGCGCGACACAAACAACGTCGCGCGGCCGCCTTCTTCGATCGCCGCGAGCGGCGGGTCGGCGCTTTTCCCTTGGGCGATCAGCATGTGGCAACCGGCGCCCATAGCGATGCGGGCGGCGGCGAGCTTGGTCACCATTCCACCCGAGCTGTAGCCGGGTGCCGCCTCGCCGGCCATCGCCTCGATCTCGGGCCCGACATCGCGCACCAGTGGGACATGCCTTGCCTCTGCGTCCCTGCGCGGATCGGCGGTGTAGAGCCCGTCCATGTCGGAGAGCAGAACCAGCATATCCGCGCTAGTCATCTGGGCGACGCGGGCAGCGAGCCGGTCGTTGTCGCCGAAGCGGATCTCGGCGGTGGCGACCGTGTCGTTCTCGTTGACCACCGGAACGGCACCGAGCGCCAGGAGCTGGGCAAAGGTAGAGCGCGCGTTCAAATGGCGACGGCGCTCCTCGGTGTCGTCGAGGGTCAACAGGATTTGCGCCACGGTGATGCCGTGGCGGGCGAGCGCCTCCTGATAGGCATGGGCCAACCGGATCTGCCCGGTGGCGGCAGCCGCCTGCTTTTCCTCGAGGCGCAAGCGGCGGCCGGCGAGGCCGAGATGGCGCCGGCCGACGGCGATCGCTCCGGAGGAGACGATGATCACCTCCTGGCCGCGGGCGCGGCAACGCGCGACGTCGTCGGCGAGTGCTGCGAGCCACGCGCCGCGGATTTCGCCACGCTCGGCGACCAAGAGTGCTGAGCCGATCTTGACGACTAGCCGGCGGGCCGCCGCGAGCGCTGCCGCCGGGATCATGGCGTGTAGACGAGAGACCGGGTCACCGCCCCAGCCTCGTCCTTGGCGGCGCGCGCCGCCGCGAGCGCCCTGAGCACCGCCTCGAGCATCTCGGGCACGCCGATGCCGGTTGCGCCCGAGAGGGGCAGCACCGCCGTCCCACGCCGCCCGGCGCGCCGAAGCTCCCTGAGCTTCACGCGCACCGCTCCGGGATCGAGCGCGTCGGTCTTGTTGAGCCCGACGATCTCGGGCTTTTTGGCAAGGCCGTGACCATAGAGCTCGAGTTCCTGGCGGATCGTCCGGTGTGCGCCTGCCACGTCCTCTAGCGTCCCGTCGACCAGATGGAGGATCACCGAGCAGCGCTCGACATGGCCGAGAAACCGGGTGCCGATCCCGGCACCGTCGCTGGCGCCCTCGATCAAACCGGGGAGGTCGGCCAGGACGATTTCCTCGTCGTGCAACCGTACGACGCCGAGCTGCGGCTTCAGCGTCGTGAACGGATAGTCGGCGATCTTAGGCCGGGCGTGCGAGACCGCAGCGAGGAGCGTCGATTTGCCGGCGTTGGGCAGGCCAACCAGGCCAACATCGGCGATCAGCTTCAAGCGCAACCACACCCAGGCCTCGCGGCCGGGCCAGCCGGGATCGGCGCGGCGCGGCGCGCGATTGGTCGAGCTCTTATGATGCGCGTTACCAAAACCGCCATCGCCGCCCTTCAAGAAAACCCGCCGCTCGCCGGGGCGGGTGAAGTCGGCAAGCACCTTGCGGTTCTCGGCATCCATGACCTGAGTCCCGACCGGCAACTGCAGGACGAGATCGGCGCCATCGGCACCGGTGCGCTCGCGCCCGGCCCCCGGTCGGCCGTCCGGTGCACGGAAGTGCTGCCGGTAGCGGTAGTCGATCAAAGTGTTCAGATTGCCCACAACGGTAAAGACGATCTCGCCGCCTTTGCCGCCGTCACCACCATCGGGGCCGCCGAACTCGATGAACTTCTCGCGACGAAAGCTCGCGGCCCCGCGCCCGCCATCACCGCTCTTCAGATAGATCTTGCACTGGTCGAGGAATTGCATGGGGCTTCGACAGCGCCCCGAATATGGGTAGCCGCGTCGGACGGCTACTCGGCGGCCTCCGCCGCCGGCGGGGCGCTCGGCGGCACGACCGAGATATAGGTACGTCCGGCGCGGCCGGCGTGGAACTTGACCGCACCGCCCGATGTCGCGAACAGCGTATGGTCGCGGCCGATGCCGACATGCGTCCCCGGGTGGAACTTGGTGCCGCGCTGGCGCACGATGATGTTGCCGGGAACGACGATCTCGCCGCCGAACTTCTTGACGCCGAGCCGCCTTCCGCGGCTGTCGCGCCCATTGCGCGATGAGCCGCCCGCTTTCTTATGCGCCATCCGTCACTCCTTCCTGACGCGGCGGACCGCCGGCACCTCTGATCTCGGCGATGCGCAACACGGTCTGCTGCTGGCGATGACCCTTCTTGCGTCGATAGTTGTGCCGTCGCTTCTTTTTGAAGACTATGATCTTCGGCGCGCGGGTCTGCTCGACGACCGTGGCAGCAACCGATGCGCCAGCCAGCAGCGGCGTCCCCATCGTGACCTCGGCCCCCTCGCCGATCATCAGCACCTCGGCGAGCTCGATCACCGCACCGGGCTCGCCCGCGAGTTTCTCGACCGAGATCACATCGTCCTTGGCGACCTTGTATTGCTTGCCGCCGGTCCGGATCACCGCGAACATGACACCGCCGATATGGGTTTAGGCGCGGCCGAAGCAACCACCGAAAACGCGGTGGAACGGGGCCACCCCCCTCCGCGAGCCGTGCACAAATGCCCATCTCGGCCGCGAAATACAACGAAAATCGTCGTTTCGCAGGCCCATCGGGCCAGGCCGTTCGTATAAAATCTAAGTTTATCAACAACGCGTGGTCAAATGAGCGGCTTCGCGGAACAACGAATTTCGCTCGCGAGAACAACGGAATTTGCACAATCCTCAGGGAGGGAAAACAACGCTCCGCGCTCTCGATCCTCGGGATCCGGGAAGCCGGTCGGGAGGACGATCAGGCGTTGATTTTGCGCCAACGTGTGAGGCAGCTCACATCTCTTTTTTCGACCCTTACGTTACGGTGAATTAAGGAGGTCAGGCCATGAACTTGATAGCGAGGATCGGGCAGGAAGGTCCCAAGAAGCTTCTCGCCATCGACGGGGGCGGCATCCGCGGCGTCTTCGCACTCGAAATTCTGCAGAAGATCGAGGATATGCTGAAGTCAAAGAGCGGACGCGCCGATTTCCGCCTCGCCGACTATTTCGACTACATCGCCGGCACCAGCACCGGCGGGATCATCGCCGCCGGCCTCTCAATTGGAATGTCGGTCGAGGAAATCCTGGCATTCTACCAGGAGGCCGGCGGACAGATGTTCGTCAAGGCGAACCTGCTGCGGCGTTTGCGCTACAAATTCGAGGACGAGCCTCTCGCCGCCCAGCTCAAACAGGTGTTCGAGGCCGGCACGACCCTCGGGTCGGAAGAGCTGCGGACCTTGCTGCTCCTGGTGATGCGCAACGCCAGCACTGACTCGCCCTGGCCGATCTCCAACAATCCCTACGCCAAGTACAACGACAGGGGGCGCCCCGACTGCAACCTCAATTTGCCCCTTTGGCAGCTTATTCGCGCCAGCACCGCCGCCCCTACCTACTTCCCGCCCGAGGTCATCGTTCTGCCGAGCGCTGCTCCCGCCGGAGAGCAGGAATTCGTTTTCGTCGACGGCGGCGTGACAATGTATAACAACCCCGCCTTCCAGATGTTCTTGATGGCAACCCTGGATCGATATTGGACCGCAAAGCCCGAGGCCCGCTGGCGTTCGGGTGCCGACCGCATGCTGATCGTCTCTGTCGGCACCGGCACCAGCCCTGCTGCGCGGCAGGGGCTCGAGCCGGACGAGATGAACCTTTTGTTCAACGCGACGACGATTCCCTCGGCCTTGATGTTCGCAGCGCTGAACGAACAGGACGTGCTGTGCCGGGTGTTTGGTGATTGCCGCGCAGGGGATCCGATCGACAGTGAGCTCGGCGACCTCGTCGGCAGCGGCGGGCCGTTACAGCACGGGCAGAAGCTTTTCACGTATTTGCGTTACAACGCCGAACTGACCCGCGAGGGCCTTGATGCGCTCGGCTGTCGCGATATCGAGCCCGAAACCGTGCAGCAGATGGATTCGATCGACGGCATGCCTGAACTGCGAACAGTTGGGAAGAAGGTCGCCGAAACCAAGGTACTCGAGCGCCATTTCGATGGGTTCCTGCCGGGCTAGAAAAGATCGTCGGGACCCCCTCTCTTGGGCGATCAGAAATAGAGACCGTCGATGTCATCTACTCGCCGTGCCTTCGTGATCATGCCGTTCGGGAAAAAGGCAGCCGCGGACGGCACAGTGATCGACTTCGATGCCGTCTACAAAGAGTTCCTGGTGCCGGCGACGACGGCGGCCGGCCTGGCGCCGCATCGTGCCGACGCCGACCGCCGCGGCGGCTCAATCCATGCCGACATGTTCCAAGATCTGCTGCTCGCCGAGTTCGTCGTCGCCGACCTGACGCTCGACAACCCGAATGTCTGGTACGAGATCGGCGTGCGGCATGCACTCCGCGCCGGCGGCGCGGTCCTGACCTACGCGCTGCGCGACCGCCTGCCCTTCGACATCGCCGGGCAGCGTATGCAGCGTTACACCCTGAAGGACGGAAAGCTCGATCCGGACCTCGTCGAAACCGAGAGGACGGCCCTCAAGGAGGCGATCGAAGCGACACTCGGGGCCTGGCGCGGACGGCGCGCCAGCCCGGTGTACCAGCAGCTGCCGAGTCTCAAGGAGCCGGACTGGAAAACTCTCAAGGTCGGCGACATCAACGAGTTCTGGCAGGGGCTCGAAGCCTGGCAGAGCCGGATCAATGTGGCGCTGCAGAAACAGCGTCCCGGCGACATATTGGTGCTAGCCGAGGAAACCCCGAACAGCGTGCTCGAATTCGAAGCGCTGCGCACGGCAGCCCGAGCGCTGCTAAAACTTAACCGGCCGCGCTATGCGCTGAGCGTCATTCAGCAGGCGCGCCAGCTCGACCCGGACGACGTCGAGGCGCGCCAGATCGAGGCGATCGCGCTCGGTCGCGACAAACGTTACGCCGAGGCGCGCGAGGCGCTGCGCCGTCTGGCCGAGGAGCGAAAGGACGGGGAGACTTTGGGTCTTCTTGCCCGCACCTGGAAGGACGAGTGGACGCAGATTTGGGCCGGGCACCCGCAGCGCCAGCTCAACCCGCTCGCCTCGGCGCGCGACAGTGCCGCGACGTTGCAGAGCGCCGCCGCCGCCTATGTCGACGCGTTTCGCGCGGCGGCCGGCGATCATTATCCGGGGATCAACGCGCTGACCTTGGGGAGGCTGTGGGAGCACGTTACCGGCCGCACCAGCAAACTGCCCCTCGGGTTGATTGGAGCCGGTGTCGGGTGGACCGCGGGCGCGGCGCTCGAGCGCAACAAGAATTATTGGGCGCTGGTCACCCGAGCCGAGCTTGCGCTGATCGAAAACCGCAAGGACGACGCGCTCGACGATTACTCCGAGGCAGCCGCAATCGCGGTGGATAATCGCGACTGGTTCGCGCTGGATTCTTCGAGCCAACAACTCGATTTCCTCGCCGAGCTCAAATTTCGCAGCGAGATCGTCGCCGACGCGGCGGCTGTCGTCGCCCGGGCCGAGCAGCAGCTGCGCGCACTCCTCGGCAACCGTTCGGACCAACGAGCCGAACCCGTCCATGTCGTCGTCTTCAGCGGGCACATGATCGATGACCCGAAGGTGCGCGGCGAGGGCAAGGAAAGGCCGCCGCGCTTTCCGCCAGCCAAGATCGAGGCGGCGGCGATGCGCATCTGTTCGGCACTCGACGAGATCGGAGCCGGCACCAATGACCTTGGTCTCTGCGGCGGGGCCTCGGGCGGCGATTTGCTCTTTGCCGAAGCTTGCCTCGAACGCGGCATGCGGGTCGAGTTGCGTCTCGCCCGTTCAGAGAACGAGTTCCTCGCGGAGTCGGTGACATTCGCCGACCCCGAGCGGCGCTGGGAGCGGAGCTTCATGCGGGTCAAGGAGAACCCCGGGACAAAGACCCTCGTGATGCCGGAGGAACTCGGTCCCGCGCCCAAGGGTGTCAGCGTCCACGACCGCTGCAATCGCTGGATCCTTTATAGCGCGCTGTCGCAGGGCCTCAGCCGCGCCTCGTTCATCACGCTGTGGAATGGAGAGCCTGGCGATGGCCCGGGCGGCACCCAAAACATGGTCGAACATGTGCGCAAGCTCACCGGACAGCAGCCGATCATCATCGACCCGGCAACCCTATAACGGTCACCGGGTAATCGCGGCGCAGATCACGTTCCGACGCCTGCGGCAACCGAGCTGCCGCGACCTCCCCTCGAATTGGCGGACGCCGGACTCATAGCTGCTCCGCGGTGGAGAACGCCGCTTTGACGCCGCCAGCACCCCTCTTTACCATAGGCCCCAAGAGCCGAGTCCGGATCGGCGGAGTGAGGGTTATGGACACCGGGACCGTTCGCGCGACCGAGGACGAGGCGCTGCAGTTTCATGCGAACGGGCGGCCCGGCAAGCTGTCGATCGCGCCGACCAAGCCTCTGACGACCCAGCGCGACCTGTCGCTCGCCTATTCGCCGGGTGTAGCCTTCCCGTGCCTCAGCATCCATCGCCAGCCGAGTGCTGCCTTCGACTATACCTCCAAGGGCAATTTCGTCGCGGTGATTTCCAACGGCACCGCAGTCCTCGGCCTCGGCGACCTCGGAGCGCTCGCGGCAAAGCCGGTGATGGAGGGCAAGGCGGCGCTCTTCAAGCGTTTTGCCGACATCGATTCAATCGATCTCGAGATCGACACCCGCGATGTCGACGAATTCGTCAATTGCGTACGCTTCCTGCACCCGGCCTTTGGCGGCATCAATCTCGAGGACATCAAGGCGCCCGAGTGCTTCATCATCGAAGAGCGGTTGCGCGAGCTGTTAGAGATCCCGGTGTTTCATGACGATCAGCACGGCACCGCGATCATCGCGGCGGCCGGGCTGATCAATGCCCTCCACCTGACCGACCGCTCGCTCAACCGCGTCAAGATGGTCGTCAACGGTGCAGGCGCGGCCTCGATCGCCTGCGTCGATCTCCTGAAAACGATGGGCCTGCCGCAACAGAACGTCGTGCTGTGCGACACGCGAGGTGTGATCTACCGCGGTCGTACCGACGGCCTGAACCAATGGAAGTCGGCCCATGCCGTCGAAACCAAGGCGCGCTCCCTGGCCGAAGCAATCGCGGGTGCAGACGTTTTCTTCGGCCTCTCGGCCAAGGGTGCCGTCGACCAAGCAATGGTCGCCTCCATGGCAGAAAAGCCGATCATCTTCGCGATGGCCAATCCCGACCCGGAGATCACCCCGGAAGAAGTGCGTGCCGTGCGCTCCGACGCGATCATCGCCACCGGGCGGTCCGACTACCCGAACCAGGTCAACAACGTCTTGGGCTTCCCCTACATCTTTCGCGGTGCCCTCGACGTGCGCGCTTCGACGATCAACGACGCGATGAAGATCGCCGCGGCCGAGGCTTTGGCCCGGCTCGCCCGCGAGGACGTTCCGGACGAGGTCGCCGCCGCTTATTCCGGTCAGCGCCTTACTTACGGACCCGACTACATAATCCCGGCACCGTTCGACCCGCGCCTGATTTGGGCGGTCCCCTCTGCCGTCGCCAAGGCGGCGATGGATTCCGGTGTCGCCCGCAAGCCCATCCTCGACATGGGGGTCTATAAACGTGCGCTGCGCGGCCGGCTCGACCCGACCGCCGCCGGGCTCGAGCAGATCTTCGAACGGGTGCGCGCCGAGCCCAAACGCGTCGTCTTTGCCGAGGGCGAGGACGAAAAGACGATCCGCGCGGCCCTCTTGTTCAGAGAGAGCGGTTTTGGCACCCCAATCCTGGTGGGCCGCGGGGAGCGCATCAAATCGACGATGTCGGCGATGGGGCTGAGCTCGGCCGAGGGTCTCGATATCCACAATGCGCGATTGTCGCAGCACAACAAGCGGTACACCGATTTTCTTTATGCGCGCCAGCAGCGCCACGGGATGCTCTACCGCGACTGCCAGCGCCTGGTGAACCAGGACCGCAACGTCTTCGCCGCGTGCATGGTCGCGTGCGCCGACGCCGACGCGATGGTGACGGGGGTCACCCGCAACTCGTTCGATGTCCTGGACGAAGTCTCGCGGGTAATCGCGGTAAAGCCCGATTGCGAGCTGTTTGGTCTGACCGTCCTGCTCGCCCGCGAGCGAACCGTGCTGCTCGCCGACACGCTTGTCCATGAGGTGCCGAGCTCGCCGCAGCTCGCCGATATCGCGATCCAGGCGGCGGCCAAGGCGCAACAACTCGGGCTCGAACCGCGGGTCGCGCTCTTGTCATACTCGAATTTTGGCAATCCGATGGGCAAGGACGTAGAGCGGGTGCGCGACGCCGTTGCCTTGCTCGATCAGCGAGGTGTGGGTTTCGAATATGACGGCGAGATGAGCGCGGATGTCGCGCTGGACGAGGCGCTGATGCGGCGGCTCTATCCGTTCTGCCGGCTCACCGGTCCAGCCAACGTCCTGGTCATGCCCGAATTGCACAGCGCCAACATCACGGCCAAGCTGCTGCCCCAGCTCGGCGGCGGGACGGTTGTCGGACCCTTGCTGCTCGGCCTGTCGCATCCCGTTCAGATCGTCAACATGGGGGCCACGGTGTCGGACCTCGTCAACCTCGCCGCAATCTCGGCCCACGACGCGATCCGCTGACCGCCAATGGCGGTCGGCAGGGCGGCCGCGTGACAATCGAGGTCGAGCCGTGATCGGGCGCGATGCCTTCTACCGCGCTGCGGCACTCGCCTTGGGTGTGTCCGCACCGAGCCTGATCCTTCTCGCCTCCCTCGCGGCGCGCGGGCTTCTCGCCGTCGGTCCAGCTCTGATCGCCGGCGCCGCCACCCTGGTCGCCACCGGGCTCGTTGTCCGCCGATCGGTAACCGGCCTGACGAGAGTGCGGGCGGCGGTCGATGCGCTAGTCGCCGATGACAAGACCCCAACTTCGGCGTCGGAGCACATTCGGCCCCTACCCGCCGGCCCGGTGGGTGAGCTGTGGCTCGCGATCCTCAGGCTAACCCGGGCATGGAGCGACCGCATCCGCAGCGCCGAGGCGCGGCTTGCCGCCGCAGAGGCGGTCATCGCCGCCATTCCCGACCCGCTGATCCTGCTCGACGAGCGGCGGCGGGTCGTCCACGCCAACACTGAGGCGGCGGCGTTTCTTGGTGTTGTCGAGGGGCCGCGCGACCTCGCTGCGATACTCCGCAACCCTGCGGTGCTGGCCGCTGCCGATGCGGTATTGCACGGCGAGGCAGAGCGGGTCGTTGATTTCACGCTCACCGTTCCGATCGAGCGCCAGCTGCAGGCTCGCTTTGCCCGCATCGGGCGCCTCTCGCACGACGACGCAGCCGCGGTCGTGACCTTGCACGACATCACGCAGCTGAAACGGGCCGAGCAGATGCGCGCCGACTTTATAGCCAATGCCAGCCATGAGCTGCGCACACCGCTCACCACCTTGACCGGCTTTATCGAAACCCTGCGCGGCCCAGCGCGCGGGGATGCCGAGGCGCACGAGCGGTTTCTCGCGATCATGCACGAGCAGGCCGCCCGCATGACCCGGCTGGTCGAGGATCTGTTGGCGCTGTCGCGAATCGAGCTCAACGAGCATGTGATGCCGCAAGGCCGCGTGGCACTCGGCCCGCTGCTGCAGCACCTCGCCGACACGCTGGAATTGCGCGCCGGCGACCGCGGCATGCGCATACGGCTAGACCTGCCGCCCGATCTGCCCGAAGTGCTGGGCGATCGTGACGAGCTCGCTCAGGTTTTTCAGAATCTCGTCGACAACGCCATAAAATACGGCCGCGCCGGCAGCGAAATCACGGTCGCCGCCGCAACCGGCGTTCGCCCTTCCTATAGCGGCGATGCCGGGACGAGCCCGCTCGTTTCGGTGGCCGTGCACGATCGCGGCGAAGGGATAGCGCGCGAGCACCTACCGCGCCTGACCGAGCGCTTCTACCGCGTCGACACGGCGCGCTCGCGCGAGATGGGCGGCACCGGGCTCGGACTCGCGATCGTCAAGCACGTGCTCAATCGGCATCGCGGATTTCTTGATATCGAAAGCACCCCGGGCGCGGGTTCGGTATTCACCGTCTTCCTGCGCCCGCACCCCGCCGCAACGACGCCCCCGTGCTCGAGTGGCGACGCCTAGCTCGCCGCCGCTGAATCCTGCTCGGATCATCGATCGCGATCGGTCCCGGCAAGGCGGCGCTCTTGGAAGCGATCGGCGAAACCGGCTCGATCGCCGGGGCAGGACGGCGCATGGGTATGAGCTACCATCGCGCCTGGGTTCTCGCCAAGACCATGAACGCCTGTTTCCGAGAACCGCTGATCGAGGCCGCAAAGGGCGGCCTCGATCAGCGGCGCTCGACTCACCGCGACCGGGCGCCAGGTTCTGGCGCTCTGCCGGGCGATGGAAGACCGTGCAGCGGCGGCGGTTACCACGGACATGGAAGAACTGCGCACGCTGATGGTGGAGCAGCCGCCCGAAGACTTATTTTGCGGCTCCCGATATGCGCGAATTGCCATATCGGTCGGGGCCCTCCGATGTAATCAATTAGGCGAGCGCTCAGTCCAGAGAGGTTCCCCTGTGCACGACCTTGCCGATGCCCTCGCCGCTGCCTGGCAGCTGGTCGTGTCGGGCGACCCCACCCTGGTTGCGATCGTATCGCTGTCGCTCGGCGTCAGCCTCACAGCCGTTGGTCTCGCCTCCATCTTAGGGTTGCCGCTGGGCGCGGCGCTCGCGGTGCTGCGGTTTCCCAGCCGGAACGCGGCGGTGGTGATTGTGAACGCCTTTATGGGCCTGCCGCCCGTCGTCGCGGGTTTGTTCGTCTATCTGATGCTGTCGCGTTCCGGTCCCCTCGGGAGCCTAGGACTGCTGTTCACGCCGACAGCGATGGTGATCGCCCAAGTGGTGCTCGTCGCGCCGATCATCGCGGCGATAACGCGGCAGATGATCGAAGGCCTTTGGCGCGATTACGGCGAACTCTACATCCTGGATGGGGCAGGGCGGCTGTACATCATTTGCTCGCTGCTTTGGCTCGGGCGTTTCAGCCTGTTGACGGCGGTGCTGGCCGGTATGGGCCGCGCG
>Ga0306920_100009091_pt1 | contig 13244 bp, 10 predicted proteins | sample flu12Cox44000170_FD_204666 | JGI IMG/M metagenome (GOLD analysis project Ga0306920, IMG submission 204666) | Lab enrichment of tropical soil microbial communities from Luquillo Experimental Forest, Puerto Rico - flux4day.12C.oxic.44.000.170 (v2)... | ecosystem: Environmental > Terrestrial >... | reverse complement strand
TCTTGACCCGCACCTTGAAGCGGGTCAGCACCGAAATGAGCCTCCACGTCCTGGCCTACAACATCAAGCGGGTGATCGCGATCATTGGTGTCGGACCGCTGCTGCAGGCGATCCGGGCCTGAGTGCCTGGATCAGCTTGCAGACCCTGCCGCAATCTGACTATTCAGGTCGGTCCGCCGTCCTCTGCAAATGCGTTTTTCCACGGCGTCCACCCAACTCGGCCGGTGCTCGGGCCCGTTGGCAAGGTCTCCTAAGGGGCATGAAGAGCGGTTCCCGCGTCGAAGGTTGAGCGGCGGTTGTGGGTTTCGAAAGCAGTCAGTGGCTGTCGATGACCAGGCGACGTAGGCTTTTGGGTCAGGCTCTTAGCCAGCTCCCCCGTCGTCGACGGCCCGGCGAAATCACAGCCGATCTTTACTCGGCACGGATGGGTCGATCCTGCTCGCCCCGTTTACGGTGTCATATGCAGCTCTGTCCCGATCCGCGGCGCCGGCTCGTCGTTGCGAATCCGGAACACACCACGATCCGTCTCGACCCTCGGCCCAGCGCACCACCGAACGACGAACGCGCTCGCGAGTGTGGCGTCGAGGAAATAGATCGAGACGGCATCATTGAATACTCCGCGCATGCCGGAAGGCGCCATCGCCCAGCCATCCGCTCCACAATTCTCATCGAGCCAGGGCGGTCATGTGAGAATGCCGCTGACCAAAACCGCCCGGCGGAACGCCAATCCTAATTCTGACGGGAAACCGCCGCTCGGCGATCGTGATCATGTCGCGCGAATTACCCGGCATCGCTGAGGTCCGGTTGCTGCCCTGATCGAGCCGGTGATATGGGTTCAGAAGGCCAAGGTCGCTGCGACGTTGGCCACATCTCGTCGATTATCCTTCGCCGTCCTTGCCTTCCTTCTGACGGGCTGACATTGCAGCATGTCCGCGGCAGGTGGGTGGAGGAGCGCCATGACATCGCCAGGTTTTTCTCCAAGCCAGACCGGCCAGTCTTCCTCCTCCAGCACGACCGGCATCCTGTGATGGATCACCGCCACCAATGAGTTGGCGGCGGTTGTTATGATGCAATAGGTCCGGGCGATGTCCCCGGTAGGCCACTTGAAAGACTCCCAGAGTCCGGCCAATGCCATCGGCCGGCCGTCCTTGCGAGATATTGCAAACGACTGTCCCGAACCTCCCGTTGTGCGGCGCTGATAGTAAACCGTGGCCGGGATGATCACCCGGCGCTGCCGCAACGCGCCGGCGAACATCGGATGATCGGCCACTGTTTCCGCGCGCGCGTTGATCGGGCGGGGTGCCGCCGCAGGGTTTTTTGTCCCGTGCGGCAATAGACCCCAGATCAGTTCATCAAGCTCGCGCTCGCCCGTGATTGGATTCCATCGCACAACCAAGCCGCGCTTACCTTTGGTTTGGTCATCAAGATCGATGTCGGGGTTGGAATTCAGACCGAGATCGAATTGAGCTGGACCCTTCGACGAGCTCAGGACCGCTTGGTGTGCTTGCATCAGGATACCTCGGCCGCCTGTTTCACATAGCTCACACATCGTTTGACATGGGTCGATCTCAGAAATAGAACATATAGAGAACATTCGCAAGAGCCAGACGGCCGGCATGACGCAGTCACGGTACCTGCTGAAGCAGAGCGATTTTAACGAGACGCGCCAAAGGGTTTGGCGTCCTGTCGTCCCGACCTATGGGCCGGCAAAGCATGCCGGGTCCCGCACGGAAAACGCCCTTCTCGCTAAGCTCAGCGAACGCATCAAGCAGATCGAGCGCCCGACGGCGACAGTGCATGGGGTCTTACCCTTCGGCATCACGGCTACCGACCGGGCGTTGCCGGGTGGCGGGCTTGCGCGGGGCGCCTTGCACGAGATCCTGGGAGCAGGCCGCGACGAGGAGGATGGCGCGCTCGCCGCAGCCTTTGCTGCCTACATCCTCGGACGGCTCACCGGGACGGCGGACGGTATCGTGCTGTGGTGTCTACCCCGCCCGGATCTCTATGGACCTGGCCTGGCCGCCCATGGGCTCGATCCCGCACGTGTCGTGTTGGTTCGGGCGCCGCGCGACGCCGAGATCCTATGGGCGATGGAAGAGGGGTTGCACGCTCCCGGCATCGTCGCGGTCGTCGGCGAAGTCGGAACGCTTCCCGGGATAGCGAGCCGCCGGTTGCAACTCGCCGCGGAACACTCCGGCACCACTGCCTTTTTGCTGCGGCGCTGGCGCGACGGCGGCCAGGCCGCGCACGAACGCGCCCTGCCCAATGCGGCCGTGACCCGATGGCGGATCGCCGCATTGCCGTCGCGCCCTATGCCGGGCGAGCCGGGAGTTGGGCACCCGCGATGGCGGATCGAGCTGTTGCGTTGCCGCGGCGGTGAGCCGGTGTGCTGGGAAATGGAGGTGCCGGATGCGACGGATCATGTATCTCTGGCTGCCGCGCTGGCCGATCGACCGGCGGCGCCTGTCACACCGGAAAAACTCCGCCGCGCCGGCTGACAAGACCCCGTTTGCGACGGTCGCCGATATTGCCGGGCGCCGGCTTCTCACCGCTGTCAACCCGGCTGCAACCGCCGCCGGTCTTGCTCCGGGGATGCCGTTGGCGGATGCACTCGCCTTTGCGCCCGGCCTTGCTACTGCCCTGGCGCAGCCGTTTGAGGATGCCGCAGCACTCGGGCGCCTGGCGGAATGGTGCAACCGCTACAGCCCATGGACCGCCCCCGATGGCACCGACGGGGTGAAGATCGAGATCACCGGCTCGGCTCATCTCTGGGGCGGCGAACCGGCACTCGCCAACGACCTCTTGACCCGTCTCGATCGTCGGCATGTCACGGGCCGCGTCACAATTGCCGACACGATCGGTACCGCTTGGGCAGTGGCCCGCTTTGCTCAAACAGCCGAGGGTGTCGTCATTCTGCCGCCGGGAGAGCTGCGCGCCGCCCTCGCTTCATTGCCGGTGGAAGCCCTCCGTCTTGATCCGCTCATCGCTCAGGGGCTGCGGCGGGTCGGTTTGAAGCGGATTCGCGATCTCTACAAGATGCCGCGCAATGCGCTGGCGCAGCGTTTCGGCGAGACGGTGGCGCAACGTCTCGATCAAGCGCTCGACGACATCCCTGAGCCATTATCACCGCTCGGCGAGGTGCCGAGCTGGCGTGTGCGGCTGAGCTTTGCCGAACCGATTACCGAGCCCGCCGATCTAATGCTGACAACAGAGCGGCTTACTGCGGATCTGGTTCAGCGTTTGGCGCAGGAAGGGATGGGAGCGCGGCGGCTGGATCTCGCGTTCCACCGCGTCGACGGCCGGGTCGAGCGGATACGCCTCGGCACTGCTCGTCCGAGCCGCGATCCGCGTCATCTCACAGCTCTTTTCAAGGAGCGGCTCGATACAGTCGATCCCGGTCTCGGCATCGAAGACATGATCATCGCCGCCTTTGCGATCGAGTCTCTGCCGGCCGAGCAGATCAGCCTTCCCGGTCACATCTCTAGAAATGAAGCGGGCAGCATAGCCCCGCTGTTCGACCGGCTCGGAAACCGGTTGGGCCTTGCCGCATTGTCGCAACTAGAACCGCAAGAAAGCCACATTCCTGAGCGTGCGTCGGTCCGAGTTCCGGTCTGCCGTCCTCACTCTTCTGCTGCCCGGGTCGCCAACCAGCCGCCAAGACCGATCCGGTTGTTCGAGCCGCCGGAACCGGTCGAGGCGTTCTGGCTATTGCCTGACGACCCGCCGTTTCGCTTCGTCTGGCGACGACGACGCCATCGCGTGACATGTGCCGATGGGCCGGAGCGGATTGCCGATGAATGGTGGCGGCCCAACGGCTCGGGCGATGTCGACGCGATCCGTGACTATTACCGGGTCGAGGACGAAGAAGGGCGGCGCTTCTGGTTGTTCCGGGCCGGTTTTCATCACGGCGGCCACCAGCGGCGCTGGTTCATCCATGGCGTATTTGCCTGAAAGCGTACCGCGCTACGCGGAATTGCAGGTCACCAGCAATTTTTCGTTTCTGCGTGGCGGCGCGCATCCGGACGAGCTGGTACTGACCGCGGCCGCGCTCGGCCATCAGGCGATCGCGATCACGGATCGCAATAGCTTTGCCGGCATTGTGCGCGCGCATCATGCGGCAAAAGAAGTCGGGATCAGGCTCGTCGTTGGGTGCCGCCTGGATCTCTCGGACGGCAAGAGTCTGCTCGCCTTTCCCGAAGATCGCGCCGCCTATGGCCGGCTCACACGACTATTGACGCTCGGCAAGCGCCGCGCCCCGAAAGGTGATTGCCGTCTCGACTACGCCGATGTCGTGGCGCATGGCGAAGGTCAGATCGTCGTCGTGTTGCCGTCCGAGACCGCGGATATGGCAGCGGATTTCGCGGCTCGGGTCGCGGCGGATTTCCGCGGCCGCGCCTATCGTGCCACCCACCACCTCTATCGCGGCGACGATGCGCAGCGTCTAGTTCGCCTTGCTGCTCTCGGCGAAGCGACCGGCTTGCCGCTCGTCGCGACCAATGACGTGCTCTACCACCGGCCCGAGCGGCGCCCGTTGCAAGATGTGCTGACCTGCATCCGCGAAGGTTGCACGATCGCAGAAGCCGGCTATCGGCTTGCCGCCAATGCCGAGCGCCATCTGAAGCCACCGCAGGAAATGGCGCGGCTGTTTCGCGGCCACGAGGATGCGGTCGAACGCACTCTCGAAATCGTCGAGCGCTGCCGCTTCAATCTCGACGAGCTGCGTTACGAGTATCCCGAGGAGATGATCCCGGAGGGACAAACACCACAGCAGCGTCTCACCGAGCTCGCCTGGCACGGTGCCGTGGAGCGCTTTTCCGACGGTGTCCCAAACAAGGTTCGTGATCTGATCGGGCACGAGCTGCAGCTGATCGAGCGGCTCGACTACGCCCGCTACTTCCTGACCGTCCACGACATCGTGCGGTTCGCACGGCAGCGCGGCATCCTGTGTCAGGGGCGCGGCTCGGCCGCTAATTCCGTCGTCTGCTACTGCCTCGGCATCACCGCGGTCGATCCAGCGCGCATCGATGTCTTGTTCGAGCGCTTCATCAGTGCCGCCCGCAACGAGCCGCCCGACATCGATGTCGACTTCGAGCATGAGCGGCGTGAGGAGGTCATCCAATACGTCTACGAGAAATACGGCCGCGACCGGGCCGGTCTCGCCGCCACCGTGATCTGCTACCGGTCGCGGTCCGCGATCCGTGAGGTCGGGAAGGCATTGGGGCTCAGCGTCGACGTCGTCGCCGCGCTCGCCGGCATTGTCTGGGGTTGGAGCAACGACCCGATTGCCGATCAGCGGGTGCGGGAAGCCGGGCTCGACCCGTCCGACCGCAATTTGCGCCTGGCACTCGACCTCGCTGCGCAATTGGTCGGCTTTCCGCGCCACCTCTCGCAGCATGTCGGCGGTTTCGTGATCACCCGCGGGCCGTTGTCCGAGCTGGTGCCGATCGAGAACGCGGCGATGGAGGACCGCACCGTCATCGAATGGGACAAGGACGATCTCGACCGGCTCGGCATTCTGAAGATCGATGTTCTGGCGCTCGGCATGCTCACCTGCATCCGCAAAGCCTTTGCGCTGATCGAGGAGCATTACGGCCGCCGCCTCGACCTCGCCACTGTCCCGGCCGAGGAGCCCGCCGTTTACGAGATGCTCTCGCGTGCCGACTCGCTCGGCGTCTTTCAGGTCGAGAGCCGCGCTCAGATGTCGATGCTGCCGCGGCTCAAGCCGCAGGAGTTCTACGATCTCGTCATCGAGGTCGCGATCGTCCGGCCAGGCCCGATCCAGGGCGACATGGTGCATCCCTATCTGCGCCGCCGCTCTGGACGAGAGCCCGTCGACTACCCTTCGGAGGCGCTGCGGCAGGTGCTGGGCAAGACCTTGGGCGTGCCGCTCTTTCAAGAGCAGGCGATGAAGATCGCCATTGTCGGCGCCGGCTTTGCGCCGGAAGACGCGGACCGGCTGCGCCGCGCCATGGCGACCTTCAAACGCAACGGCGACATTCATCTGTTCCGCGGCAAATTCATCGCCGGCATGGTCAGAAACGGCTACGACCGCGATTTCGCAACCCGCTGTTTCAGCCAGATCGAAGGGTTCGGGACCTACGGCTTTCCCGAAAGCCACGCGGCGAGCTTTGCGTTGCTTGTCTACGTCTCGTCCTGGATCAAATGCTTCTATCCCGAGGTCTTCGCCTGTGCCCTGCTCAATAGCCAGCCGATGGGGTTCTACGCCCCGGCACAGATCGTCCGCGATGCCCGCGAACACGATGTCGAGGTACGCCCGGTCGATATCAACCACAGTTTCTGGAATTGCACACTGGAACCGGCGGAGGGCGGAAAATGGGCGTTGCGCCTCGGCTTCCGCCAGATAAAGGGGTTCGTCGAGGCGGCTGCGGAACAGCTCATCGGCGCGCGACCAGAGCATAGCTACGTGGATGCGCGAGCGCTATGGCGGCGCAGCGGTCTCGGTCGCGGCGCAATCGAGCGCCTCGCTGAAGCCGACGCCTTCCGCTCGATCGGCCTCGATCGTCGTCGCGCTTTGTGGGCCTTGAAAGCCCTCGGCGAGCCCCCGCTGCCGCTCTTCGCCGCCGCGGACGAGGCCTCGGTTCCCACCTCTATCCTTCCCCCTGATGCGGGGGGAGGGTGGCAAGACGGTGAAGCGGCCGCGATGGCCCTCTTACCGGAGATGCCGCTCGGCGAGCATGTCGTCGAGGATTATGCCAGCCTCAGTCTCACCCTAAAGCGTCACCCGCTGGCCTTTCTGCGCGCCGATCTCGCGCGGGAAGGTCTAGCGACCGCCGCCGAACTTGCCCATCTGCCGGTCGACCGGCGGCTGTCGATCGCCGGGATTGTGCTGATCCGGCAGCGCCCCGGCAGCGCCAACGGCGTCGTCTTCATCACGATCGAAGACGAGACCGGGATCGCCAATCTGATCATCTGGCCCACCATCCTCGAGCGCTTTCGCCGTACCGCACTCGGCGCCACTCTGCTGCGCTGCACCGGCAAATTGCAGCGCGAGGAGAGCGTCATCCATGTCGTCGCCGAGCGGCTCGAGGACATGACCTCGCGTCTCCACACATTGCGCGACCGCACCGGCGATGCCGAGCCTAGACGCGCGCCAAAACCACCCTTCGCATCCTCGGCAAAGCCGCCCGGTTACGATCCCCGTGACATCGTTGTCGCGAGCCGCAATTTCCGCTGAGGCCACGCCAACGGGCAAGCGAAGCGCCGCAGCGTTGTTCAATGAAAGGATTGTCCGGTGATCGGTAGCTCCGAGGCAGAATATCGCGCCGCTGTTTACGCCTTCATCTTCCGCTTGGCCTTGACCCGCTCAGCCGATGAAGGCCCGCTTGCAGAGAATCCCAATTGCTTTGGCTCGCTGCTAGACCGGGTTATGTTCCTGCCATGTGTGGCCGCGTCCGTCTCTCCTCCGATGTCAGCGAGATCAAACTCGTGTTCTCGATCCCGCCGCATCGTCCGACGCCGAACATCGCGCCCAGCTGGAACGTTGCGCCGACCGACCCGTTGCCGGTGGTCCGTTACGATCCCAAGGCCAGTGAGCGCAGCGTGGATGTCATGCGCTGGGGCCTGGTGCCATTTTGGGCGAAGGACATCAAAGTCGGTTTCTCTAACATCAACGCGATGGCCGAAACCGTCGACACCAAGCCGGCGTTTCGAGAAGCATTCCAGCGGCGCCGCTGCCTTGTCCCGGTTGACAACTTCTATGAGTGGAAGAAGACCGCGGACGGCAAGCAGCCCTACGCGATCGCACTGGCCGACCGGGGCCTGATGGCGTTAGCCGGCCTGTGGGAGAACTGGCGCTCACCGGCCGGCGAATGGGTTCGCAGCTTCGCCATCATCACCACCACACCCAACGAGCTGTGCGCGCAGCTCCACAACCGGATGCCGGTGGTTCTGAAACCCGGGGTATGGCCCGTTTGGCTCGGTGAGGATCCCGCTGATGCATCCGCGCTCAAGGCGCTTCTGGCGCCGATCCCTTCGGGAGAGATGACATGCTGGCCGGTGAGCGCGCGGGTCGGAAACGTCAAGAATAATGACCCGAGCCTGATCGAACCGATTGCTGCCTAGGCTGCCACACATCCGCGGGACCGAAGACTCCTTGTGACGGACTGTCAAACAAGGGTTAAAGGAGCCGGCTGAACTCGGGCTCGCGCTCAACCTCTTCGACCGCGAGTGAAGACAAGGAGATACCCAGGAGCCGAACGCCTTTCGCGACAGGAAAGAGAGGTTCGAGCAGCGTATTGCCAAGCTGGTCGAGTTCGCTTCGCGTCCTGATCTGCAGCTGACCGGTGCGGCTTCGCGTGATCTGCTGGAAGTTAGCGAACTTGACCTTGAGTGTGACGGTGCGGCCGCGGGTACCGGAGTCCTCGCAGTACCTCCACACCTTGTCGACGATCTCTCGAAGCGCATCGCGCGCGGCTTCGTAGGTGACGAGATCGGCGGGAAATGTGTTCTCGGCGCCGACGGATTTTCGTATCCGATCGGCACGCACAGGCCGCTCATCGACACCGCGCGCAGCCCAGTAATAGTACGAGCCCGCTTTCCCGAATTGTTGCTGCAGGAAGGCCAAGGTCTGCGCCCTGAGGTCGAGCCCGGTCTTGATCCCGAGCTGCCCCATCTTGGCGGCTGTCGCAGGCCCGATGCCGTGAAACTTCCTGACTGTAAGGGCCTCGACGAATTCCGGCCCCATTTTGGGAGTGATGACGAAGAGCCCGTCCGGCTTGCGGTGATCCGAGGCAAGTTTGGCGAGGAACTTGTTGTATGAGACGCCGGCTGAAGCCGTGAGTTCGGTTTCGGCGCGGACCTTGCCCGGATTTCTTCCGCGATCTGTGTCGCCGAGACGATGCCCTTGAGGTTTTCAGTGACATCGAGATACGCCTCGTCGAGCGACAATGGCTCGATGATCGGCGTGTATTCGGCGAAGATCTCCCGGATCTGCAGAGAGATCGCCTTGTAGGCATCGAACCTCGGCTTTACGAAGATTAGATCAGGGCATTTTCGCTTGGCTGTGATCGACGGCATCGCGGAATGCACACCGAACTTCCGCGCTTCGTAGCTTGCGGCTGCGACGACACCTCGTTCGCGCGATCCGCCGACCGCGACCGCTTTCCCGCGCAGCTCCGGATTGTCACGCTGTTCGACAGATGCGTAGAACGCATCCATGTCGATATGGATGATTTTGCGCGAGCCGCTCGCCTTGGCCGAAGGTTCTTCCACGCGCTCTTCCGTCCCCATTTGAGCCCTCTCCCGATCGTTGGCGAGGCGAGGATGCGTTCGCGTGTCACCGCGTGTCGTGGGATAGGTAATCCATAGCGCCGGCCGACGTCACCAGCTAACCTCAGCCGCCAGACCAACAGACAGCTAGGGAGAGTGGTATGCATTTCGGCGGCGCGATGTTTTTTACCGATTATTCAATGTCGGCGATGGAGCTTGCTCGCGCTCTCGAGGAGCGCGGTTTCGAGTCGGTTTGGGCGCCTGAGCACTCCCATATCCCGCTGTCGCGCAAAACGCCATTCCCAGGCGGAGGCGAGCTGCCCAAACAGTATTACGACGCAATGGACCCGTTCGTAGTGCTGGCCGCGGCCAGCCAGGTTACCAAGACCATCAAACTGGGCACCGGCGTGCTGCTGGTGCAGCAGCGTGACGCGATCCAGACCGCCAAGCTGGTCGCCTCGATCGACCAGTTGAGCCGGGGACGGTTCCTGTTTGGCGTCGGTGGAGGCTGGAACCAGGATGAAATGGAAAACCACGGGACCATCTATGCGAGCCGCTTCAAGCGGATGCGCGAGTCCATCGAGGCGATGAAGGAGATCTGGACCCGGTCCGAGGCCGAATACCATGGCGAGTTCGTCAATTTCGATCCGATGATTGCCAGGCCCAAACCGGTGCAGAAGCCACACCCGCCCATTCATGTTGGCGGCGCTTTCCCGTATGGCGCGCGCCGCGCGATCCGCTACGGCGTTGGTTGGATTCCAACGGCCCGTGGCGATGTCGCGGAGGTCCTGCCGAAATTCCGCGAGATGGCGCAGGAGGCCAGCCGCGATCCGGCTTCCATCGAAATCACTTTGTTCGGCCTCGGCGAGGATCTTGACCGGGTGAAGCGCTTGTCCGAGATAGGGGTCGCGCGCGTGGTGCCGATGTTCCCGCCCGAGAAGGCGGACACGGTGCTGCCAATCGTGGACCGGTGGACGAAAATCATGCGGCAGGTCGACGGGTAGATCTGACCGAGGTCATCCGCGGATGCGGGTAATCGTACCTGAAGACATGACACGACCGCCCGGGACGGTGGCGCGCCGAAGCGACGGCGCTTCCCAGTTGGGTCAAACTGCAACTTACCAGACTGGTCCACCCCAGCCGGCGGGCACGCGTATGGCCGCGGCGCGGGTCGCGAGGCGGGATTTCATGCCGCCCATCTTGCCACGCTGACTTGGCGTGCATCGTCCAATTGCCGCATGGCCAGGAAAGCGGCACCCTGTAGCCACCAAATCGCAGCGAGGAGCGAAGAGATGAGCGACCAGCGGCGGGAATCGGCGACACCGGTAGAACCCTACTTCGATCGCACGCCGCAGCCGTTTGGCGACGGGCTGCCGGACCCGCTGGTTTACGACGCCTCGCCGCGGATGCTGCGTCAGCGCACCGTGAACTTTGCCGCCAAGCGTCTCGCCGACATGCGCTACGTCAGCGGGCTCGATCGCACCACTGCCGAGCGGCATTTCCGTTGGCGGCCGGCGGTGCCGCCGGGCGGGCTCGGGTTCCGCGCCGCACCCGACGGCCAGGCAGAACTCATCGCCGCCCAGCGGCGTGGTGACATCGTCGTCGACATGAACGATGCCGACCGCCGGGTGATCGTCCGCTGGAACGACGCCGGTTTCAGCGAGCCGGTTGTCGGCGCCGCGGTTGCGCGGCCCGGCTATGGCGGCATCGTCCTGGGCCCGCAGGCGAAACTGGGCTTCGACCCGCAACCGGTCTCCCGCAGGCGACCGCAGCCCGGGCACGCCTGGCCGCTCGGCGATGTCGTCGAGACGCCACCCTCCCCGCCCGACGAAATTGCCCGCGCGCTCGATGGCTTCTTCGCCCGCTCGGCCGGCGCCTACGGCATCCTGATCGCCACGCCCGAGCGCATCCTGTGCGAAGGCTACAACGCATTCGGCGCCGCCGATCGTGCGACCCCGAGCTGGTCGATGACAAAGGCGATCACCTGCACCGTGATTGGCCGCCTGATTCAGGAAGGCTGGCTCGCCTCGGTATACGACCCGGCGCCGGCGCCGCTGTGGCGCGATCCGCGCGCGATCCACCGCCTGATCACGCTCGATCACCTGCTGCGCATGCGCTCGGGCCTCGCTTTTCCCGTGGCGCACGGCGACGGCCGCGTGACGCTCGGCTTCGAGAACAGCGCGGTGTATCAGGACGCCGGCGACGCGTTCGAAGCGGCACAACGCTCGATCGTCGCCACCGTGCCCGGCGCAGTATACCGGTACATCAACAGCGGCCTCAACGTGCTCGGCGCGATCATCCGCGACCGGATCGAACGGCACGGGCTGCCGTATTACGAGACCTTGTACGGTCTGCTGGTCGATCGCCTCGGCATGGCGAGCTACCAGCATTCCGCAGACATCGCGGGCAATCTGATCGCGTCGGGGGCCGGCTTCGCGACCTTGCGCGACTACGCGAAGCTCGGTGTGCTATATTTGCAGAACGGCATGTGGGACGGCGAGGGGCTCCTGCCGCAGGGCTGGGCAGACTACGCGCTGACCGCGACGCATACCGGGACCAGCTATGCGGCGTGCTTCCGCACCAATATCGACCGCCTGTTCCCCGATCTTCCGCCCGATACCGCGTGGGCGTCGGGTGCGTCCGACCAGCGTATCTTCATCTTGCGCCGCCATCGATTGACCGTCGCGGTCAGCAACGAGACGGACCATCCGATGGATCTGCTCGCTCTGAACCAGGTCATTGCGGGGGCAATCGCGGCCTGGGCATAGCCACCGTCACGCCGCAGACCCTCAGTTCAGGAGAACAGCCATGCCGACCGCCAATGACTTGCCCGAAGTGCTCGAAACCACTGAACCCGAGCGCCTCGCCACCGGCTTCATTTTCACCGAAGGGCCGCTGTGGCATCCGGAGGGCTACTGGTATTTCGTCGATCTGCGGCGCAATCAGCTGTTGCGCCTGGCGCCCGGCAGGGAGCCGGAGCTCGTCAGGACCACGATCGGCGGCAACGGCACGACCTTCGACCTGCTAGGTCGCCTGATCGTCTGCGAAGGAGACGACCGGCGCCTGACGCGCATGGGCCTGGACGGCAAAGTCGAGTCGCTTGTCGACAATTACAAGGGCGGGCGCTTCAACCGGCCGAACGACGTCATCTGTCACTCGAACGGGTGTCTCTATTTCACCGATCCGGACAAGCGCCGTCCCTACCAAGAGCGCGAGATACCGGGCCCGGCCGGGGAGGACAACCTCTGGGACGGCGCCCGCGTCTATCGCCTGGCGCCGGACGGCGGTTTGAGCGTGCTGGCGAATTGCGAATACCCGAACGGGCTGGCGCTGTCGCCGGACGAGCGCACGATGTACGTCGCGAACACGCGTTCCTCGCAATACATCCACGCGCTCCGGCTCGACGCGGCCGGCAACATGGTTGGGCGCGGCATCTTCGCCGACCTCAACGGGGGCAGCGAGCCGGGCATCCCAGACGGCCTCAAGGTCGACAGCATCGGCCGGGTTTATTGCACGGGGCCGGGCGGCATCTGGGTCATGGCACCGGACTGCCGGCGCATCGGCGTCATCCGGTGGCCGGAGCAGGCCGTCAACTTCGCGTTCGGCGGGCCGGACCTGCGGACGCTGTTCTGTTGCGCGCACACTTCGGTCTACACGCTGCGCCTCAAGGTGCCGGGCAACCCGCATCCCTGGTACAAGCGGCGCGGGCAGTAATCTCACGACGCCAGCAGCGGCGGCGTCCCGAGCCGGTCGCGGCGATTGCGGAGTCGCGCAGCAATCTCGCGGTCTGCAGTGGCACACAGACTTCGTTCAAGGCGATGACGTCCGGCCGCAAACCGGCTGTCTCAGCGCTGATCAGCGGAAGCCGGTCGCTCCAACGCTTATGATCCGGTTCCAGGTTGAGCGTCACGACTCGGAATTGCATCGGCCTTGCTCGGAAGCCCGCACGACCCGGCTATGCATCCCGCACCGCCCAGTTGCGGACGTTCGGGATCTTGGCGTGTTCGCGCGGCACC